>Ga0255754_10002664_pt1 | contig 13143 bp, 9 predicted proteins | sample 101ome_22_FD_179954 | JGI IMG/M metagenome (GOLD analysis project Ga0255754, IMG submission 179954) | Coastal salt marsh microbial communities from the Groves Creek Marsh, Skidaway Island, Georgia - 101412BT metaG (version 2) | ecosystem: Environmental > Aquatic > Marine > Intertidal zone > Salt... | reverse complement strand
AGTGCGTCGTCGGGGCGTCGATCGAACGATTCGATTCGAGTGTGGACGATCCGTCTCGTTTCGCGTTCGCTCTCGGGAATTTCCGACGGACGGAAGCGCGCGCGCGAACGGTGATTTCGCGACGGGTGATTTCGAAAACGCGCGGAGAAAATTTAGTTTCATCAGAGGGATGAGGTGACTGACGCGCGCGCGCATCGCATCGTCGCGTACGCAGGGTATTAATTGTCATGGAGGCGGACGTGCTCGAACGGGCGACGGGTGTGGTCGGTCAACCGAGAGTGTACTCGGGCGGGGCGACGAGCTCGGGTGTCGGTGGTGAGGCTGTGCAACAGAGAAACGCGTATGGGACGGCTCCGCAAGCGCAGTATCAAGGGTACGGAGGCGGTCAAAACGGTCAGCAGCAACAGCAGCCACAGCAACACGCGGCGGCGGGCGGCGGCGGGTACGGCGGCGGGTACGGCGGCGGCGCGCCGGCGCAGCATCAGCAGCAGTACCGCACGCAAGGCGGACCGGTGGCGCGAAATGAGGCTCCGTGCAGAATCTGTAAGATTGGTGATCTCAATCCGTACACGACGCGTTGGACGATTCGCGCGAGAATCACAAATAACCTCGAGTTGAGATCGTACAGCAACGCGCGCGGCGAAGGCAAGGTGCTCGGTTTCGAGTTGCTCGACGACGAGGGTGGAGAGATTAAAGCCGTGTGCTTTGGCGACGTCGCCGTGCGATTCTCGGAAGAATTGCGACAAGGTGTCGTGTATGAAATCTCCAAGGGACAAGTGAGCGCGGCTCGTAACCCGAGATATGCTATCAACCAATACGAGATTAAGATAGACCAAAACACGACGTTTAAGGAGTGCCCGGAATGGGAATCGAAAATTGACAAGATCAAGTACGCGTTCAAGAAGATTGAAAAAGTTGCCAGTTTGTGCCCAGGAGATATGGTTGATATTATCGGCATCGCGCACAGAGTCGGTGACTTGCAAACGATTCTCAAGCGTGATGGATCAGAGACTCAAAAGCGTTCCGTCATGATTCGCGACGACTCTGACGCGTCCATCGAGCTCACGCTCTGGAGTCCGAATGCCGTGGATGTGGGTGGTCAGATTGAAAACTTGATTTCGAGTGGTGAAAAACCTGTCGTGGCAATCAAGAACTCTCGTATTGGCGACTTTCAAGGCGTGAACATTGGTACTGTCGGCAGCACTTTTATTGAAATCAACCCGGATCGCTCCGAGGCAACGCACATTCGTGCGTGGTTTGACCAAGGCGGTGCTGAGCGTGAGTTCACTTCGTTGAGTGGTGTCGGTGGTGGTGAAGGCGGTGGTCGTGGTGGTGGTGACGCCATCTCTCTCGCAAAGGTGAAGGAGATTGGTGAAGGACTGAGAATGGCTGGTGATGGCGTCGCTTACGTCAGCTGCCGATGCACGCTCAAGCTTGTCAAGACATCTGTCGACGGTCATTTTTACCCCGCGTGCCCGCTCCAAAACGGTGAACGCATTTGCCAAAAGAAGCTTCGAAAGGATGATGCCACTGGTCTCTGGATGTGCGAACGTCACGCCGGTGACAGTATTCCAAGCGCCGACTGGCGTTACCTGACGTCCATCGTAGTCTCGGATCACTCTGCCGAAGAGTGGGTGAGCGTTTTCGGTGACAAGGGTGACACCATCTTCGGTTGCAATGCGTCCCAAGCCAAGGAGCTCTTCGACCAGAGTCCAGATGAATACGAACAAATGATTATCAACGCTTTGATGAAACAATACAACGTTCGAATGAAGGTGGCTATCGATACTTACAACGACCAGGCGCGCGTCAAGTGCACGTTGATGGACATCTCCCCGCTGAACTACGCCGAGGCGAGCAAGAAGTTGATCGAAGGGATCAAAAAGCTGCAAGCGGGAGAAGAAGTTGATGTGTACGTTACACCGACGAAGAAGCGCCCGTCGTCGACCGGTTACGCTCAAGAGAACAAGGCGCCGTCTTACACTGAACAAGCCAACAACGGCGGCGGCGGATGGAACCAAGCGGGAATGCAGCCTCAACCGGCGTACGGCGGCAACGGTGGCCAAGGTGGTGGCATGGATAAGAACAGCACGTGCTACAAGTGCGGTCAACCCGGTCACTGGGCGAGACAGTGCCCGAACTCGGATCAACAAGGTAACGGCGGCAACTCTTACAACCAGTCTGGAGGCGGCAACTCGTACAACCAATTCGGTGGCGGCAACAGCGGCGGCTATGGCGGCGGCGGTAACGGCGGTTACGGAGGCGGGGGTAATGGTGGCAGCACCACCAAAGTTTGCTATCACTGCAACGGAGAAGGTCACTTCGCGAACGCGTGTCCGAACAAGGCTTACATGGGTAAGACTGCGGGTGGCAACGGCGGTTACGGTGGGGGCGGCTACGGTGGTAACGGTGGTTACGGCGGCGGCGGTAACGGTGGTTACGGCGGCGGTGGTAACGGTGGTTACGGCGGCGGCGGTAACGGTGGTTGGTAAGCGCGACTGGATGGAGACATATGACTTAGTTTTGAACATGTAAATGATACATACACATTGAATATCCGCACAACAAACTTATTATTTTAAACAAACAGAGGCAACGAGGGCGCCTGGTCGCGAAGGAGAAACACCGGCAGATGACTCTCGAGTAAGCCCGTCGTCGTGATAAACTGCCAGGTAAATCCCACAAGCACGGTGGATACGAGCATTGTGGCGACGAAAGCGCGCTCTCTGACTCCCCAACGGCGAATCATGGCGAGCGTTGTTGCCATGACTGGATGGATGGTCATTCTAAAGTAGAACATGGGATAGAAGACGACGAGCGCGACGCTGTACACAGCCAAGTGGCGAAGATACTGTCGGCGCTGAGACCCTGACATTTGCTGCCACGTCAATCCTCTCCAAGACCCGGGTAAAGCTCTCCTGTTGGGACGCGTGGCGAAAGGCTCATCCTTGCACTTGTGGCAGTGACACTTGCCACCGACGATGCACCTCGGCAAAATGTGCGGCGAAAACTTTTCGTGAAGCTTTTCAATCCCGTCGTCATCCGCTTGGTAAATGGAAATGCGCTCCTTCGTGCTGCTACTCACGACTTCTAAGAGGATTTGCAGCGCTCGACGCATGAGCCACCACATGTTGATTACGTGGACCTCGCACGCCAACTCGGGATAGTTGGCGTCCAAAGTCACCAGAGTCGTCGACACGAGCGAAATCGGCAGCGAGGTCAAATCGATCCCCGAACAATCCACGAGAGCCACTAATCGACCGCGCATCGCGCCGTTCGAATTTCTCAATCTCATCCACTCGTGTTCGGCGTACGTCATCACAGCCGCAACAACTTCGTCTAAACCGCCCACGCCCACGGCGTCCATCGCCGCTCTCAAACGCAAGACGAGCTGATAACCTCCGCTCCAGCTCTGTTTCGGGCCGTGAATGAAGACGACGTTTGAAAACTGCTTCAATTTTGCCTCGCTAAGAAACGCATACCTTCTTCGCCACTGCGTAGAGCGTTCCACCGCCTGTGTCGCTGCGTGAATATTCTTCCACTGCAATAGAAACGCCGCCAACTGCGGATCGGTAAATTTCGCGCGAGCCGTCGGAGACAACCGGTTCTTCAGCGCATGCACCTCGTATTGCGGTGGAATGACGAGCACGTTCCCGTAACCGGTATCCGTCGCGATCACATTGTCGTACACAACCCCTGGAAGACGCTGTAAACGACTCATCCCGCCCTTGACCCAACCCACTGGACGCAACAACACGTGCCTATCGCTCCTCGCGTACCTCTCCACCGCGCGCACATCCTCCTCCGCATCGCTCTCCTCGGCGTCGCTCAAATCATCATCATCACTCCCATCCGCGACGACTTGCCTTTTCCTTCTCTTCCTTCTCTTCGCCCCGGTAAACCGCGCGATGGTGCTCAACTGTCCCTCCGCCTCTCGCATCGCGAATAACACGTCCCTTGGCAACGTCTCCTCCAAGACCTCCCACGCCTCGTTCACCGCCAACCGATACGAGCTCACCTCATTCTTCACCTTATTCTTCGCCAACAGTTTCCCCAACCTCTTGGCGTGTCTCTGCAGTTTCACCCGCACTGCGGGAATCTTACACACGCGCGCCGCGAGTTTTGCGAATCGCCTCACAAAAAACTTGTGCGGCGCCGCCGCGGCAATAACCAGCGTCAACCTCCCCGTGATCGTCGGCAACGGTTTCGCCGACGCCAACATCTCCGTCACACTCTTCACCGCCCGAACCGTCGCCATCAACGCCCTCGATCCAACCCGCCCTACGGGTATTCTTCGTTCCAACTCGTCCAGTCCGCGCGTCGTTCGCGCGAGCTCCCCGGCGCACGCGCACGCCGCCACCAACGGCCCACGGCGCCGACGCGCGCGGCGCAACCAGACGACTCGAACGACGTACGAGGTAAACTGCACCGTCGGCGTCGTCGCGTGGGTGAGTTCACGGATGACGGCGATGGAGGACGCGACGGCGACGCGCGAGAGCGCGTGGACGAGCGCGTGGCCGTTGGGCGCTCGTTCGTTGGTTTGGACGCACGTCGACGCGTGCGCCTGGAGCGAACGCGACGCCGACGGCCCTCCGGGGTCGTACGGCGTCTTGACGCCGACGTCCACCGGCGGTGACATGGTTCGCGTCAGCGGGTCGCCGTCGGCGTGTGAGGGAACGAATGGAAATTGGAAATGGAAGAGAAAGTGCATTTTTTAGTTGCTTTTCCTCCTCTTGAGCGGCGCTTGAAATTCGTCGCCGTCGATGCAGAGATGAACGGATACAAAAACAAATGAATATTAAATAAAATAGTGTCACACCTCGATCCCGACTGAACGTCGGCGTCTATCCAGAAGACCCGGCTCGTTCATTCGTTCGGTCAACCGCGCTCGCTCTCGCCGAATAACGAAGCCGACAACAACTCGCGGCTCAACTCCATGTTATCCTCCGTCACCCCATCCCTCGCCATCGCCGCCATCCAATCGTAATCAAACCCTTCCTCCGTCTCCGCTAAAACCTTCCGTATCTCAATCACGCGCACGGCGACGAGGCGGTAATCGAGCTCCTCGTGCTCCATGAGTCCGGCGAGCCACGTCTCGGCGTTGTTTCGTAGCGGCGTCGTCTGCAAGTAATCGATGAGTTTCGGCGCCATGGGCGATCGGTGGCGGGTGCCCGTCATTTGATCGAGTAAAACGCGCACGGCAGCCATGGTGAGGAGGTTCGTGAGCGCTCGCGCGGCGCGGGTTTCGGGCGTCATGCCGTCAAAGCGCACGCTCGAAAAGTGCTCTCTGTCAAAGTCATTTTCGTTTTCATTCGCGTTGACGACGACGACGCTGTGCAAGCGGCGAGCGCGTTGAAGACGAAGAGACGACGTCAGCGATGCCGTTCGTCGGTGTGTCGTCACAGGACGACCGGACGTGGATGCGCACAGAGACCCTGCGCGCGGCATCGTGTTCGAGTTTGAAGGCGGGTTTGCGTCGCTGCTCGAGCCGAGATGGTGTTAATCTATGGTGATGATAGGCTTCAATGGATTATTATAGTGGTTTTGATGGTTCGTCATGTGAACGCGACGGCACCAGCGTCAACGTTCGAGGAGGGGCTCAGCCGGCGACGCGGGCCTGAGCAGTAGCAAAGCGGTACACAAAACGACGAGTCCGAGCTCGGTGGATGTGAGGTAGTCGGGAACTCGGGCGGCGACGGCGACGGATCGGGCGACGTCTGAAAGTGAGGCGCCGGCGGCGAGTAGAGACTTGCTGCTGGCGCCGACAAAGGCGTAGAAACTGACCCAAGGAGCCATACCGAGGAGAGTGCCGAGGGTGATGGCGGGGACGGAGACGCGCGTAAGACCTAAGAGGTAGTTGGTGAGGGTGAAGGGGGCGTGCGGGAGGAGTCGGAGGAGGGTAACCTTGGCGGCTTGCGAGGCGACGTTGCCTTGGCCGCTCACGGCACGGTTCACCTTCTTGAGCTGAGCTGAGATGGATCTTCTCGCTGGGGCGCCGCCGCCGGATTGAGCGACGGCGTCGCTGACGTTTCTGTAGCCTCTCTTGCGAGTGGCGGAGGCGGCGACGGCCGCCGCGAGCGAGGCGGCGGCGAGGCCGATGGCGGCGCCGTACGCCGGACCGAAGAATAAGCCAGCCATGACGAACAACGGTTGGGTCGGAACGAACGGAACGACCGCCGCCAAGGTGGTGATCGCGGTGAGCAACACAGGCGCGAAGGTTGGACCGGCTTGGGTCAGGGCGGCTTCGCCGGCTTGGAGCCAGCTAGACCCGCCAAACGCCGTCGTCACCTTGGTGGCGGCGGCGACACTACCGGGCTGTCTCGCCAAAACTAAAGCGCCAACGGCCGCCGCGAACGCTGCAACTTGCATAATATACTGTCCAGAAACGAAAAGATCGAAAAACTTGGCAACTCGTCGGCGCACACCGATGGCTTTGGTAACCTCAGCCAAACGTTGCAATCTGAAGAAGCGCGCGAGTCCCTTTCTGTATTGGTTGTCGCGCAAATTGCGGTTGGAAGACATCCACCCCCACTTTTGGACGTCGCTGAGGCCGGCATCAGCCATTCTCTTACGTTCAACGTCGTCATCGAGCAAAAACTTGACGTGTTCAGCCGCCTTGTCGTAGTCGTGCTCGGGATAGAGCAATCCGACGTCTCCAGGCTTGGTGAGAATGTCGAGCAAACCACCGGCCGCAACGGCGACGACGGGCACGCCCGAAGCCATGGATTCCATGACGACAAAACCGAGCGTCTCACTCGGGCTCGGCATGACGAAAACGTCCAAGGAGGCGTACGCAGCGGCCAAATCGTCGCCGGTGATCATTCCGGTGAAGACGGTATTTGTCCCTTCAAAGTGCTTCTCGAGACCCGCTCTCTCCGGGCCGTCGCCGATAATGGCCAAGTTGACGTTCGACGGCAACTTACCGAGAATATCCTTGAGCGCCTTGAGGTTCTTCTCGGCGCCGAGTCGTCCGACGCATCCGATAATAGGTCCGTCGCGACCGCCGCTCAGTCTCTTGCGCATCTCCTCGTTTCGAAACTTTGGATTAAAAGCGACGGTATCCACACCCTTATCCCATACTTGGAGGTGTCTGCACCCCTCATCGCGGAGTTCCTTCTCCAAAATGCTCGACGTCACGAGCGTGGTCGAGGCGTAACCGTTCCAAAACCGAATGAGATCCCACATCGGCTTGACGAAACCTGCCCACGTGTACCGAGGAATATAATGCGGAATGTGCGTGTGGTACGACTCCACCAACGGAATGTTCAGCGCCTTGCAGTACGACATAGCGCCGAAAATCATCCCACCCGGCACGGCGCAGTGCACGAGATCGGGTTTATTCTCCTTGAACTCCTTCCACACCCGTCCGTCGAACCCAAACGAGCACAGGAGCGTATCTGTACCGTAAAACGGCAACACGAAACCTCTCAGTCCAATCACCTTGGCCCCGTGGTACTCATCCGGAGGGTTCCTATCCGGCGTAACCACCACCACATCGTCTCCCATCTCGCGCAAGTTTTCAATCAATCGCAAAAATCGGTTCTTCATCCCGCTCACGTGCGAAAACGGACTCGGCTCTACGAAAATCGCCACCCGTCTTCGACTCTCACCGTTCGTCACCGCATCGATATCGTCCGTCTTCGTCGACGTCGGCGGCGAAACCATCATTCGTCGTCGTCGTCGTTCCATTCTTCGCGTCGTCGTCATCGCCGCCGTTCTTCCGGCGCGCGTCGTCGGCGTCACATTCAACTTCATGGATGTCGTCGTCGTCGTCCTCGTTGAAAATATTCCTTTTCGAACCACCCCGCGTCGTCCCTTCGTCGTCGTCGTCGCTCCCGCGACCGTCGCCCGAGGTCGTCCGACGAAAACGTTGGCGCGCGTTACCGCCGTACACATCGCGTGCGCCATCGCCGCGTCGCGCGCGCGTCGAGCAATGCCGACGAAAACGAGTAGATCCCGCAACGAACTCTCCCGACACCACTCAACGCGACGCGAATGCCGCAGCCGCCGCTCGACGTCGACGTCGACTACGCCGCCGTCTCGCGCATCGCCACCGCGGCGACGTACTCGGCGCTCGGTGGCGTCGTCGCCGGCGTCGCGCTCGCGACGGCGCGTGGACGCACGGCGTCGACGTTCACGACGTACGCGCTGAACACGTGCGCCAACTTTACGACGATCGGCACGGCGTACGCGATTTGCTACGAGGCGTTCGCGCGAACGTCCGATGGGGCGCGGGACGTGATGACGGCGACATCGGCGGGGGCGTGCGTGGGCGGGGGGACGATGTGGGCGCATAAAGGGCGAGGGGCGGCGCTGGGTGGGGTGGTGATGGGCGCCGCGGCGAGCGCGTTGGCGAGCGCGTTGGTCGACTGGAGCGAAGGAAAGCAAGGGGAGAACGGTGAGGACGCGCCGTTCGCGTTTCCGTCGTGGAGTCCGGTGCAAATTGTGAGGGAAGGGGAGGAGGATGAGGGGGAGTTGAGAGCGCGGATGGATGCGGCCATGCGCGGGGAGTTGAGTGCGAGCGAGGAGGCGAAGACGAGAGATGATTATTTGAGGTGGAAGATGCGGCGCGCGGAACGGGGACGGTCGTAACGGCGACGGATAATACTTGTAACAACAGAAAAATAACAACAACAACTCTTTCATTTTTTCTTTCTTTCTTTTACAACGAATGAATGAATGAACGTGAACTAACTCTACAACATGCTTGGCGGCGTGGACGAAAGACTCGCGAGCCGCTTGAGCATATCGCGTCCAAAACTACCGGGCGAATCCGCCACCACCGTCGGCACGATGATCTCAAAAGGAAAACTCACCACATCAGACGTCGTCACCGGAGGCAAATGCGCCTTCATCTCGTTCACGAGACCGAGAATGTGCTGCTGCGTACCGACGAGTTGATCCCGAAGCGCCTCTGCGGCGCGGCCACGCTCCTCTTCATCGAGCTCCTCCCCTCGAAAAATCTCCAAACCGATCCTCCACTGTTCCCAAAACCCACCTGTATGGCCACCGTACATGCCCCCACCCGGGGACGACGACCCGAAGGAATCACCACCCGAGACGGACGACATTGCCGCGCCCAACGCTCCGCTCAGCGTCCTCGGCCTCGCCCCGCCGTTCGCCGCCCCGTGCACCGCATCGTTCGGTTCATAAAACCGCACGCACACCTCCGCCTCCTCCACACCACTTCTCGCGCTTCCAGACCCTTTACCCCGCAGCGCCCACGCCACGAGCGCATCGATCCCATCCTTTACCTTTTTATCCGCTTCGGCGCTTCCGCACGCCACAAAGCGCGCGTCCAATCGCGTGCACGCCTCCTCCCTCGGCGTCGCGCACCCCAGCGCGCGCGCGAACACGATCGTGTGCGCCAACGCAGAAACCACATCGCGAATCTGCGACGTCTCGCAACGTAACGGCGGGAGCGCGAACGTTTCCGCGCGACGACCCGTCGCTTTCGCGTGCGGTGCCTTCAACGGTATCGGTGCCGTCATGAGTGAATCAAAGTCTTTATTTATCCCCGTCTCTCTTCCCCTCTATCAGACACACACACGAACAAAAGCGCGCGCGTCGCGATCGACGTCGACGAGACCCCCCTCTCTCTCTCGCGAGAAAACCGCTTCGCCGCTCTCCCGCTCGCGCGCGCGGTCGTCTGTCGAACCCGCGCGCGCATCTTTCAAAAGCTTTGCGAGACGAGTACGATCATAAAAAATAATGACGATTCATGACTCACCAAATGGACACATACAGGGAGAAATAACCAAAACCCATAACGTCTCCATCATGGATGGGTTTTTCTTAGTTTTTTGAACAAAAATGTTGAGTGATGAATCGTCAAATGGGACTGGATGCGATGACTGGGTAATATATGTATGGGTAAACAGTGATCAGGGTTTAAAATCAAAGTCCATCGCACGGAAACGAAGTGCGTCGTCGCCAACACCATTCCTCACCACGATGGAGACGGAGCGCGCGGCGCTTCTGTCGCGCGCGGCGCGAGACGCGGAGGAGCGAGCGACGAGGGAGAGTAACGATGACGTCGGAATCCCGGTGGATGGAGAAACCGCGATGCATGTCGACGACGCGAACGTGGGGACGTCGATGACGAGACGAGCAGTGATGGAATCTTCAACACTCTCCCACGTGCACCGGTACGTTCGGGGTTTATTCGGCGTCGATGGGGACGAGGACGACGACGATGATGATGGTGATGAGTACGATGGTGTGCGCTCGTTGTACGGCGGGATGACGTCGGACGAGGAGGAGGGACGTACGGTGCGACGGAAGAGGGAGGGCGGAGGACGCGTACGCGGTAGACGGGTGTTGGCGTGGGGTCTGATGGCATTGGCGAGCGTGGCGCTTTTGGGAGCGGCGAAAACGGCGGTGAAGGATCTCGGGGTGACACACGGTGCGCGATCGTCGAGTAGTTCGTCGTCATCGTCGTCGTCGAGTAGTTCGTCGTCGCACGCGGTGGCGGAAAGTTTGACCAAGTCGGGCGGATCGTCGTCGTCGAGCTCGTCGAGCTCGTCGGGTAAATCTGCGAGGACAAAGAGCGTTAAAGAGGCAGAGGAAGAGGAGAAATCGTTGACGGCGAGCGATCCGAGACTCGCCGGGTACAGTAAGAAGGATGTTGCGGAGGCTATCAAAAACGCCGTCGTGTACGTCAAAAAGGAGGAAGAGTTGGAAAGGGAGCGAGAGGCGCGCTCCACGGATGGGGTAGTCGGCGACAGGGAGGACACGTGGGACACCCCGACGCTGCTCATGGCGCGCCCAGGCGTGGTGAAGGATCGAGAAGCCCTCAAGGTGACCCTTAGTAAGCTTTTGACGTCGCACACTACCGCCAAGGTTTCTGACAACGTGCGGATCACGGCGGGCGTGAGCGCGTTGAAATGGCCGGACGGCATGGACAGAGCCGTGTACGCGCTCAAGTCGATCTTTCAACGCCGTGGAGGAGATTACCTCTCTCCAGATTTAACCTTGCTTTCTGGATTGGAATGGCTCGAGGCGGCAAACATGCGGGACATTGATGGGAAGATCAACGGTGCCTGGGCTCCACTCGCGCACCACGTCGGGGAGGTGTTCAGCCACTTTTACCAGTGGCAATTAGCCAAGGATGCGGGGAACAACGCGACGATAATCGTATCGGCGGATGGGCTCAACCCGCTCTATCTCGCCGTGCCAGTGTCTTCGTTTGGCGCCATTGTTGATCACGCCCCGAAATCGTACGACATCATTCTATTGGATTCTTACGCGCACGCCACGTCGACGCACGTGGATACGTTTGCCGATTACCGTGGGAACTCCATAGAATTATCAAAGTGGGACAAGCCTGGATTCTCTGGTTTGCACACATACATAATTTCTAGCACGTTCGCAGACAAGGTGTTCGATTACGCGTCCGTTTACGGCGCCGGATACATTGAGTCTTGGATTGTCGACGACTTGTGTACCAAGCACGTCATCAACGCAGAGGGTACAATTGTCGGTAGTAAATCGCCAGAGGCCTCGGCGCCGTTGCTCAACTGCTACAGAGCGAAAGGATTGACTCGCACCGGTAAGAGCTCTCACAAATCTGGGACAAAGTCGAGTGAAGATAGTATTCTCGACAGAGCTGTTGATGACTCTCTCAAGCAAACGCCGACGAGTCTCATGATGCCCGCGAATGATGTCAAGTCGGAACATTCCAAGCGATCGCCCGAAGCATCGCTCGGTGCGTTTCCACGTTTTGACGCGGGGACGCACGACATGACCCATGACTTTATGTCACACGCCATCGATGATGTCGCTGATGACCACCGGACGCTGTTGCATAAGCGTCACTCGGCGGCGCTCAAACAAGCGAGCAAACGCGACAACATTGAAAAGATGCTAAAGAAAATTCACGATATCCGCGCCACGGGCTCGGAACCATCGGCGAAAGATATTTTAAGCGCTGTTGCCGTGCCCAAGGCGGATGGAAACGATATCTTGTTGGAAACCTTGAAGACGAGCGACGAGGCGCAAAAGCTGGCGCCGAAACCCGAGCCCACGCTGTCCAAGGCGGAGCTCGAAGTCGCGAGCGCGCTCGAGGGAATCTTGTGAGAAGAAGAAATAATTCATAGTCAACGTGTAATCGATATAGTACAGTTTTTAGCTGAAACGACGACACGCATCGTTCAAAATCAGGGCGAATCGCAGCGCACGGAAGGGGGCTCGCTCGAGAAATTCAATTAGGTTGTTTTCGGGTCCTTTTACAAGAATGCCGAAGACTAGAGTCTGTTCTACGCGTAAGGTGACGTTTACGCGGCCGCACGGAGAGCTTCCAACTTCGCCTTGAGGTTGGCCTTCTTCTCTTCGTACGTGAGCTTCGGGAGCTTGAACTTGCGGCCAGCATCAGCCGGCTTGACGCGCTCCTTCTTCTCGTGGACCGGGTCGTCACGAATGGCGTCGATGACGTCCTCCATGGCGTCTTCGAGCTCAGTCGGGTCAAAGTCTTCAGCCAAGTACTTCGCGAAGTGAGCTTCGAACTTTTCCGGCTCCTCCTCTTGCATCTCTTCGGCGTATTCCGCGACAACACCACCCTTGATGTAACGCTCGAGCGTATCCGGGTCGTGGGACTTGTCTTGGAGATCATAGCCGGCGAAACGCTTTTCGTTGTGCGGGATGTCCAAACCACCATCCACAGCACCCTTGAGCGCACCGAACACACGCGCACCAGTGGACGTGCGCACCAAGCCAGTGTCCAAGAAGCACTTGAACGGTCGGTTCTCTTCATCCCCTTGTTCGACGTGGTAGTCCTCGCCGAGGTCTTCCGTCTTGCCTTCGTACGTCTCCGCGAGGTCATACTTGGTGAGCAAGCGACGGGCGCACAACAAGCCGGTGGCGTACGCCGCGGCGTAGTTGGTCAAACCAGCCTTCATGCCGTACTTCGGCAACTCGTGAGAGTACGCCGCGGCAATGCAGACGTCACCCGCGAGCGTGGCGTAGATGACTTGGCACACAATGTCACGGTTCGTGAATCGAACGCAGAATCGGTACTTCGGCGAGTTGTACTTGTTCTTGTCCTGGGTGATCAACCGCTGGCGGGCGTAGTAGTCGGTCTTACCTGCGCGTTTGAGAAGAGCGGCGACGGGCGCGGTGAAAGGTCAGTCGCACGAACATAAAACA
>Ga0255754_10002639_pt1 | contig 13214 bp, 12 predicted proteins | sample 101ome_22_FD_179954 | JGI IMG/M metagenome (GOLD analysis project Ga0255754, IMG submission 179954) | Coastal salt marsh microbial communities from the Groves Creek Marsh, Skidaway Island, Georgia - 101412BT metaG (version 2) | ecosystem: Environmental > Aquatic > Marine > Intertidal zone >... | reverse complement strand
AATCAGTAACACTCCACCTCTCTCCAGGTAGGCAATTTACGGTAACTTTCTGTATTTTACCACCTTCCCCTTGACCATTTGAGTCAAATCGCAATTTCGTAGGAGAAGTTCTTAAGAAACTTGTTGGTTTTGTTGATTTTGGACTATCTACCACGACATTATCATTTCTTACAACTGTTGTTCCTGCTTGTGTTATAGTCAACGATGCTTGTCCATAATTTAGAATATTTACAACTTTGTGTTTAACTACAATAGTACCAGTTCTGGCTTGTCCTGTATTCTTGTTAACTTTATATTTAAGTTGTCTATCACTACCATAAAATGTACCACTTCCTTTGGTTATTTCTACCCAACTAGGAGAAGAAATAACTTCCCATTTAGCTCCTTTTGTACTATAATTTGGAGATAATTTTACAGATACAAATTCAGATGTATCTCCTCTTGTTTTATATTGGCCTTTACTACTAGGGTCTAACACCAATTGTCTTTGAGTTGATGTTCTAGTACCACCACCTGATGATGTTTTTACTACTACTTGTTTTTTAGGTGGTGCAGGATAACTACATGGTGCATATGCACCTGTGTTATTTGCCTTTATATCATTACACCTTCCACTATAATCACATTCACCATCCTTACCAAAGTTTTTAGCACCTTTATCATTACAAACTTTTATATTTCTAGTATTTCGTACAGAAATCTTATATCTACATTGAGAAGGTATCGTAGCATTTTTATTGTAATTTTCTGCTGAACTATCCATACAACCACGAATTTGTGCTGCTTTTGCAGGTGGTCTTGTTGATTGAAATTCTTCGTTACTTGTTACTGTTAAAAGAATTTGTTCTATTTTATCAATAGTTTTTGTTTGTTGTAAATTCTTTGCGGTGTTTAATCTTATATCTTGTTTTGGTAAAGAAAATTCTGCAGCGTTAGATGCCATTTCACATACTTCATCAAATACTCTTGCTATATCAAACTCAACACCAAATGTATCACCAGTTGGTTGACCATAGTTTGATTCAAATGGATTGTAGTATCTATTCATACGATAGTTATCTATAATCTCTTGAAATAATTTTTTTACTTGAGTTAAGTAAACTTCAAAGTTTACCATTTTAAACTCTTGTTCTATAAGTTTAATATAATCTTGTCCTTCTGATATATTACCCTTTTTCATTAACATATTTCTAACAACCTTTGCAACATCCATTTGAGTTACAAATTCATCAAAAAATATTAGAACATCTGCGGTAAATGTACCACAATTTACAAACGTATCATATCTTGCTTGTAAATCTGAATTAGGTATTGAAGTACCATCTTCTACAACAGGTAAAACTCTTACCTCTGTTCTTGATGGTGATATTTCATGAATCCAAACTTTATCAAACAATCTTGGTTCAGAACCCAATCTTCTGTTTAATAAAGTAAGTTGAGTTTTAAATACACCATTAGAATATCCTGCTTCTTTAATAAGTTTTTCGGTATCAATAAAATACTCTTGAGCATTATTTGATTTTTTATTAAACTTATTTTCAGGAACTTTATCAAAGTATTTTTGTATATTCTCATCAGTATAAGAAATATATCTTACTTTTTTACCTTGAACGATTTCTTGTGGTAATTGATTATCAGAGGCATCATAGATTACAAACTCGATGATATCACCAACATCAAATCCGAAATAACCACGCTTGATTTCTTTTTCAAAGATTTTTCTATCTTTGTCATCAAGTCGGTATCCCTTCTTTTCTATTACTTGTTTGAATCCTTTTATTGCCATAATTTTTAATCCTATTTTCTATCCGCATGTGTTTGGTATGCTGACCAAGGTACTTGTACAGTTGAGCCATTTGATTTTAATCTAAAAGTATAATATCCTACACCACCAGCTTCACTACCACCATCCCTTTTACTATTTATATCAGAAGCGATACCAAAGTTTATATTTGGCCCTTGAACTGCAGTTTTCACTACACCATCGACCTCTTGAGCGGCGTTTATTGACCATGACCTTTTTTGTCCTTGAATTACAAAAGGACCGTATGGTTTTTGTGTATCTAAATTTTTAACACCTTTGTTTCCAGATTTTGCAGTATAACCAGTATTTACAATTGTAGACCCTATTAACTCGACCACCTCTGGTTCTGTACTTATAGATTTTATTTTTAGAGTTGCAGAATCTCCTGAACCTCCATTTTGGTGGTCTCTATATGATTTACCCGCTCTCCATCTTATCATACCACTATCTACCTTCCAATTAGTTGATGCACTCACTCTACTTGGGTCTTTTGCGCTCTCAATGTAAAGAGCAACTTTTCCGCCATCAAATATTCTATATCCATCAGTTATCGCATTAACCGCTTCTACTAAATTTGTAGCTTCAGCTTGAGTTTTTTGTTCTATTAATCTTTCTTCTGTTTCTTTTGCACTTTCTATTTGTGCATCTAAAATATCCAACTGAGCTGCTACTTGTCCTTGTAGTGATGCTACAATCTGTCTCAATTGAAGTATTTGTTCTCTTAATGTATCTTTTTGTGCAGTCAAACCTTCTACTTGTGCTTGTAGTGAAACTCTTGCTGAAGCTTCTTTTGTTCCTTTGATAATTGCTTGTGAGAATTTTGAACTCAACTCACCAAATGAACTTGCTTGTTGTTGTAGTTGATTTTCTGCAATCGCTCTTGCTACTTGTGCGGCATCTAATTGTTGTCTTAATGAACGTATTTCTCCTTGTAATTGAGAAACTTGTGCTTGTAAGTTTCTTATTGTATCATTTGCAGCTGCTAAATCTGAAATCGCCTGATTGTATCTTTCTAATAAATCATCGTAGACTGGTTTAGGGACTACTGGTGGTGATGGTGGAGGTGGAGGAACAATTAACTCATCTATTACAGTATCAACTGCTTTTTTTAGTTGACCTTCATCGTATTTAGGTTTCTCGATGTAGTTTGTTAACTCACCATCTCTTTCACCTTCAATGTGTTCGTATGGTTCAACTGATGATTTTGAGACAATAGTAGTACCCCCATCTATAAAAGTATGGGTTTTAGAAATAGGGTCCTCCGAGATGATTGCTCGAGAACCACTCTGTACTAATTCTGATACTCTTAATTTATTGTCTAAAGCCATTTATTATTTCTCTATTGTGAAAGTTAAATCCTTATCTTCAAAGTATTCTATTACACCATCTCTATCTACTTTAACTTGAATATAATAATCTCTATTGTATTCCCAATTTGTTAAATCTAATTTAAAGTAGTTACCACTTGAATCACACGAAACTTTTGTATAATCTCCAAACGGTACAATTATATCTTCTGTTACTATATCCTTTACTTGATAATAAGTAGATGATGGTAAATATTTTACATCTGTGTAAGAGTATTGATTGGTGTATGTTTTAAGAGGGTATTTTTCTCTACCGAAAACTCTGATTTCAGGTTTACTTCCACGCTTGTATCTGGTCTTTAATCTTTTGAATGTTACATGAATATCATCAGCGGTAAGTTCTGTTAAAGAACCAGTAGAGAACGAAGAATCATCCCAACCAATTCTTAATTTAGGTTGGTAAATGGTATTTGTTTCTTTCGAAAAGAATTTTAGTTGTCCGTAGTCATTGGTATCACTTTCTAATGATGAAGTATATTTGAGGATAAATCCTTCATTTGGAAGGGAACCACTAATCCAACTATCCATGGTCGTTTTAACATCCATTTCTAAATCAGATGTTTCGTATGAGAATGATTGTGTTGAATAAGAACCAGTAAACCAAGTTCCTCCCTTACCATTCAAAGAACCAGTTGTATCTGCTGAATGGTTTTCTTGTGTTAACCAATCTACACCTGTTCTTACTGAATTCCAAGAAACACCATCAGTAGTAATATCATCGAAACGAGTACCAATACCCATTTCCCAAGATTGAGTTACTGCATATGCATATATTGTATAATCGATAGGAATCTCCGATGATTCACATTCTCTTAAAATCATTTCAGCAGAACTCATTGTGATATCACCACTTACTATTGATTGAGATAGGGGAGTAGTTTCAAATTTAATTAAGGTGTGTGCAATATCTTTTAAACTTCCATAATAAGTTTTAGATACTTCTAATATCTCATCTAATCCTGTGTTTTGAGTTGGTTGTTGTAAGTAAATCGTTGCATCTTTTGATGCTGTTACAAAATGATACATTATAGAACCCTCCCTTTTATATCCTTGCCAGGATATTTTAATTCAAATACAGATGGGTCAAGTGATGGAAATACCATTTTACCCTTTGTTGCAGTTTCTATGTTGTATTTGTGTTTAGAATAAGTACCTCCACATTTATTTTCAATTATACACTTTGGTACCGACTGAACTCCCTCAACTGATGCAATTGTTAATTCTAGTTCAGAAATATTGATTGGTTGGTTGAATGTCCAATTATCTATGTTGAAATAATTTTCTATTTCTGTAATACATTGAAGTAAAACTTCTCTTTTGTTATATGAATTAAAAACTCTAATTTCAAAATCCACAGCAATATTAATAACAAATCCATCTAAAAGATTTATACCATCAGTTAACATTCTATATTCAGATAGATATGTTTTAAGGTTTTCTTTGACTGCTTTGTTAAGTGATACAAGTTTTTTATCAGAATTATATCCAAGTGTGTATAGATTAATAGCGAATGGATTATTTTTTTCGTTTACTGTTCCTTTTTTATTTGTTAAAAAAGTTTGAAGTTGGGTTTTTATTTCTGTTTCTGTTAAATTTTGTTCTTGTAAATCTAAAACTAATCCTGCAAACTCATCTAATGAATCAGGTGAAGCTAAAATAGAAGAAGGTGAATTATTATCTAACTCCCCATCTGGTGCTGTATATGCTTTTGCAATACCTCCATATTTAGCTGGAAGTGCAAGTGCCCTAACTTGGTAATCTTTTCTTGTTACTGCTCTGTTTTGTGAACCGAAGTGTGCAAGTGCATTTTCTCTAATTTCATCAATCGTTTCAGCACCTCTACCACCACTAGCAGGAATTTCATTATCTACTGCTACAGAATTTTTACAAAATCTATAAAGAGTTATTTCATCATCATCAAACAAAGATAAATCTTCATCAAATTCTATAGCATCAATTTGAGTTAAATCATTCACAGGTACATTTGCGGAAACACCTCCACCAGTAAAATATCTTATTGTTAAAGTTGTATTACTTGGTGCCTGACCATAAGATTTTGATTTTAAGAAGTTAGCTGGGTCAAATGATGCACCTAATCTATCTATTGAATTATTTAATCCTAATCCTACATTTTTAAAATTTGGTAAAAAGGTTTCATCCGATGATGTTGAGTTTCCTCCCCCAAATACTAATGTTGTAGTGTTATCTTCATTTATTTGTCTTACAAATCTTCTTGATGTTTTTGTTACTTTTAATATTTGAGATACAGAGTCTTTAAATTGATATAAATCAGTATCAAATTGGTCTGTATTTGCATAATCAGTATAAACCAATTCTTGTGCAAGATAAGGTACTTCATACCATTTATTTCCATTTGAATCTCTTACATCATATATTTCTATTACATTTGTATCAGCAATATCTATTTTTGAAAATTGTTGTGGTGAGCCAAACGAAATATTAATCGTATTTAATTCTGCTGAAATTGCATTAACATATTTTCTAATCAGATAAAACGTAGGTTCTCCTAATTCATTTCTTTCATAAACAGAAACTTCTCTTTCTGTTAAGTCATTAAAATCTACAAGTTCAGTCGTTCTAAAGGTTATACCAGTAGATGCAGAAGTAACATTCATTCCTTCTTTTATTCTTATAAGATAACCAGGGTCTAAATCAAATCTATTATCACCGTCATATAAATTTCCACTTGCCTTTCTTTTACTTGGTACAAGTTGATATACAGATAATCTTGTTAATCCAGCAGATGTAACTTTTGGTTTATATCCCAAGAAATTTGCAAGAGCCACAACATTACTTCTATCTTCAGCGGAATGAATCATAGATTCTTTCAACGTATCATCTATATAATACCCAAGTACATCTCCTAAATAAGATGCCATTTCTATGAACATCATACCTGGTGATGATTCATTAAAATCCGAATATGTTTGTGGGAAATAAGTTTTAGCAAACTCAACTAGATTTTCTCTAAATTGACCGAAATCTTTATTAAGATATTTTATATCTCTTCCTTTATTTTTTATATTTCCTGTATTAAGTGCCATAATTTATTATCCCTGTAATGTAAAAGATACACTATCTGTTTCTATATTATCTCCAACTGAAAATTTTATATTCATTCCAACTTGGTTTTTATCTTTCATTTCATCAGTTAGCTCTACATTTATTTCATCTATATTAATATAAGGTAACCAAAAGTTTACACTATCAGTTATTGTATCAACTAATCTATCTTCAAAATCATCTCCCATTTGTTCAAATAGAAGGTCATGTAAACCAGTACCAAATTCTGGTTGCATAACTCTTTCACCTCTTGCAGTAAGAAGAAGATTTCTTAAATTTGTTTTTGCGGCTTCATATGATGTGTAGGTTGGTTGAAACAAAGTTCCACCATTAGTAGGATACTGAAAACCATATGCATGATTATCAAACTCCTCTTGGGTATCCTTTACAATCTTTTTACCTACAACGTATGCCACTTTTTATCCTCCACATTGACAATTTCCACATCCACAATCACCAGAACTTTTCTTTTTTAAAGTTTTAGTGAGAACGAATACTGAAGCTCCCAACATTACTAATATAATTAATCCTTGTATCATTATCTTTTAAACTTTTTTACTAATGCAGAGTTATCTCTGTTTAAAATTCTATCTAATCCAGCCAATCCTGTCTGAACACCTAATCCACTCTTTTTAGCTCCACCAGCTCCTGGCATATCTCCATATCCCATTTGTGCAGCCATTGATGCTCTCATTCCACCTAGTCCAGTTTGTGCTCCTTGTTGAGTAAACGAAACTGTTTTATCCATACTTTCATTTACAGGTTGTTGAAATGAATCTAACACAGATTTAGTTTGTTGTGTTCCCCCTGCTCTTTGTTCTTTAGTGAATGGTTTTGTATTGTTAAGAGCTTCGTTTATTGCATCATTTTTAGTGAACTGTCTCTTTGGTTGCTCTTCTCTTTCATTTTGTAATACTTGATTAGCCATTTCAAAAGGGTCTACTTCTTCACTCACCACTTGGGTTTTATTAGAAGATTTCATTTTACCTTTTACAGCTTCATCAAGTATTGCTGGAAACTGTTCCTTAAGAAACTTCTCGTGTTTCTTTGCAACTTCTGCTTCCACTATTGTTTTTATTACTTTTACTAATTTTTTTGAATCCATTGTAATTTGTTTTCTTTTATCTTAATATAAATATATCTTTGTTAGTTTTATAGATTTAACAATCAACACAACACTTTCTTCTTTCCTCCTCAAGTTCTGCTCTTATTTGTTGTAATGATTTTTGTGTTTCTTTATTTGGCTGTTCATCAATCAACTTTACTATAGCTAAATCAGCTTCAGTAAAGAATCGCTTTCTTCCTAATTTATTTTTATCACTTTCTGATTTTAATATTGCATCTAAATTACTATTTAAATTACCAGATGATAATTCTTGTCTTAACTCATTATCTAATTTTTCACTATCTTCTCCTTGTTGGCCAGGATTAAATGGTACATCCCTACCTCCAAATGCACTTCCATTTAATGAACCAAAGTTACCATCTTTTCCAAATTGTTCAGATGCAGAACTACCTGTGAGTTTAAAAGCAGGAAATGGTATATTTGGTATTGAGTATCCTGTAAATTGTACTACACCAGGTCCAGGTATGGGAGATGGTGCTGATGGATATAGCGATGTAGTCATGTACATACCTTTAATTGATAGAAGATGTATTTGCATAAACAAAACCATCATATCTAAAAAAACTAATGATGAATCAGTTGGTATCTCAAATGGAACATTTGGCCAAGTACCAGGCGAGGTTACCATTGCAGAGTTTGCAATTATATTTTGAGCAGAACCTGGTGCAGGTATAATAGGTGTAGGAAATGGTAAAAGAGTTGCACCAGTCCAATATCCTTTTACTGCATTACCAACATCTTTTAAAAACGCATGTTGACCTGGTTGAGTTTTTGTCAAAGCAGTAGTATGTGCAACATTCATAAGTTGAGAAAACAAGGGAACATTACCCGTCTGTACTGGATTTTTATTTATTAATTGTCCTCCTCTTCTCATACATAAATCATATTCAAGTGCTAATTTTGCACCAAATAAAGGAAATCCACTAATAGCTAATGGATTGTTCATGTAGAGTAACATATTTACTTTGAACAATTTCCAAGACATGATTTACTCCGTAAAGTTTTTAGTTGATTTAATTTGGTCTAATCTAGCTTTAATCTGGTCAAATTCTGGTAAATTTAATGGACCTTTTGCAGATGGACCAGAAGGAGTTGCAAAAACTTGATTTGAGATTGCAGTAATCATTGCATCTAAAATATCTACTAATGTTTGTGCTCTTGCAAGAGGTTCTACTTGACCAGTTCCTCCATTATTACTATCATCAGTATTTAATCTGATTTGGCCGTTACCAGTTTGAACTATAAAATTTGAATCATTTCTATCTGCAGTAACTACCACATCACCTCCAAAATCTAATTCGGCTCCTGCATTTCCATTATCTATTGTAAATTTACCATCAGATATAAATCCATAATTTCCTTTAGAAAAGAAAATCATTTCATTTGCTTTTGATGATAATATAATTCTTTCTGAATTTATTAAGATTTGGTCTTGACCTACATACTCTTCGGGTAATTCAAATTTAATTGGAGTTGTTTCAAAGTTAGAAGAACCACCATCATCTATAAGACCAGGTTGAAATGGTATTTTATAATCTTGTGAAGTTAGTGCAATAATTGAACCATCTTTATTTACATCTTCTTCAACTAAATCACCAGGTTTTAAATTATTTACAGACTCGTCATTTTGTCTGTTTCTTAAAATTATACTTGGAGAAAATGTTGATTCTGAATTATTATACCCACTAAATCTTATTGATTGACCAAATCGTGATTGTAAAATAGAATCACCTTCATATAATTTTAATTTATTAACTTGTTGCTCTTCAAAATATTCACCATACTTTGTGTTTCTATCATCAGATGTAGATGAATTGGATGTACTTGTTTGAGAAACTGTTGAATAATCCCCTCCACCCTTTTTCTTTTCAGTTTCTCTATAAATTGATTTATTTTTATCAACTGCTGCATTTCCACTATTAATATTAATAGATGATATTCTTCTATAATATCGTATTGAACCAATTTTATAAAGTTCAACAGTTTCACCAATGATTGGTATTTCTAAAAGTGAATTGTTAAGAGGCTGATATGTAAATAAGGAATCTTCGGAAGTTGTTTTATCTTTAAGAGGTCTTACAACTACACTACCAACAATACCTACTTCTTTTTCTGTATAAAGTTCTTCGGTAGATTCTTCTTTTGATTGTATTCTTGGATGTACATCATCTAATATTACATCAACTACAATTCCTGTTTCAGGATTTGAACGAATAGATATTTTATTAGTCTGAGCACTTTTGTAGGATTGTTGTAATCTTTTACTCATCAGTTTTAACTTTCTGTTTAAGTTCTTCTATTTCGTTAGTAAGTTCATCAACTTTTAAATCTTGCTCATCTGCAACTTCAGCAATTGTTTCATCTAATTGTTTTAGAAGTTGTTCTTTTTCTTCATCTGATAGGAATCCCGTATCTCCTTCTGCCTTATGTTGAGCACCAATAATTCTTTGAGCAATGGCTGCCATCTTAATAAGAGCATCATCGTTCTTAACTGAAGTATCAACTAAATCTTTTATGATTGGGCCGATTACGGCCATATCACCTGCATGTCTAATTACCTTTTTCATTTCAGCAATCAATTCAGAGATTCTTTGTTTTTTGTTTTGTTGATTTTCGTAGATATCTTTAAACAAGCCACTTAAGTTTTTACCAGGAAACAATTCAAAATCTGTACTCATAATTTTTCCATATTATGTTGTATATAAATATAGTAAATAAAAAAACCTCTCCGAAGAGAGGTTTTTATCCAACGCGTTATGGAAGTTGAATCCTTATGATTTCTTTTTAAGGATGTGGTATAAAATGAATGCTCCTACTAAACCAAGTAGTCCTTCATTACTCAATCCACCCAAAATACCCATAATGTTATCCACTACCGAGTTATCTGGCCAGAAAGGTATCTGTGCACCTTTAAATAATACTTCTAGTACTACTCCAAGTGCAATGATACTTATACCAATTTCTGTTAATGATTTAGCCCAATCGCCAATCTTTTTTAGAAATTCCATAATTATCTCCTTTGTTTTGGTTAGTAATATAACTTTTCCATATTACAAAACATCGGATATCCATGAAATAACTATGTAAACTTAATAAAAAAAATAGTTAATATATATAGAATCCTCAATTATAAGTGTATATTGATGAAATATATATAAAATAAAACACCAAACCCACCGAAGTGGTGGGTTCATTATCGAATCTCTTTGAATTACGATTAGGGTATAATATTGGATGCCAGAGTGTTTCTAAACTACGAATTCTATAAAAGAATCTTTTCCATCCTTTTGAATAAATATTGATATTCAATCCCTTGATGTTACCTTTTGAGATAAATCTTCAAGTTTAGCTTCAAGTTGTTTGATTCTGATTTCATCACCAGACCATTTTTTACCACCTTTCGGTTTATACCAAACTAATTTACCTTTTTTGTAAAGTGCTTTGTTACCAAATGAATCTTTCCAATAATCATGGATAAGTAATTTACCATTTGATTCAAAGTACATTCCTTTTTGAGTCATAGAACCATCTTCGTTGTAAGCTCTATAATCGTAAAGATTGTCATCTATCTGTGTAATAACTTTAGAATCTTGTCCAAAGAGTGGAATGGTACACAGAGAAAATAATAGGATTGCTATTATTTGAACAATCTTTACTTTGAATAATTGTTCATTCATAATAATTCCTCTTTAATATAAATATACCAATGTTAAGAAATTGTTACGAAAATGTTAAATTAGAGTATTTTTTTTGAAAAATAGGATTTATATAATGATTCGTTTTTTGAATTGTAATCAACCATAGTTGGTAAATTATATCTATCATACATTGAGGTTCTTAACTCATCATGTCTTTTTAAATTGTGATAAAGTATTGGCATCATTTCTGAATATATTCTTTTTTGCTTTTCAATATTCCAAGTAGATATATCTAAAATTATTTTTTTTATACTATCCATTTTTAAATGATAGTTTTCTTCTAAATCGTAAGATTCATCCCACCACTTATCAAATGTTTTAAATCCATTTTCTTTTAGTATTTTTAAAGTATATGGTTGACCTACAAGTATAAACGGCATCATTGTTCCAATACCTCGTGTTATTTTTTCTGTTATGTGAGAAAATAAATTAGGTTTATATTCAACTAAAGTATCTAAATACTCATCATCAGTAGTATTTTGAAACCCTACTGAATTTTCTGTGATAACATAACAAAAGGCTTTTTTCTCATATCCGGATAACCTTAAACCTATACCTCGTTTATTATCATCAAAGTCATCATTTAATCTTTTGTACAATTTATGATTTTGATTATTACCATAAGATGTGCCAAATGAATAATAAAACTTATCTTCTAGTTTATTATCTACAATAAACTGTACTAATTCTTCTCTATGTTCTTTTGGCCTGCCATTAAAACTTAAAAATGTTCTTTCAAATTTTTTATCTTTTAGATATTCATTTATATTTTCAGAACTTAAAATTTCTTCTTGTCCATTTTCTCTGTTGATTACTACATGCCCCAACATAAGAGGTATTCCGAAATAATTGTAATTATTTTCTTTAAATTTAAAAGATGTATTGTTATCCAAGAACATAATTCTATCTTGTAACTTTCTTTCAGAAAATACAGAATATATTATATTCATTAACTTATAAAATCTTGGCCAAGTAAATATTTCTTCAAACTTAGCGTAATAAAAATATTCAGTTTTATTTTCGAAGTAATCGATAATATCGTTTAAAAATTTTTTAATTATATCAACATCATCATCTGTTGTGGAGTTTTCAAAAATATCAAAACAAATACCATCTATATAAATTGAAGATAAATTTACATAAGAATATAAATTACTATTCTTATCTATTGGCTTCGCTTCAACTTTCATTAAAGTATTTTCTTTTTAATTATGAAATTATGCAATATCAATATATCCATTTCACAATTTAGAAAAGTTTTAATTGCTGACTTGGGGTCTAGTACCATTGTTTGGTCTTTTAAATTAAATGAAGTGTTCAATACAATTGGGTATTCGTTTATTTTACTTAATTCTGTTAAAAGTTTATACATCCTTTGATGTTGTTTATTTGAAACCGATTGTATTCTAGCAGAGCCATCAACATGAGTAATTGCTGGTAAATGTTTTTTATATTCCTCTTTTACTTGTACTACTTGGTTCATGTAGGGAACTTCTTTTTTGTATTCAAAGTATTTTGATTGTTCTTCTATCTTTACTATTGGAGCAAATGGTCTAAATCCTTCTCTCTTTTTAATGACTCGATTCATTCTTGATTTCATCTGTGGGTCACATGGGTTTCCTAATATAGAACGATTACCTAATGCACGAGAACCAAACTCCATTTTACCTTCAAACCAACCTACAACATTTCCATTTTTTATGTGTTTTGCTATAGTTGGTATTAGTTGAGAATTATTTAATTTCATAAACCAAACATCCTTTTCCATTTCTTTTAACACTAACTCTACATCATCATTTGTATAATGAGGACCAAGATAAGGTGATTTATTATCTTGTCTTTTAGTTCCCCCATTTTCAAAATATACATGAAGTGCAGCACCGATTGCAGAACCAGCATCAGATGGTGCTGGTGGAATCCAAACATTCTTAAAGTTGGATTTCTTTAAAATCTTTCCATTTGCAGTTCCATTATATGCACATCCACCACTCAAACATAAGTTGTTAGATGAACGAACTGCAAATAATCTATCTACTAATCTGAAGAATAGAAATTCGTATTCGTGTTGTAGAGTTGCTGCTAAATCTTTGTGTGGTTGATTTAAGTTATCTTCGGGTAACCGATTTGGAATACCC
>Ga0255754_10002624_pt1 | contig 13251 bp, 9 predicted proteins | sample 101ome_22_FD_179954 | JGI IMG/M metagenome (GOLD analysis project Ga0255754, IMG submission 179954) | Coastal salt marsh microbial communities from the Groves Creek Marsh, Skidaway Island, Georgia - 101412BT metaG (version 2) | ecosystem: Environmental > Aquatic > Marine > Intertidal zone > Salt... | reverse complement strand
CCACCTACCCCCCCCCCCTGCCATCTCGTCCCCCTCTTTCTCGACTTACCTCACTCGGGCCGGCGGCAAGGAGTCACCCCCCAGATGTCCTCCGCATATTCCGAGATGGTGCGGTCGCTGGAGAACTTGGCGCACCCAGCAGTGGAGAGGATGGACATGCGCGTCCACGTCTCTTCGTCCGCGTAGGCCGCATCCACCCTGGCCTGGGCCTCGAGGTATGACTCGAAGTCGTTGGCCACGAGATAGTGGTCGCGTCCACCTGTGACAGTCTCGACAAGGGGCCGGAAGTAGTCGGCCCAGCCGAACCGGCCGGATGATACGGCGTCAAGCACAGCGCGAAACCGGCTAGAGGGATGGAAGCCGGCGCGTTCGGCTTGCAGGCGCGGGACCTGGTCGGCGAGTGCGCCGAACAGGAAGACGTTCTTCTCTCCGATCTCCTCGGCGATCTCGACCGTCGCACCATCGAGTGTGCCGATGATGAGGGACCCGTTCATTGCAAACTTCATGTTGGATGTGCCCGAGGCCTCGGTGCCTGCTGTGGAAATGTGCTGCGACAGCTCTGTGCCCGGAATGATGACCTCGGCGGAGGAGACGTTGTAGTCGGGCAGGAAGACGACCTTGAGGAGGTCACCGACGTCGGGGTCGTTGTTGACGACCTGACCAACTGCGGAGACCAGCTTGATGATGCGCTTCGCCATGTCGTAGCCCGGGGCCGCCTTGCCACCAAACATGATGACGCGGGGCTGGACCGCCTTGTCGCCCGCCTTGATCCGGAGGTAACGGTCGATTACACCATAGACGTTGAGGAGCTGGCGCTTGTACTCGTGGATGCGCTTGACGTGGACGTCAAAGAGGGCGTCGGGGGATACAACGATGCCCGTGCGCTCGAGGACGAGAGCAGCGAGGCGCTCTTTGTTTGATCGCTTGATGGCACGCCACTTGGCCTGGAGCTTGGGATCGTCGGCCCGGTCGGCGAGGGGCCGGATGGCTGTGAGGTCGCGGATCCAAGCGTCGCTGCCGATCGTCTCAGTGATGAGCTCCCGTAGCATCGGGTTGCAGAAGGCAAGCCAACGGCGCTGGGTTACGCCATTGGTCTTGTTCTGGAACTTTTCGGGGTAGACGGTGTGAAAGTCCTTCAGCACTGTCTTCTTGATGAGCTCCGAGTGGATGGCCGCTACACCATTGATCGTGTGCGACGCGCAGCACGCAAGGTTGGCCATGTGGAGGGTCTTCTGTCCGTAGCGCTCCGATATGATCGACAGGCGGGACAGGAGGCCCTCGTCGTGGTGGCCCGCACGCTTCATCGACTCCAAAAACCGCCAGTTGAGGTCGTAGATGATTTGCATGTGCCGCGGGAGCAGCTTCTCCACCATGCGCACATCCCACGCCTCCAGGGCCTCGGGCATCACCGTGTGATTGGTGTAGGAGAAGACGCGGGTGACGATGGACCACGACTTCGTCCAGCCGAGGCCCTCTCCGTCCATGAGAAGGCGCATGAGCTCCGGCACGGCGATGACAGGATGCGTGTCATTGAGCTGGAACTGGCACTTCTCCGGGAACTCGTTCCAGTCCGAGTGACGCTCCTTGAACCGGCGGATGACGTCCTGCAGCGAGGCCGACGTGAAGAAGTACTGTTGGCGGAGGCGGAGCTCCTTGCCTTCGTACGTGCGGTCGTCCGGGTAGAGGACCGAAGTGATTGTCTCGGCTCTCTGCCGCTGGAGGATGGCCTGGACATAGTCGCCCGTGTTGAAGGCCTCAAGATCGAGGCCGCTCACGGGCTTGGCGGCCCAGAGGCGGAGGTTGATCGTGTTGGGAGTCGCGAAGCCAGGGATGGGGTTGTCATATGCAACGGCCCGGACCTCCTCGCCCGCCCGCCAGTGCCACATTTGCCTGCCTCCCTCGTCCTTGACCTCGACGTCGCCGTAGTACCGGACGGGGTATGACACCGTATCGCGCTGGATCTCCCAGGGGTTGCCAAAGGTTAGCCAGTAGTCGGGGTTCTCCAGCTGGAAGCCATCGACGATGGACTGCCGGAACATGCCGTATTGGTACCGGATGCCGTACCCCCAAGCGGGGAGGTCGAGGGTAGCCATGGAGTCAAGAAAGCACGATGCAAGCCGCCCGAGCCCACCGTTGCCGAGGGCGGCGTCCTGCTCGCGCTCGGCCACCGTCTCGAGGCCGTAGCCGAGCTCCAGCAGTGCCTCACGGAAGTTGGGCTCAAGGTCGAGATTGTAGAGGGCATTTAGGAGGGCCCGACCCTGGAGGTACTCCATCGATAAGTAGTAGACGCGCTTCGGGTCCTCCTCTTTGAACCACGTGTTGGTATCGTTCCATGCCTCGATGAGGCGGTCACGGACAGCGTGGGCCGTGGCAAGGTAGGCCTCCTGGTCGTCAAAGCGCAGGCGTGACCGGGCGAGGGTGTATTCAACATGGTTGACGATCGACTGCTGGATCGACAACACATCGTTCTTGATGTAGCTGTCCATGAGGGAGAAGAGAGCCTCCTGCTGCCGCGTCGCATCCACGATGGTGCCGGTGGAGTCGGCGCGGGGGGCAGGCCGGCCCCGGAGTGTGGCAGCACTCCGGCCCCCTGGGGGAGGGCGCACCAGGCTCAGCAGCTGCTTCCGGACGTCGTCCTTCTCGCTCTGCGTCTGGAGGGCCTTACCGTCGTCTTCGCGCGCCACGTAAAAGACATCGTGCACGGATCCATCAGCGTCCTTGCGGAGCTCGGACCGACGCACGTCGAGGCCCAGCTGCCGAAACGCGGCCGTCAGGGCAGTCAGCAGGCCAGGCCGGGCCTCGCCCACTACCTGGATCCGCGTCAAGTCTGCGGGATGGAGGGGGGGGGTGGAGGCGGGTGGGGAGGGCAGGAGGAGGTCAGGGCGCGAGTCGTCGAGGCGGTGCAAGCACGAGTGCCTCGCTCTGTCTCCCCGCATCCAGCTCGCCTCCATCGTCCTCAATCTTGACCTCGGCGCCGACCGAGGCCGCCACCGGTGCCGCCTTGGCCTTGGCCTGGGTCCTGACCTCGGCCGCGCGGGCGGGGATGGAGGTGGGGGAGGTACGCCGGGGGGGGGCACCGCCGGGGGTCCCTGTCCCGGCCTTGCCGCGGGCGTACGCCCCCGTGACGACGTTCACGACGCGGCTACGGGAGACGACGGAGAGCGGCCGTGCGCCACCTGTAGGGTGTGAGAGCCGGGGGTGAGACTCAGGGTTGCGGAGTGGGACTCGGGACGGGGAATGAGAGCAAAGAGGAGGAACCCTGCCAACAGCGCGCCGAACGTCTCGGTCGTTGGTGTGTTTCCGGCGCACGCCGCGCCGGCCCACGACATCGGCCAGCGATCGAGCTGGCTGTGCTAAAGATTATAGGTCTCTGATATCGCGACGCAAATCCACCCACGATTGGCGCGCACCGGGGGGGGCCCTGTCGTGTCGCCGTCTCCTCGGCGTTGCCCTCCTCCTCGCCTCGGGCGGCGGCCACCCCCACAACCGGCGCCGAAAGCTCGAGCGCGGAAGATCGCATCTTGGCTCGTGTCGAGACGGCCCTGCGCAGTCGCGGGAGCCATTTAAAAAAAAAAAAACTCCGGTTCGCTGGCCGCCCTCGTCCTTCCCCCCTGCCGGCTACAACTACCCACCGCCGCCGTCGAGCCGCCTTCGCTCCCGCTCGCGCGCAGCCTCGACAAGCGACGCTTCGAGGGCGGCCTGCAGAGCGACATCCTCGACGGCGTCGTCGTCGGAGCCCGAGGCCCCCGAGGCGTCAACAACATCGCCATCGCCATTGCCATCGTTTCCGCTCTCGGAGCCCGAGGACGACGACCGGGAGACCCCTTCCCCCGCCCGCTCAGCGGCCCGGGCGGCCGCACCGACGAGCCATTCGAGGTCGAGTCCGGAGAGCACGTTCGGATCGTGGAGAGGGCCCGCGTCCCCGCCCACAGCCCCGCTGCGACGTCGCGTCAGCTGGGAGTCCGCGTCAGCTTGGGGTACCGGCTGCCAGTAAGGAACCTCTCCACCCTCCACCGGCAGTGCCGTCCCCCCTCCCCCGCCCGCCAAGGAGCGACGCCTCCCCAGGGCGTCGGCCCTACCGAGGGCGTTGAGGAAGAAGATGGCCACAGAGTGATAGAAGAAGGCCGGGCGGCGGGAGTTGTGTCCACCCTCAAACAGGACGTGGTTCTTGTCTCCCCCGTATTCCTCGTACAGGCGCCGGGAATGGTGGGGCGCGACAAAAGTATCGCCAACAGCGTGGGCGAACAGGGCAGGAACGAACGTGCCCGGGGCGAGATCGAGAGGAACGACGTCCCGGATGTCGAATCCGGCGCGGCGACGGACAGACCGGCGCATGGCCCCGAGGGCGAAGGTGAGGAGCGGTCCAGGCAGGCGGAGGCCCTGCTGCTCCACCACCTCTGCCATGAGGTCGGTGAGACGGGAAAAGGGAGAGTCGAGGACGACGCCGGCGATGGAAGGGTCGCGGGCGGCGTAGGCGAGAGCGGTGACGGCGCCCATGGACCGGCCCCACAGGCCCACGGACCCGACGAAGCGGAGGGAGCGGAGAAAGGCCACAACAACCCCAAGGTCGCCCACCTCGCGCGCCCCGAGGGTGACCCAGTCGCCCTCGGAGAGGCCCGACCCGGCAAAATCTAACGCGACGACCGACACACCGCGGGGCAATAGGGCGAACAGGGCCTCCTCCGCGTCGCGCCGGGACCCCGAGTTGCAGTGGCAGTACACGACGACGTCCGTCGTGTCCCGGTCGGCGTCGAAGGGATCAGGCAGCCAGTGGCTGCACACGAGCCGGCGATCCTCTTCGTTGGTGAGGCTAAAATCGACTCTCTTGCACCGCCGCACTCGCCCGGGGGGTGAGGAGGAGGCGGGGGGGGCGGGCTGCAGCCAGGCCGGGGGGTGGGGGTCCCCGGACGAGGAGGTGCCCGCAGACGAGACCGAGCGCGCCCAGCGGCCGACGTCCCAAGTGGCCCCGGTGGAGTCGTCGCCCTCGGCCTCGGGGGGGGACAGAGCAAACACAGCGCGGCGGCCTCCGATGAGATCCTCCTCGCCTAGGGAAGAAGAAGCGTGGGGGTGGGGGTGGGGGAGGGGCAAAGTGGCGTGGATAGTGTGGGTCGTGCGCTGCAGGCCCCTCTCCCTTCCTCGCCGTAAACATCACGCGGAGGTCGGCAGATGGCGTCGACGAGCTGGTCCCAAAGCCGGAGGGGGGCCAGCCGACCGCCATCGCCGCGCGGCTCCTTCTTCCTTTTTGCCATCTATTATACTATTCGTACCAGGCGGAGAGGGTTACGGTCGGGGCAGCGGCAGAGAGGAGGCGGTAGAACAGGCCTAGACGCGGCGTGCGGTCAAGGTCGGTCAGAGCACAGCCAACGACTAAACAGGATTGTACGCGGCGAACCGGCCCCGCGAGCGGGACTGAGCTGGCGTCGTTTGCGACTGAACGAGCCCGTGGCGCCGACGCCAGCGCCCGAGCCGGGCGTCCGGATCCGCACACGGGCCTCGCACGCTGCCCCTGGTGGGAGTCGGGGCTTGGCACAGGGTCGCGGCGTTGACCGTCACGGAAAGCCTTCATGGCTCGCCCGACCCCTTCCCCGACCCTTCTCCCGTCGTCGGGGCCCTAGTCCTCCAAACACGGAGCCCCCGCTATTATATGGTGCTCGCCGATCTCCGGTGGCATCTCAGCAAGCTCAGCCCAGACCGCGTCCGGGCTGCCAAGGCGAGGAGGAGCAGTGGAGCGCCGTGGCCTTTGATGCCGGCCGGCCAAGGCCGCGCGCCCCCTCCCGCCGACCCCCTCGGACCACCAACCCGCGCAGCGCGGCGCCGTCGTCGTCGCCTTCTTTACGGCGTGGGCCGGGGCGCTGCACCTCACCCTCGAGGACGCCCGGAGCCATCCCCGGTACACGGAATTGTTCGGGGAGGACAGGGACCTGTCGACCGTCATCCGGGCTTGGTGGCGCGGCAAAACGACGGAGACGAGTAGGATCATCGAGGCGACAGAGACGACGCAGAAGTGAGAAATGCTGAGGCGGGGGTGGCGGTCCCGTCTCCTGGCGGCGGCTCGGCGGTCGATGTCGTCCGAGGCAGCCGAGACCAAGGGCGGCGGTGGCGGTGGCGCCTGGCGGCCCGCGTCGCCGCCCATGGCCGACGCGCTGAGGAAGAAGACCGAAGCCGAGGTAGCCGCCCTCGCCGACGCGGCGTCTCGGCGGCGGGCGGCGGGGGGGAATATCGAGAAAAAACAACATCGGTCAGAGGCGCAGGAAAACACGGAGGAGCGTGGCGGCCCGTCGGGGCCGGAGCCCACCCGGTTTGGGGACTGGGAGCGGGGGGGTAGGTGCAGCGATTTTTGAACGGCGGAGCCGCGAACGGCGAATCCGCGAACCGGAGTCGAGCCCGCTGCGGAGGATGTTTCACTGTGGACCATGTAGCCGAACCGATTTCGCCGTTTTCTGCCCCTGGAAGCGCGATAGCTCAATGGCAGAGTGTTGGGCTCATAACCCAAAGGTTGCAGGTTCGAATCCTGCTCGCGCTCTATTCCTTTTGCGAGAGTCGGTCGGGGCGGCCGCACAGTAGACGTCGCCGTCGCCGTCGTCCGCCCGCCCGCTCGCCGCCCGGCGCCACACCCCCCCCGCCCCCGCAGGCCCATCACGTCCCTGGCCGGAGTCCGCCTTCCACCGCCGCGAGGCCTGCACCGCGTGCTGGGCGCGGGCGGGGCCCGCGGTCGAGGCCTTCTCGCTGGGGCGCGGCGCGGCGGGGGGGCGACGACGAGGGGGAGCGGCGGCGCGCGCTCCGCGCGGACCCGGAGGCCGGCGATGGTGCGGCCTCACGCCACCGAGGCCGCGAGGAGGGCGATGGCCGCCTCGGCCGCCGCCTTGCTCGATCCGGGGTTCTGCCGAGGGCGGTCGGAGGAGGCGGGCGGGTCGGGGGTCGTCGGGGGCAGGCGCGATCGACGGGTTGGGGTCCGGCGGCAGGGTCCGCGGGGCGCATGGAGGGGATGACGCTCGCCTGCCCCGTCACCAGGCGTCCGTCGACCACCACGTGGCACCCCTGCGGAGCGGTCGGTCGGTCGGTCGGTCGGCGGGAGGGTCGGGGGGGGCGCTCGCGTCGGCGCGCGGGGCTTCTTCAGGGGGTTGGGGCGTCCGCGGGGCGCCGCCCCCCGCGCTCGCCCAGGCCTCCGCTGCCTTGGTGTAGATTCCCCCCCGATCCACGAGCGCCGTCTCGCAGAGGGCGGGCACGGCCGAAGTGAGCCCCACGGCCTCCTCCTCCTCGTTCGAAAAGCACGTGACGTTCTTCCCCGCGAGGTCGACCCCGTCCACCAGGCCCAGGGCCCCGTGGCACACGCTGGCCACAACGCCGCCGGCGTCGGCGCACGCCCGGACGAACGACGCGACGGCAGCGTTGCCCCAGAAGTCGACGCACGTGCCGTGGCCACCGGGCAGGAAGACGCACGCGAAGTCGGCGCCGTCGAGGTCGGCCAACGCGGGCGCCGCGGCGAGGGCCCTCTGGGCGTCAGCGTCGGCTCTGAAGGCGGCACAGTCGGGCGTGAAGAAGCCGTCCCCCTCGGACGCGGGGTCGACGGGGGGGGCGCCGCCGGCCACGGTGGCGACCGTGACGTCGTGGCCCGCGGCCCGGAAGGCGAGGTAAGGGGCGGCGAGCTCCTCGAGCCAGACGCCGGTGGGCTTGTCGCCCAGGGCGGCTGCGCCGCGGTTGGGGGGGGGGTGGTGGTGGGACGGAGGAGGGGTGGGGCGTAGGGGGGCCGCCCCGTCCGCGCTCAAGAGGCGACAGAGCCATGTCGTTCGACGTCGGCACGAGAAGACGACCGCGGATCGAGCGTGTCAAGGGCGCAGCTGGTTGGGACTCTCGCCGGCGCTCGTCGACAGGATCGCGACCTTGACCATGGCACGACGACGGGGAAGAGAAGGACACGGACCTGAAGATTCCCCAGCCGGTCCGGGATGGCCGTCGGGAGGACGGACGGGGACGACCCTCGCGCGCCCGCCCAGTCGGCGGCCCCTCTGCCCCTTCTTTCACCACCCCTTCCCTCTATCCCACTCACCAGGCCACGACCATCGACCGGGCCACGACAGATGTCATATCGTCCACAAGGGTTGCCGAAAGCCACGGGGTTGTGGTCTAGTGGCATGATTCTCCCTTGGGTGGCGCGGGTGCGAACGGCGGGCGGCGGCGGGCGGTGGCCGCGCGGCGATGCTCGGGCTCAGGTAGCCGGGGTTCACGACGTCGATGGGCCCCACCCTCTCCTCGCCATGTTGCCACTCCCCTCACTTGACGATCCTCACGCCGCTACGGTCGAAGAAGCGTCCATCGACCCACCCTGCCACCTCGGGCAGCCGCGCGAGGATGCGCAGTGGGGCGTCCGAGGGCCGAAAGAGACACACGGCCTGTCCTGGAACCGGGGCTGTCCCCGGCCAAGGCCGGTCATCCGGCCCGCCTGCGAGGCCGGCCAGCAGCATCGGCGCCAGCGCCTCGGCGGCCGTCTCGGGCTCCTCGGCAAGGGCGTTGAACAGTCGCCGCTGGGTCGCCGTTGTGTCGGCAAGCAGCAGCGGCGTCAGAACGAGGCCGGGCGAGAGCTCGGCAACCAGGGCGACGTTGGGCGGAACCTTGGCAGACCGCAGCTCCTCGGTGACCCAACGCGTGACCTCGGCCACACCCCGCTTGGTCGATCGATGCACGGCCGTCGACGGCGACAGCGTGGCGCCCGCTTCGGAAAAGCCGTAGTTGAAGACCCTTACGCCGGGGAGACCTGTGTGGCTGCAGCCGCCGGTGACCTTGCCGTCGGCATCGGCTCTCCAGCCCCGCTCCCAGAGGCCGATCCTAAGCGCCTCGCGCGTGCCCAGCAGCGAGCCTGGGGGGGAGGTGAGTGGGCGTGAAGAAAGGGTCGAGGATATGTTGATCATCCAAATACGTCAAGTATCCACCCTAAGAGACAGCTCTCGCCCGAGACATTCGTTCGAGCAGCCTCTTCGACATCTTCTTCCGGCTGCAGCCACAGTGGGCGCCGAACCCGCGACGCCAGTCCCGCGTTGTTCAGCCAGAGGTCCACGCCGCCGAGCCGCGCCTCGACCTCGGCGCCCAGGCGCGCTACGTCCTCGGCCGAGCCGGCGTCGAGCCCCTCGAGCACGTCGTCGACCCCGGCTGCCCGTGCGTCGGCGGCGCGACCTGCGTCACGACCCGTCACCAGGACTCGGCACCCACGGCGGAGCAGCGCCAACGCCAGGGCCAGACCCAGTCCCGAAGTTCCCCCGGTGACGACCACCCGAGGCGCGTGCGCAGGGGGAGGGGCGGATGTTGACAAGGTCTCGGTCGAAGCGGCGACAACGGGGCACCGTGGAGAGTGGCGGCGACGGCGGTGTCGCAGACCTGACGCGGCCGAGGGAGGGGGCGCCAGCCGACTCGGGTGCAAAGCAACCCCGGCCGAGGGAGGGGGCGCCAGCCGACTTGGGTGCAAAGCAACCCCGGCCGAGGGAGGGGGCGCCAGCCGACTCGGGTGCAAAGCAACCCACGCCATCCCGTGGTCGAGCCACGGTCGAAAGAAAGTCGCCGTCGAGCCTTCGCAGACCGGGTTTTCTCCGGCCGGCCACCTACGCATGAGTTTTGGGGGCGCTCGCGTGGTAAATTCGACTTCATGACGCCCCCCTCCCCACCATCTCGAAGGATTAACGGCGCGGGTCCGCCCCGCGGTCCGTCAGGCCGCGTGTAAGGGGGAGAATGAGTCTATTCTCCACGCGAGAGCGCTGGGCGGCGCCGTCTGCCAACGCGGCCGAGAGCGATGAGGGCTGTCTGGTCGCCGCTCCCTTGATTGGGACCGACGAGGGCATGGTCGTTGCGCAGGCGACATTCGACGGCAGGGTGCGCGCTTACCGTCCTGAGGGCGTGGGTTTCCAGGCGAGGAAGAGCTGCGGGAAGGCTGCACGACTGCGCGCTGGCTGGCGGGGCTCTTGAGGGCGCTGCAGTCGCGCGATGGAGGCGCGGTCGTGATCCTTGGGCACAGAGACCGTGTTCTGACATCTTCGGTGGCTCTTTTGCCGCGCGCACCGCGATCACCTCGTCTGTTTTACAGTGACCTAGGCCAGAGACCGATTCCGAGGCCGGGGCCGAGACCCCGCAACCGCTCTCAGAAACACTGCCCCCAGCAACGAGACGACAACCCCCCCTTCACCCCCATCACTTCTTCCCCTCCCAGCCCGAACATCTGTTGGCGGAGGACCACGGGGAGTTTCCCGCACTGGCCCTGTGCTGCGGCCGGTTCGACGGCGGCCGGGGCGACGGCGGACTGCACCTTGCCGTCCTGCACCCACGCGAGATCTCGGTCCGCCAGTTGGTGCCTGACGGGCAGGGCGGCCACGCTCTTCAAATCTTGGCCCGCCACCCCCTCCCTGCGCCCGGGCACTCGATCAAGACGGTTCGTGACTTCAGGGGGTTCTCTCATGTGGCTGGCGAGGCCCCCCCGGTAGATGCCCTGCTGGTGCAGACCATCGATGGGCGCCTGCTGACGTTTCCCCACCCCGCGCTCCCGCTCGATCGCGGAGGAGCGCTCGGCTCGGCCGACGGCGGGGGCCTTGTGGCTCTGCGTGCCCACCGTGAGCGCAGGCAGGGCAACTTTCTGGTGCCCGGCCCCATCGTCCATGTCCCACCGCCCGTCGGGTCAGCCGCCATCGATGACGGCGGCCTCCTCGTCACCGCCACGGCGGCGTTCGAGGTCCAAGCCCTCAGCCTCGGTGATCCCGCCTGGGTCCTCCACCCGCCCGCCGCCGCCGCGGCGGCCTACGGTGGCTTTGCGGCGGCGTCGGCCGGCGACGACGGGGGGCACGAGCGCGCCTCGGTGTGGGGCGTATGTGAGGCCGGCGCGCCTCTCGCCGGCGTTTCTTCCTCCTCGACCTCCCCTCCTCATTCTCGCGCCAGTCGTCCGGGCGCTGGGCCTCTCGCTGCCCCAATGGCGGCCACCGCGACAACCAGCGCCCCCCGTGGGGCGGCGCCCTCGCCCGTACCTCAGTGGCGCCGCGGCGTGGGCGAGAGCGTTCTCGCCCTCGAGCTCGCTGAGAGCCGCGCCGCGGCCGACAAGGCTGGCGTAGCTCCGCCGGGCGTTCAGCACGTCCTCGTCCTTACGCTCGGCTCCGTCCTTGCCCTCGATGCCGGGACGGGCGTCGTGGTGTGGCGTGTCAAGCTCCAGGACCGGCCGACGGCCCTAGCGGTGGCGCCCGTGCCGGGGGTTCCCGCCGAGGGAGGCGGTTACCGGGCTCTCGTGGCCTTCGCCGTCGCCCCCTCCCTCGCGGGCGCGTCTTCGGGCACCGAGGCTGAAGGAGGCGGTGCCGCCGCCCTTGCCATCCACGCGCCCCCCCACGGCCGCTCTGTGTGGGCCGCCCGTGGCCTTTCCCCTGGTCCCGCTGTCTGCCTCCTCGTCTCGGGCGACGGAGGATGGTCGACTGCCGGGGGTCGCATGCTTCACCCGAGGGGTATGGCAGGGGAAAGTGCCAGCGGCAAAGCCGCGAACAATGTCGCCCACGGCTCGCTCCTCGCGTCCGATGGCGACGGTCGGCTCTGGCTCGGTGACCTTGGCACGCGGCCTGGGGGCGCGCTGGGCGGCGCTGACGACGTCGCCGTGCCCTCGCCCGCCGACGATGCCCGTGTGGCGGCGCAGCTGGCAGAGGCTACCCGGGAGCTCGCCCCCCTACTTGGCAAGACGACCGAATCGGCCGCCGAGATGGCCACGCGGTCGGCCCGTGGCAGGGCGGCCGCTGACCGGACGGGCGTCTCAGTGCGCACATCAGTGCCCCTCCACGCGGAGACGTCGGGGAGCGGCGACGGTCCCGACGGCAGCCCTCCCGAGATGTTGTCGACAGACCACGAAAACGAGTTTGACGCCCTCACCAGCGGGCTTGGAGCGACGTCGATTGCGCAGCAGGAGGAGTCGGCGGCGGCATCGGCCACCCAGGCGTCCATCGTGGCCTCGCTGTGGCTCTCGGCGGCAGGGCGGCAGGGTCTGCGCGGCGTGCGTGTGACAGCGAACCCCCCGCCCGGGGTCCTCGTGGACCCCGGCGGGGTCCTCGGCCTGCCCGACCTTAAGGGTCGGGGCGCCAAGGGTGGTGCCGCTCCCTCGACGCCCGTCGAGGTTCGGCTCCGGCTCACCCATCCGGCGCCCGTCGTCGTCGCTGCTCTGCGCGCACAGATCGCCAGCGGCATCCGCGATGTCGCTGTTGGCGACCGGGCCCTTGCCGTCGCTGCTGCCGCCGCTTCCAAGCCCGGGTCGGCCGCTCCCGGCGACCTGCCTGAGTCGAGCCCTTCCCCACTCCCGCCAGCTGAGTCCGTGTGCCGCGTCGTCGTCCAGTGGGAAGAAGGGCCGCGCGATGACCTCTGCGCGCGCGTCGTTGCTCTGCCTCTCCCGCTCTCCCTCATCTTTCGGCCCATTCCCCTTGTGCCGGACGTCGACGACGTGACGACAAGGGGTGGGGTGTCGGTAACGCTGTCATGCGATCGGGCTCCGCCTCTCCCCGCCCTATTGGAGGACCTGCTTCAGGAACGGCCTGAGCTCGCGTCGTCGTCGAGCGCGCGGGGAGCCGTCCGGGGATGGACCGACGTTGAAGCCCGCATCTGCGCCCGTGCATGCTCCGAGGCACAGGGCACTGTTGTCGTCAAGGCCTCAACCTTGGGAGGCTCCGGCCGTCTCCACATCCGGGCTGCGTCGCTGCATCACCTCTGGCTCCCGCTGCGCGAGATCGTGCACCGTGTCGCGATGTGGGACCATGGCGGCAGCGGGGTGGCGCGCAGCACCCGTGTTGTCCCTGAGGGCCCCCTGCCCTGGCCGGCGCTTTGGGCCGAGGTCGAGGCCCACCTCGACGCCCGCGCCGCCCGTGGCCACGCCCTCGAGGAACTCGCTGATCGGTCGGCTGAGCATCGTGCCGTGCTTCGCCGGCTCCACTCGCGATTCGGGGAAAAGATGCCTGCTCCGTTGGAGCACCTTGACGAACTCCTGGATGAGACTGCTGCGTCGGCCCGCGACGCTGCCCGCGATGTCGCCCGGTGCGAGGGTGTCGCCGCCGCCCGCCGTGAGCGGGCCCGGGGCGCCGCTCGCGCCATCGCCATCCTCGTGCGGTGCGCGGTGGGGCTCGACGTGGCAATCGTGGGCGCGGGCGATGTTCCCCCTGGCAATGAGAGCGCCAAGCCGGGCACGGCCGCTGCCGCCGCCATCGCCGTATGCGCCGCGCTCGACCCGGGCGCCCCCGAGGGCCGCGCCGCTGCCTGGGA
>Ga0255754_10002622_pt1 | contig 13265 bp, 8 predicted proteins | sample 101ome_22_FD_179954 | JGI IMG/M metagenome (GOLD analysis project Ga0255754, IMG submission 179954) | Coastal salt marsh microbial communities from the Groves Creek Marsh, Skidaway Island, Georgia - 101412BT metaG (version 2) | ecosystem: Environmental > Aquatic > Marine > Intertidal zone > Salt... | reverse complement strand
ATTTGTTCGAACCTCCAGTTCGAACCCCCAGCTAGCGCTAGGCCAAATACGAAAAACCCGGCACAAGGCCGGGTCTGTCGTATTTGGTAGGACCGGCAGGATGGTCTTCAATCGCCATTGCCTCTGGCGATTGAACCCTGCGGGCACCTCCGCGTTGCTACGGTGGACCAAACGCTCCTATGGTCGCGTTTGTCGAACTGGCGACCTCTACCATGTCAAGGCCGATTGGCCGCACCAAGACGCGCGTGGACACTGTAAGACACTAACGTCTGGGAACTTCGAGATCAGGTGATTGCATGTTGCCGTCCAACGCTATCGGCAGTGGTGATGCAGCAGGGATTGAGACGTTAGCCTACCGTGAAGAAGGAGTAGGTCGGATTAAATCCGCTCTGCTGGCTGTGGTGACGCCACCCAATCCGTCGCAAGCGCCGATTACAGTAGCGCGCTTTTCCAAGATGCCCTTGCAAAACTCATCCTTGCTACTTCCCTAAAAGAGACCTACTGTAACCTAGGGCTTGCTTAATTAGCGGCTCTCATCAAGACACACGTCTGCTGCTTAGATCAGGGTAGTCACCCATCAAACTTAGGTAGCGAGATCGACATCCAGACACGAAACGCGCACTCATCGCGCATAGCGATGATATTGGCACCTATTCTGCTCGGCTTGGGGGCTTGCTCCGGAGATGATGGCGCCAGTGGAGCTGCCGGTGTTGACGGGGTAAATGGCGCAAATTCACTAATTGTGCAGACAGAGCTAAGTGAAACAGACGAGCGCTGTAGCGCTGGCGGTTTTGTTACGGAAAGCGGCGTCGATAGTAATCAAAATGGCGCCTTAGATTCGGATGAAATCGAGAACACGTCAGTGACGTGTAATGGAGAGGATGCTGCTGACGAAACAGCAACAACCCCCGGATCAGCGAGTTACCAAATGCCCAATATTATTTTGGTCATCGGTGATGATGTCGGGGTTGATCAATTCCGCTCGTTTGGTTTCGGAGGTGTCGACGCGGCGCCTGTGCCGAATTTGGACAGTTTAGCGGAGTCTGGTGTGAGCTTTGCTAATACTTGGTCCAATCCCACCTGCTCGGCATCAAGAGTCTCACTGTTTTCAGGACGTTATCCGACGCGGACCAAGACCTATACAGCTATTGTTTCCACCGACTTAGCCAATTCCCAGATGTCTCCATATGAAAGATCGCTGCCAAAAGTGCTGGCGCGATCTGGCTATGCAAGCGCTTACGTGGGCAAAATCCACGCCTCGGGATCATCGGTAAATCCTGCCAACTTTCCCATGGGAAATGAGACCATTGCTAAGCTGGGATGGGACTATTTTGCTGGCTACCTAGATGGTGGGCCCAGACCTATTGACGCGTCGGCGGGCCTCACTAATCTTGACGCATCTACGGAACCATATACGTGCGGATTCATTCCTAGCAGTGAACAGCATCCGCAAGGCGCCGATACCGGCGCTTGCTATACCGCTAATGGTGCCTGTGAAGTGTTAACCGACGGGGGAGAAAGCTCGGTTGGAAAGATCTGTCTGGATCGTGGGGGCATTCTTGATCCTAATAACGCCTGTGGGGCTGAAGCCCCCAGTTATATTGACTTCACCCGTTCCAACGCTTACTACACTGCAGAGCTAATTGTTAACGATGCGCTTGGTGCAAAAGCGATTCCAGTTACAGACTCGAAGACGAGACAGCATAGAACCAAACTTGAGACCGACCTTGCTATTGACTGGATACAAGGGAGAACAGGTCAGCAGCCGTGGATGATGACGGTCGGTTATTCAGCAGCCCATGCACCGTTACAGCCAGTACCCGATGGTTTGATCCCAGGAACCACGCCGCTTCCTTCAGGTACCACTTGTACCGGTACTCGGGATATTAGAGAGCTGATGAATCAGAATCTGACGGCCATCGATGCTGAGGTTGGCCGGTTACTTACCACTGTAGGCGTGATGAATATTGCTGATGATGGTCAGCTGGTTTACAACGCTGCAAGCAATACTGTTGTCGCGTTTATTGGTGACAACGGCAGTCTGGGCACAACCGTCAAAGAACCGTTCGTGCCAAGCAGGGCAAAGGCTACTATTTATCAAGGGGGAGTGTGGGTACCTATGATCGTCGCAGGCCCTTATGTTGTAGAGCCGGGACGTGTAGTCAACGAAATGACCAATATCATCGATCTTTATCACCTGTTTGCGGTATTAGGAGAGCATCAATTAACGGGGCCTGAGCACCTTCGCCTGGATATTCGTCAATTGTTTCCATATATGATTGAAGAAGATCCCAGCCCACAGCGACGATTTAATTTCACTTACTCGGGGCGTAATCTCCAGAATGAGACCCCGGACCCTTGTATCCTTCCGGATTTAAATACTTGTCTTCAGCTATTCCCACAAGAATCTGTTTGTCAGTCTGAAGGGGGTGATTGGTACGGTGAAGGTGGTGTAATCGAAGGGCAATCTTTTTCTTCTTGCTGCGCAGTGAATGAATATTTCGTTAACACCGGGCAGCCAAAGGTCGATATTTTGGCTGAGAGTCAAGCGGCAATAAGGAATGACAGCTTTAAGCTTTTGAAATTCGAAGAGCCAAATTGTGAAGCGGGCGGTGCGCTTGAGTCACGTTTTGAGATGTACGCCTTATCAGCAGGCACCGCTAATCCAGAGGGGAATTTAGATAACTTTGCAGCGAGCGACTTGTTGGCGCGTGGCGACGGCGAATTAAGCGTGATTCAACAAACAAATTACGAGCAACTAATGCTGCAGATGGATAAAGCCCTGGCGGGTGAACCCGATTGCGCCGGCGATGGGAATATGGATTATGTCATTGATGACAAAGATCTCGACGCATGGGCTTTTTGGCAAGAGAAGACGAGCGGTCAATCAAGCTGGTACGACATTAATCTAGACGGTCTGACAGACGAAGCCGATAAGCAAATCATTGTCGATAACATGGGAGTCACCTGCGTGTTACCGGAACAAGATTTTCACCCTGGCGGAGATTACGACTTCTATCCACATTCCGATGACCATGACCATGATGACGGTGGCTAATTTGTCTCCACTGTGGGTGGTGCGATTTCAGAGAAATCAGTAACTTACATCTGTTTTGGTAGGACCAGGCGGATTCGAACCGCCGACCTCTACCATGTCAAGGTAGCGCTCTAACCAACTGAGCTATGGTCCTAGGGACTCGCGTGGGCTGCGAGGGCGGCGAGCATAGCCGATTTGGGCGTCGGCCTCAAGATTGCTAGCCCCTGGGCTTTTTAGTCGCTGTCTTGGTCCACCGGTCGGGTGCCAGGGAAAAGGATTCCAGGGGCGCCGGGGGCCCATGCGGTGTATTTCCGCATCACGCTATCAAAGAGAGCCGACGCGAGCCAATTGTTCAGCCAGCGGCGGGTCGCGGGGTAGGGTGCGTTTGTCCACCAGGCAGGATCCACGCCTGCAAACTGTCTCACGAAAGGGAAAACCCCGACATCGGCAATGCTGGCACGTGGCCCCAATAAGTGCGGTGTGGTCGCTAATGTTTGCTCGAGCTCATCAAAAAAGAGCAGAGCTTGAGATCTGTAAAATTCCTGTGATTGCTCGGGAAATCGATCGGCGTATTTGTACCGATCAAGCCAGTGTTTGAATTCCGTATCGCAATGCGCAATGAGCGGGCCCGCGTCTGTGGCGCAATCAAGCCAGCCTTCTGGATCGTGTTGCGCCAGTGCCCAATGCATTACATCGAGACTCTCATCGATCGCGGTGCCATCGGGGAGCACTAATACCGGCACGGTTCCCTTTGCAGAGACCGCTACCATCTCTGCCGGTTTATCGCGCAACACCACTTCTCGCAGTTCTACGGCAATTTCAGCGACGGCAAGCGCCATGCGGGCACGGATCGCATAGGGGCAGCGGCGGAATGAATAAAGAACAGGTAAGCTCATGGGGCAACGATAGCTACCTTGCTCGGGTCCTGTCACCCTCGATTAGGCAATCGGTTGAGCCGAGGTGAACACCACACACGTAGTTTTGGGAGTCTATTCTCATGGTCGATTCTAAATTAGGGTCTACTGAAGAGCGCATGGCACAGCTCGAATCCCGCCTTGCTCACGTAGAGGATCAGCTTGCGCTTTATCAAAGCGTGAGCGCCTACGGACCCGCTGTCGATAGTTTGCAGTCGCAGATGGCGGCGGAGCTGTGGACTGAAGACGGGGTTTATGACATCGGTGATCCCCAGTTCGATGCAGAGGGCCGCGAGGCCATACAGGCCTTGTTTGACGCCGACTATCATCGAGAACTGGTAGCCTCTGGTTGCGCCCACATGATGACCCTACCCCACATTAAAATCGTCGGGAATCGGGCACTGGGGCTTGGCTACCACCGACTTTTCACCGCAGATAAAGAGGGCTATCAGCTGCTTCGATTGTCGGTAAGTCGCTGGGAGTGGACGCGCACCGCGGAGGGCTGGAAAACCACTAGGCGTGTGCACCGCCTACTTGCAGAGGACGGAGAAGGACGACTGCTGTTACAACAAACCCTCGCCGATATGGCGGTCATGTAATCCCAAATCCAAGCGCCCCTTAGGGGTTTGCCACTTTCCACTCCATGGCCATGCGCACCCGGTGCGAGACTGATGGTTGAGTGTAAAACGATCCCTCTTTAAAGTTGCTGGATCAGGGATTCAACACCGCAACCAATGAAATTTTTTGATCAACCCATTGTTACGAGCGAGATCTATGCAGGCGCTTGAGCTGCGGGTGGGCGCTTCGGCTGCTGAGCGCTTGGCGGCCGAGGGTTGGCACTCGGAACTGTTTCACGGGCTGATTGGCGCCTCTGGGGGGCCGAAGTGGCTCATTCTCGGCCAGCTTGATCGCGCACTTTATCGTGAACTTCTGAGCAGGCGGGACTCAGCTTTGGTAGCGGTCGGATCCTCGATAGGGTCCTGGCGTCATGCGATGCTAGCTCAGGATGATCCGATTGCCGCCTACGACCGTTTCGAGGAGGCATATCTCGCCCAGCAATACAGCCGTGCCAAGCCCTCTATCGAAGAGGTGACGGCTGTTAGCGATCAATTATTACAGGCAGCCCTGGGTACGGATGGCGCGCGTGCCGTGGCGAATCATCCATGGATGCGCAGCCACATCGTTACCGCCCGGGGGCGTGGGCTGACCAACGCGACGGGGGGTGGGGGATTGGCCCTGGGCCTCGCAGTAGCGGCTCTGGGCAATGCGATCTCCCGGCGGACGTTGCCTCTTTCCTTTGATCGTGTGGTTTTCTCCCACGACGCCTCCTGTAGCAACACAGCCCACAACAAGACAGCCCTTAAAACCTCAGACCATACCCCTCACGACGTCAGCGTGCCGGGAGCGTGTCCGGTGACGTCCCGATTGCTCGCCGGCTTTAACACCCACTATGTGGCGCTTTCCGAGCACAATGTAGCCCGCGCGCTCAAAGCGAGTGGCGCCATTCCCTATTTGTTTGACGGCGTCACCGATGTGCCCGGAGGACCCAGGGGTGCCTATTGGGATGGCGGCATTATTGATTACCACTTCGACCTAGAGGCGCTCAGCGAGGATAAGCTATGGCTGTACCCGCATTTTGGTGCCGGGGTGACCCGGGGCTGGTTTGATAAGTTTTTGCCCTGGCGTGCGGGGCGACGACCCTCGGTCGATCAGTTGGTTATGTTGTGCCCGAGCCGTGCTTTTCTCGATCAACTGCCCTTCAAAAAAATCCCCGATCGCCGGGATTTCGGGAAAATGCCGGAGGCGGAGCGGGTGCGTTACTGGCAGCACTGTGTTGCTGAATCCCAGCGGTTGGCAGACGAATTTGCGGCGCTTGTGACGGGTCATAACCCCCTCGCGGGCGCGGTCATGCTGTAAATGCCCGAAAAGCTCTAGGAGTACCGGCGCGCGTCGATTGGGTCGACCGGACCGCTGGTCTCAATCAGGAACCCGTTTGACGGTTTTTCCCTGCGCGGATGGGGGGGCATGGGTAGACTTTCGGACCCCATAAGCACCCGAGTCGCCCCTCCCCCCATGGCAACATCTCAACTCATTTCTGGCTCAGACGGACGTTTTCAGCTGCAGGTTGATGGCGAGCCCTATTTTATTAAAGGGGCAGGTCTCGAATTTGGCCAGATGGCGTTATTGGCGGCCTGCGGTGGGAACACCTTCAGAACATGGCGAGTGAATAATGGCGCGCAGTCGGCGGAGGAGATACTCGACGAGGCCGCGCGACTTGGCTTGAAGGTCTGCATGGGTCTCGATTTGGCCCGCGAGCGTCACGGGTTTGATTATTCCGACGCGCGCTCTGTTGCCAACCAGCAAGAAGCCATGATGCGGGACGTCGAGCGATTGAAAGATCACCCGGCACTTTTAATGTGGGGGCTGGGTAACGAGCTCAATCTCCGATCGAAAAACCCCCGCGTTTGGGACGCGGTGGAATCCTTGTGCCGCGCTATCAAGGCCGTTGACGGGCAGCACTTGGTGACCACTATGTTGGCGGGGATTGATGCCAAAACAATCTCGGCTATTAGCAAGCGCGCGCCGTCATTGGATTTTTTGTCGTTCCAAATCTACGGCGAGATCGATGATCTGCCCGACATATTGAAGGCTGTGAACTACGACGGGCCTTATCAAATTACCGAGTGGGGGCCCACCGGCCATTGGGAGAGCCCGGAGACTGTCTGGGGTAGACCTATCGAGGCATCGAGCCTGAGGAAGGCGGAAGATATTTCTCGTCGTTACCACGATGTCATTTTGGGTGACCCAGAGCACTGCTTGGGATCCTATATTTTTTTGTGGGGTCAGAAACAGGAGCGAACACCCACCTGGTACGGTTTGTTCCTGGAAAGTGGTCGGCGCACAGAAGCCGTGGATGTTATGCAGCACGCATGGACGGGTGAGTGGCCTGCTGTGCGAGCGCCGCGCATACGCGATCTGCTGCTGAATAAAAAACACGCCACGGACAGTGTCACGGTTCAGGAGAGCGCATTGATGGCGGCTGAAGCCGTCATTGAGAACGTCAGCGACGATGCATGCGTATCGTGGATTGTCAGAGAGGAGGTTGATCGGACACTTCAAAGCGATGGGGGCGACTTTGAACCCACCCCGCCCACCATCATTGAAGCACACGGAACGCCGGCAACAAGCTTTCGATTTAATGCGCCCGCAGCGGGGGAGTATCGCCTGTATTGCCAAGTCGACAACGCGGAGGATGCGAGCGCGGTTGCCAATATTCCTTTTAGGGTGGGTCAGCGTGAAAAACAACAAAAAGCAAACAAGCATAAGGCGAATGCCGCATGACAACCCAAGTACTTGACGCCGACTCGGCCGTAATCCACCCCCGGGCAGTGAAACCCACGACGGGTATTCCTTTCGGGCAGCAGGTTGCCTTTGGTGTGGGTATGTTGGCCAACCAAATGTTTCCCGCTGCCCTTGGCATTTTTATGGTCATACTGGTGCAAGGCCTTGGCATGAGCCCTATTCTTTGGGGGCTTATCTTCTTTTTGCCGAAGCTGGTCGATGCCATTACTGACCCGCTGATGGGCTATATATCGGACCGCACTGAGTCGCGTTGGGGCAAGCGCCGCCCGTACATCTTTATTGGTGCGGTGATCGCGGGGCTCTCGTATATGGCGATGTGGCAGCTCTCTGCAGAAGACAGTCAGATGTACAACTTCTGGTACTTCTTGGCGTGGTCGATCGTATTTTTCATCGGGATGACTATTTTCTCTGTGCCTTACGTCGCAATGGGCTATGAGATGAGCAAGGACTACCACGAGCGGACACGACTGATGGCCGTGGCGCAGTGGATAGGGCAGTGGGCTTGGGTAATCGCCCCTTGGTTCTGGGTGGTGCTGTACGATCCAGATTGGTTTGCGTCAGCCGCCGAGGGAGCACGCACCGTATCAATCTACGTTGGTGCTGGCTGTATGCTGCTGGCCATGGTACCGGCAATTTTTTGTCGGTCTGTGGAGTCAGCAGAGGAGATCGGTACGGCAGAGGACAAGCCTGCGTCTCTCGCTGACACCTTCAAAGATCTGTTTCACGGCATAGCGATCACCTTTAAAAACAAGCCGTTTCAAAAAATATGCATTGCCACCTTCTGCATTTTCAACGCGTACAACTGTGTCGCTGGATTTGCCTTTTTCATTATTGTTTATTACATGAACGGTGGAGACCCCGTTGCTGCAGGTAACTGGCCCGCGGTGTTTGGCAGCGTCTCCGCGTTATGTACCTGTTTCCTCGTTATTCCCGTTATCAACTGGATGGCGCAGCGCTACGGCAAACTCCACACCTTCCTTATCACGCAGTCTACGTCCCTAGCGGGTTACGCTATGTTCTGGTGGAGCTTTACCCCTGAGAACCCCTACCTGATGCTGGCGCCTATACCGCTCTTTGTGTTTGGTATTGGCGGGTTGTTTACCCTCATGATGTCGATGACAGCCGATATTTGTGATTTGGATGAACTGCAGACTCACGAGCGTCGTGAAGGTCTTTTCGGCGCAATTTACTGGTGGATGGTGAAGTTTGGTGCAGCCTTCGCGGGTTTGTTGAGCGGTTTGATATTGAGCTTGGTCGGGTTTGACCAAGCCGTTACCGTGCAATCCGATAGCGCGCTTGCGGGCCTAAGGGCGGCGTTTATTTTGGTGCCTGTAACGGGGACCCTTATCGCGCTTTGGGTGATGCGATCCTATGACCTAGACGAAGTGCGAGTCCGAGAGATTCGCGAGGAACTTGACGCACGCGCCGCCAGGCCCTGATCACGCTTGTCCGCGCGTGGTGGTCGTCTTCGTGGCGGCCCTTTATGCACGGACTTTCGCCACGGCCACGTCAATGCGTGCAATATCGCCAAGTTTCATAAACAGGGATGCAGACACATCCGCGTCTAGCTCGCCTCCTGGAAACTCCCGTTGATCACCGTTGGTATAGGTGACTATCACGCGTCCATCTCCATCACGGGAGTAAACGACAGGGACCTGACAGTAAGTAAAGCCAAGCTGAGAGGGCCCTAGTGCCTCGGTGTGAGCGGTTCCCTGTACGTCGACATACTCGAGTACGCCCTCGTCCGCTAAAAACTCACAGTCTCGCAGCAAGGCGGGTTTGAACGCGACCTGGCCCTTGTTCACCTGAACACCCAGCTCGCCCAAGCGAGTGAGAACCTCTTCTTTGACCTGACCCGTCATGCCTGGTTGGCGTGCGCCCGCGAAGCCCGGGGTATGAGAGTAGGGATCGGTAGGAAATGCGCCATAGACATCCGGGGTCTTGTTAAAGCCTATGCCCTCCCGCACATCGTAATAAGCGGCGATCAAAGCTTCCATGGTCGCGCCTGAACACCCGGCTTTTTCCGCGAGGCGCACTGTATCCAACACAGCGAGTAACAGTTTTGACACCATGTGCCAGTAAATTGAGCCCAGGCCCTCATAGGCATACATACCCCCCGACCGGCCGGTAAAGGTGGCGCAATCGAACAGCGTAGAAAACAGCGACTCAATAGAATCACCCTCTGCAGCGACTTCGGTATCAAAACCTTGGCCTGCGAGCACTTCCAATGCGCCGCGCACTGACGCTGTATTGGTAAAGTGGCCCGCAAAATAGGCATTACCTTTGGTATCGCATTCAATCAGTTGCGTATCGCCACTCGCTTTTAACGCAGTGAGTAACGGCGAGGCAGCTATGGTCTGATTAGGAATGATGTTGCGGTCGATAAACGCCGGGAGTTTGCGATTAGGGTACAGCAGGTACGAGTGTTGCCGTGCGGTATAAAGCGAGGAAGTCCGCAGACTTCGCAACAAATCCACCGCTTCTTCGGCGTCGAGAACGTCGGTGCTTAAGACCGCAACTTGACCTTCAAGCATTTCATAAAGCCTTCGAATTTCAGCCCCATCGGCGTTTACCTGAATGCGGTTATAGGCGTGATAGAGGCCATCGGCATTACGGTTATTGCGGATGCTGGTGGCGGCAACGTCTGTCGCTGTGGTCAGAAAGTTAATTAGGCTTGATGTGGAAATCTCGGTTCGTTCGCCGCTGAAACCCCCCGAGTAGATCTGCTCGCGATAGGTTTCACCCGCAGTCCCCAGTGAATCCATAACAATCTTTCGCGTCTCGTCAGAAACGGGACCTGTGGTCAATGCATCGCGGTGGTTTAACAGTGCCTGGGCGACGGCCTCAAATAGCGTCCCGACCTCTACAGAGAGTGACACAGATTGGTTTGTCAGCTCTTCGACGAGCGGCGTTATTTGTTTGAGGAATCGGTGCATATAGCAAAGAGTGACCACTGACACCCCTGTACCGACCAGTGCATTGTTGGCATCGTTCCACTCAGGGCGCTGCGTGTTCATCCAGATGCCTGCATCTGGAATAAAGTTAGTGAGCTTTGCCAGCAGCGTTACCAGAAGTTTTTCGATCAGGCTGACCTGTAGCACGCAGCTGTTGGTATCAAGAATAAGTCGACCATCCGCGCCTATCGACTGAACCCGTTGTTCAATGGCTTTATCAAGTGCATCATCGAACACGATGGTGTCGTAGGGATTGGCGATAATGTCGCGATAGCCCTTGATACGATAAGGGACATTCGCGTAGGCGAACAAATTGCGGGTCATCAATGAGGACATGGCTGTCGGGTTGTGCGCCACGGTTTGTTCGATCAGCTTCGATAGGTAAATCAGTTGGTGATCACCCCAATAGCCAATGTTCGCCCAAGGGTTTTCCGGTTCGGGTCGCTCCCAGTCAATTCCCTGGCGGGTTATGCGGTAGGGATTGTAGCCATCGGCCGTAGTGGCATTTAAAAACTTGGTCACCATGTTGGTTCCAAAACAGGGAATCGACGTGCTAAGTGCCTCCCAGTTTTGGAAAATATCGCGCCAGTTACCCTCGTAGTTCAGGCGCTTGTTGCCGGCCTTATCTTTTACTTCGATGGTAAAGCGATTCCAGGGTCTTGAGGGGTCGCCATGGCGCCGACTGAAAGTCAGTGGCAGGTACTCCAGGCACAGGCGCTCAAGCTGTGGATCGTCTTTCGATTCAAGCGCCTTGTTCAGTTCATGGCGTGTCAGAGTCTCAGGTAACTCACCGAAAAATTGGCTGTTCCTCTGAGTTACCTCGGCGTTCCAGGCGCTACAGAAACGTTCGAGGTCTTTCTTGCTGATGGCATAGTTATCTTCAAACAAGCCCCCGCGCATGATGTTAAAGAGCACGTTGGCGGCGTGATGGTTGGCTGTCAGCAGATCGCCAGAGTGCTGAAGGCCGTCGGCGGTAGCAACCAGTCGCTTTAAGTTGGCGCTGCCCAGCGCGATATCCGCGACGACGTTAGCGCGCAGTACATCTTCATTGTCGAGATCAGCGAGCGTATTTCTAACAGCCGCGGGCCCCTGATTGACATCCGCGACGATGCCCCATTCAGCGTGTTCTCCCGGGGCTAGCGTTAGGTCCTGATGAATAAAATAAGCGCCCGGGCGTCCCAAAACTTCCTGCTCGTCCTCAACGATCTGCCCGTGCCGAAACGCTTCTAGCTGCAGGGAGCTCAATAAATAGGTAGACGCATTCGTGCCATAGGACCAAACGGTAGTCGCTGACAGCGCTTCGCTCGGTTCGGCCCGATCTGACAAGATGGAGCTCATGGCGTAAATGGCCAGGGGTGAATTAGCGACCCGCTCGTTTTTCTTGTACGCATCCACCAAACAGCTGAGTTCATTTTGGGTGCCGGCGAGGACACCATAGGGGAGAAGATTTTCGATGCCGTCTAGAACGCGGAATTGTTGTGTTTCAGAGGAAAGATTCTCAAGGTTGGATTGCTTTACAAACCCATACTTGTCAGAAGTCGCCCAGGTGTAACTGAAACGAAGGCCTAGATCATGATTGGTTTCTTCGAAAACGAGTTTATCCCCCAGCACATTTTTGTAGAGACTTCGGGTTACCTCGTATACCCGGTGATGGAGGGGCGCAAACGGCTCCCACAGGAGCTGTTTATCGGAGCCGTCGACGAGGATAAGCGTGCGGCTTCCGGTGTGGGAGGAATTTTGGCGAATTTTGTCTTCGGTGTAGTAGGGAAATAATGCGCTGTCGCAGTCGGTGCGGCCCGCGGAAAGCCCGCCCCGGGTAGAGATGAACAGCCAGTGGTTAGAGTCGCTGACAACGCTGATAAAAAAGTCCGTCATGTCGCTGAAATTTTCGATGCGATAGAACATCTCACCGTCCCGCAAGACGTAGGAGCCTGAGACGGGTTTGTCGGTTGTCGACAGTGAGCTTTCGCCCAAAAAAACAGCTTTGCGTGCCATAGGTTTTTTCTTTCGGTCAAATACTACTCATGACAATAGTTTGGTGGCGACGACAGGAGGGCGGGTGTTAGCTGCCCTGTTACTCGGTGCGGTGCTCCGTGAGGTGCCTCTGGCCATCGGTGCTGTCGCGTCACGCTACGGTGTCATTTCTTTATAGTGCAACTCTTTATGATGCCTCTTAACGCCGTACCAATTTGGTGCGGCATTTTACGCTCAGTCAAACGCCCACCATCCTAAGCCAGCCAAGGCTTTGTCGATACGTCATGGCTTCCGGTTTATCCAGACAAATGCGCGCCTTGTCGTATTCCTGCTATTAAAATATGACGCCCTCGGTACCATTCCTGCGTCACTCAATTATGCCTATCTTTTAAGGACACATTCGATTATGTCAGCGAGACACGGGAAGCATCATCATCTTCTCAATCCAACGAGCCACTCGGTGGAACAAACCCCACTCGATGAGCGGGTACGGGTGCTGTTGGATCAGAAAATGCATGGCATCTCTTTTAGTGCTTATGGCGAAGGCCAGAAGCCAGGTGACCCGTTGAGTCGAGGCCAAATAGAGCGTCGGATGACCGTCCTGTCACGACACTTTAATTGGGTTCGCTCGTTCTCAACGACCGAAGGAAACGACCTGATTCCCCTCGTTGCCAAGGAGCAGGGGTTGAACACGCTGGTCGGCGCTTGGTTGGGCAGGGACGACAAAAAGAACCGTATCGAGATCGATAACCTGATTGCCTTGGCCGAGCAGGGTGCTGTCGATGTAGCCGCGGTAGGTAATGAAGCCCTCTATCGCGATGACCTGACAGAAGACCAGCTGTTGGCGTTTATGCAGGAGACTCGGGATCGCTTGCCAGCGCATATTCCCATGGGCTACGTCGATGCTTACTATGAGTTCGAGGATCGCCCCAGGGTTACGCAAGCCTGCGATGTGTTGCTTACCAACTGTTACCCCTTCTGGGAAGGCTGCGCTCATCCCTATGCCATTTTGTACATGCAGGA
>Ga0255754_10002606_pt1 | contig 13313 bp, 13 predicted proteins | sample 101ome_22_FD_179954 | JGI IMG/M metagenome (GOLD analysis project Ga0255754, IMG submission 179954) | Coastal salt marsh microbial communities from the Groves Creek Marsh, Skidaway Island, Georgia - 101412BT metaG (version 2) | ecosystem: Environmental > Aquatic > Marine > Intertidal zone >... | reverse complement strand
TCATCTTTAGACTCCCAGTATAGCTTTAGCAATAATATTTTTTTGAATCTCATTACTTCCACCATAGATTGAAGTTTTTCTATAGTTTAAATACTGAGCAACTGATGGACTCGCATAGTCAGGACCAGCTGGGGTCCTATTAGACTCAAAACCCTCAGGACCTTCATATGGAAGAATGTACTGCCCAGCTGCTTCAACAAAAAGTTCGGTCAATCTTTGTTGGATTTCTGTACCTCTAATCTTTAAGATTGAAGATTCCGCTCCTGGGTGGCCGCCCTCAGCGATAGCTGCCAAAGTCCTTAACTCTGTAAACTCCAACGCAGCAAGATCAATCTCTAATTCAGCAATTTTTCTAGATAGGTCAGAATCATCATGATTAATAGTGATATTCTTTAATTTTTCTAATTGATTTTTAACAACCGGAACTCCAGCAATACCAAATCTTTCGTGAGCAAGAAGGAATTTTGCATAAGTCCAACCCTTACCTTCTTCACCTATTAATTGATCAGCGGGAACCTTCACGTCAGTAAAGAAAACTGAGTTAACCTCATGATCTCCATCGATCGTAATAATAGGTTTAACTTCTATTCCTGGGGTATTCATATCGATTAAAAGAAAAGAGATGCCTTCTTGTTTCTTTTGGGTTGTTTCTGTTCTAACCAAACAAAAAATCCAATCTGCATGTTGAGCAAGAGTTGTCCAAGTTTTAGAGCCATTCACAATATAGTGATCGCCATCTAAGACAGCTTTAGTTTTTAATGAAGCCAAATCAGAGCCTGAGCCTGGTTCTGAATAACCTTGGCACCACCATGTATTGAACTCGAGAATATCTGGTAAAAATCTATCTTTCTGCTCTTGGTTGCCAAATGTATAAATAACGGGGCCAACCATGCTTAGACCAAAAGGCAATATTGTTGGACATTGAGCCAAAGCAAGCTCATTGAGAAATAGATAAATTTGAACAGGAGACCAGCCGGTTCCACCATATTCAACAGGCCAGTTGTAACCCATCCAACCCTTACTATGAATAAATTTATGAAAATCAATCTGATCTTGTTTTGTAAGCGCTATGCCCTTTTCGCGTTTTTCCCTCACATGTGCAGGGTATTCTGATCCATTTAAACCAGCTCTAATTTCTTCTTGAAATTGAAGATCTTGTTCTGAAAAGCTTATATCCATGTTAGTGTTCCTGTTTTTAGATTATTCTTTAGCCGCAAATTATACTGCACGATATGTTAGAAAAACAGCATGAACCAATAGCATTTGAGCTAGCTCAATCTGTAAAAACACACAATCACAAGATTCTCTACCTTTGTAATTCAGATAAAGAGGCTAGACTGATAAAAAATGAACTCAAACTGTTTCTAGATGATAGTGAAATTGGATATTACCCTGAAAGAGAAATACTTCCATATGATAGATTTTCAACTGCAGATTCAATCATTCAAAAAAGAATTAAGCTTTTAAATTCTGATAAATCAAATATCAACTTAATTATTACCAGTTGTATTAATCTGTTTGAAAAATTACCGTCAAAAAAATTTTTTGTTGCTAGAAAAAGCTTTAAAACCAACGACTTGTTAACAATCAAAGATTTAACAACAAGTTTGGATTCCTTAAATTATGAACGAACAGATAAAGTTAATGCAATAAATCAATACGCCGTCAGAGGCGGCGTTGTTGACTTTTACTCAGGATTTCATCTTAACCCTGTAAGGGTTGATTTTTTTGGAGATCAAATTGATGAAATAAGAGAGTTTGATCCATTGACACAAAATATGACAAACAAAATCTCTGAGTTCCAACTCTTTAGTGGCTCAGAAGTTAGCTTAGATGATGAATCAATCGGTAAATTTAAAAAAGCCTGGAGAAATTATTTTCAAAATCATGATGAAAGACATTGTGAAATATTTCAATGCTTGGCTTTGGGAAAATACCCTGAAGGATATGAGATATATAACCCTCTTATACAGCTGGGTGATTCTAATTTAATGGATTACTTTTCTGGATTTAAGCTTATTAAATCTCATCAAATAGATCAGATATTAACCTCTCATCAAGCTTTTGTTGAGGAGAGATATCTTGAAGAATCAATTGACTCCTCTAGGCCTATATTAAAACCTGAGGACTATATTTTCGAAATTGAAGATCTGCAAGCTTATTTGAAATCAGCTGATCAATTAAGTTTTTCAGATTCAAATCTAGCTATAGACTATTCCAAAGAAAAAGATATTCAATTAAAAGAACTCATAGAAAAACAAGTCAATGGATTAATCGACACCCTTCTAATCACTTCATCTGAGCAAACTAAATTAGATCAAATCAACAAGCAATATAAAACAAATATTGCCTCGCTTCCATTTGCTCTTCAGAATGGAATTTTTAGTTGTATACATTTACCTGTTCGTTCATTTATTAGCAAAAATGGAAAGTTTGCTCATTTAAATTTGGATGAGGTGATTAATTCAGAAATATTGAATCTAGAATCTACCCCAGCAAATCAAGATTCGCTTATAGAAAAATTTGAAAATCCATTTCATGATGATGAACTTGTTATACACGTTGATTATGGCGTAGGTATTTATAAAGGTTTAGAGCTTTTAAAAACTAATTCAAGCGAAGAAGAATATATTCAAATTGAATACCTTGAAAAAGAAATTTTATATGTTCCGATTAGACAGGCTTATTTAGTTTCCAAGTTTCAGGTATCACAATCTCATGGAGTCCGTCTTGACTCTCTATCTTCTGCTAAATGGAAAATCAAAAAAGATAAAGCAAAAATTAAGGCTCGAGATCATGCGGCGGAGTTACTTGATATTGAATCTAGACGTTCAGTGGCAACTTCACATCAGTTAATCTGCGAAGAAAAATCTTATCAAGAATTTGATAAAGATTTTCCATATGTTCTAACGGCAGATCAAGTTAATTGTATTAAGGATATTTTAAAAGATATGGCTCTAATTAAGCCTATGAATAGAGTTATATGTGGAGATGTTGGATTTGGAAAAACTGAAGTCGCAATGCGAGGTGCATTTGTTGCAGTGCATTCAAAAAAACAAGTAATGGTTCTTGCGCCTAGCACTGTTTTAGCCAAACAACATTTAGAAAGCTTCACAAAAAGGTTTGTTAACTTTCCTGTAAATATAGAACTTTTAACCAGGCATACCTCATTAAAAAATAAATCAAAAATATACGATGATTTTAAAGATGGGAAAATAGATATTTTGATTGGCACACATGCATTATTAAATCATGATATTTCTCTTGAAAATCTTGGCCTATTGATAATTGATGAGGAGCATCGTTTTGGGATAAAACAAAAAGAGATAATTAAATCAAGGCAGTCAACAACGCATATTTTATATATGTCGGCTACACCAATACCCAGAACATTAAATCTCGTATATTCAGGATTAAAAGACTTCTCATATTTATATACACCTCCTTTAGAAAGGCTAAGTGTAAGAACTTTTTTAAATACTCAGAATCAGCAAATTATTAAGAATGCAATTGATAGAGAGCTAGCTCGAGGTGGGCAAGTATTTTTGGTACAAAACGATATATCAAAAATGGAAGGCCTAAAGACTCAAATTAAAAATTTAGTACCAGAGGCAAATATTGATATTGCTCACGGAAAATTATCAAAAAAAGATATTACAAATACAATGAATGGGTTTAATTCTAATTCAATAGATATTCTTATTTGCACAACAATAGTTGAAATGGGATTAGATATCCCGAATGCAAATACAATGATTGTGATTGATGCTCATAATTTTGGTCTATCACAGTTACATCAATTGAGGGGTCGAGTTGGAAGATCTATGCGACAAGCGTACTGTTATTTATTAATTCCAACTCCCGACCTTAAAAAAGCACCTAAAGCAAAACTAGATTCTTTGGTTAAATATTCGGATCTTGGATCTGGCTACTTTATTGCTCAAGAGGATTTGGAAATTAGAGGTGCTGGAGATTTTCTGGGTGTAAAACAAAGCGGTCATATAGAAGCTATTGGTCTGAGCATGTATCTCTCAATGTTAAAAAATGCAGTTAGTGATCTTAAGGGTCATGAACAAGAAAAGATATTAGACACTGAAATTAACTTTAATGATCGAGCTTTAATTCCGGATACTTATTTACCAGTTGCAAATGAAAGATTAAAAATTTATAGATCTTTGAATGATGCTAAAAGCGATGAAGAAATTAATAAAATTCTTGAAGCGCTCAAAGATCGTTGCGGCAAACCAAATGAAGATTTATTAAATCTCATTGAAAGTTCAAAACTAAGAATACTTGCAAATAAAGTAGGTATTAAAAAAATCTATTCGAATCTAGAGAATGCAATGATTACATTTAATGATAATTTAACAGATCAAGTTTATAAAAAATTAATTGGATTGATTCAAAGTGGATCAGCTAAGATAAAACTTGATAAAGAAAATAAAATCACTCTTGATGTTTCTGAAACAAATAATAAAAGAATCGCTGTTGCTGGGCTCCTGAATGAACTCATTTAAATTGCTTGCAACTTTATTTATGTATGGCTTGAGCTCTTTTGCTTACAGTGAGTATGATAAAGAATATATGATCGAGGTGATCGTTTTTGAGCAACTTGAAATAATCGGCAATGAAAAGCTTGAACCAAAAAATTTAAACCTAATAGACATCAAAACTATAGCATTATTGGACAAACCTAAAATTGTTGTTAATGAAGAAATAATTTCACAATCTTTTAACCATGATCATCCTGGCTTTTTAGTAGATCAGCAAACAATCCATCAAATGATAGATGATCGAACAATTGAAGACTCTGACCCCCCACAATCATCAAAAAAAATAGATGAAACAAAATGGTATGAGAAACAACAAAGCCTTAATCAGCTCAATAATATTTATCGACGCCTTGATCGAAGAAAAGAATATCGAATCCTTCATAAAGCATCTTGGCTCCAACCTGCTTTGAGTGAGGATAGCTCTCCCTTTGTGTATGAAATATTTGGCAATAATGGATTTTTAATTAAGCTTTACCAAAGCAGGTATTTGCATCTTGATGTGATTGCTTATCTTGAAGGCAATTTGAAGCCAGAGAATAATCAAGAGTTGATCAAAGAAATAAGATTTGATGCTCTAAAAAGATCCATTCCAGATAATGTTAAAAAACATGAAATCGAGATAGGCTCTGAAATAATAAACTCAGATGAAATATTTAAAATTGAGCCTGAAATAGCTGAGACTAGAGCAGATTCATCCGAGTTTGTAAAACTCGGTGAAGTAAAATATTTACTAAGTGAAGAAAGGAGAATTTTTAAAAATGAAGCTCACTATTTTGACCACCCAAAGATAGGTGTCATTATTTCAGTTTACGATTCATCCTTATAAAAAGCATTTTCATCTAGGCTATGGTCTGTCATATCCTTAACACCAGCCAGTTCTGGCAGTGTTTCTAAAAGAGTTTTTTCTATGCCATCTTTCAATGTCACGTCAACCATTCCGCAACCCTGACACCCCCCTCCAAATTGAAGAATGGCATACATATCGTCTGTTATTTCCATGAGACTCACCACACCACCGTGAGATTCAAGCATAGGATTGATTTCGTTATAAATTACATAATTAACCCTATCTTCTATAGGGCTATCGGGTGATATATTAGGCAGTCTTGCATTTGGAGCTTTGATGGTAAGCTGGCCGCCAAAATTATCTACATCATAGTTAACTTCAGCATCTACTAGGAAAGGAATACTTCTTTCTTCCACATATACGGAAAGTTTAGGCAATGAAATTAAAGTATCTGAGGGAACTAATTCATCAGGTTTGCAGTAAGCTAAACAAGTTTCTGCATTGGGTGTGCCTGGGTCAGAAATAAAAACTCTAACAGCAGTACCAGGCTCATTCTTATCTTCGATTAACTTGGCTAGATAATCTTCGGCAGTATTTGTTATTGTGATAATCTTGCTTGTCATAATATGTGGTTTAAAAGAATACTAGCTTCGTTAATGGGTGTGCGTTCGTCGAGAGATCTTGAAGATGATCTTAACAATTTCAGCATTCCTAAATTTATTATTCTATTTCTAACCTTAAATGTAGTTTTTATTGCATTTATTATACTCGCAATTAATTTGATATGAATAAGCTGGCCAAATTCTGTCACGAACTAAGCAACTACACAGAAATTAAGCCTGAGATTTATTTATCACCAGCAACTGGCTATAGAGCAAGAGCTGAGTTTGGTTTCAGCAATCACTGCTACACAACGGTAGAAGATGAGAAGAAGAAATATATGGATAGATCATCGATTCCTCATCCATGTATTCAGCAGCTAATGCCTAATTTGCTATCTAGAATTAATGATTCTGAGTTAATGCAAAAGAAATTGTTTCAAATAAATTTTAGAACCTCAGGAACAAGAGTTTTAGTCACACTGATTTACCATAAACCACTTCAAAAAGATTGGATGCAAGCTGCAAAAAAAATTCAAGATAATTATAAAAACCTATCTCTAATTGGAAGAAGTAAAAAACAAAAAGTATTAATTGGTGGAGAAGATCTCGAGGTTATCTGCAATTACGCCAACTCTAGTTTCAAGATCTTACAAAATGATTTAGTTTTTTTTCAACCTAATTTCTATCTTTACTCTTTCATGGTCTCATTTATTACCAAGCAACTTGAGGGCGCCAAGGATTTATTAGAGCTATATTGTGGCTGTGGAGGCTTCACTCTACCCTTGGCATCTAAATTTAATAAAGTTTTTGCAACAGAAAATAATAGACATTCAATTAGACTGCTAAAAGAATCTATAAAATTAAATAACCTTTCTAATGTTGAAACTGCAAGGCTCTCAGACGATGAAACAGCATCTGCGCTTGCCAATGAACGACCATTCAGAAGATTAGAAAATATTGATATACAATCCTATCAATTTAGTCATATTTTAGTGGATCCACCTCGAGCTGGATTAAGCGATGAGACAATTACTCTATCAAAAAAATTTAAAAATATGATTTATATTTCTTGTAACCCAGAAACATTTCTAAGAGACTTAGTAAAAGTAGGGAGAAATATCGAAGCGATTGCTATTTTTGATCAATTTGCTAATACGCAACACTTAGAAGTTATTGCATTGCTGAAATAGTAAAATTCTAAATTTTATTATTTGATTTATTTTTATTTGAAGTGATATTTTGACTATTCTTTTGTGCAGTCTGCTTTAGCTTTGCCTCAGCAAGCATCCAGTCAACTATCTTATCCTCTTGATCTTTTGAGGTGGCTTGCAGGAGCTTTTTGTGAAGAATGTCCATTGTTCGTGAGTAGCTAGCCATAGCTAAATAATACACTAAGATATTGCCTTGAGAAATGGAGATGAGATACTAAGATTTGAAATGTTAATACAGTTAAACCAAAAGCAAATAAAACTCCAAAATGAGCTTCAAGAATATTTTGAAAACTTAATTACACCTGCTCTCAAATCAGAGCTGAATCAACCAGAATATTTCGAAGGTGGTGGGCCTGAATTTAAGAAGGCCATGAGAACCATGGGTTCTGATGGATGGATAGGCTTAAGCTGGAAAAAAGAATTTGGCGGCAAGGAGTTGAGCTCAATTGAGCAATACATCTTTGTAGAGACAGTCATGAGAACTGGTTTCCCCTTCCCTTTTTTAACGACTGAATCTGTTGGCCCTATGATTGCAGAACATGGATCTGAATGGGCTAAGGAAGAAATTGCGACCAAGATTCTTAAGGGTGAACTGATTTTTGGCATTGGTTACTCAGAACCAAATTCAGGGACTGACTTAGCATCACTGCAAACCAAAGCTATTAAACAAGCAGATGGATATCTTATCAATGGCCAAAAGATGTGGACAAGTTTAGCTAATTTCTCTGACTATATTTGGTTGGCAACAAGAACTGATTTTGAAGCAAAAAATCATAAAGGAATCTCAATGTTCATTGTTCCAACAGATGATCCTGGATTTTCCATGTCTGCAATAAATACATTGGGAGATGTAAGAACTAATGCAACATTTTATGACAATATTCATGTGCCAGAAACTCATCTCGTTGGAGAGCTCAATCAGGGATGGTCATTGATAACGAGCCAACTCAACTTGGAACGCTTGGCGCTTGTTAATCATGGTCCTGTAGAAGAACTTTATAAAGATGTCTTAAAAACTGCCCGATCTACAAAAATCAATAAAGATAAATATTTAAGTGATCTGTCATGGGTTAAACATAATTTTGCTCAAGTTCATTCGGGCATTGAAGCTTTAAAATTAATTTGCTGGAAACAGACTTGGATTATGGAATCAGGCCAATTAAATATGGCTGAGGCATCTGTTGCAAAAGTCTATGGATCTGAATTTTTTATTGAGGCCTACAGACTAATGATGGAAATTATGGGTGAGCTCAGCATTTTAAAAAATGACTCTGAATTAACAATATTAAATGCGAGGCTTGAACGCATGTACAGAACTGCTTCAATTCTAACTTTTGGAGGCGGAACCAATGAAGTCCAGCGAGATATTATTGCCATGGCTGGATTGTTAATGCCAAGGACACGCTAATGGATTTTTCTGAGTTATCACATCAGTCTGAAATCAGGGATTCATTGGATAAGATCCTAAGTGAGCATTGCTCTCAAGAATGTTTAAAAGAATATGATTCAAACTTTAAACATGATGAGAACTTACTTTCTTTATTGTCTAGTAATGGTTTTCTAGGATTAGGTTTAAATAAAAAATACGGTGGCAGTGGAGAAGATCTTTATGATCTGGGTATATTATTTGAACGACTTGGATATCATGCTGCGCCATTGAGTTTAAGTGGTTGTTTGGTAGATGTAGCTCAAACAATTCAAAAATTTAGTAATAAAGAATCTTCCAAAATAATACTCAGCTCAATCATTGCTGGTGAAATCTACACCTCAGCAATTTTAGAACCCTTCAACCAAGACCCTGAAAATCCAATTACCACAGCTATAATAGAAGATGATCAGCTGATAATTTCAGGAACTAAATATTTATCTGAAATATCTTCAATTGCTAAAAGTATTCTCATCTCGGCTAATTCAAATGAGGGTGTGTTATTAGTTCTAGTGGATTCAGATCAAGTTCAGACAACAGAGTTAACCAGTACAGCCAACTCCCCCCTTTTTAAAGTTGAATTAGATTCAGTGAGAGTGGACAGAGAGTCTATTATCCATGAGAAAGGGAGAGGTTTAGAGGCTTTGAGGTACCTCATTCAAATAAACATGGTAATGAGAAGTTATATTGCGCTAGGTGTAACTGAAAAAATGACATCATTAATAGCGGGATACACATCTGAGAGAGAACAATTTGGAAGAGTGATTGGAACTTTTCAAGCTGTATCGCATAGAGCTGCAGATTGTTTTATAGAACTTGAATGCTTAAGACTTGTGAATCAACAGGCATCTATAAATTTAAATACCAGTCTTGATTGTGAAAATGATGCCTTGGTATCCAAGATTTGGGCTGGTAATGCATGTCATAAAATTAGCTACTCAGCCCAGCACCTGCATGGAGGGATGGGAGTTGATAAAGATTACGTTCTATGGAGATACTGCTTGTTAGCCAAAGAATGTGAGTTAATTAACGGTTCATCCAGCCAAAATATAGACAGGCTAGGAGAAAATTTAACTACAAATCAGTAAGTTATAATTGTTCAGCTAGCTCAGGTAATGCGTTAAATAAATCAGCAACCAGGCCGTAATCAGCTACTTGAAATATAGGTGCATCTTCATCCTTGTTTATTGCAACAATTACTTTTGAGTCCTTCATTCCTGCTAAATGCTGAATGGCTCCGCTGATACCAACTGCTATATATAAATCAGGAGCAACAATTTTACCTGTTTGACCAACCTGATAATCATTTGGAACAAATCCTGCATCTACAGCTGCTCTTGACGCTCCAACTGCAGCTCCAAGTTTGTCCGCAATAGTTTCCAATAGATGGAAGTTGTCACCTGATTGCATGCCTCGACCACCTGAAATTACAATACTTGCAGCGGTAAGCTCCGGTCTATCGCTTTGAGCTATCTCTTCATTTACGAATGAAGATAAATCGGATACACCATCAGCTGAAATTGATTCAACAGATGCAGATCCACCGCTAGCATTCACAGGATCAAAAGCAGTAGCTCTCACAGTGATAACTTTTAATGCATCGCTAGATTTAACTGTCGCAATACAACTACCAGCATATATAGGGCGTTTAAAAGTATCCTCTGATACAACTTCGGTGATTTCAGAAATCTGCTGAACATCAAGCAATGCGCTGAGCCTAGGCAAAACATTTTTACCAAAAGTTGTGGCTGGAGCAAGAATATGAGAATAATCAGCTGAAATTGATTTAATTAAATTTGCTGTACTCTCGGCTAATTGATTTTCGTATGCAGAGTCATCGGCTAAAATAACTTTTTCAACACCCTCTACAGCTGCAGCTTCATCAGCTACAGACTGACAAACATTGCCTGCAATGAGTATGTGAACTGCACCACCAATTACACTTGCCGCTGCTACGGTGTTAAGTGTTGCCGGCTTAAGATTTGTATTATCGTGTTCTGCTATAACTAATGTACTCATGAAATCACCTTTGCTTCATTTTTTAATTTGCCAACTAATTCCTCAACTGACTCAACCTTAATACCCTCTTGTCTTGCGGCTGGTAATTCAACCGAAAGTAATTCCATGCGAGGTGCTGTATCAATGCCCATAGCATCGATAGGTTGAACATCTAGTTCTTTTTTCTTTGCCTTCATGATATTGGGCAACGATGCGTAACGTGGCTCGTTCAATCGTAGATCAGTTGTGATAATGGCTGGAAGTGAGACTTTAATAGTTTGAAGACCGCCATCAATTTCGCGAGTAACAGAAGCAGAATCCCCATCAATAGAAATTTCTGAGGCAAAAGTTGCTTGACCGTAATCTAATAGAGCTGCAAGCATTTGGCCTGTCTGATTGTTGTCTCCATCAATAGCTTGCTTACCAAGTATAACAAGTTGAGGTGATTCGGCCTCAATAACTTTTGATAGTGCTTTAGCGATTGCTAGGGGTTCAAGCAATGAGTCTGTTTCAACTAATATTGCTCTATCGGCGCCTAAAGCTAGGGCAGTTCTGAGTTGCTCCTGCGAGTCAGATTTGCCAACTGTTACAGCAATAACTTCTGTTGCTGTGCCAGCCTCTTTTAATCTCACAGCTTCCTCGATGGCAATTTCACAGAAAGGATTCATTGCCATTTTGACATTGTTAAGATCAACATCTGATTGATCTCCAAGAGGTCTAACTTTCACGTTATAATCAACAACGCGTTTAATGGGTACTACTATTTTCATATATAGGGCTCGTTAATTTTGATATTATTATATTTGGTTATAATTATTTATCAATTTTTAATATAATAATATTCGTTCGATAGTTATGTAAGGGATATAATTGTAATGTTTTTTTACCACTAAAAAAAGAGGGAGCTGGCTCATGGAAAGAGAAGTAATGGAATACGATGTTGTTATAGTTGGAGGCGGTCCTTCAGGGCTAAGTGCAGCAATAAAACTTGCGCAACTGTCCAAAGAAAATAACAAACCGCTTGAAATATGCTTGCTTGAAAAAGGCTCTGAAATTGGAGCGCATATTCTTTCAGGGAATGTTTTTCAACCAACTGCCCTAAATGAATTAATTCCTGATTGGAAAGATAAAAACTGCCCGTTAAATGTTCCAGTCAAAAAAGACAAATTAATGTTTCTCTTTGAAAAATTTGGGATATCTATCCCTTCATTTGTTATGCCTCCCATGAATAACCATGGTAACTATGTCACAAGTTTAGGAAATCTTTGTCGCTGGCTTGCTGCGCAAGCTGAAGATTTGGGCATAGAGATATTCCCTGGATTCCCAGCAAGCGAGATTCTTTACGAAAATGACAAAGTTGTTGGTGTTCGAACTGGTGATATGGGTATTGGGCTAGATGGTGAACAAAAGCCTGGATTTGAAGCTGGCATAGATATCAAAGCCAAATACACGATCTTTGGAGAAGGTTGTCGTGGTCATCTAGGGAAGCAACTTATAGCTAAATATGAATTGGATAAGGATAAAGATCCTCAACACTATGGTATTGGTTTTAAAGAGGTTTGGAAAATTAAAGATGAGGTTCATGAGGAAGGATTGGTGATACATACTAATGGATGGCCTAGCGCAAAAAATACCCCAGCTGGATCCTATCTTTACCATGCTGATAACAATGAAGTCTACCTAGGTTATGTGGTCCCTCTTGATTATGAAAATCCTCATTTAAGTCCTTTTGATGAATTTCAAACATGGAAAACACATCCATCAATTAAACCATACTTAGAAGGTGGCGAAAGACTAACTTATGGAGCAAGAGCTCTGATCAAAGGCGGCATACAGTCTCTGCCCAGCATGGAATTCCCAGGCGGAGTCTTGGTAGGAGATAATGCAGGAACACTTAATTTCTCAAAAATTAAAGGTTCTCACACTGCAATGAAATCAGGAATGCTAGCTGCAGAAGCAATTTTTAATAATATTGATTCTGGAGATACCTTGGAATTTGATGAAATGATTGCAGGAAGCTGGATACATACAGAACTTCATAAATCTAGAAATTTTGGTCCAATGTTTCATAAGTTTGGTGCGCTAATAGGTGCTGCTTTTAATGCCATTGATCAACTTATTTTTAGAGGCAACTTACCTTTTACTTTGCATCACACAACACCAGATTATGCTTGCTTAAAACCTGCGGCTGATATGCCTGTGATTGAGTACCCAAAACCAGATGGAAAAATTAGCTTTGATAAATTGAGTAGTGTTTTCTTATCTAACACCTATCATGAAGAAGATCAGCCCTGCCATCTAACATTAAAAGATTCCTCTATTCCTATCCTGCAAAATCTTCCAATGTATGCAGAACCAGCTCAAAGATATTGTCCTGCTGGGGTTTATGAAGTTGTTGAAAAAGACTCAGGGCCAGAATTTGTTATTAATGGGCAAAACTGCGTGCATTGTAAAACTTGCGATATTAAAGACCCATCACAGAATATAACTTGGGTCACCCCTGAGGGAACTGGCGGTCCAAATTACCCAAATATGTAATGAACAATTTTAAACTAGTTGCCGCATTAATTTTTGTTGTAAGTTGCTCATCTGAGTCTCCACAAATTAAATTTGAATCCTTGCTTGATTCAGAGTGGTCTAAAATTGTTAATGATAATCCTGTTTATGCTTCAAGCATGGGTGATCTTAGTCGAAATACTGAATGGTCTGATACTTCAGTAGAAAATATTTACTGAT
>Ga0255754_10002594_pt1 | contig 13341 bp, 7 predicted proteins | sample 101ome_22_FD_179954 | JGI IMG/M metagenome (GOLD analysis project Ga0255754, IMG submission 179954) | Coastal salt marsh microbial communities from the Groves Creek Marsh, Skidaway Island, Georgia - 101412BT metaG (version 2) | ecosystem: Environmental > Aquatic > Marine > Intertidal zone > Salt... | reverse complement strand
AGACGCCGGCGCCGCGTCGAACGGTACACCGAACCGAGCGAAACCGACGCGTGACGGACGCGTGACGGACCGCCGTCTCGTTACGCGCCGCGAGGACACCGCCGCGGCCGCGTGAGACGGACGGACGCGCGGGCGGTGACGAGGAACGAAACTAGCGGTTCTCGTCGCTCGAAAAGCGGTTAGGCGACATGCGCGGACGAAAACGCACGGCGGACGACGCGGACGTTGCCGGTGGGCGCCGGGAGGGTGGATGTGACCGGGATGCGCGCGTGCGACGAAGTGATGGGGCTGGTGGGTCGGAAGCGCGCGCGATGGATGCGGAAGAAGACGTGTTAAAGGTACGATTCGAAGAGGAAGCGGGTGCGAGGGCGGTTTTTAGCGCGTGCTTTTCGAGGTTTTGGTATTTTTTGGTCTGATACGGAGGTCTTTCGGGCGCGGATGGCGACCGGGATGGGGTGGATCAAAGGCATTATTTGTGGTTTTTGATTTCGGTGACTGACGGTGATTGCGTGATCGCGCGCGCGGTGCAGAGACTTCGGACTTTGCCGGTGGAAGAGCGTGAAAACGTCTTGAGTAAATTGTTTCTGCTTTACGGAGGGTCTCCTAGTAAATCGTCAAAGGAAGCGATCTCGCGCGGAAGCGCGGAGGATGGCGCGGTTGATGAGCGAGTTCTGGGTGATGAGGCGTCACGGTCTTGGGATTGGAGGCGAGACTCGACGGAGTGGCAGCTCAAGTCTTTGACGGCTGCGCTCGGGCTGTCGAGCACGGGTTCGCGGGAGGAGCTCGTGGCGACGGTTCAAAAGCAATTGTCAGACCTCGCTGAGCCGGCTGAGCAGCTGAGTGTGTCTTTAGAAAAGTTATCCCGTATCATAGCTGGATTGGATCGCACCCAGCCGATCACATTAGCCAAGGGAGACTCGGTCAACGGCGTCAAGTCGAGTCTCGATTCTTTGCAACACCGCGCCAAGTTACAAGCAAAGAGAGTCTTAGAAGTCGATCCGTTTCAGGTTATGCAAAACAGAGATCAGGGTCCGTGCGTACTAGACTTGGCTTACTTGTACATGGACTTTGTTGCGGATGCCTTTGATTCTATGCTGCCTCTCCTTCGAGCAGAAGCTGAGGCGTACTTGCAGCCGGGCACTATCATCACACAGCAACTCAACCGCTGCATGTTTCTCATCTTCAAGGTTATCGGAACGTCGACAAATGAAGGGAACTTATACGACCCTAGACGTGCTGGTAGGTTTCTGATTGAGTTGGGCAAGCTCCGCCGCGCTTGGCGCGTCAATTGCGGTTCAGTAAAGAAGATGAACATGCACCTCGATGAAATGATTCGCAAGTTGGACAATTCCTACGAAGGATCTTCCGCGACTGAGGAAGAAGCGTTCGATCCCGCGAACATCATTCAATTGACGCCCTACGCGCTTACTGAGCTCCATGAATCGTACCACGGCCCCCCCAGTCACACGCCAACGGCGAATCGCGACGAGGCATCGAGTGATTCTCCGAAATCGTGGTCCGCCGTGTGGCAACCGGTAAGCGGCTCGGCTTCACCGCTCGCGTCAGGCGAGCGGCCGACGGTTGTAGCCAGCGTGCAAGAAGACCAGACGAGAGAGCCGTCTTCGTCCGATAACCCAAATGGAGGACACGTAGATCACGCCTTGCCTTTCGGGGATGCGATTGAAGGATTGCAGTTACCAAGTACAATCAGAGATCGCCGCCGCGACAATACTTCATCCAACTTTGCGGCACGGGCGATGCGTTTTGAGGCACCCGATCGACTGGGAGCCGCTATGGAGGCGACTCAGGAAAATGATCAAGTTGTCGATTTAAACGAGCTGCGCGGGGTGAATGGTCAGCCTGTCGCCCGTGGCGACGGCGAAGACGATCAGACCTTCTTGGATTGGGTTCAGGGCCACGCAAATGCGTTTCACCAACTTCGGACTGAAAACGCCCATAATGAATCGCCAGGTACGGCTGATCCTGAGGCTAGGTTGCACGCGACACGACTAGCGAGTAGTACGAGAGTACACGCCCGCCTAGCGTTTACCGAGCGTGGACAAGCCGTACGAGTACCGACACAGCAACCGGTGAGCCAGAGTCGAATGCGCGACGCGACGAGCATCACCAGGTTGGTCACAACCCTTTCGACGCGTCTTCGTGCCGTGTCAACGCCGCTCCTTGACACTGGGAAGAACAAGACAAGGTCGCCTAACACTGTTAAGCTTCTCGAGCACATTGCGCGGTGGGAGTTGCTCGGTTATAGCCGCCCCGATGAGCTGAAGTTTATCGGCTTGGGCAAGTCTGGTTTGATTACTGAGCGTCTCGCTGATTTGACAGCGAAAGACGGTCGATGGAGCGCAGTTCTTGGTCGAGCGTTGACGGTGCACTGTATGCCGATGCAAATTTGTATCATGAATGGGCTCATCAGCGAAGCTTCTGGTGAATTCGATGGCGTTGCGCCGGCATCGATGTTTTGCACCGCCGTAACCGTCGTCATCAGAATGATTTTCAAAGCCTACCTTGAAGCCGGAGAGGTTCCCAAAGTGCGGGTGGCGAGCTGGTGGAAGACGATCGCGCATTTATCAGATGTTTTGGTGTGTTGGAGCTGCGGGTCGAACGGTATTTCGACTACGTATCCAAACACTGGGCTTCCGGGACAAAGCGAGACGAGCGAGGTGACTGCGAGAGCGATTCTCATCGGTCTCTCGTGTGAGGGCGGAGACGAAAAGTACACGTGGGGGAAACTCTTCGTTATGGTTGCCCCAAAGCTTCTCTACGACTTGGCCGAAGCCGATGTTCCTGGAAGCGTTGTAGACTCGGTGAGTGGCCTGTGTTACCTCTTTGCGAGAATCATAGGTGACGCGGCTAAATCGGAACCAAAGTGGAACGATGCGTTGGAACTCGCAACGTTAACCATACCAGTACAGCTCCGTTCCTGCCTCGACTCAGCCGCTGCATGGGCTAAACAAGCCAAGACCACCGCGGAACTGGCAGGCCCTGCTTGTGAAAGATACCTGAACAAGGACAGTTTCACTATGAACGAGGAACCCAAAATCGATGGTTTCTCTTTCCATGATCGTTCCAACTCCCGAAAGGGCATCAAACTTGGTATCTTGTTAGGCTTGGCCGCTTCATTGTCGCATAGCTCTCGGTCGCGTATCAAAGCTCGATCGAGCGTCAGTATTCCACGCGATGATGATGCCGAACATCGCGATGAAGTTGCGGAAGCAAAGGAAGTGGCGAAACGCGGAACTCGATCGGATGTCACACTTGACCTCGATCCAGTTGTCGCTGCTTTGAACGACTGCGTCAGTGCTCTTGCGTGTATAGGAGCACCATTAGCGATGCTTGGATGGGCGCTAGACGGTGGACACAAGGGTATTCGCGGCGGTCTTTCGCTGCTCGGCAATTCTCGCTGGCTCGGAGATAATCAGGGTGAGTTCCCGGTGTACAGCCCCATACAGCAGATCGTGGACATGACTCAGTTGTTGCTACACACGTTTGCTGAACTGCGCCCGGCGGGCACGTCGGCGCCGAATGCGGTTAATGCGCTTCTCTCGGACTCGAAGTGGCACAAAACGTTTTCGATGCTTCAAGCCGTCTCGCCAAACATGTTTTACTTCGGAAGCTCGCTCGATTTGATTGGAGCGTCAGCTGATGTTTTCCCTCATTCGTTCAAGATATCGAGACTCCGAAAGGACTTGAAACGGCACGCAGCGGAGTTCCAGAACGGTACGTCCATTTCGCTCGTTCTCGATAGAGCGTCTCCATGCCATTCGGCATGGCGCGCGATCAATTCTTTGTGCAGACGAGCACTCGTCGGACGCTCGCTCAACGCGTCTTTCGAAGGAGAAGACGGTCTGGGCGATGGTGTCAACCGTGAAGCGATGCAAATCCTCGTCGATACTTTGGCACAAGGAACGGATAAACGGCCAGAAGAAGCTATTTTATGTCCTTTCGCTTCGGATAACACGACGAGTGCCGCTTATTTGACGCTGCGGCCTGACGCTCCGCACGCCGCTGCCGTGTTCTTTGGCAAGGTTCTCGGACTCATCATTTCAAGCAACGTGACCGTCAACCTACCCCTCGCTCCGTGGCTCTGGAGCTTCCTCTTGGGACGCAAAGGTACCTTGTCCCAACTCTCCGCCGTTGATGAAGAATTTGGACGGACACTGATGACTTTGCACACGCATCCGTTGTCTCACGAATCCAACGCCTGGGTTGAGATGTCTGATATGGCATTTTCTCGTTCTGTGGATCTTCCGAACGGCCAAGTGGCGGAGATTGAGCTCATTCCGGGAGGACGCGATGTGCTCGTCACAGATGCGAATCGGAAACGTTTCGTTCAGGCGTACGCGTGGCACTCGATGGAATTCGTCCGCGGAGGAAGCATCGCCGACGTTGCTCGCGCCGCTCGCAAGGGTCTCTGCGATGTCATTCCCGCTGAACTGTTGTCTTCGTTATCCGCTGTCGATCTGGAGCGTCTCGTGTGCGGACTTCCAAAGATTAGCGTCGAGGCTTGGCGCGAAGCCACCATTTACGAACCAAAGGCTTCGTCACCCGAAGAGGAACGACGAGTGGAATGGTTCTGGAATGCGGTGAACAGCTTTACGAGCGCCGATCAAGCGCTTTTACTCCACTTCTGGGCTGCGTATACCCACTTACCCCACAGTGGATTTGAGGGTTTACACTTTAAAATTCGTTTCGACGAAAAGCTTTCGACAGACCATCTTCCCATGGCTCAAACTTGTTTTCTCACTTTGCGCATTCCTCGATACATGAGCGCCGAACAGTGCACGACGAGACTTTTGCACGCCATTCGCACCGGCAACACTGGTTTCGGATTTGCGTAGAGATCAAAACAAAAGACACGGGAATTGAGCAATCTTTTCTGTATTTTGTATCAACAAGCGATAGTCATTTGAATCATTTTGTGATAACATTGTTTTTAAAATTCTCTTTCAACCCTTTGCTTCGGTTTGCAACGAACAGTTTGAAAAACGACAGCTGACAAACACTTCACACACCCGCGCGCGGTCGACGCGCCTCCTTCACCGCGCGGGCGGAGAACAAAGGATCACGCAATGACGGCGAGGACGACGACGACGACGGGTGCCCCGTCCACGTCCGCGCCGGCGCCGGCGGTTGCGGAACGCTTCGAGCGCTATCTCATCGATGAGCACCGCGAAGAGCTCGTGCGCATCCTCACGGCGAACGACCCGCGCGCGCCTTATGTGATACACGTCGATGCCCTCCGATTGTGCTCGATGATCCCAGTGCTTGGAAACGCGATGCTTCACCGACCGTTGGCGCTGCTTCCAGCCATGGATGACGCGGTGCGGTCAGCACAAGGGGCGGTTTACAGCGAAACGAGGCGCGCACTCGAAGCGGGCGACGCCTCTGCGGGTGAGATGCTGAAAACCATGTCAGTCAAGGAGATCGTTCGCGCGCGACCGGATGTGCACAGATTGTGTGAGACGTATCCAGAGCTGTCGCCGGAGATTGGAGGGATACGGTCGATGCATGTGAATAGAATGTGGTGCGTCTCGGGCGTCGCCGTGCGCGTGGGCAGCGTTAAATCTTTAGAGGCGGAACACGTCTTTGAGTGCACAAAGTGTGGACATCAGTTCTTGCTGCCAGTGAATATCGAAGAAGGAAGCGATGGCGAGCCGCCGCCGGCTTGCCCGCGGACGAAGCCGTGCAAGGGGAAGTCATTTAGAGCCGTGCCGTCGTCGAAGCGTATGGTGCGAGATTACCAAGAGATAAGAATACAGGAGCCTGTCGGTGGGCATGCCGGAGGGAGCGCGCGGGCGGCGCCGAGAGCGCTTCTCGTCGTACTCGACGATGACTTGGTGGATAAGGTCCAAGCCGGTGACGACGTTCAGATGGCTGTGGTCGTGCGGCGGCGATGGTACAAGTGCGCAAAGGAGCAGAGGTGCGAAGTCGAGCTCGTCGGCCACTGCGTGAGTCTATGCGTCGCACAAAAGCAAAAGCGGGTGGAGAACGTCTCGAACTTGGAAGACAAGACGCAGTTCTCCGAGTTTTGGGGCGATAACGAGGCGTCGCCGTTCCGGGCGAGAGATATGCTTCTACGCGCAATGTGTCCGCAACTGTACGGAATGGCGGTGCCAAAACTCGCGCTCATGCTTGCGCTAATCGGCGGCGTCGCTCGACGTGACTCCACCGGCGGGCGCGTGAGAGGTGAGTCACATATCCTTCTCGTCGGGGATCCGGGGATGGGAAAGTCTCAGCTTCTCAAGTACGCGGCTGAGGTTGCCCCGAGGGCGGTGTCGACGACTGGCATGGGATCGAGCGCTGCTGGTCTCACCGTGGCGGCTACGAAAGAGTCTGGAGAGTGGGCGCTGGAAGCTGGGGCTCTCGTCTTGGCCGATGGAGGCGTTTGTTGCATTGATGAATTCGATTCCATCCGCGAAGCCGAACGCGCGACGATTCACGAAGCGATGGAGCAACAAACACTCAGCGTTGCGAAAGCAGGCATGGTGACAACTTTGCGCACCAGGACCACGGTGATCGGGGCAACAAATCCCAAAGGAGGGCAGTTTGATATGAGTTCTAGTCTTTCCGTGAACACGGGCCTCGCGCCTCCATTATTAAGCCGATTCGACTGCATCATCGTACTGAGAGACGATCGAAAGCCGTCATGGGATCGAGCGGTGAGCGCGCACATTCTAGAGACGCATGCCCGTTTAGGAGCCTTGGACGCAAACGATGAATCCACAACTCAATCACAAGCAATCAGGGGATCGTTATCGTCACTTTCCAACCCAGGAAGTTCTCAATTATCGGACGGCGCACGTTGGGGACGTGCCTTGGCTAGATGGACTGCCGAGCCCGAGGCAGTGGTGGACAAGGCGGCGCCTGAGAACGAGATGAACGTTTCCTCGACGGATTCTCAACGAGCGCTTCAGGAAGAGAGCGAGGCAATGTGGCCCTTCGAACGCCTCCGGCGTTACATCGCGCACGTAAAAGCGAACATCCATCCACATCTCACTGAAGACGCTGAGCGCCTACTCACAGCGTACTACCAAGCGCAAAGACGATTGGAAGGACGCAGCGTGGCGCGAACGACAATTCGCATGCTCGAATCACTCATCCGTTTGACTCAAGCGCACGCTCGATTAATGTTCCGCGAAGTCGCGGGACGACTGGACGCCACGGTCGCGATATGCCTAGTCGAGGCGTCCATATTGTCTCTCACTCCGTTCATCGCGTTGCCGCCGAGTAACGCAGGATTTGCTGAAGATCCAGACGTTGCTGTTCGCAAAGTCGAAGCGAATCTCATGAAACGTCTTGACGAAGAACTTGGAACAGATTGGCGCGTTGAAGTGAGCAAACGAGTTCGACGCGAAAATACTGACAGAGACTACGACGAGGAGGAGGAAGAAAATGATTTTAGAAGAGGAAACGTGCCGAGACGATGAAATATAGCAACAGTAGAGTCGCTCGGGACGACCTGTGTAATAGTGAACAATTAGTATTGTACCGAACTTGTAGTATTTCAAAAAGACCAACACCTCCACTCTACGTTTCAATACATTTCAGGCGACAACGAGGATCATCATCTCTTGTGCTTTGGGTTCTTCTTCGGGTCCTTCTTAGCCGTCGTCACCTTTGGCTGCGGCTTTTTCGTTTCCGGTGACATGGCTTCGGCGAGCGCGGCGAACGCGCTCTTTTGCTCCACCACTTCCCACGGACGCTTCAACGCCGCGTTCGTGCTCTCATCGCGACCAAACATGTGAACCTGGAACAAGTTACCCTCCACAAGGTTCAACGGCATCATAATGGACTGCAACAACAGCGGAGGTACAACCTTAAAGTACATGTGCAACATGGAAACCATCGCCGCCCCCATCAGGTTACTCTGCAAGAGCTTTTTGTACTCGCGCACGTCGTGCTCGTACAAGCTCACCTTTTCGTGCTTTGTCGCACCGGTCGCCAAATCCTTCACCTTCACCTCCACTTGGTCCTCCTCGAGCTTCTTCTTTTTCGACGCCAACCGCGTCCACAACGTCGCGAACGCCAACGCCAAGACAGTCATAGCGCACACAAAGCACAGACGAATCTTGTGAATGTGCTCTGGATCCTTGTAATCGATCCCGAGTCTCTTCCCACCCATGAGCAGAATCGGCGAGATGAACATCTTCGGCTTCAGTTGCGGTCCCTCCGGCTTTCCCACGTCGGCGTTCGTCGTCGTCGTCGCGTTCATCGTCGTCGTCGTCGTCGTTCCGTTCACATCAGCGGCATTCTTCCCCTTTCCCGCGTTGGTCGTCTTCCCACCCTCGTTCGACGTCGCCCCCGCGCCCTCATCCCTCGCCGTGATCTCTTCAATCTTTGCCATCGCTCCCTTCGTCCGTCCGCTCCGTTGCGGGTCCGCCGTCTATCCTCCGCCGTCTGCCGTCTGCCGTCGTCGTCGTCGTCCGCGGTCGTCGCCACTCGAAATCTGAAATCTCACTCATCACGAAGTCTTCTCTAAACCCGTTCGATCGACCCGGCGAGACCTGCGCGGGGGACGCGATTGGAAATCCCGAAATCCCAGGGGTGGTACGTGCGTGGGCCGTCGCCGCGCTCGGGGTGTGTTTTCTCGCCTTTTTTTTTCCGCGGGACGACGCGACGCGCACGTCACACACACTGAATGGTCATACCGGTAGAAAGAGAGAGAAAAAAGCGACGAAATATCCCAAGGATGTTTTCCCGCGAAAAGGAAAAAAATCGGACGGGCGACCGCTTTATGATGGCGACGCCCCGCTCTGGACGATGGCGTACCCGATGCTCTGTGATACTGAATACACATATAAAAAAAGAACGCACGCGGGCGACTCGCTTTTTTTTTTGCTCGCGCGTGCGTGCACTGGTCCCCCCGCTTTTCCCTCTCGTTTTTGAGACCCGAGAACGACGACGATGCCGACGCGGCACTGCGCGACGAAGAGAGCGAGCGAGAGCACGGACGACGGACGGACGACGGACGACGCGCGGAAGAAGCACAGACTCTGACTGAGAGAGAGAGCATAAAAACATCGGTCGTATCGGTATCGACGACGCGCGGTGTGTAGCGAACGGAATCGCGATCGATCGTTCGTCTCGCGAAAAACACGCCGGTTCGTTCGGTAATCCGCGTCGGCATTCGCGTCGGCCGACCGAGGGGGAATTCGGACCGCGGACGCGCGCGGCGACGACGATCGAGGGGCGATCGCGCGGGAACTATCGCGACGAAAAAGTTTTCGTTTCGTTTCCGTGAAGTTTGCGCGTGAACCGCGGGGACGGGGCTCGAGCGCGGGGTGGAGGAATCGCGAGACGCGTCGGGAGTCTAGACGAACGCGGGGAGCGATGGCGCCGGGTGTTGGTGGCGAGGGAAAAGAAGGAGGAGGAGGAGGAGGAGGAGTCGCGAGGGCGATGGAACCGCGACGCCCGTGGGATCGCGAGAATCATGATGATGAGAATGAAATGGTGGATGCGCTCGTCGGTGCGAAGGGTGGCGGCGACGCGGATGTGCGACGACAAAGCAGAGATTCCGGCTCGGCGAGAGGGCCGCTTGAGCTGGGAGTGTTGGTAAGCGGAACGTCGAGCGGGGCGGGAGATGTGGACGCGAGCGTGGATATGATGCCGATGGAAAACGCGAGGGACCTATATCGTGGAAAGGTTGGAAACTTGCGTCGAGTGCGAACGGGATCGTCGTCTGAGATTTCAATCACTGACGGACGAAGGGAGGCGGACGCGGGCACGCGGGCGATTGAGATACAGCCGCCGATGCCGCCGATGCCATACATGGAGAGCGCGTACGCACAAATGGCATACGGTGCGCCGCAGCATTACATGCCAAATATGGATGTCATCGCTGCGACCATGACGCAGGGCGCACCGCATCTGATGCACTTTCCCGCGATTTGGACCAACGACGATCCGTCGAGAACGCTCTACCTCACGCTGAGCGATCCGATGATGAGTGATCACGCGATTTGGACCTCGCTGCAAGTGTTTGGTGACATTCGAACGTTATCAACAGAGATGAGACGTTCGTTGAACGCTGTTTTCGTGTCGTTCTTTGACGTGCGGTGCGCTGAGAATGCAAAGCGCACGCTGCAGACGACGAGCAACGTCTTTTCCAGCGTCGCTTACTCTGGTACTTGCGACTGGATTCCGGGGATGGAAAACCAAGGAAGGTTTTTGATCCTAGATATAGGTTCAACAGATGACGCTGAACTCGAAGTCGAATTGCGGGCGCATCTGGAGCAATTTGGTGAGTTGAAGCTACTCTCCGCGCCGCGAGGGCACGGCAACCACCGATTTGTCGAGTACTACGACGTACGACACGCCGAGTTCGCTGTCATAGAGCTACAAAGTGGAGGTTTCAGAGGGAAACCGTGCCACATAGACTTTTCGTGGGCGACTCCGCACATGCCGATGCAGCTCTCGCCACCGTCGCCCCCATCTATGCAACAGTTTATGATGCCGAGCATGTATTGGCCGTATGGCGCCGGCATGCCTGCGGCTCAACTTGGTAGCGAGAGCATGGCGGGATACGAATATCACCCGAACTGGTCCACTGACCAGTACGGTTTCTCCACTCAAAACAAAGGTTACTCGAACCAGCGATCGCCGAGAACGAGCGGCGAGTTTCAGCGATCGCCGAGAACGAGCGAAAACATGCCTCGTTCGCGATCGAGTCAAAACAGTACGGTCAATGATAGTTCCCGAGCTCTCAACCCAGAGGAGTTCATCTTTAATATGGAGGAGGCGGAGGCCGACGAAGGCGCGGCAGCTCCATCCGAACATGGTCGAACAACGCTCATGATTCGCAATATACCGAATAAATACAATCAGGCGATGATGCTGGATCTGCTCAACCGCTCTTACGCGGGGCAATACGACTTCTTCTACCTGCCGATAGACTTCAAAAATAAGTGCAATCTTGGATACGCGTTTGTGAATTTCAAGTGTACAAAGACCACGGCTGACTTTTATAAGGAATTTCACAGGCAGCGGTGGGAGGAGTTCAACTCGAGGAAGGTTTGTGAAGTTACATACGCCAGAGTTCAAGGTAAGGAAGCCATGATTGAACACTTTAAGAATAGTAGATTCCCATGCGAAAACGAGGAATACTTGCCTCTTGTTTTCGACACACACGGGAATAAGACACTGTGCCACACACTTGGGCATGCAGCTCCACGCGCATTACAGCACTATCGCGATTGAGTTTGTTAAGTCGCAAGCATAATACCGTAGAGAAGCACGCGTGTATCAATATCAATATTAACAGATGTCTAAATTAAAGCTGCTGCTACAGCACCAATTTCTTGTGAGAAATGTCGGTGCGCCTTAAATGCGGCGGAGCGTTCTCTTCCAAGAAGAGTGCTCTTCCTCCGCCTTTTTAAGCTGCTCACGCAAAATATTTCTAGTCACCTCCCAAGCCTTTACCTGAGCTTCAACCTCGACTCTTTCAATTTTTTGCGTCATTCGCTTCACTTCTCGCCCCTTCGAATCGGTGGCAAGAGCGGCAAACGGATCAGTTCTCGAGCGGCGTTTGAGTTCGTTGTACTTGTCGGTAAGCGTTTGTAGTTCTTCTATGTCCTCAGCCATTTCGCTCGCCATCTCAGGCGAAAACTGAGAATCGAGAACGTGCGGGAAAATCATATTGACGAGGTTGTTACTAATAGCCTCAATACCAATCGTCCCAGGCTCACCGAGCCAGTTTTCTGGGTCAATATCGGTCAATCTGATGCTAATGTCGTCGATTTTATCAGCGTCCCGAGGCGCTGCGGAGACGTCTCGGGCAGTTGAAGTCGCTCGCGGTTCATCCGTCTTTTCCATCTCGACCCGATCATCAACGGCTGATGCCGAGGCCTGTTGCACGTCAACCGCCTTCGCTTCAGCCTCTTTGACTCGCAATTCTTCGGCGGCGACACCGGCGACGGCGGCGGCTTCCTCTTCAATGACGTTTTGCGTCTCGCGATCCACAGACTCACTCTCGAGCAAGGTTGAGATTTCGCGGGCGCGAGAGTCGGCGAGTCTACCGATATGCTGAAACATCCCTCGCTGATCCCATCGCCTTTGCATGGCTGAAAGCGCAATTGAAATTTCAGATGCAGTGGGTCGCTCGGCGGGAATAGTCTTGAACATACCCCTGAGCAACGACTGAATGGGTTGGCTCGCCGTCGATTTCGGCTTTAGGCGAGATCCATTGTCGACAACCTCTTCGAGTACACGCGCCCGAGTTGGAGCGCCTTCGAAGGTCCAAGGGACACGCCACTCTAGGCATTCCCAGAGAACGACGCCCAACGCAAAGACGTCCGCCTTATCGCCCGTGAAGCCATCCAGTTCTTCGCCATCGATCGGGGGACGCAGCATCTCTGGTGCCATCCAAAGCATGGTACCTACGGGCTGCCACCCTTTACCGAGACCGAGAACTTTTTCAAGAGTTCCACGCTTGGGACGCCGAGGCATGAGCTTGACTGGCGCCGCGCTTCCAAAGTCACAGAGTTTGGCTTGTATGCGGTTAAGCTGTGACGACCACGTTAGCAATATATTGGACGTTTTAATGTCACGATGCGCGAAACCGACTGAGTGCAAGTACCCCAACGCATCGGCAACGTCTTTCATCAGCGTCGGTAAATCCAATAATGGCATATCATCGGGTATATCCACCGTAGAACCGTCATCGAATTTGTTTGCCTTGATATCCTCCGCTCGCAGCGCGTTCCACAAGTTCCCACTCGTACAAAACTCCGTAACCATGAATGGCTGAGGAGATTCATCGTAGTACGACACCTTGACGATACCTGGATGATCGACTCTCGTCAGCAGCGTGGCTTCTCGCTTGAAGTCCCTTCTAGAACTGACGGTTGATGCCGTGGCACTCAAAATCTTCACCGCGTGCACCGTCCCCGCCTCACCCTGCCACGACGACGAGCCGTACCCATTCAAACCCGTCGATTCCGCTTTATATACGACCGCGAACGAACCTTGATCGATTCTCTCCCCAAGAATAAGACCTTGTGCGTTCAACGCGCGTCGCAAACCGTCCTCGTCCACATCAACCGGCGCTTCCTTTGCTTTCCTCGCTCGCGTTGCCACCGACGCTTGGCATCGAACGCCCGCTCGGCTCACAGACTTTACGATATCTCTCCTCAGTCCACTGCTCGCGTCACATCTCACGGCGCGCGCGGCTGACGCGCGCGATACGGACATTTTCTTCCACGCCAACCGAACCAGATGTATTTCACGACCGGTTGGCTTTCAGCGTAGCGAATTCCTCAACCGCTCGAGCCCCCGACGACGACGACGACGACGACGACGACGACAACGACAACGACAACGACGTTT
>Ga0255754_10002590_pt1 | contig 13354 bp, 10 predicted proteins | sample 101ome_22_FD_179954 | JGI IMG/M metagenome (GOLD analysis project Ga0255754, IMG submission 179954) | Coastal salt marsh microbial communities from the Groves Creek Marsh, Skidaway Island, Georgia - 101412BT metaG (version 2) | ecosystem: Environmental > Aquatic > Marine > Intertidal zone >... | reverse complement strand
CGCCGCGGAGGTTGAAGCGGTTGCGTCCGGATCAGGGACGGTGCCCCGCGTCGCTCGCGCCGCTTCGGCCACGTCTCTCAACGACGCCATCGTCTCTCAACGACGCACAACGACAAGAGTACCGTTATCGTTGGGCCGCGGCTCACGAACGAGCGAGCGAGTCAGTCACGCGCGACGGGTCGCGACCGGCGCGCGAAGGTGAAAACGCCGAAACCGTCAATTCTCCGTCGGCGTTTCCCTTCGCCGAGTTCGAGGTTCGCGCCCTCGCGCCCTCGCGACTCGCGACTCGCGACGCACGCCGTCGCGTGTCTCGCTGTGCCGCCGTCTCGCGCATACTTCAAGTACGAAGCTAGCTCGTCCCAAATTTGAGCCGACAGCGAAATTCTGTAATTGACGGGTCACGACCAGTGGTTTTTGTACTTACCAGTGGAGACATTTCGAAAAGAATCGACGCTCCACACGCACGCGCTCCACACGTCCACGCGCGCGGAGGAAGAGAGACGGTCCAGAGGGCGAATCCGCCCAGTCATCGTCGTCGTCATCGTTCGCGGAGGAGACGCGTGACGCAAAGGAAACAAATACCGCGCGAGTCGTGAACGATGAACCGCGAAGAAGAACGAGCTCAGGATGTCGAGGTTGTGGAAAAATGTGGCCGAGATGGTTCCTGCGGTGCGTGCGCGACGCACTGGAAGGAAACGTTGCGACCGGCGTTGAGAAGGGTGGTGAGAACGAGGTTCACGTCCTTTGGTGAGGCGTACTTTGCGAACGCGGTCGGAGGTGCGCTCGGGACGGCGAGCGAGGCTGAAGAAAATGAAAAAAAGAAAGAAAATGAAAGTGTCGAGGTGGTCGTGAACACCCTGGGTTCGAACAGTGTCGGAGAGTCGCGAAGTACGGCGTTAGATGAAGAAGAAAACACAGCGGAAGGTTCCAAGAAGCGGAGGTTGGAGGAGGCTGGAAACGCGACCACGGGGACTGTGCGCGCAGAGGAGGACGCGGAACCGACGCCGACTTCGCCCCGGGCACCCGTCGAGCGTCAGAGTGAAGCTGCGCAGACCCAAGGTCCAACCGACGAGCAGGAACTGCATGAGAGACGAGCAGTGATCCATGCGATGCGAAAGGCGTTTGAAGAGGACGTGCTAAAGATTTGCGACGAGATGCTTCTTTCTTCCAACTTTGACCGCGACGCCCCTTTCACCATTCAACGCGTCTGCGAGCTCGCATTGACACCTGAAAAGTATTACACGACGCCGTATAAATTGGCTAGCGCGATGATTAAGCTATTCATGGTGACGCAGACGGTCGATCGGAAAGGGCAACGGGCGGATGCGCGAGAGGATGCGTCGCAACCCACGACAGCGGCGATGGAGCGAGACTTGCGAGACCCGCGAGCCGCAGAGCAAAAGGCATTCATCGCCTCCGCCTTTACATCAAACGACGCGAAGGATGCCGGCAAGCCATCCAATTCAAAGATATCTGAATTTGACAGCGCGATAGTGCAGCCATCACCCCAGCCGGTTGTCTCTTGATTTCCATAGAGAGTTTCCTCGATGCGTGAAATCAACGACAACGACGACGACAAGGACGCGCCTCCGCTCGGCGCACGCCGCTCCCACTTAGGCTCGCCGTGTTCTCACCATGTACATCATCCCCGGCTTAGACTTTGACTCATTAATAATATGACTAGATGTGACATTGCGTAACATTGTTACCTCGAGCGTGGTGGAACTCCGGCCTCGGCGCGGGTAGACAGACGTCTCTCTCTCTCTCTCTCTCTCGCCCCTTTGAACACATTTCGTCATTCTGCGGCGGTTGACTGAACCGAGTGAGCGCTCGCGCGAATGGTCGACGAAACGCTTGTTTGCCCTCGCGTTTCATCGTCGTCTAAAATTTACTGGGACGAATGCGCTCGGCGAGCACATGCGAGAGTTCACAAGTATATGGACGAAGCTATTTTTGCCACTTCTGCGGAATCTGCTACGGTTGTTTCCGACGCTCTAGACGACAAAGATGCGAGTGAGCACGCGTCAGACGACGACTCACATCAAAGAGACGTGCATCGCGAACTATGGTTCGACGAGAGGGGCAATCCAGAGGGATCGAATCTTAACGACATGGATACTGCTGAAGACGCTCTCCATGCAAGCGCAAATGCAAGTCTTGTAAAGCGCATTCAAACTCTTGAACTCGAATTGGAATCGGAGAAAAAGCGATGTCGGAAGCTTGTGGATGATTTCGAATCCAGAGAGTGCGACAAGATCTCTGAAATCCAAGATCTCTCGGCCCGGGCCAGGAATGCTGAAGCGGCCCGCGCTGAGGCGTATGCGGAAGTCGGACATTTGAAGAATGAACTCTCAAGAATAGAAACCGTTATTCGACAGGAAGAGAGCGTCGTACGTCTCAGATTAGAGGCTGAACACGAAGTACGCGTCGGAAGATTAGCGACAGAGCTCGATAGAGTACGCGGTGACCTGGAATCGAAGACTGCAGAGATTCATGAAATGCGAGACAGCGATGCCAAGACGTTTGGAGCGCTCAACGCAATCCGCGATGAGTTACTCGGTAAAGTGAAAACAGAAGTTCAAAGGCTAACTGGAACGATAGATGAAGTGTACGATGCCATCGGCTCGTCTTCAAGGAGCTTACACCGTGAAAACACGACGTTACCACGACTTTCGCAATGCGTTCCGTCGCGACGAGAACGCGCGCCCATCGATGCAGCAAAATCGCGAAATATTCACGCGCTCGCAGAACCGAACACGCCCGGAAAAAACTCCAAGTTTCAGTTGAGCGCATTCTCTCATAGGAAGAGCAAGCCCGTGAGTTCAAACAAGGGACTCGTTGGTTACGCGAACATCCATTAACGTTTTGTTGAAAAAATATTACGATAGTACAAGAGTTCGAGAATAATATGCGCACATCACTCACTTTCCTTTGATGACGACGTCTCAGTCTCAGTTGCAGCATCTGCAGGAGCGGGCGCGTCGTATCCGACAGTGAACGAGTTGCGAATGCGCTTGACCGAGTTACCCGTCACACGCCATTGCGCCGGAGTGGCATCAAGGCTGAGAACGTACAAGACTCCATTAAGCACGGACGCCGATATCAGATAAATGTGTTCCGGATATAAGCATCCCACAGCGCTCGGACAAGCGCTTGGAGGCGGTGACGCGATGAGCTCCCAGTCGTAATACACCTGCCCGGTACTCTTATCCACTCGCTTCGCCGCTCCAAGCATGTCGGCTCGCCGGTAAGAGTCATCGCCATCCAACCCAAGAGCTTTGGCCACTTGCACATCTTCCACTTTACCGAGATCGTCGATGGACGACACTCGAAAGTTTGGAGCGGCGAACATGCGAGCGTTTGTCACCGCTTCTCCGTTCACCGGATCGACTATGGCTCCCCAAAACGAATCGAGCCCCTTCGAAGACGTATCCCCGACTTGCCATAAACTGCTCACCTCAAATGAACACGCTCGCACGCCGTCGACATTCGAAAGTCCCACCTGTTTCGCAAACGTTTGCTCGCCGCTATTCTTTTCCATAACCGCCTTCATGTTCGCCTCCACTTCCGCCAACTCTTCGTCGTCTTCGTCCGCTCGCGCAGCGTTCGGTCGTACCCACGCGCCAACTTCGATTGAACCACCCATCGCGAGCGCCGCCATCGCTCCGAGCGACACCAGCGCGCTCCTTCGCGTCGTCTCTTCCTGCACGAGAGGTGTAACTTCGAGAGTCGACGTCGACGTCGTCGCGCGCGAACGCACCGACGACGACGAGCGTCTCAGAGGTGCGCGCGATGTCGCTCGCATCGTCGTCGCTCGCATCGTCGTCGCGCTCGTCGTCGTCATCGCTCGACGAAACGTCGTAATCTGACGTCCGTGTTGGACGCCCGGGAGGTCAACAAAGCGATGTCGAGAAAGCGTCCCCGCACACCGCGGCGGTTTCGATTGATTGATTGATTGATTGACTGATTGACTGACTGTTCGGGCACGACGCGCGTCGAATCGGAGTGATGGAACGACGACGAAGTGCCCGAAGAAGGCGAAGGTCGACGACGTCGACGAGTTTGTTCGTGCGATCGACTCTCGCGATCGCGCTTTGTACCTTGGCGACGCGAACTGTGCCGGTCGCAGCACGGGTGTTGGCGACTGCGGAATCGAATGGGTTGACGACGGAACCTCTCGCGGGTTCGGTGATGGAGTTGGATCGAGATGACGCGACGACCACGATCACCACGGCAGACGAGGAAAATGTATCATCTGCATCATCATCTGCGTTTGCCGTCGCTCCGCGGGACGACGCGGTTGGGGAGGACACGTCGTCTGAACGACGAGAGTTGGATCGAGATGACGCGACGACGGATGAAGAACCGACGACAACGTCGACGCTGTCTACTACCCACGAAGAGGAGGACACGTCGTCTGAACGACGAGAGTTGGATCGAGATGACGCGACGACGGATGAAGAACCGACGACAACGTCGACGCTGTCTACTACCCACGAAGAGGAGGACGCGACGAAGGCGACCGTCTCGTCGATGGGTGAAACGACGTCGAACATTGTCGAGGATATCGACGAGGAGGATGAAGAGGATTCAACGACGGAGGGCGAAGGCGCGAAGGAGGTTCGCTCGGCGGATGAAGCCTTCGAATCCGAGGCTTTGAGTGGGAAGGAACAAGAGAAGAGCGAAACGGAAACGACGACGACGACGATGAAAACGGAGGAGCAGACGAGCTCATCGAAAGGCGAAGACGCAGTCGGATTCGCGGCAAAGGTGGAGACTCGACTTCAAAGTCTATATGGCGAGTCGACGCCGAAACAGAAGAGTTGGCTGGAAAAGGTCAGGGCGATTCACAGGCTAGAAGGTGCAGCGAGCTTTACGGAGTCAGAAGAAGTCTGCGGGTCCACCGGCGCGCTCGCGGTGATGACGGTGTGGAATCACGTACCGGAAACCGTTCGTAAAGCGATCGGCACCTTTCTCGCCGCAGAAGAGAGCGAATCGACTTCGCCGCACTCACTTCTATCGTTGCGATTGAAGGCGATGAAGCTCGTTCAGGCGTATGACGTCGTTTTCAAAGGTGACTCTATGGATGAACGCAACGAGTGCGTCGCCAACTACATTACCAGACAAAAAGTGCATCAAATCATGGAACGACTGGACGCCGTCAAGGATGAATCTGTGGACAAGGACGCCGCGCCGACGGAGGAGGAGACGAATGCCCGGGATGTGAGAGTTGGACGCGTCGCCAAACATCTCAAACAAGTCATCGCGGGTAAGCTGAATAAGATGTCTGCGATTCGCTCCGACGACGCGGATTCACAAATAGCGGGCGGAACGACTTTTGTGCTCGCGCTTAACTGTCGAGCAGAGCATCGCCATCGTTTGATTGCCGCGGTCGCGCACGCTATTCGAGCCAAGTTTGGTATGACGGCGAACGACTACACCTTGGTTGTCGGTAAGCGAGCGGTTTCAGACGAGATCGACACGCTTCTCAACATTCCTTATGACTCCCTCTCGTCCAAGCGCGACAAAGCGGCGACAGAACATCAATCGAAAGCGCGGTCAAAATCTTCACTCCTTGTCTGTCCCGACCTTCCTGGGACCTCTGTTCCGGATGAACCCGTCAAAGAGCTCTCTTCAATGGAAAAGGCGATGAGAGAGGCTGAAAACCACATTTTGTTGGAGCACCAAGCCTCGGAAGATCCGACCAACCCGCATCACATGAACGCCCGTGGAGGCGTCGGGATGGGAGCCTTGCCCGGGATGCCTCAAATGTTCAACTCGAACGGAATGGGACAGCAACAGTCGAGCGGAGAGAACCTCGCGCGAAGCGAGGCTCGACGGGCTTTTGGAATTAGCGACCACGTCGTCGGTTCTCATAACACCGATCACCTGCGTCGCGGTAGAGTCGCTCCCGCTTCCTACTCGGAGCGAGCTCCGGAGCGCGTCGCCGGTGGCTTCAACGCCATGCCACAGGTGAACGACCCACTCGAGGGGTACATGCGAGGCAACGCTGCGCCAAAGAGGTATTTATCCACGAATTAGTGGACCGCCGTCGTGCAGCTTCAATGATGCGGACCACACACAGACAGGGAAAAGACGGGAAAGTCTGATTGCATCGACGAGTGTAACGCGAATCACAAACGAAAAAATGTATCATAAGTCTTTTCCTTTTCCTTCACTTCACTTCACTTGACTTCACTTCACTGCTCGGCTTGCCTGCCTCGATTTGTGTACTGATAAAAAAGTCTCACTTAACTATGCTGTCCGTGTGTGCCTTCTTCGAACCCCTCGGGCTTCCGGCGTGCCGACCGACCGACCGTCCGAATCTCATTCGGGCCGCGGAGGATTATTTTCAAGTGACGGTTCATGACTCGACTTTTTAGCAGGAGATGTGAAAAATGTGCACACGTGTGCAGATACTTTTTTTTTAATTTGGACACGCGACTCGCGGTCGGTCGGCACACGTCGACTCGACGACGAACGCACGCAGACTCGTCCTTCGAACGCTTTCGCGCGAAAAGAAACCAAACGAACGACATCGTCACCATCATCGGTATGACCGGACGCCACGCGAGCTCTCTCGCGCTGATCGCACTCGTGGCGCTTTCCTCCCAAGGGATGATCACGCCAGCGCACGGAAAAATTGTGAGCGCAAGAAAATACGTCGAGACGCACTCGAGAGAGGAATTCCGCGACGTACTCGCTGAGAGGCGAAGCAAGGCGCACGCAGATGGCTCCCGCCGAGATGCGAGCCGTCGTTTGACGAACATCGGTGAGTACTGCGAAACCGACGCCCACTGTGGCAATGGCGCAGTCTGCGAAGAGGAAGGATCTTGGAACAACGGCAACGGCCAACGACAATCTTGGGGCTATTGCACGAAGGATTGCTGGCAACACGATGAGTGCGATGGAGGATCATACTGCTCTATTCAAGAAGGCTACTCGTGTCGAAGCTGCGCCGCGTTCGCAACCTTTGATTCTGTTGATGGAACCAACCCGTGCACGGCGTGCATGGCGCACAGCGACTGCGATCAAGGCGAATACTGTACCAGATCTTACTACTATGATGACAACACGTACCAAAGCTTTGAAAAGCAAATATGCTCTGGATGTTCTGGTTGCTGGAGTTGGAACACGTTCGACTACGGCGCTTGCCCAGGATCCGGCAGCGGCGAGCAGTGCGATACCGGTAACACGAACGCCTATGACAACACCAACTGGGAGAATGACTTTGAGCAAGGGTCTCTTCGGGAGCTTCCCGCGGAATGCTGGCTCGACGCCGCACACGCTCAGTACGATGATTTGTACATCGGCGACTGCGGCGCTTTCGGCGAAGAAACTGAACTCTGGTGCGAAGGCTTTTGCATCGCCGACTCTTGGTTCGACTGCTGCGACCCAAAAGCAGGCGCCATCGCCGCTTTGACCATGGGATGCTTCTTCGCCTTCGTCGGTGCACTCTTCTCCGCCGCCTGGATCTTCAAGTGTTGGTGCTTCAAGAAGCAGAACGCCATGATGTTGCAAGCGATGGCGAACCAGCAACAGCAACGCATGATGGCCGCCAGTCAGATGCAATCGCCCGTCATCGTGCAAATGCAACCCGCCCACAAGTAACATTGGTCGATGCTGGTGCACACGCATCCGTCATTGCCAGCGGATCAAGGCTCTTTGACTTTACCATTTAAGCTCGTAGCTTTCGGGCGGAGCGGTCCGTCGACGTCCACGGATGATGAATAAAACAAATAACAAAGTACCAGGCGGAAGAGCGCCCGCGCGACGCGCAACTACAACATTGAATAAACTTTGTAGTTGCGCGACAAGAAATAGTCCGTTCCGTCGGTATCCAGAGATGAAGAGTGCGTATTCGAATGCGTTCATTCAATCTCAAGTTTTGATATTAATGTATTTAACGTTTCAAACCAGCACGTATGCGATACGAACGAAACACACTTCATTTCTCGTCGCGTAAGTGTGTCATGTCTGCAAGTATGTCACTGAAACGCGAAGAGCGTGGCGGTTTATGCGGCCGTGTGCTCTTGATGAAGACGACGAAAGTTTCCGATCTCATGCGCGAAGAATATCATGGACGCGGCGTCGTGAGGCTGCACCACGATACAAACGTTGCGGACGCGCTTCACACTCTCTCGTCTGAGCACATTCTCTCAGCGCCGGTTGTCATCGCGTCAGACCCACTCGATACGCACGTTCCGGACGATTTTTTCGACGACGGTGCAAATCGCGAGCTGGTGGAGACTCTCATTGGTTTCTTTGACGTACACGACGCGGTTCGAGCTTTTGTTCAAGCGATACCGAGCGAGATTGACGAGACGAACAATCGGAGTTTTCTGTACTGGATGACGCAAATCTCGGCAGTTGAGGAGGAAATCGCGGCGAGAAAACTCATCACCGTGCTTGGCTACGACGCAGAATTGATGTACACACCAAACGCGAGGGCCACATCTGTGTACGACCTCATCGTAAACGGGTTTCGAGTTTCATCGAGTTCGCTCCGACACCGTGTCGCTCTGTTTGATGCCCACGGCGCGCTGAACCGAATCATTTCCCAAACAGACGTTTTCCACTGGCTCGCGCAGCACGATAGAAATCTACCACAGACGTTAGAGTCTTACACGTGGCGACAACTAGGTTTCGGCAGCGCAGAGCGCGTCGACCGATTCGTGAGCGTTCCAGTCACTCGACTCACGATTGAGGTTTTCAGACTCATGCACGAAAAACAAGTTTCTGGCGCCGCCGTCCTCGACAAACTCGGTCGCGTCATCACCGACTTGACTTACGGAGATTTGAGAATGCTCACACATGAGCACTGGAGCGCGCTCGCACTGCCGGTGGCCGAATTCGTGGCGTGTTGCCATGGCGCTTCATTCAGAGGTTACTCTGCGGGCGCGCTTTCCGGCGGAGAATCAGCCGGGGAATCAGCCTTCTTTGAAAAAACGCGCGCGTTCAGGTCTTATCTCGAAGAGAAACGCCGAAATCCTCGAATTGATGCGATCGCGGGCGGGAGCAGGAGCAAAACAAAACCTGATGTGACCGTGCTCGATCTCGATTCAAAGTTTGATTTCGAAGCGTTTCGCGATGAAAACAAACGGCGCGTGTACCTGGACTGTTCACCGACGACGCCATCGACGACGGAAAAGAAGTACGACGTGGTCACTTTGACCGACTGCCTCAACGTAGCGGCTTTCGGACCTTGTTAGATGAAAGAAATGCATCGCATCCTCACCCTCGCACCCACGTCGTGTCGTCGCCGAATCGAGGCCCGCTCGCGCAACCGACGAGAAACTTTCGATTCGAACTCCAACTCCCTTCAACGGTGGTGCGACAGCCCAAAATTAGGTCTACACCGTCGCCTTCATCGTCGGAGGGCGCAGCCTCCATGGCGCAGCTTCCGCATCGCCCCTCCAAGCAATACTCGTCGTCCAGTTTAACCGCTCCGCACCGCGTAGCCGCTGATAACAAATTCTCCCCGACGTCGCACCGCGTCGTTCGTGACTCCCCGGTCCACGCGTCCACGAACGTGACGTCGATGAACGATCCTTCCCCGCTCTCCCCCGCGCGCCCCGGCGACAGCGCGCGTCCCGGCCGGTGCGTCGTCGGCGGCGTCGTCGGCGGCGTCGACAGCCGCCTCTTGTCTCGCAGTTTGGAGTTCGGACACCACGACTGAGACGGCGCGCGGGCGCCGACGCCGAGGCGATTCATCCACTCTCGCGCCCGCGGGACGGGACGCGGAGATTTGCGCGCGCGCTCACCGAAGCGCGCGACGCCCTCTCGGGGTCGGTCGGACGCTTCGAACGCGTCGTCGTTCGTTCCGTGTGACGGTTTCGTGTGACGGTTTGAACGTCGATTTCGACGATTTCTGTGAAAGGAACGATTCGTATCCTCGTTGTGTGACGCACGCGGTCGGTGGAATCCGACCCACGCGGGAGGACGACGGAGATGGCGGGAACGACGACGACGACGGATGGACGACGCGAGCTCGTGCGGGAGTTTGGAGCCGTGGCGAGCGCGTACGGGATGCTGGGGTCGCCGCCGGTGGCTTCGCGGATGGACGGCGCGAGGACAGAGGAGGAGCTGGACGCGTTCGTCCTCAAAGCCTTGGAGTTGGAATTGACGCAAGGCGCGCTGAGGGAAGATTTGGAAGAAAAGTCGCGTCGAGTGGGGGATTTGTGGAGATACTATGCGTCTCGGCGCGAGGCGTTCGGTCGAAACGCCCGGTTGACGAGCTGCGCGACGGTGCGCGACGCCTTTGAATCCGTGCTGCGTCGGATGAGCGCGCGTTACTCGCGCGCTCGAGGCGAGGATAACGGTGAGGGTAAAAAGTGGGCGCCACCGAGCACATTTGAGCGCAGAACAATCAAGTACTGGGTGCACCCGCGCGATGTCGTGCCGCTTCAGCTCGAAATCATGAAACGACTGCCGATTCTTGAATTTGACGAAGGATCCGATGGTTCGGACGCGAGCGAGAAGAACGCGAGAGACATGTCGCTCATAACGTCCGTCTATCTGGACAACTCATCCTTCGACGCGTACCATACGCGCTTACTTCGAGAACAGGGCGCGAGCTTGGTGCGATGCCGCTGGTACGGCAGCTTGACCCCGGATGAGACGGTGTTTGTGGAGAGGAAGACGCATCATGAATCTTGGTCGGGACAATCGAGCGTCAAAGAGCGATGCAAAATCTCTCGTGAGGATCTCATCGCTTTGGTTGACGGTAAAGAAAAAGACGAATCGCTACAAAATGCCTTGAGAAAGCACAGCCTCGCCCGTGAAGTGTTTGAGCGCGAGATAAAATTCAAAAAGGCGTCGCCGGTGTTGATGACTCGCTACCGCCGTACAGCGTTTCAGCATTCAGACAACAACCACATTCGGATTTCTCTCGATTCCGGTTTGCGATGGTGTAAAGTCTCTGGCTCGTGTGATGACGTAATATCATCTCCACCAGCCGATGAACTCGCGACTGATTTCATGCATGCCATCCTCGAGGTGAAGCTCGCCAGCGGCAAAGAAGGTGCGCCAGATTGGATCGAGGAGGTGGTGCACTCTTTCGACATCGTCGAAGTGTATAAATTCAGCAAATTTTTGCACGGGTGTGCAATCTTATACCCAGCAGATTCTTTGCACAGACTGCCTCACTGGTTCGATCCGTCGCTCAAACTCGAAGCTCCTAATCCGACGTCAAAATCTTCATCTCCAGAGCCTCAGTATATGGACGCCATGCCGCTGAATGGATTCCACGCGAGCGACGATGCGATGGATTTCGAGCGCACAGAATCTTCGGGGTCATTCACAGAGCTTCTACGTGCAGCCGTCGCAACGCTCAAATTTCGCAAGATCGAGCGCAAATCCAGTCCGATGAATGGCGACGGCGAAACTGACAACGACATCGAAGCTGCGTCAATGTCTGCGCGTCGCCGTTACGTACCAGTCAAAGTGGAACCGAAGACATTCTTCGCAAACGAGCGAACGCTCTTGCAGTGGCTATCGATGTCCATCCTCTTACTCTTCCTTGGACTTGGCTTGCTATCGATCGAATCGTCCGCTGCATCGACGAGCGCCGTGCCGTTTGGCAACGCTCCCGGATCGCAATCGTCTGGAAGCGCCGTCGGCAATCCGTTCGCCGGAGCTATCTGCGGCATCGTGTTGACACCGATTTCGATTCTCTTCATGCTTTACGCTCTATGGACCTACATCGTGCGAGCTCGGCGCATCGCTCGGCGCGAGGCGAGCACGCGCTACGACGATGTTGTGGGACCGGTGGCGCTCGTCGCCATACTCGTCATCGTATCCGTCGTCTGCCTCATCCTAGCTGCGACTTCAATCGAATGGGATCGTGTGCGTTACGCGGCTAGGGGCTAGAATCAATCTGTGTTAATAAAATTGTCTTCTTCGTTCAAAGTCAAAAGAATATGTTTTGTTTTTACATGATGTTGTTAGCAAATATGACTACGCCTTTGCCGTCGCCGCGGTACCCGTTCCGTTCGCCACAGCCAAATCGTTCTCCTTCTTCTTCTTCGCGATTTCTCGCATCGCCGGAAGCGCCCCGGGAGGGGTTCCCGTCTTACCAATGTTGTACACGCACGCGTATGAGGCGACAAAGGCGTCGGGATCAATCTTTGCCGCCGCCTCTCGAAGCGCCGCTTCGGCGCGAGCGACGACATCCGCGTCTTCACCGACGGGGCCGAGGCTCACGCGAGCAATGTGAGAGAATCGGTGTTCCATCTCGTCCGCCTTAGAACACGCGACGACTTCGAAGAGCGCGGCGTCTTGAAACTTGTCCGCGCCCACGACGGCTTCGGCATCGACGATACCAAAGGCGCTCGCCCACGAGTCAAAGGCAAAGGCGTCTCGCGTCGTCGCCTTCACACCGACAAAGACGGCAACGTTCGATTCGTCAAAACCAAACACTGGGGCTTCCCCTCCCGCGCTCACAATCTCGCGTCTCTTCATCTGGACTCGAGCGAGCGGAGACGACCCAGAGTCGTCGCTCGGGGTGTACCAAGCCGCCTCTCTGCACGCCAACGCGTGCTCCCTCTGGTTCAGGTGACCCATCTCTATCGAGTCGACGAGATCGGAAAACTCCCCGAACACCGTCTCCGGGGCGGCGCCATCGAACAAGGTGCAATTAAAGCACGCGTTCGGTTCGCTGGAATCAATCTTTCGCTCCCCTTCGCTCAGAGCGTAGTGAAAGTGCGCGCTCGTAAAGCTCGGGTGGAACCTCGAAACCTCCACGACGTGCAACGCGCCCTCGAGAAAGGTGTTGAATATCGGCTTGGGCGCCTCCAAACTGTCGTACACGTGAAACACCACGCTTCCATCGTACGTCCCCGTCCTCGTCTCCGCATCCGCGATCGCATCCGCCACCGCTCGCGTCGACGTCCTCGCGCGTTCCGAGCCCTCTTCGCCATCGGTGGGGACGAAATCACGCCGACGACGATGCGCGCGCGCGCGTCGTCGTCCACACCGACGCGCCGTCGCCGCCGTCGCCGCCGTCGTCGTCGCCGCCCTCGTCGCCATCCTCGTCGCCATCCTCGTCGTCGTCGTCGTCGTTGTGCGCGCGCGTCGTTGTGCGCGCGCGTCACCCACGCAATCAATCATCGCATCGTCACCCGTTCGGGCGACCCCTCACCTCACCTCACGGACGGACGAACGAACCATCGGACGGATGAACCATCGGACGGATGTGCGTGTGGATGACGGTGGATGGATGACGTCGTTCACTTGTGAACCACACGACGAACCCGGACCGGACCATCGGACCGGTTTTGAACGAAACGACCGTTCACGACCGTTGAAAATACCCCTCATCGAGTCTCATAAAAAAAAACCCGCGAAGCAAACC
>Ga0255754_10002588_pt1 | contig 13358 bp, 9 predicted proteins | sample 101ome_22_FD_179954 | JGI IMG/M metagenome (GOLD analysis project Ga0255754, IMG submission 179954) | Coastal salt marsh microbial communities from the Groves Creek Marsh, Skidaway Island, Georgia - 101412BT metaG (version 2) | ecosystem: Environmental > Aquatic > Marine > Intertidal zone > Salt... | reverse complement strand
TCGCGCGCGCGCCGTTGACTTGTCCCAATTTTCCCCGAGCTATCTGCATCTTACCCGAGATCATCATCACATCTGTAAAAGAAGGTTTATCCAGCGGAATCACCTGCCCTATTGAAAGGGACCTGACAAAATCAAAGGGCAAACGCAGACTTTGAGCGACGACTTGAACATCCAATTTGGCAGATCGGACCGCCTTGGTTAGGTCCGGTGACCAGGTTTCAATACCGCCCGAAGCTTCGTTGGCTTCCTGCTTATTAAGCCCAACAGGTAGTGCCAGTGTTAAACACATGCGAGAACGATCGCCCAAAGGTGTGAATTTCAGTCTAAAAACGGTATACTCGGTATCATCCAGCAAGTTGCCCAGATCGTGATAATCTTGTGCACTTGCTCCGAAGCGAAAGCCTTTGGTAAAACTCACATCGGCTCCCAAAGAGTTTCCTTGCTCTAATCGGATCAAGAAAGCATCGATAAACGGTTCGACAAGTGCGGCATCTGTCCGTGTCATTTGCCGGTCAACAACTGGCGTGCCGCTGACTTGGCCCAGCGTGCTTATCTCAACGATCGACTGGATAAATTCCAAACTCAGCAAACACGCCCCACGCCGACAGTCTCCCCCTTCGAGTACTAAGATCAGGTTGTCGTTTTCCGCCGAGCATAAAAAATCAGACTGGCCGACCAGTGTTTTTTGTTCCGATACAACCACAAGCTTCAGGCGAAAAAGCGCTTCGGCAGTTTGAATGATGCTGCGCTTGAGTGCGCGCAGAACCCTGCCCGAATGGTGATTTTCGGACTTGCGGGTCATTTTTTTAAAGCAGAGTTCGCTTCGAGTGAAGGCATGGGAAATCCGTATTGCTCAGAGCTTGCGTAGCGCGTCGTCATTAGCAATCGGTTAATTTGCCTTTAAAGGGAGCGTCACGCGAAACGCGGCCCCTGCTTGCCCGGGCAGGTAGGCTATTGTTCCCCCTAGCCTGCTGGTGATTTCACGGCAGATGGCCAAGCCTAGCCCTGCGCCCGCCGACCGATCAGAAACGCGCGCAAATTTTTCAAAGATCATATCCTGATCTTCTCGCGGCACACCGCTCCCATTATCTACGAAGTCCAAGATAACAAATTCGCCTTCGGTATGCGCGGCAATCGTAAGCTCGGGGAAGTCATTGTCGCAATATTTTGCAGCGTTTGTAATCAGGTTTATGAGAACCTGTTTAAACCGGTCTAAATCGGTTGTTATTCGAAGGTCCTCATTTGACTTTACGCGGCGGATTTTAAGTTGCTCGTCCGACAAATTGGTTGCAGTGATAGATTGCGTTATGACATCGCTCAGGTTTGAATCGGTATAGGTCATCTTGACTTGACCATTTTCAAGCACACTCAGATCAAGCAGATCATCAAGCAACCGAGTCAACCGCAAGGTTTCTCCATGAATGATTCCGGCGTATTTTGTACGCATTTCATCGGGCAAATTTTGTCCGTCGCCCAAAATTTCCGAAAATGCGCGGATAGACGCCATCGGAGTTCGCAGTTCATGGCTGATCTGAGACAGGAAGGCGTCTTTTTGTTCAGACAGAAGGGTCAGCTTTTCGTTGGCTTCAGTTAGCTTCCGTGCCGTTCGCGCCAGTTCATCGGACTTCGCTTCCAATTGGCTGGAATACTCCATAATTTGCGCCGCCTCATCGGCAACTCGCAAAAGGTCATCAACCGAAACGCTGGATCGACCGACGATTTGGGCAACCATTGCATGCGCCGTAGCGGCCCCGACGCTGCCGGCGAGCTTGCGTTCCAGTCGCAGCAAAAAATCGGGCGTAATATCAGGTAGGTAGCCCGCCCCCCCCTGACGCGAACACTCTTTACGGAAGAATTCCTGCGCATCAAGAGTTCCAATTATGCGTTGCGTCATAATCAGCAAATCCTCGGCTTCGGCGCGGCCCTTGCTCCACGTACTCGCCCCGGCCGAGTGATCAAACACGTTTACAAATTGCGCGCCCTGCAAACGCTCGAGAGGATTTGGGAAGGTGACAAGCGAAACGCATACAAACATCCCGACATTGAGAGAAATGCTCCAGAATAAAGAATGGACAAGTGGGTCCATTCCCGAAATGCCGAATAGGGCATATGGCTTCAACCACGCCAGCCCGAACAACCCATTTTCAAGGGTCTCGGAGGAAAGTATTGCGTCGGGCCCGAAGCCCGGAAGGAAGAATGTGAAAGCCCAAATTGTAAAACCGGTGACCAGACCCGAGATTGCGCCGAACCGGTTTGCTGCACGCCACAGGATCCCTCCAATCATCGCCGGCAAAAGCTGAGCAATGCCTGCAAATGAGATCAATCCGATTGCGGCAAGTGCGCCACCTTCGCCCGAAACCTTGAGGTAGAAATACCCCAGAGCAACCACCCCAGCGATCGAGAAACGGCGGGAATAAAGCACAAACTGCCGCACGTCTCCAGCCATGGAAACCTGGCGGTTGGTCAAAGTTAACCAGAGCGGCATTACGATGTGGTTGGAAACCATCGTGGACAATGCAATGGCCGCGACAATGACCATCGAGGTTGAGGCCGAGAACCCACCGATAAAAGCCAACATAGCAAGACCGGTACGCCCTTCCGACAGTGGGACAGTCAAAACGAACAAGTCCGGATTGGCATCTGCGGGCAGAAGTTGCAGCCCTGCTACAGCAATTGGAACCACAAACAGGCTCATGAACAAGACATATACCGGAAAGGCCCAACTTGCTGTCGCAAGGTGGTTTTCGTCATCATTTTCGACAACCATAACCTGAAACATGCGAGGAAGCGCAATGAAAGCGGCTGCAGAGACAAACAAAATGCCGGTCCAACGCCCACCGTCGAAATGCCACGAAGAAATGCGCGAGGCGTCAATGGCAGCAAAAGTTTCGGAGACGCCTCCCATGAGCCACCAGACAACGTATGCACCGACCATAAACAATGCGGCAAGCTTGACCACGGCCTCCAGCGCGATCGCTGTGACCACACCATGGTGTCTCTCATTGGCATCAAGGTTCCGCGTACCGAAGATGACCGTGAAAACCGCCAGCCCAACGGCTACCCAAAAGGCCGTGGCCTGCCTGTCAAAAAATGTTCCCTCGGTGGCGGAAACATCGATAAACGCGTTAAACGAGAGCGATACGGATTGCAGTTGCAGCGCGATATATGGGGTTGTTCCGATCACGGCCAATATCGTTACGATTATGGCAATGGTGTTTGATTTTCCGTAGCGCGACGAAATCATGTCGGCGATAGATGTGATCCGTTGCGTACGCCCGATACGCACGATTTTTCGAAGAAGCCACCACCAACCGACCAGAACGAGCGTTGGCCCCAGATAAATGGCCAGAAATTCGAGCCCTCCACGCGCGGCGGATCCAACCGCCCCATAAAAAGTCCAAGCGGTACAGTAGACAGAGAGTGACAGAGTATACACGTAAGGGCTGCGCATCCACGCACCCTGCCCCTTTGAAGCTAGCCGTTCGGCATAAAACGCAACTAGGAATAAACCGATAACATAGGCAAGGGACACAAGGACGAGCGTATTCACGACAGTCATGACGACGACGCGCTTTCTTCGCTCCCTGGGACATTGATGACCGGAGCGTTGAGCAACCGTGACAGGTAAACCGCTAACACTATTATGAATGTCCATGCACAAAACAGGAATATCCATGCTTGCGACGTAGTGATGATCTGTTCAGGTGAACCCATCGACCAAAGACCGGGAACAAAAAAAAGAAAAATTGCCAAGACTGGCAAAAGGCGAGAGGCATCCCGCGCGCGCCGTCTTCGATAACTTTGCTTTTCAAGAAAAACGGATCTGTTTTGCACTCTCAACCGGCCACCAAAGCCCGCATTTTTTCGAGCACCTCAGAGTTTGAAAATGGTTTGGTCATGAATTGTGTCGCCCCGAGAGACTCGGCCATTTCGCGATCCTTTGCCTGACCACGCGCAGTCAACATAAGAACAGGAATAACGGAAAGCTCGGGATCATGCCGAAGTTCCTGTAAAACTTCAAATCCGGTCCGTCCAGGTAGCATCACGTCCAATACGATGGCGTCAGGCATTCTGCGCCGAACTTCTTCGACCGCATCCGTCCCATTTGAGTGAGAAGCCACGCGCCACCCATCGCGAGACAGGATAAACCCTACAGCCTCGATAATATTCGGCTCGTCTTCGATTAGAAGAACTGTCTTGCCCATTCCAAACCCTATTCCCGTCGCGTCCCTAACTATTGCCAGATAAACCACGACTGTCAAAACTATCTGTTAGAATAGATGGCTCACGACGAGCAGCGCAGTCTGATAGCGTGCAGATACGACAGTTCACACCGACATTTACTTCGTTTCTGCCTAAATCAGTCGCGCGCCAAACCAACATATGAGCCTGATATCGCGGCACCTGCCCGCTTGCAAAATCATTCACCGGAACTGCTACCGAAAGACAGTTCAAAGAAACCCCATCACGCCCAAACTGACGAATGCGGGATATTTGCGGGACAAGCGGGCGGGAAAACGCCTCAAAAGCAGGCCAGAGCGGACAAGCTTGCCCTGTTCGGGGTATTGAAAACCCAACACTTGGTCTGCGCATCAAAAGGGCTCCGGAAGCGTCCGAACACACGTATCCATACTCGCGCGACCCTCCAGACGAACGAAAAGACAGCCTGAACATCAAATCCGGAAGCGACACACCGGACGTGGCTGCAATCTGGAGCGGGTCCATTCCCTGTTCTTCGAATTTCATAAGTGACTGCAAAGGCAATTTTTGCTCAACATCCTCGTAGCGCTCTAAAAAGGTCAACGCCAACTCTTTAGCAGCCGGAGATTTCAGACTGCCATCGGTATCAATAATTTCTGTATATCCCGATGCCTTAATAACACCTCGGTCCATTTCGGAAAGTTGGTAATTGCAAGCGCTTAGAAAGCTGTCGAATTCCTCTTCAGGTGTTGCATGGCCAGTCTCGGTTTCTTTGTCCGGGTCAAGATAACTTACCAACGATTGGCTGGTCTGAGAGAGCCTAGCGCTGTCCTCGAAAATGTTTCTTTGAAATCTGTCCTGCCATTCGCGCTCGAGGTTATTTGACTCAACAAGAATGGACGCGCTCGACTGAATCGCTGCAACGGATGAGAGAATTTCGTGAAGGGAGTCCGACAAAAAGGGGTCATGGGACAGGCGATCACTGAGCGTTTGCACAGCTTGCCGTAATCCACCCACGTCTTTGTGCAACTCAATGACAAGCTGCGCCCATCCTGGAAACCGCCCGGCGAACTCTTCGACCCGATCCTGTTCGACTTCTGTCCCCAGCGTTTCGGCCCCTGCCTGCAACAAACCATTAAGCAGTGCAGCTTCTGCTCCTTCGCTTAAAGACGCGGATTCCACCTTAAGGGCAGCAGCAATATCCAACAACAGCTTTCCAGCGATTCTCCTGCGATCATGCTCGATCAAATTCAGATAGGCAGGCGAAATTCCGATGGTTTTCGCTAAATCCGTCTGACGCATTCCAAGAAACAGTCGGCGTTCGCGAATTCTTGACCCAACCGAGGATGGTTTTTTCAAGCTGCCCTCCTTTGAATTCAATGACTTTCTGCAAGTGCACGAAAATTATTTTACAACAAATCAGAAATGATTGTAACATATTTTACAGAATTATTGTTTTAACAAAAGCAGTTGTTGCGAAATTTTCTAATCCTAAGGAATAATTAACCTGCACAAACTGTGCCCGCTGGTGCGCGTTGAGGAGCGCTCTCCAGCGATTCATGAAACGGGAGGAATTCCATGACCAATAAACTGACTCGCCGTGGCGTGCTGAAATCTGGTGCCATAGCTGGCGCTGGCGTTGCGCTGCCGACGATCTTCACCTCAAGCGCGCACGCGTTCACCAACGAACCCACCGGTTCGACCGTGACCTTGGGTTTCAATGTTCCGCAGACCGGTCCGTACGCGGAAGAAGGTTTCGACGAACTTCGCGCACAAGAGCTCGCAGTTGAGCACCTGAACGGTATGGGCGACGGCGGCATGCTGAATACTTTCAGCTCAAAAGCTCTGTCGGGCAACGGCATCCTGGGCAAAAAAGTTCAGTTCGTCACCGGCGATACCGCAACCAAATCCGACGTTGCACGTGCATCGGCACGTTCGATGATCGAAAAAGACGGCGTGACAATGATCAACGGCGGATCGTCTTCGGGCGTTGCCGTTGCGGTTCAAGGCCTCTGCCAAGAAGCTGGCATCATTTTCATGGCCGGTCTGACCCACTCGAACGATACCACCGGTAAAGACCGTAAAGCAAATGGCTTCCGCCACTTCTTCAACGGTTACATGTCTGGCGCAGCTTTGGCTCCGATCCTTGGTAAAGAGCTGGGAACCGATCGTCGCGCTTATCACCTGACTGCCGACTATACATGGGGCTGGACACAGCAAGAATCCATGGCTGGCGCAACCGAAGCGATGGGCTGGGAAACCGTCAACAACGTGCTAACACCAGTCGGTGCGGGTGACTTCTCATCCTACATTGCGCCTGTTCTTAACTCTGGCGCTGATGTTCTGGTTCTTAACCACTACGGTGGCGACATGGTGAACTCGCTGACCCAAGCCATTCAGTTCGGCTTGAAAGACAAACAGGTCAACGGCAAAAACTTTGAAATCGTTGTACCTTTGTACTCTGAACTTATGGCTGCTGGCGCTGGCGAAAACATCAAAGGCATCTATGGTTCGATGAACTGGAACTGGCAGCTACAGGACGAAGGCACCAAAGCATTCGTTAAATCGTTCGGTGAAAAGTACGGTCGTCCGCCGTCCAACTCGGCGCACACTTGCTATGTACAAACCCTGCTATATGCTGACGCTGTTGAACGCGCAGGTTCGTTCGCACCTTGCGCCGTTGCCGAAGCACTCGAAGGCTTTGCGTTTGACGGAATGGGCAATGGTCCAACATTGTATCGCGCAGAAGACCACCAGTGCTTTAAAGACGTTCTGGTTGTGAAAGGTGCTGACAACCCGACGACACAATACGACACTCTGGAAGTTGTTGAGGTTACTCCGGTCGAGCAAGTTACATACGCTCCGAACCACCCGATGTTTGGTGGCGACGAAGCTTCGCTTGGCGAATGTAACAACGGCGCATAAGCTCTCTCCCAAAACATTGACCGCCCTTCGGGGCGGTCAAGCTTAACTGACATGGCCATGAACAGGATGGTCATAACGCATTCCCCACAGGTGGCAACATGGACGCAATTCTCCTTCAGATCCTGAACGGGCTCGACAAGGGTTCGGCTTACGCGCTTATCGCGCTAGGCTTGACACTGATTTTCGGCACACTTGGTGTTGTAAACTTTGCCCACGGCGCATTGTTTATGATCGGTGCTTTCTGCGCAGTCACGCTGCAGAAAATCTTTAACCTCAGCTTCGAGACTGTTGATCCGACCAAAACAGACTTTTTGGGAAACCCCCTGAAAGTGCAAACACCCTACGTCGAATCCTGGTTCGGTGAAGCCGCCGGACAATCGATCATCGACTGGTCCGTTCCGCTTGCCATCTTCCTGACAGTCCCTGTCATGCTGATTGTAGGGTACACAATGGAGCGCGGCCTGATCAAGCACTTCTACAAGCGTCCCCACGCCGATCAGATCCTCGTGACCTTCGGTTTGGCAATCGTTTTGCAGGAAATCGTCAAGTATTACTTCGGTGCAAACCCGATTCAGACTCCAGCACCTGACATCTTCAAGGGTTCTTTCGATTTCGGCGTCATGCTGGGCTTTGACCCGAACGTCATCATCTATCCATACTGGCGTTTGGTCTACTTCTTGTTTGCAGCCGTTATCATCGGCGGTGTCGTCAGCTTCCTGCAATTCACCACCTTCGGAATGGTCGTACGCGCAGGCATGGCCGACCGCGAAACCGTAGGACTGCTGGGAATTAACATTGACCGCCGCTTTACCATCATGTTCGGTGTCGCAGCTGCGGTCGCAGGTCTGGCGGGTGTAATGTACGGACCGATTTTGGCCCCCAACTATCACATGGGCATGGACTTCCTTGTCCTCAGCTTTGTTGTGGTCGTTGTTGGCGGCATGGGTTCGCTTCCAGGCGCAATCGCCGCAGGTTTCCTACTGGGCATTCTGCAAAGCTTCGCCTCGATGAATGAAGTGAAAGCCATCTTCCCCGGAATCGACCAGATCATCATTTATCTGATCGCCATCGTCATCCTATTGACCCGCCCACGCGGACTGATGGGTCGCAAAGGCGTGATGGAGGACTAATCAATGTTCGGACTAAACGAAAAAGACACAAAGTTCTTGCTGATCGTCGTCGCACTGACCCTGCTCACGCCGATCCTCACTCAGCCCTTCCCAACAGACTCAGGTCTGGCGCAGTTCAACGCCGGTTATCCGGATCTTATGCAGCGATTTGCAATCTTCGGTATCTTCGCAATCGGCTTTAACATCCTGTTCGGCCTGACGGGCTACCTTTCTTTCGGCCACGCGGCCTTTCTGGGTATCGGTTCTTACGCCACCGTTTGGATGTACAAGCTGCTGAACTTCAACGTGGTCCCTGGGCTGATCCTTGCAGTTATCATGGCGGGCCTGTTTGCGCTGGTCATTGGTTACATCTCGCTGCGCCGTTCGGGCATCTATTTCTCGATCCTCACGCTGGCTTTTGCAGAAATGTCCTATCGCCTAGCGTACTCGGTTCTGACGCCGATCACTAACGGTGAAACCGGTCTGCAGGTCTACGGCAATGACCCTCAGTATCTACTTGGCGAAGGTGGCATCACAACAACGCATTTCTTCGGTTTGAAAATGAACGCAAGCTATGTGATGTCGTTGGGCGGCTGGGATTTCACGTTTAACTTCGGCTATTATTTCTGTGCCGTTATCGCAATCCTATCTTTTTACCTTAGTCTACGGATCTTCCGCTCTCCTTTCGGACTGATGCTTCGTGCAGTCAAAACCAACCAAACCCGCTTGAACTACACAGGCCTGAACCCGAAGCCCTACACCCTTGCGGCCTTCGTAATCTCTGGCATGTATGCTGGTCTGGCTGGTGGCTTGCTGGCGTCAATGGACCCACTGGCAGGTGCCGAGCGTATGTTCTGGACTGAATCCGGCGCAGTTGTTCTGATGACGATTCTTGGCGGCGCAGGCACCCTAATGGGTCCAGTTCTGGGCGCAGGTTTCATCAAGTACTTTGAGAACATCTTCTCAAAGATCAACTCGAACGTACTGCACCAGTGGTTCGGCTGGATGCCTGATGGAATGGAAGACTTTGTGGTCGCCATCATCTACCCCTTCGTTGGCAAAGGTTGGCACCTGACACTTGGTCTGCTTTTCATGGCCGTAGTGATATTCCTGCCAGGCGGACTGATCGAAGGTGGACAGCGCATTGCACGCCTGTTCAAAAAGAAAGACGAAGCTTCTTCGTCCAACAAACATCCTGCGGAATAAGGAGAAACCAATGGGTATTCTTGAAGTCAAAGGCGTCAACAAGCGCTTCGGCGGTCTGCAGGCTTTGGGCGACGTAAATCTAAGCGTTCAGGAAAACAGCGTCCACGCAATTATCGGCCCGAACGGGGCCGGTAAATCCACCCTGCTGAACTGCCTGATCGGCAAACTGATCCCCGATACTGGCAGTGTCATGTTCGACGGACAGTCTGTTTTGGGGCGCACCCCATACGAGATCAACCAGATGGGCATTTCTCGCGTTTTCCAGACACCGGAAATCTTCAGCGAACTGACCGTCATGGAAAACATGATGATCCCGTGTTTTGCAAAGCGAGACGGTGCATTCCGCCTTCATGCGATCAAAACGGTCGAAAGCGAGCGTGACGTCGTTGAAAAAGCCGAGCAGATGCTGATCGAAATGAATTTGATCGATAAGCGTAACGATCACTCGGCATCGATGTCACGCGGTGACAAGCGCCGCCTTGAGATCGCAATGTGTCTGGCACAAGAACCACGCCTTCTATTGTTGGATGAACCCACGGCCGGTATGGCGCGGGCTGACACCAACAATACAATCGACCTGCTAAAACAGATCAAAGAAGAGCGTGACATCACCATCGCCATCATCGAACACGATATGCACGTGGTCTTCTCGCTGGCGGAACGGATCACAGTTCTTGCTCAGGGCACACCGCTTGTGGAAGATACTCCGGAAAACATCAAAGGCCACCCAAAGGTACAAGAAGCGTACCTTGGCGAAGCCGCATAAGGAGGGAACGATATGAACGTCAGACCCGATTTTACAAAGAACTCCAACAAGGCGGAAACTGCACCAGCTTTTCTTTCTGTCTGGGATCTACATTCCTACTACGGTGAGAGCTACATCATTCAAGGCATCACCTTTAACGTCCATGAAGGCGAGATCCTGGCGCTTCTCGGACGAAACGGAGCAGGCAAAACCACCACACTGCGCTCGATTGCTCGCATGGATAGCCCGCAAGTAGGCGGTGGTGAGATCTGGTTAGACCACCAGCCACTGCACAATATGACGTCATATGAGGCGGCAGGTGTAGGCCTTGGCCTGGTGCCCGAAGACCGTTGTATCATTCCTGGGTTGACGGTGCAGGAAAACCTGGAGCTTGCGCAAATTGCACCCCCAATTGGATGGTCAATTGATCGTGTTTTTGACCTGTTCCCGCGTCTAGGAGAACGCCGCAAACAGGAAGGTGTTACACTTTCGGGTGGTGAGCAGCAGATGCTTGCGATTGCCCGGGCACTGTGTCGCGACATCAAAGTTCTGCTTCTAGACGAACCATATGAAGGTTTGGCCCCAGTGATCGTCGATGAAATCGAAAAGACACTGCGCCACATCAAAGAGCAGGGCATCACGACGATCATCGTTGAGCAAAACGCCGTTCGCGCGCTGCAATTGGCGGATCGTGCGGTCATTCTCGACACCGGAAGTATCGTCTTTGACGGCACCGCCGAAGAAGTGCTTGAAAACGACGAACTGCGCGCCGAGTATCTTGCTATCTAACCAAATTCCGGCCTGTCCGGCCCAGGGCAGGCCAATTAAGATCTAACGATTGGACGACTTGACATGACATCTCCCACCTATCCGCCGTCGGCCGAATTTGCCGCCAATGCGCACGTTGATGCCGCTAAATACGACGAAATGTATGCCGCTTCAATTAACGACCCAGAGGCTTTCTGGGCCGAGCACGGCAAGCGGATTGACTGGATCAAGCCTTTTACCAAAGTAAAAGACGTCAATTACAACTTCGGCGAAGTTTCGATCAAATGGTATGAAGACGGCGAAATGAACGTCTCGGCAAACTGTATCGACCGCCATCTGGGCACCCGTGGCGATCAGACAGCGATTATCTTTGAGCCAGACAATCCGGAAGACAGCGCCCAGCACATTTCCTATCGCGAGCTTTCAGAGCAGGTAAACCGCATGGCCAATGTCTTTAAGGACATGGGCGTCGGCAAAGGCGATCGCGTCATTATCTATCTGCCCATGATCCCGGAAGCGGCCTATGCCATGTTGGCTTGTGCCCGCATCGGGGCCATCCACTCGATCGTGTTCGCCGGGTTCTCGCCAGATGCGTTGGCCGCGCGGATCAATGGATGTGATGCAAAGGTTGTCATTACGGCTGACGAAGCGCCACGTGGCGGACGCAACACGCCACTGAAAACCAATGCAGACCAGGCGCTGATTCACTGTTCTGACACGGTGAAATGCTTGGTGGTAAAACGCACCGGCGGACAAACCACTTGGGTAGACGGCCGCGACTTTGACGCAACCGCCTTGTGTGCAGCAGCCTCGACCGAGTGCGCACCCGAAGTGATGAACGCAGAGGACCCACTATTTATTCTCTACACTTCAGGTTCAACCGGTCAGCCAAAGGGCGTTGTGCACTGCTCAGGCGGTTATCTTGTTTGGGCGTCGATGACCCACGAAATCACCTTTGATTACAAAGACGGCGACATCTACTGGTGCACGGCAGACGTGGGCTGGGTTACCGGACATAGCTATATCGTCTACGGTCCGCTGGCCAACGGTGCGACCACATTGATGTTCGAAGGCACCCCAACCTACCCTGACGCCAGCCGTTTCTGGCAGGTTTGCGAAAAGCATAAAGTCAACCAGTTCTACACCGCCCCCACTGCCATCCGCGCGTTGATGGGACAGGGAACAGAATTTGTTGAGAAGTGTGATCTTTCCTCGCTGCGGATTCTTGGCACAGTGGGCGAGCCAATTAACCCGGAAGCGTGGAACTGGTACAACGATGTCGTCGGCAAAGGGAACTGCCCAATCGTGGATACTTGGTGGCAGACCGAAACCGGCGGACACATGATGACACCCCTGCCAGGTGCCCATGCCACCAAACCGGGTGCAGCAATGAAGCCATTCTTCGGCGTCAAACCGGTCGTTCTGGATCCGACATCAGGCTCAGTAATTGAAGGCGATGGTGTTGAAGGCGTTCTGTGTATCGCCGACAGCTGGCCAGGACAGATGCGTACCGTCTGGGGCGATCACGAGCGCTTCCAGAAGACCTACTTCAACGATTACCACGGCTATTACTTCGCCGGTGACGGTTGCCGTCGCGATGAAGACGGCGACTATTGGATTACCGGTCGAGTCGATGATGTGATCAACGTTTCCGGCCACCGCATGGGCACAGCGGAAGTTGAAAGTGCACTGGTAGCACACGCTGCAGTCGCAGAGGCCGCCGTCGTCGGGTATCCCCATGAGATCAAAGGTCAGGGCATCTACTGCTACGTTACTTTGATGAACAGCGCTGAGCCGACAGAAGAACTACGCAAAGAACTGCGCAACTGGGTCCGCACTGAGATTGGCCCAATTGCCTCGCCGGACCTTATCCAGTGGGCACCAGGTCTTCCAAAAACGCGCTCAGGCAAGATCATGCGCCGCATCCTGCGCAAGATTGCCGAGAACGACTATGGCGCATTGGGAGACACCTCAACTTTGGCCGATCCGTCAGTTTTAGACGACCTGATAGAAAACAGAATGAACCGCGGATAATTCCCCTCTCCGTGTGTTCTTTATTGGCCGACCTTAGGGTCGGCCTTTTTTTGTTATAGCCGAAACAAAAAACCACGCTTTCATCTGGCATTTCTATTCCCTATAACCATGTGTCAGAACACAACTGATCAAGACCGCAGTTTAGGGTCGAGGGGAAAATATGACCGATAACACTCGTGACGCTGACGTCGCCTTTATCGAGGCGCTTGCAGGACTACTTCGTGACAAAGACCTGAACGAAATCGAGGTCATGCGCGAATACGGAGAAGACGACAGTCTGACCGTCCGTGTCAGCCGAGGCTTCGCACCGGTTGCTGCTGCTGTTGCAGCAGCGCCCGCACCCATGGCTCCGGCGGCGGCACCTGCCGTGG
>Ga0255754_10002585_pt1 | contig 13374 bp, 9 predicted proteins | sample 101ome_22_FD_179954 | JGI IMG/M metagenome (GOLD analysis project Ga0255754, IMG submission 179954) | Coastal salt marsh microbial communities from the Groves Creek Marsh, Skidaway Island, Georgia - 101412BT metaG (version 2) | ecosystem: Environmental > Aquatic > Marine > Intertidal zone > Salt... | reverse complement strand
ATAAGCCGCTTGCACGCCGCAATGGACGTAGGGCTTTGCTGTGCCACCCGCTCAGCGAGCTGAGTAGCGACAATCAGGGACTCACCAGAGGGCACGACTTCCTCAACCAGTCCTAAGGCCAAAGCCTGGTCAGCCGAGAGGCGCTCGCCGCATAAAATCATGCGCTTGGCCCAGCCCTCTCCCACCAACTGAGCCAATCGTTGCGTCCCCCCCGCACAGGGTAATAAGCCGACCTTCGCCTCCGGTAGCGCCATCTGGGCGTGGCTTTCAGCGATGCGAATATCGCAGGCCAGTGCCACCTCTAGTCCGCCGCCCATGGCGAAGCCATTAATCGCTGCGATAGATACACCCCTAAAGTCCGCCAGCGTTTCAAAGGCGGCGCCAAAAGCATCGGCCATGCGTTGAGCGGTGGCGGGATCGCCATCGGCGAACAGCTTGAGGTCGGCACCCGCCGAAAAGAATTTCTCTCCCGCTCCTGTCAGCACCAAGGCATAGATGTCCGGTTGAGCATTGAGTGTTTCCACTACGTCTTTAAGGGCGGGAAGGCTCTCCGTATCCCAGGTATTCGCTGCGGGATTGTCAATCGTAAGGCGGGCGATATGCCCCTCGAGAGTGACTTTGATTTTTTCTGATTGGCTAATACTCATTTAATCACCTCTAGGGCGCCGTCCATCATGAGCTTGCGACCAATGATGACGCGCATAATTTCATTAGTCCCCTCAAGAATTTGGTGCACACGGGTATCGCGCACATAACGCTCAACGGGGTACTCCTTGATGTAGCCGTAACCGCCAAACAGTTGAAGCGCCTGATTGCACACCGAGAAACCGACGTCGGTGGCAAATCGTTTGGCCATGGCACAGTAGGTGGTGGCCTGAGGGTCTCGTTTATCAAGCTTGCTCGCGGCGAGACGAATCATTTGTCGGGCTGCTACCAGCTCGGTGGCCATATCGGCGAGCCTGAATTGCGTGTTTTGAAAGTCTGCGATCGGCGTATCAAACTGTTTACGCTCACTCACATAAGCAACAGCATCCTCCAGCGCCTGCTGCGCAGTCCCCACCGAGCAGGTCGCAATATTGATGCGACCGCCGTCAAGGCCCTCCATAGCTATCGCGAAGCCCTGCCCTTCTTCACCCAGGCGATGACTCACAGGAACGCAGACATTATCGAAGGACACCATGCGGGTAGGCTGAGCATTCCAACCCATCTTTTCTTCTTTCTTGCCGTAGCTAACGCCCTCCGCATCCGCCGGAATAAGCAAGGCCGTGATTCCCTTGTGGCCCTCACCACCGGTCCGAGTCATTACCACAAGCACATCGGTATCACCGGCGCCTGAGATAAAAACCTTACTTCCGGAGACAATGTACTGGTCGCCCTCGAGGACAGCTCTTGTTTTCAGGCCCGCCGCATCGGAGCCAGCTCCCGGCTCGGTTAAACAGTAGGACGCCAGCTTTTCTCCCGAGACCAGCGCGGGACACCATTCGTCAATCACGCCCTGCTGGCAGTACTTGCCAATCATGGATGTCGCCATATTGTGGATCGTTAAAAACGCTGCCGTGGTGGTGCAACCCCGCGCCAACTCCTCAACGATAAGACTGGCATCAAGACGGGTCATGCCAAGACCACCCGCGCGCTCTGGCGTGTACATGCCCATGAACCCGAGGTCCCCCGCCGCCTTGAGTGTGGCCTTAGGGAAAATTGCCTCGGCGTCCCAGCGCGCAGCATGGGGCGCCAGCTCACCGAGTGAAAACGCCCTTGCGCTATCCACAAAAAATTGCTGCTCATCATTAAGTTCAAAATTCACGGGAAGCTCGATACATCGTATTGTTAAAGGAAGTCATGAGTGCCACATTGTAGCGCCACTCCGTTTTACAGTCGCTCAGCTTTTCAGCCGCTAAATTAAGTCCACAGCCCAATTTAGCCCGACGGCATCAAGCTGGCCGGCTGGGCATTACACTTCACAGTAACGCCGGTTTGCGTGTTGATGAGCCGGATTCTACCTCACCCCTTTGAAACATTGCCTCACCCAACCGAGGTAACGGCACCCGTAGTCAAGATCATCGACAGGCGTTACCATTCTGCCACCTATGACAACCTGACACGTCACGTTTTCGTCGTCCTTTTTTTTCGTCGTCCTTTTAAGACATTTTAAGACATTCGAGGCCCAGCATGACAACAGCACCCGCCGATTCTGCAAACGACCCAGAGGGCTTTATTCGCGCCTTGGTTGAGCGCTCGCGCATCGCGCAGGAGCAGATAGCTGACTACACCCAGGAACAAGTCGACGCGCTAATCCGCGCCATGGTGTGGTCCGTGGCTCAACCGGGCGTGGCGGAAGAGATTGCCCAGTTCGCGGTGGATGAGACTCAGCTTGGTAACTACGAAGGCAAGTTTTTAAAAATCCAGCGAAAAACCCGTGCCACCCTCGCGGATATCATCAATGACAAATCGGTGGGGGTTATCGAAGAGCTGCCTGAGCGGCAGATCAGGATTATTGCCAAACCCCTCGGGGTTATCGGTGCGTTGGCGCCCTCGACCAACCCCGAGGCTACGCCGGTCATCAAGGGGATACACGCGATCAAAGGCCGAAACTCCATCATCATTGCGCCGCACCCTCGGGCCAAACTGACTAACAAGAAGATTTGCGACCTGATGCGAGCGGCGCTCAAGAAAATGGGGGCCCCGGAAGATCTGGTTATTGCCATCGAGACCCCGTCCCTCGAAACAACCAACGAGCTTATGCGCCAGTGTGACCGTGTCCTCGCGACGGGCGGCGGCGCCATGGTAACCGCGGCCTATTCCAGCGGCACACCTGCGCTAGGCGTGGGTGTGGGCAATGCGGTCATTACCGTCGATGAAACCGCTGATCTCGATGCGGCAGCCGAAAAGATACGCCTGTCTAAAACGCTGGATCTGGCGGCGTCATGCTCATCGGACAATTCGGTCATCCTTATGGATGCTATCTACGAAGACATGCTCGAGAAACTGCAAGAAAAAGGCGGCTATGTGTGTTCAGCCGATGAAAAAGCCAAGCTCCGTGCCGCCCTTTGGGACGATGAACTTCATATTAATACCCAGATGGTGGCCCAGCCCGCCGAGCGGATTGCGGCTATAGCAGGGATTAATCCGCCCCCGGATACCCAATTTTTTATTGTGTTAGAAGATGGCTGGGGGCCTGAGCACCCCTTTTCGGGTGAAAAGCTGTCAGTAATCATGGCGCTCTATCGCGCACGGGACATCGATCACGCCATCGAGCTTACACGCCATATACAAGCCTATCAGGGGCAGGGACACTCCTGCGGCATTTACTCCAACAATGATGCCAACATCATGAAGCTGGCTCATCAGACGCGAACCTCCCGGGTCATGGTCAATCAGCCCCAATCTGCGTCAAACAGCGGTAACCTGTGGAACGGGATGCGCCAGACCTTTTCGCTTGGCTGTGGATCCTGGGGAGGTAACGGCACCAACAACAATATTTCTTGGCGGGATTTGATCAATGAGACCTGGGTATCGATGCCATTGCCCCAAGAAAAGACGCTGCCCTCGGACGATGAGCTGTTCGGGTCGGTTCGGGACCAACTGTCCTAGCGGAGATTCCCCGGGTGCAGCGGTAGACCCCGACATCGAGAACAACATCGCGGCCCTATTTCCTCGATGAGTCCGTGGTAATCTGCGGCCATGACACTGACGCCATCCTTTCCCCATCGTTTAGCCGAAGCGCTCAAGCAGGTGGGATCAGCCGAGTTTCCTTCGGCTATTTGCTGTGCTGTGGGTGAGCTGGTCAGAGCAGAAGATATGAGTTTGCTGCTGTTCAGAGCAGGGCAACTACCCACGGTTGAGTTCAACACGCCGCGTGTAGGCGGTGACACCAGCTCGCTCAACAGCTATATCCAGCGCGCCTTCCTGCTGGACCCCTATTACCGCGCAGCGACCATCGATAATCGCTATGGTGTTTTTCGCCTCAAAGCCCTCGCTCCTCATGGTTTTAAAAGTAGCGAGTACTACCGCACCTGGTATCACAACAACGGCCTGAGCGACGAGTGTGGACTGCTGGTGGCGCTGGAGGAGGGCTTTGTTAACCTGTCCCTAGGAATGCTTAAAAAGGGGCAGGGCTTTAGTGAGCGCTCACTATCAACTCTTCGTGAATTCTTCCCCCTGATCGAAACCATCATCCAGCGCCATTGGGCGGAGGGCGTCAGCCAGCAACAGGGTGATCCCAGTCTGCGCGCGCGCATGGAGTCCTCGCTGGCGGCGTTCGGTAGCTCCATACTGACCCGCCGCGAACAGCAAATCACGGGCATGGTGCTGCTGGGAAACAGCACGCGGCTGATCGCCGAAAAGCTGGCGATATCCACCGAGACCGTCAAGCTACATCGCAAGCACGCCTATGCCAAGCTCGATATCTCGAGTCAGGCAGAGCTGTTCAGCTTGTTTATGCAGGCCTTGAGCCACAGTGAAGGTGCGTCCGATGCTGACCCTCTGGTCGCGCTCCACAGTCCATCCACGGGGCTCACAGCGCAAAGCTATGAATGAAGCGATAACCAACATGCTCGCTGAAGGCTTCGATGCGCTTAATCGTAATGATATTGCGAGGGCGGGGCAGTGCTGTAAACAGGCGCTGGATCTGGACCCGCAGAACCCCAGCGCCCATTTTTTGGTGGGACTGGTGGCCCTTGAGGCCGCTGATCGACCCAACGCACACCGCGCGTTCAAGTCAGTCGTCAAACTCGACCCCAACCACGCTGCCGCCTGGTCTCAGCTGGCGCGCCTCAACGCCAGTGAGGGGCGGGTGAAGATGGCAGAACAGGCGCTGCTTGAAACCCGCCGCTTAAAACCCACCGACCCAGCCGTTCTTGACACGATCGGCACCGTTTTGACCCAGTTAGGCGAATATGACGCCGCAAAGGCGTTTTTCGCACGGGCCACCACCACCGCGCCCAATACGCCGCAATACATGATGAATTTGGCTAATAATTTGGTTTTTTTGGGGGAGATCGATACCGCGAAGGCCATTTTTAGCGACGTTATAGACATTCAGCCCAACACACCCCAAGCCCATTGGGGCTTTTCGAGCGCGGCCAAAGCAGACTCGAGCACCCATATTGATCAAATGCGGAGCTTGCTGGCACGCAACGAGAACAATCCTCGGGGGCTTGGATTTCTCTACTACGCGCTGGGAAAAGAGCTGGAAGACACCAAAGCCTGGCCGGAAGCCTTCGACGCTTTCGCTGCGGGGGCTGCCGCCAGACGTCAGACGGTGGCCTTCGATGAGCCCACCGAACAGGTCATGTTTGATGCCCTCAAGGCGACCTACACGCGAGATTGGCTAGCCCAGCGCGCCGCAGGCAACCCTGACGCCTCACCAATCTTTGTGCTGGGGCAACCTCGTACCGGCACCACGCTGATCGAGCGGATTATCACCAGTCACTCCCAGGTCCACTCCGCCGGGGAGCTGCAGCAATTTGGCCTCGCCATCCGCCGTCTGGCAAAAATTCAGGACCCGCGGCGCTACAGCCCCGAACTGCTTGAGGCGGCCGCTGCGCTCAATCCGGCCGAGCTGGGTACGATGTACCTGCAGTCCTCGACGCGAATGCGCGGCAAATTGCCGCGATTTGTCGATAAATTGCCGGTAAATTACCTAAACATCGGATTAATCCTGGCAGCGCTACCCAATGCCAAGATCGTTCATCTGGTGCGTGGGCCTATGGATGCCTGCTTTGCCAGCTTTAAACAACTTTTTGCGGATGCCTATCTGCACTCCTACGATCAGGAGGAAATGGCGCGCCATCATATTCGCTACCGGGATTTGATGGCCCACTGGCACAGGGAGTTTCCGGGCAGGATCATTGATATTAGCTACGAGGCAACGGCGGCAGACTTGGAGCCAAACGCCCGACAACTGATTGCCGAGCTCGAGCTGGAGTGGGAGGACGACTGTCTGCATTTCCATGAGTCCAGCGCGGGTGTGGCAACCGCCAGTGCCGTGCAAGTGCGTGAGCCCGCACACACGCGGTCGATTGGCCGCTGGCGTCGCTACGAGGAACAACTTGCCCCCATGCGCGCCATTCTCGAGGCCGCGGGAGTTCCACTCGAGTGATTCACCAAACAAATTGGCCCACGGGGACCGCACTTTTCCGGCTTATTAACCCCCTAGGGGTCTGTACAAACTGATCCTTCGATAGCAAGCTAGTGCTGTGTTCCCAACGCTTTGTTCTGTTTATTGACTACAGGAGCCTGTCAATGAGCCACCGTCCCCTAGCCGTTCGTCATCTAGCACTACCCGTCGCCGTATCTTCAGCGCTTGCCGCCAGCCACCTCCAGGCACAAATGCTTGAGGAGGTCGTGGTCACTGCCACCAAGCGTGAACAGAGCGTGATGGATGTTCCTTTGGCCATCACGGCGCTTTCTGGCCAGTTCGTCATGGACACCAACCTCAACGATGTGAAGGACTTGATTGCCTACACGCCGGGGGTGAGTGGCAACTCACAGGACTCATACATTGATGCCGTCGCGGTTCGCGGAGTGCGCTATCAGGACTTTGGCGTGGGTGGCGACCCCTCTACCGGCTTTTTCAAGAACGACCTCTACGAAGGCCGAAACGGCAGCGCAGTGACCAGTCTCTATGACATCGATCGGGTCGAAATATTGCGCGGACCCCAAGGCTTCCTGTTCGGCCGTAACGCCATCGCCGGTGCATTCAGTGTCTATACCGCGAAGGCTGACCCCGATGGCCAAAGCGGCTACATCCAACTCGATATTGGTGAGCGCGGACATGCGGTAGGTGAGGGCGCTATTAACATTCCTCTGGGCGAAAATCTCGCTACTCGCATTGCTGGCTACTACTCCCAGGAAGACGGTTTTGCCAAGAACGTTTATTCCGGTCGCGATGAAATTGAACACGAGAAGTGGGCGCTTCGCTGGTCGACCAAATACGAAACCGATCGCCTGACGGTTGATGGTGTTGTCGAGTACGAAGAGCGACGGCAAACGGGTTCGATGTACCGGGCCATTGATCGAGGAGATATCTGGGACACCTTCGATGAGTACATTACATCTGACACATCACTGCGTGGCACGGACGAAGAGTTGGACTCTGATATTGGGTCCGGAGAGCAAGACGACGCTGATATTTTGACCTTGGGTCTGTTTATCAACTACGACCTTGGCTTCGCCACCTTGACCTCAAACACAGGCTACAAGGATCACGACTACTTCTACAAAGAAGACTACGACGGCACACCGCTCAACGTTAATAACTTCCAGTTCAATCAGAGTGGCGAGTACTTCCAGCAGGAGATTCGCCTAACGTCTAACGACGATGGCCCCCTGGGTTGGTACGTGGGAGGAAGCTACTACCAGGAAGATCTGGATGCGGGCTTCGTCGCTATCGGCTCTGAAGACCTCATGTGTCAGTACTATTTGAACTCCTACTATGACGCTTACTATCAGGCCTATTATGGCTACAGCTACAACCCGCAGTTTGAAGGCTGTGCCGATGTTCCCTACTACTACGATTTCTATTCATCCTCTGATGGCAACCTCACCGAAACATCCCAGATCAAGGGCAAGTACACCGGTTGGGCGGCTTACGTAAACACCGATTTCGACATTACCGAAAACTGGAATGTCGAGCTCGGCGTTCGCTATACCGAAGACGACAAGGACTTTGGCATTCTGGTTCCCGAGCCGGAAAGCTATCTGGGGCCTTACTTCACCTACGGCTTCGCCACGGCGGAGTACATCGAGGATTCCGACAGCTGGGATGACCTTACCCTGCGCGTAGGGACGACCTTCACGATGGGCGAGGCGTTGTTCTTTGCGAGTTACACCCAGGGCTTTAAGTCCGGTGGCTACGGAAGTTTCTGGATTGAAGATGCCAATGGCGCTGTTCCCGCCTACGAGACCGGGATCAGGCAGGGCGATGGCTACCTGCCCGGCAAGTTCAATCCCGAGACCGTCGACTCCTACGAAATCGGGATGAAGACCTCCTATTTGGATGGGCGCGGTAATTTTGACATTACCTTTTTTATGTATGACTACGAGGACATGCAGGTCATTAACTACGTGGAGGTCGAGGAGACTGGCGCGTTTGCAGGCCGCGTGCTCAACGTAGGCCAAACCGAAGGCTACGGCGTCGAGGCGGCAACGACGATTGCTCTGAGCGACAATTTCACGCTGTATCTGTCCGCGGGCTATCTCGACACCGAGGCGACCGGCATCCAGAACATTTGCGGCCTGGAAGATGTCAACGGCTGTGAGGGCAGTCCGCTATTCTGGGCGCCCGAGATCACGGCGGCGGGGCGGCTTGACGCCAATTTCCCGATGGGTAACGGAGCCATCACCGGCGCCTTTGAATTCTCCTACGAGGACGAGCGTGGCGGCGGCTGGGAGGCTAATCCTGAAGGCTATATTGATGCTTACACCGTGGCGAACCTGCGGATCGGTTACGAAACCGACAGCTGGTATGTCAGTGCTTATGCGGAGAACGTCTTTGATGAGTTCACCTGGGATGGCTACAACGCCAACGGCGGTATTATCCCGTCGCACTTCTTCGGACCCATGCGGCCACGTACCTTTGGTGTGATGCTGGGGATGAATTGGGGCAACTAGTCAGTCTTCCTTTAAACCTCTGGGAAAACCCTCAAAAGCCGGCCTAACGCCGGCTTTTTGCTTTCTCGCCTCGGCAACTAAAGGCTCCGGGCTCTGCCTAGCCGGCTGCGTCCTGTGCAGACAAAACCAATTTTAAATAATTTTAAATGTTTTGGTCTTTTTTTAAACTTTATATTGCTTTTTGCCAACCTTGCTTTTAAGTTTTTAACAAATAAAAGTTAGCAGGTGCAATCATGGCCAGAAGACTCTTCCCCTTTGTAGTGCTACTCATCCTCGCGACAAGCGGGTACTCCCAGCCTGAATTCGGGCGCTACATCGTCACCCTCAAATCCGGGACAGACGCCAAAGCTTTCGTAAAAAAAGCCGAACGCCAAACTGGCGGCGAGATAGGCCATGTTTATACACACGCCTTATCGGGTTTTTCGATAGAGATGCCAACCAAGGCACTAGCGGGTCTGGAGAACCATCCTCTAGTGGCCAGTATAGAAGATGATGTGCCAGTAACCTTGTCAGCTCAAACCCTCCCCACCGGCTTGCCCCGCAGCTTGATCGACAACACTGCCTTCGCTATCGACGGGGTTGATGATAAGCGCGTCGACGCTGATGTAGCGGTTTTAGATACAGGCATCGATTGGGAGCATCCCGATTTATACGTTGTAGGCGGTACTGATTGCACCTCCAGAAAAGGCAATTGCAATCCAGACAAAAATGGGGATGACGACCACTACCACGGTACCCACGTCGCCGGCACCATCGGTGCGCTCGATAATGATATTGGCGTGGTAGGTGTCGCACCCGGTGTACGACTTTGGGCGGTGAAGGTGCTTAACCGCCGCGGGAGCGGCTATACCTCCGGCATTATTGCCGGCATCGATTGGGTGGTAAGTCAGGGCAATATTGAGGTCATGAACATGAGCCTTGGGGGCTCCGGTAGGAGCACTGCTTATAAAACGGCTATCGACAATGCGGTCGCAAGCGGCATCACCGTCGTTGTCGCCGCAGGTAACAGCAACCAGGATAGCAACGACTACTCGCCGGCTTACGTACCGAGCGCGATTACCGTGTCGGCGTTAGCAGATTTCGATGGTCAGCCTGGTGGCATAGGGGCGGCCACCTGCCGGTCTGATGGAGATGATACCCTGGCCGACTTCAGCAATTGGGGATCCGCAGTGGACATCGCCGCGCCTGGTGTTTGTATCTACTCGACCTACCCTCTTGAGCAAGGTAGCTATGCCAGCATTAGCGGCACATCGATGGCTGCGCCGCACGTTGCAGGGGCGGCGGCGGTGCTCGCATCAAACGGCTACAACCCCGCGTCAATCGATTCAGCACTCAAGGCCAGCGGCAACTATAACTGGATAGATGACTCGGGCGATGGTGTAAAAGAGCCGTTACTTGATCTCACCGGTTACACACCCACCTTTGTCGGCGGCGAGCCACCCGGACCGGGCAATCAGCCGCCTACGGCATCCTTTACGTCGACCTGCACCGAACTCGAATGCAACTTTGATGCCGGTGGCTCTAGTGATGACGCAGGGGTGATCACTTACACCTGGCTGTTTGGTGATGCCACCACGGGCACGGGCAGAACTCTGAATCATGCTTATGCCGCTGAAGGAAGTTACACGGTGACCCTGACTGTGGCAGACGCTGAGGGGTTAGAGGGCTCAGTGAGTGAAGCGATTACCGTTACAACCGGTGGTGGAGGTGGGGGGGGAGATCCCCTGTTCAACGTGCTGCGCTATAACGCCGGCAAAAACTGGTATGCCGTCGTGTCGTCTGACACGCCATTTACCGGGTCTTTTGACAATGGTGCTAGTTGCTCTGCCCCCACTACCAGCTGTGAAAGCGCGCAACAACGGAAAAAGGATGCCGTGATGGTATTCACCCCGGATGGCGGCAATCCAATCACCATTACTTGGTAACACTGAACGAACAGAAAAACCGGCGAACGCCGGTTTTTTTCTGTCCTCCACGGCCTTATCGGATTAACCAGAAAGGGGTAATGCCCGGACGCACAGTGTGTGCCACGATACGACTGGTCGGTGCACTACGTCTGCTTGCGTAACAAGGGCAATAGCGCCGAGGGCACCTATTTTTTGGAGATAACGACGTGACTTCTCATCTCGATACAGCGACCCTTAAAAACCTCGATCGCGCGCACCACCTGCATCCGTTTACCGACTTCCAGGATTATGCCCATCAGGGCGGCCGGATTATCAGTCGCGCCGAGCACGTGTACATCTACGACTCAGACGGTAACAAGATTCAGGACGGTATGTCTGGCCTGTGGTGCTGCAATTTGGGGTACAGCCAAAATGGCATCAAGGAAGCGGTCGCGGCACAGCTCAACGAGCTGCCGTTCTACAACAATTTTTTTAAGTGCTCCAACCAGCCCGCGGTCGAGCTGGCCAGCGCCCTGTGTAAGGTCAGCCCGGCAGGATTCAACCACGTCTTTTTTACCAACTCGGGATCCGAGGCGAACGACACCCAAATCAAACTTGTCCATCGCTACTTCGACCTGCTGGACAAGCCCAACAAGAAACTCATCATCAGTCGGAAAAACGCCTACCACGGCTCTACGATTGCCGCCGGCTCACTGGGTGGCATGTCAGCGATGCACGAGCAGACCATGGGACTCAATTATATTCACCACATCAACCAGCCCCACTGGTTTGAACTCGGCGGGGATTTGGATGAACACGCCTTCGGCATCAAAGCCGCTCAGGAACTGGCCGCCAAAATTGATGAACTCGGCGAGGACAAGGTTGCCGCTTTTATCGCCGAACCTATTCAAGGCGCTGGAGGCGTCATTGTGCCGCCCGAGAGCTACTGGCCCGAAGTCAAGCGCATCCTTGAGGAGCGGGATATTCTGTTTATCTCGGACGAGGTCATCTGCGGCTTCGGTAGAACAGGTGAATGGTTTGGTTGTGAAACCTATGGCACGAAGCCCGATCTGATCACCTTCGCGAAAGCCGTCACCAACGGCTATATGCCTCTTGGCGGTTCTCTCGTGGGAGATAAGGTCGCCGATGTCCTGCTATCGGGCGGAGGAGAGTTTGCTCATGGGCTGACCTATTCGGGGCACCCGGCCTCCTGCGCCGCTGGACTCGCGACACTGGCTATTTACGAACACACCGACATCCTCACCGTAACCAGAGAGCAACTCGCACCGCATTTTCGTACCTCCCTCGAGCAACTCATCGATCACCCGATTGTCGGGCAAGTACGCTGCAAAGGGCTGGTAGCAGCGGTGGAGCTGGTTAAGGACAAATCGAGCCGTGAACGCCTAGCACCGCAATCGGCCGGTGCTGTTTTTTGTCGTGATCAGGCGATTGGTGACGGCTTGATGGTCCGACAAACCGGGGACGCGATGATTATGGCACCACCCTTCGTCACCGAGCCCGATGAAATCGACACGCTGGTAGCGAAACTAACGGCAGCACTGGATAAAACCGCGGCCCACTACGGCGTCAGCTAATCTGAGAGATCGCTCACGGCGTACTAATGCCGTGATGATGCTTCAGCAAACCTTTGCCCACTGGCGAAACCAAGGCCTTGTCGATAAGCCTTGGTTCAATGGCTTGTGGTTTCAAGTAACGTGGTTCGCCTGCGTGTTGGGTCGCGACCCTTGGCTGCCCGCGATTGCGATCATGTTTGCTCTCCATTTCCTGCTCGTTCCCTCTGGGGTTAGGGAGTTGAAGCGCATTGCACCGGTTGCCGGCGTCGGCATCGTAACCGACGCGATCTTAACTGCTCTGGGTGTGTTTAACTTCGGCAATGTCTTTATTCCGCTCTGGCTGATTGCGCTCTGGTTTGCCTTCGCTACCACGCTGCAGCGTGCGCTGGCTGTGTTTGGCCGCAAACTATGGATCGCCGCTCTCATCGGCGCCGTTGCGGTACCGCTAAACTATGGAGCAGGGGCCAAGATGGGAGCAGTCGATCTGCCCCTTGGAACTGCAACGACAACAACCACCCTCATAGTCGTTTGGTTTTTTCTTTTGCCTTCTCTCTATCGCCTCGCAAAATATCTCGGGACAAAATAGCCACGTGACGCGCCTAAGGATTATTACCGCCATACTGTTTTTTAGCGGCCCGCTAACTGGCATAACGGCAGACACGCCCATCGATAGGCCGATCTATGAGGCGCCCCAGGCGGCCGTGGAGACGACGCTCAAGCCACGTGGCAGTGCAACCCTTCGTGTCCTTTTTTGGGATATCTACGAATCAACCCTCTTTACTCCTGACGGTAACTGGTCTCCCGATATCCGCCCGCTTCGCCTCGATATCCGCTATCTACGCAACATCGAATCGGCAAATCTGGTCGAGCAAACAAGGAAGGAGTGGCAGAGTCAGGGCATTACCTCTGAGCAACACGACAGCTGGCTTGCGGTACTTGAGACCATGTGGCCCGACGTGACTCCGGGAGATGTTATTTCGCTCTCGATCGATCTCGAGGGTCGATCAACTTTTTCATTTAACGGCAACCGGGTCGGCACCATTGAAGCGGCAGGTTTTGGAGCAGATTTCGCCGGTATCTGGCTATCACCATCAACGTCGCGACCCAAGCTGCGTGCAGCATTGATCGGTCTGGAAAACTAGAAGCTCACCCCCGCCGCCGCTGACGGCGTAGCACCGGGACCTACTCCCGCCGAAAATTCAAAAGTCTTTCTACGCGCTTTCGCGAAGATAGGCTTCGAGAAGCGCTTCGCCATGGGCTCCAAACAATATCTCGGCGACTTCCCGTAAACCAGGGTCAGC
>Ga0255754_10002568_pt1 | contig 13415 bp, 10 predicted proteins | sample 101ome_22_FD_179954 | JGI IMG/M metagenome (GOLD analysis project Ga0255754, IMG submission 179954) | Coastal salt marsh microbial communities from the Groves Creek Marsh, Skidaway Island, Georgia - 101412BT metaG (version 2) | ecosystem: Environmental > Aquatic > Marine > Intertidal zone >... | reverse complement strand
TTTTGGAAAGTGGTGCCCGGGGGCGCAACCATACTTTTCTCAAATTTTATTTAAATATAGATGGTTATACGGTTTCAAAATGTGGAAGTGGTCCTAAAAGCGGTCCCAAATTTCAATATGGAAAATTCTTTACAAGATCATAGTCTCGTCCTCGAAGGACGTTGATAACTGCAGAAAACAAGGAGCCAAAAAGCAAAGACCACAAATGCTCGCGTACTAGCTTGAGAAAATTTCGACAAAAAACACGTTTCTGTGTTATACTGTTCAAAATTGAAAAAGTGAGAGCCGCTATTTTGTAACAGGTTTGATACTGCCGGTGCAAATATTAGTTCTAAGATTAATCGGGATCATATTCCTTTTTTTCAGCGCACAAATTGTGTGCGCCAAAGATATTTTCGGGCATGGCGGCCCGGTGGTTGATATAGAAGTTTCTAACGATAGATCAAAGATCTTTACCGCAAGTTTCGACTACTCATTTATTATTTGGGACACTCGGGGACTAAAAATGCTTGCCAAGTTTGGCAACCATGAATCTTCGCTAGTCGATATTGCTATTGATGGTACAGATAAAACTGCTGTCATTTTAGAACGCAACAATAGCATTAGTGTTTGGGATATCAGCAGAATACCTCTGAACATTCCGAGTATGCCATCACTTAAAATAAAAGAAAATTATAAGGTTTCCGCAATTGCTATTTCCAATGACGCCACTTTTATCGCAACAGGCGGTTTTAACGGCCAGCTTTCAATTTGGTCCATCGATACTGCGACAAAACTTTTCGAAATCAATTCTCATGTTGGCGCTGTTAGTAAACTTTCATTCACAGAAAACGACCAACACCTACTTACTGCAGGCACAGACGGTAAACTAATTAAATGGTCGACGCCAACTTTAGAAATTGAGGATTTAATCATCAATTTAAATTGGGGTATACGCTCTTTTGACGATAATAATAGCCTGATTTCTATAGGTACCAGTGACGGCAAAATGCTCGTTGTCGATTCAAACGACAAAAAAACTATTTTTGAACAGATTGAATTGAATCAACCAGTAACCGCGACAAGCATATCCCATACGGCTGATATAGTTTCGTTTGGAAATATAAATGGCAGGATTTTGACGTATGATATGATTTTAGGAAAAATCATCTCTGATAATAAAGTGGTGAACGGTCCAATATGGAGCATGAATTTTCTAGATAAAAAACAAATTGTTTACGGAGGGTTAGACGATTTTATTTCAGTAGTACCGATTAATAATCAAAAATGGAATTTCACAACTATTTTGCAGAATACTCGGGAATTCCAAACTGCGAACAACTCAAGGACACATGTTGGCGAAATACATTTCAAGCGGAAGTGTAGTGTATGCCATTCCATTGACTTAAGTCATAGCAACAAGGCCGGACCAACACTGCATAAAATAATGGGACGTCAAGCAGGTTCTCTAAATGACTACAACTATTCTGACGCACTAAAAAATGCCAACTTTGTCTGGGATACTGTCACAATAAGAGAGCTTTTTGAGCAAGGACCCAATGAATTTATTCCAGGATCAAAAATGCCTCTTCAAGTCATATCCCAATCAAATGATCTTAATGCACTATTAGATTATTTAGAAAAGCTGAGCGGAGAGCATGTCATTACAGATAAATAATATATAGAAATAATAGATCTCTGGAGATTCTGGTACCATTGAACTCCCAAAAGTTTTTCATGTTTCTTCTTAGAAAATTGGCGCCCGGGGGTGGAATCGAACCACCGACACGAGGATTTTCAATAGAGATGGCAGTAGATTGTTGTTTTATTATGGCTATTTAGCGTGATATAACTCTGGTGTGTGTAAAAATATGTTTTGGTTGTTCATGCAGTTTGGCCCAAACACTGTGTCTACAACCAATGGCGGGACACAGTGTTTAGCGCCACTTAGTTACACAAAAACCTGAATTTAAACATATCTGAAAGTTGGATGATCTCGTAACAGCTTCAAAATATCTTTGCCCGAATAACGCTGCCAAGCCATATAAATTTCATCGTGATACGCAATTAAGATGAAGGTGTACGTTTTCCAACTACGAATTAAGAGGCTCTAATCAAAGCAATCAATTCTTGGACTTTTTCACTCAATAATTCTTTGTCCCCGCGCGTCTCAACATTTAAGCGTACAAGAGGCTCAGTGTTGGATTTACGCACATTAAAGCGCCAATGTTTGAACTCCATCGAAACACCATCGAGTTCATCAACGCGCTCTGCTTCATCTTGGAACTTTAACCTTATAATGTTTAGGAAAACCTCTATACCTTTCCCAGCGACCGAGCGTTCTAAGTGAAATGCCAAATTGATCCAGCACATCTCGACGAGACATGTATTTCATATCCGCCTCCTGCGGTTAAGTTTTTAGATTGCTTGCGTCACAGAGGTCTTCACGTCTGCGACGTCTTAACCACGATCTTTATGGCGTCATGTGTTCCAATACAAAATGAATAACATGCTTTGGCATGCCAGTCAATCGTAAATAAAATTATAATTGTTTATATTCAATAACTTATAGGATTTCTTGGGATATTTTAACCAAACCGATGAGGTTAAAACTGATTTTATAATTCACGTGGGTTAAAAGATGCTGCGCTAACCCTACTCCAGTAAGATGACAAGCGAGCATCTTCTACATGCTCTCCGCGTATCAAAGCACCATCCGCAACTTTAGGATAAATTTGGTCTGCCAAAACGATTTGGCTCGCTGATAATCTCCTAACAATATGCCGGCGCATTAATTCAGTTGTATGCGATAAGCCAGCAGCCTCCAGCAGCTCTTTTATTGCAAATCGCGTATTGCGCTGAAAGTTGTTCACTCGTTTAGCTCGAGACTCTACATCTAAAGCGCGATAGCGATTTTTATCCATGGTAGCCACACCTGTTGGGCAATGACCCGAAGAGCAATCTCTTGCTTGTATGCATCCCAAAGAAAACATAAACGGTCTTGCCATATTACACCAGTCGGCACCAAGCGCACAAATCCGTACGATATCATATGCGCTGACTAACTTACCCGATGCAGCTATTTTTACTCGCTCTCTAAGCCCGGCGCCTTTTAAACTGTTGTCTACAAACACAACGGCATCACGGAGTGGACAACCTAGGTGATCTGTAAACTCCACTGGCGCAGCCCCAGTCCCGCCTTCAGAGCCATCAACAGTAATAAAATCAAGTACGATATCTGTTTCGACCATTGCTTTTACAATAGCTATGAATTCCCAAGGGTGACCAATACAAAGCTTGATACCCACTGGCTTACCTCCAGAAAGATCGCGCAACTTGTCAGCGAATTTAAGTAATTCGAAGGGGCTAGAAAATTCTGAGTGACTGTGTGGCGATATCACATCCGTATAAGCCTCAACGCCCCTTGTCTCCGCTATCTCTGGGGTCACTTTTGGAGCAAGTAACATCCCCCCATGTCCGGGTTTTGCCCCTTGGCTTAATTTGATTTCTATCATCTTTACTTGGTCTAGTTTTGCTTTTTCAGAAAACTTTTCAGGATCAAAACGCCCATCAATCGTTCGACAACCAAAGTACCCAGTGGATATTTGCCAAATAGTGTCTGCACCACCCAGTTCATGATATTTCGATAGTGATCCTTCGCCCGTATTGTGTGCGAAACCACCTAACTTAGCGCCTGAAGACAATGCTTGTATCGCATTCGGGGACAATGAGCCAAAGCTAGTCCCAGAAATGTTTAAAACGGAAACAGAATATGCATTCGGACCGGAACCAACCAAAACACGGAAATCGTCATCCGTAATCTTCGATGGATTAATAGAATGGTTTAGCCACGTAAAATCATCAGAATATTGATCTTCATCGGAGCCAAAAGGGCGAGCCGCTAGAAGTGATTTTGAGCGTTGATAAACCATCGACCTTTGATTTCTTGAATAGGGTAATTCATCATTGTCCGACTCCCAGAAATATTGGCGCAATTCTGGCCTTATAGATTCAAAGAAAAACCGAAATCGGCCAATAAGCGGAAAATTTGCAAGTACTGGTCGCCTCTTTTGGAAAAGATCGTACAAACCTATGAAAAATAAAACAAATGAGGCGAGGCAGATTAACTGAACCCAGATACTATTAGATGCGAAATAAAGAGAAATGGCACCCAAAGCTGCGGTGTATAGAATAGCTGAGTATCGGCTCCAAAATATATTCATAGTCCCAAACCATCATATCGTTATCCTGAAGCCAGATTACTGCAGAAACTCATTTTGTCTTTAAAAATTAACTGATGGCTTTTTTATTCTCAAAAAAATGGTCACAATCCTGTCACAATTGTCACATTGCAACAAGAAATTTTGGGTAAATTTGACAAGATTCCGATAAAGTCCCAATATGCGATTAGAGGCTTATTTTATTGGGTATTTTCCTGATTAAAGTGGTGCCCGGGGGCGCAACCATACTTTTCAAAAATATCATTTAATTATAGTTATTTAGAAGGCTTCAAAAATATGGAAATGGTCCTGAAAGCGGTCCAAAAGTCTAACTCCGTGCCAACAACCAATCAATCATTGCCTTTACCTGAGATGAATGCGGATCTTTTGTGAAAACAATATAATAACCCGATGTATCAAGCTTGCGATCTGTCAACTCTACTAGCTGCCCGCTTATGATTTCTGGAGCGACTAAGTCATCCCACAAGGCAATGCCTTGTCCATCAATAACTGCCTGCACTCTGCTATTTGAGTCCGGAATTACCAGACTGGATTTGCTCGGCAGATATGCTAGGCCTGCGGCTGCGTGCCACGCGCGCCAACCAGTATCACCCGAACTATCCCCGAGGAGAGGTAGTTGTCTAACTGCAGCCTCTATTCCAAGACTTTCCACTTCTTTTGCGATTTTTGTATTTGCTGTTGGCACAGATGGTAATCTCAGTAAAAGTCTGCTTTCGTATTCCTTCCACTCACCAACGCCCCACAAAATCGCAAGATCTACATCCTTTGTTTTCAAGTCGGCGAGAGAATTAATAGGTTCTATTCGCAAACTGACACCTGCATTTTTCTCAAAAAAGTCCATAAGCCTTGGTGAGAGCCATCGCGAAGAGAAGTAAGTCAGTGCACCAATACAAAGTGTCTTGGTATCCGAGCCACGAATATCTTCAATTTCTTGATCAATTTGTTGAAGCGCACTCAAAGAGACATTCCATATTCTTCTCCCATTTTCGGTGAGCTGAAGACGTGCATTGATCCGCTCAAAAAGTGCAAAACCGAGGTTCTCCTCTAGTTTGTTTATTTGATAACTTATTGAACCTTTCGATAAATTTAGATCAATCGCAGCCGCGGTCATTGACTGCTTTCTAGCGACAGCATCAAAAATTTTCAGCGAGTCATAAGATCTAAATTTCATAAAAACTGTTTAATATTTTAAAACGGTTTGTACAAATCTTTAGTTTTGAAAAAAATCCATCAGCCATTTATGCATAGAAATAACAACAAATAATCCAGATTTGATCGTCTTAAATTCATAAACGGACTCACAGTATGACACTAGAACTTTCTGATTTCCGCTTCGTGGCAAAAGCGCTTCCTAACAAAGGACAACGACCCCGCGAACTTGCGCGCACAATGCCAGCACACCCACTGAGTTATATGGAGCTCCCACATGATCCAGAATATACGCTTTACAACTCTCGACTAACACCCGAAGCACTAAGCACTGCGTCTGATGATGAAATGTATTGGGCGGTACGGACCAATGTTATTTTTCGTCACACGGGTGAGCTACCAATTGAGATAAGCGGACCAGATGCTGAAACACTTTTGAACAAGGTGTTCACACGAAATGTATCAAGGGTCAAACCAGGACGGTGTTCATATCAATTCGCATGCTATCATGACGGTGGGATGATCACAGACGGCGTATTGCTAAGATTATCAGAAGATCGTTTTTGGATGGCGCAGGCAGACGGTGATCTTTTTAGCTGGTACAAGGCACATGCTGAAGGGCTTGATGTAAAAATCCACGATCCTAACGTTTGGGTCAGCCAGATACAGGGACCGCAATCCCTAGAATTACTAGCTGCTGTTCTGGACGGTCCGATGCCAGATCCTTTTCGCTATTTTGATTGTGCTGAGGTCTCTATCGCAGGCCAAACCTGCTGGATCAGCCGTTCGGGCTTTACGAACGAACTTGGCTGGGAAGTATACTTACTTCCAGACACAGATATTGCAGCCATTGGAGACAGGATCATGGAGGTAGGTTCGGCGTTCGATATATTGCTCACCGGGACACCGGTATTCCGCGCACGTCGGATTGAGGCTGGCTTACTAAATGCTGGGTCAGACTTTGGGGCAGAAACCACTCCTTTCGAGGCAGGGCTTGGGAATTTTGTCGAGTTCGACAATCGTAATTTCATCGGACGCAAAGCATTAGAGGTTGCAGATAAATCATCAAAAACCTGGGGTATGCGAGTAATGGGAGGTGTTTCTCAACTTGGTCGCGTTATTTGGGTGGGCGAAACTGTTGTTGGACGCGTTTGCTCGTCAGGATATTCACCATACCAGAATTGCGGTGTTTGCATTGTTCGTATGGACAACCCAGCCATGGGGCCTGGCACGATAGTAAATGTACACTGTGCAGACGGTTCTATTCAGGAGGGCGAGCTTTGCACTCTGCCGATGTATGATGCAGACCGCTTAATCCCGAGGGGCAAGCTGGTGGATATCCCAACCAAACCGATCGCAGCGGAATAGACATGTACGATGTGACACTGAACCTTTCGCATTTCCCCGCGCAGTACGACGCGGAAGTCTGCGACATCACGGTTGGAGACTTACTGCGTGAGACTGCGGCCAGTCACCCTGATGCTATTGCGATGGTGGATATCGCAGAAAACGGTGATTGTGGCCAGTCGTGGACCTATGGCGAGCTGCTAGAACAAACCGAACGCCTTGCTCACGCACTTACTTCCCGTTTTGAGGCAAGCGAGAAAGTCGTTGTCTGGGCGCCCAATATCCCGCAGTGGATTTTTATGGAATATGCCTGTGGTCTAACGGGTTTGGTTCTCGTGACAGCCAATCCATCCTTTCAGGTCTCTGAACTCAAATATGTTCTGGAACAGTCTGGAGCAGTCGCCCTATTTATGGTTGATGAGTTTAGGGGTAACCCGATGGCTGAAATTGCACACCAGGCGATAAGCGGCAACACAGCGTTGCGCGAGGTCATCAACTTGGAAAACGAGGATGCGCTCTACGCCACAGGCGAACGGCCCGCAGTGTTATCAGATGTTCAGCCAGATGATGCCGCGCAAATCCAATACACATCGGGAACAACGGGATTTCCAAAGGGCGCAGTTCTCAGCCACAAGAACCTAGTGAACAACGCACGTCTGTTCTGCAAACGTAAGCAAGTTGGTCCGCATTCGGTCTGGGCCAACTTCATGCCTCTATTTCACACGGCAGGCTGCGCGACGGGGGCCTTGGGATGCCTCCAGGCCGCCTGTAAGATGTTATTGATCAAGCGCTTCGACGCAGATGTTTTTGCGCGATTGATCGAGGAACAGGACGTCACGACCTGTTTCGCTGTCCCCACCATGCTGTTCAACCTGCTGGAATCGCTGGAAAGAAATCCACGCGATATGTCTTCACTTGAGGTCATCACAACCGGCGGCGCGCCGGTGCCCCCCGATCTGGTCCGCCGGGTGCGGGACCGTCTAGGCTGTCACCTGCTCAGCGCGTTCGGGCAAACAGAGCACAGCCCGATGATCTGCCTGAACCCTGTTGAGGCAACGCTGGAGCAGATCGTGGAAACAGCGGGCCAGCCGCTGCCACAAACCGAGGTTTCGATCCGTTCACCTGAAGACAACCGGGTCCTCCCAATCGGTGAAGTCGGCGAGATTTGCGCGCGGTCCTACGCCGTGATGATCGGCTATAACGACAACCCGGGGGCCACTGCCGCTGCTATCGACGAAGATGGCTGGCTCCATACCGGTGACCTTGGCACGATGGACGCTCAGGGGTTCGTGCAGGTGACGGGCCGTGTAAAGGACATGATCATTCGCGGCGGCGAAAACCATTTCCCAGCTGAAATCGAAGCGGTGTTGGTGACCCACAGGCATGTGGCCCAAGTCGCCGTAGTCGGTTTACCGGACGAGAAATGGGGAGAAGTGATCGCGGCATTTATCCTGTCTGACCAGCCACTTGATGTGGCCGATTTGCGTACCCACTGCCGGGCGCATCTGTCCGCGCAGAAAACGCCATCGGTCTGGGTGCGCGTGCCGGACTTCCCTCTGACAGGCTCCGGCAAGGTGCAGAAATTCGCCATTCGTGAGAAGTTCCTTGCAGGCAATTACGGAGAAGTTCTGCAATGACCGTGCGAATTGAAAAGGACGGCCCCGTCTGGACAGTCATCCATTCCCGCCCAGAGGCCCGCAATGCCATGGACCCCGAAAGTGCGGCCGTACTCTACGAGGCGTTCCGCGTGTTTGACGCGGACGATACCGCCCACGTTGCCGTGTTTTGGGGCGAAGGCGGTGCTTTTTGTGCCGGGTGGGATTTGAAACATGCGGCTTCGCTTGCCGGGGCCGAGGCGCTCGACCCGTTCGACTTTCCAGATGAGGGAGAACCACCAATGGCGGCCATGGGACCCAGCCGGTTGGATTTGTCCAAACCGGTTATAGCTGCGGTGGCCGGGCCTGCCGTGGCTGGCGGCATGGAACTGGCGCTTTGGTGCGATATCCGGGTGATGGAAGAAACCGCCTTCATGGGGGTCTACTGCCGCCGCTGGGGCATTCCACTGATCGACGGTGGGACAGTGCGCCTGCCGCGTCTGGTGGGCGAAGGCCTCGCGATGGACCTGATCCTGACCGGCCGCCGTGTGAATGCAGACGAGGCTCTGCGGATTGGACTGTGCGAATACGTCGTGCCCGAAGGCGACGCGCGCGCCAAGGCCGAAGCCCTAGCCCATGAAATCGCCCGCTTTCCCCAAAGCTGCATGCGTGCGGATCGACGGTCCGTGCGGGCCCAGCACGGGCTTTCGATGTGCGACGCACTTCGGCAGGAATGGAGGGGCAGCAAGGGTGAGGTCACCAAAGGTGTCGAAGGCGCCGCCCGGTTTGCCGGCGGCAAGGGCCGTGGGGGCGATTTCCGCGATGTATGAACTGGCCGTCACCACCTCCCATGTGCCGGCCCAGTCCGACATGGAGACATGCGAGATCACCATCGGCGCATTGCTGCGCGAGGTGGCTGCGGCGCGACCGGAGGCGGAGGCCTTGGTCGAAGTCAGGCAGGACGGTACAGAAGGACGCCGCTGGACCTACGCCGAACTTCTGAAAGATGCCGAGCGGCTGGCGATGGCGCTCTCCACCCGGTTTGCGCCCGGCGAACGGGTAGTCATATGGTCGCCCAACAGTCCCGAATGGGTGCTGATGGAATATGCTTGTGCGCTGTCCGGACTGGTTCTGGTGACTGCTAACCCGGCCTTTCAGGCACGCGAACTAGAATACGTGCTGGAACAATCCGATGCGGTCGCCTTGTTCCTCGTAGAGGAATTCCGTGGCAACCCAATGGGCCGGATTGGCGCTGAGGTCGCCGCGAGAACCCCAGCGGTTCGCGAAGTCACGGACATGGAAAGCGTAGCGCTTTACACCGAAGGCTCGCGCCCGATCGCTTTGCCCGATGCCGATCCAGGTGACGCCGCGATGATCCAATATACATCCGGCACCACTGGCTTTCCCAAAGGTGCGGTACTGAGCCATTGCGGATTGGTCAACAACGCCCGGTTCTACGCGGGTCGTTGCGGTGCGACCAGTGCGACCACCTGGGTCAACATCATGGCAATGTTTCACACCTCGGGCTGCGGGATGGTCACGCTTGGATGCCTTCAGGCGGGGTGCAGAATGGTGCTGATCAGCCTGTTTGACCCAGACGTCGTGCTTGACCAGTTGGAAGCGAGCGGCGCTGACATCATCCTTGGCGTGCCGACAATGGTGGTGGCGTTGCTCGATGCACAAGAGGCGCGTCCGCGAGACCTATCGGCCCTGAAGCTCGTTAGCTGCGGCGGCTCGATGGTGGCGCCCGAATTGGTGCGCCGGGTGCAGACCCTGATGGGCGCCGGATTTTCGACGCTCTATGGCCAGACCGAGCATTGTCCGGTGATCACACAACACCATCTGGACGACCGCATCGACGACATCTGCAACACGGCTGGCCAACCGGTGGCGCAAACCGAGGTCTCGATCCGCAGCGTCGATGACAACCTCGCCGTCGCCATTGGCGAGGTTGGGGAAATCTGTGCCCGCGGCCCCTGCGTCATGCTTGAATACAACGACAATCCCAAGGCCACGTCCGAAACTGTCGACGCGGGTGGCTGGTTACACACCGGCGATCTGGGCCGGATGGATGCGCGCGGCTACGTCACCGTGACGGGACGGGTCAAAGAGATGATCATCCGGGGTGGCGAGAACCATTTCCCGGCCGAGATCGAGAACTGCCTGTTGGAACACGCCAGCGTGGCCGAAGTCGCCGTTGTCGGCCTGCCGGACCCGAAATGGGGTGAGGTCATCGGCGCGTTCATCCGTGGCACAGGGCCACTGGACAGGTCCGCGCTGCATGCCCATTGCCGCGCAAACATGTCCCCGCAGAAAACCCCGAATGTCTGGGTGCAGGTCGAGAGCTTTCCTCTTACCGGCTCGGGCAAAATCCAGAAATTCGTTCTCCGCGACCGTTTCGTCGCCGGGGAGTTCACTCAACTCTGACTGACAGGAACCGCCATGCAGGACGCAACCAGACATTATATCAACGGCGGGTGGGTCGCCTCGATCGACGGGCGCGAAATGGCGGTTGAGAACCCGTCAACCGAAGAGAAGATCGCCACGATCACTTTGGGTGGCGCCGCTGATGCCGACGCGGCCGTCGCCGCAGCCAAGGCAGCCTTCCCGGCTTGGGCGGCAACAGACCCTTTGGATCGGATCGCCGCACTGGAGCGGTTGATGGAGGTCTACAAGGGCCAAGCCGAAGACATGGCGCAAGCCATCAGCTCTGAGATGGGTGCACCTATCGCATTGGCAAAGACGGCGCAGGTCGGCTCTGGAGCTGGGCATCTCAAAAACACTATTCGGACAGCCAAAGCTTTTGTCTTTGAACGTCCTTTGGGCGATCACGCACCCAGCGATATGATCTTATACGAACCAGTTGGTGTCTGCGCCCTGATCACCCCATGGAACTGGCCGATGAACCAGGTGATGCTAAAGGTGGCCCCCGCGCTGGCCGCGGGCTGCACGGTGATTTTAAAACCCTCGGAACTGTCTCCGCTCAGCGCCATTCTGCTGGCCAAGATGATCGATGCAGCGGGCTTTCCGTCCGGTGTGTTCAATCTAGTGAACGGTGATGGTGCCGGTGTTGGCGCGCATCTCACCGCGCACCCGGACGTGGACATGGTCAGCTTCACTGGGTCAACCCGAGCTGGGGTCGCGATCAGCAAGGCTGCGGCAGATACCGTGAAACGCGTCGGCCTCGAATTGGGGGGCAAGGGGGCAAACATCATCTTCGCCGATGCAGATGAAAAGGCCATGACGCGAGGCGTTCGGCACTGCTTCAACAATTCGGGCCAGTCCTGCAACGCGCCGACCCGGATGCTCGTGGAGCGCACGATATACGAGCAGGCCGTTGAAACAGCCTGTAAAGTGGCAGAGAAAACAGAGGTCGGACCAGCAGATATAGAGGGCCGTCAGATTGGTCCGGTTGTATCCGAAGCACAATTTAACAAGATCCAATTCCTGATCAAGCGTGGCATAGATGAGGGAGCCAAATTGATTGCGGGTGGTCTAGGCCGCCCCGAACGTCTGAACCAAGGTTACTTTGTGCGTCCCACAATCTTTGCCAACGTCACGCAAGATATGACGATTTGGAAGGAAGAAATATTCGGCCCTGTGCTATGTATAACACCTTTTGACTCCGAAGAAGAAGCAATCACCTTGGCAAACGACACGTGCTATGGTCTTACGAATTATGTACAGACCTCAAACAAGGTAAGAGCTCGTCGCGTGGCGCGACAGCTAAGATCTGGTATGGTCGAGATGAACGGAAAATTTGGCGGTGCTGGTTCGCCTTTTGGTGGTATGAAACAGTCCGGCAATGGCCGTGAAGGCGGCACGTGGGGTCTAGAGGAGTTCCTTGAAGTCAAAGCAGTGAGCGATTGGGATTAAATATGACAAAGGTTCTTTTTGAACGGGACGGCCGGATTGGTAGAATCACTCTGAATCGACCAGAAGTTTTAAACGCAATTGATGACGACCTGCCAACTGAATTATCTGAAGCAGTCGCACGGGCAGATGCAGATCCAAACATCCATGTGATGGTTTTATCTGGTGCGGGTAAGGCATTTTGCTCAGGGTACGATTTAGCGCATTATGCGAGTTCAGATGGGCCTAATAAAGTTGTACAAGACATGCCTTGGGATCCGATGCAGGATTTCCAATTTATGTGGCGAAATACTCAAGCTTTCATGTCTCTGTTCCGCGCAATGAAGCCAGTAATTTGTAAAGTCCATGGCTTCGCCGTGGCTGGCGGTTCAGACATCGCTCTTTGCGCGGATATGACAATAATGGGTGACAACGCAAAGATTGGCTACATGCCAACGCGGGTTTGGGGGTGTCCAACAACGGCAATGTGGGTGCACCGACTTGGACCCGAAAAAGCCAAACGTATGATGTTCACTGGAGATAAGATAAATGGAATTGAGGCAGCCGAAATAGGCCTTGTACTTAAATCCGTGCCAGACGATCAGCTTGATGCCGAGGTCGAAGCGCTTGCAAGTCGTATCGCGTCAGTACCGATCAATCAGCTCGCCATGCAGAAGATGGTGATCAATTCAGCCGTTGAAGAGAAAATAAATCAAACGCAACGACTAGCTACCCTTTTAGACGGCATGACGCGACATTCACCCGAAGGCTTGAATTTCAAAGCAAGGGTTGAAGAAGTTGGATGGAAACAAGCAGTGAGCGAGCGAGATCACGGCACCTTTGATTGGAGCCGAAATGAGCCGTTTGAAGAATGAATTTTTTAAGGCGGGTACAGTCCTTTACTTGGAGCTTTGTGATTTTTCATAGTCAAAATGGTGATAGTTAAATTTTAATTAACATGCCTCAACCAGAAAGGGCTGTGTTCTTTCACTAGGTTCGAGACACAGTGTTGAACCACGGAAACCCAACACACAAACATACGGAAAAGTGTGTGTTTGGTGTGTTTTTTAATAGTACACGTATAGCGTTAGTGTGCGAAAATTAAGTCATTGATATTACTTTAAGAAGTGGTGCCCGGGGGCGGAATCGAACCACCGACACGAGGATTTTCAATCCACTGCTCTACCCCTGAGCTACCCGGGCACGGAAAGCGTGAACGCTTTGGGTGATGGCGTTCTATGGTGAAGAGCAC
>Ga0255754_10002566_pt1 | contig 13417 bp, 1 predicted proteins | sample 101ome_22_FD_179954 | JGI IMG/M metagenome (GOLD analysis project Ga0255754, IMG submission 179954) | Coastal salt marsh microbial communities from the Groves Creek Marsh, Skidaway Island, Georgia - 101412BT metaG (version 2) | ecosystem: Environmental > Aquatic > Marine > Intertidal zone > Salt... | reverse complement strand
TAGTCATCGCCTCACTAAAGCTTACCGTCAAACCTACCGTGTCCGCATCCCTTACTATATAATCATCATGATCATCACTAAGTGAAACCACTGTTGGTAGCGTCGTTTTAACATCTAAACTTAAAGTACTAGATTGCGTATTTGGATTACCTGGAATATCGGTAAATGTTGAGCTTGCAATGTTAAAGATTACAGGTCCAACATAACTTACTGGCGGCGTATACAAAACGCTATAAGTAGAACTATTAATCGCTGTGAATAAGGATAAAGTTCCTGAAGAATTTCCTGAGGTAGTTATAGAGATATCAGACAGATCAAAAGTAGTAGAGTTTTTCGTTAAACTAATTGTTAATGTACTTGTATCTAAACTATTTAATTGAGTATCACTTGATATGAAACTAAGAACTTCTGGACCCAAAGTATCCACATCAAAAACTGTTGATGATGCAGAATTCGTGTTACCTGCCAAATCTGTAAAAGTGTTTGAAGAAACACCAATGGTAATACTTCCAGTATAACTAACTGGAGGTGTGTAGCTTACAGTATATGTCATACTGTTTACAGCAGTGAAATTAGATAAGGTTCCTGAGGAACTTTCTGAAGTAGTTATAGAGATATCAGACAGATCAAAGGTAGTAGAAGACTCCGACAAAGTAAATATAATTGTATTTGAAGTACCGGCTAAGGTGGTTCCTCCACCTTGCTTAGTTATAGTTAGGTTGGGCGGAGTAGAATCTACAATTAAGGTAGCTGAACTTGTTTTAGTATTGTAAATTTGATTTTGATTATAATATCTAAAAGAAGGTATTAAAATAGTTGTTTGAGTTGTATTAGTTGAAGTTGCGCTAATACTTGCTTGAAAAGATGTAGAAGTTAATTCAGTTAAATTTTCGATTTTTATCCCCTGAGGTATTATAATATCAGATTCATTAAATCCCTCAATAGATTGTGAAAAGTTAAATGTTATAGATGTAGTTTCACTATGTGTAATTATTTCTCTTTCTAGAAATGTATCCACATATGGAATCTCATCAACAATTATATTCAAAGAGGTTCCACAATTATTCTCAGTTTGAAGTTGTACACTAGTCTGTCCGCTTTGAATACCTGTTATTTGTCCATCACTATTAATACTTGCAATAGTATCATCATCAACATTCCATGTTCCTGTATTTGATACAGTTCCAGAAGATAATGTATAATTTAAATCGAGTGTTTGACCAACAATAACTACAATGTCTCCATTTACGTTAAAAAAGCCTGAATTATTGGTTGATGATGCTATTCCAATACTAGGGTTTTCAACATAAATATCTAAAGATGCAGTTAAATCATAACTATTAGTGTAGGTAACTCTTGATTTACCCTCACCAAAAACTGTTACATATCCATTTTCATCAATTGCAATAGATGGGGTTTGAACTGAAGTATCTATAATTTCATCACCAATTGACTCAACGCTCCAAGCTATTATTGTAGTAGTTCCAGAATATGTTTCAGTCAAAGGGGAATCGTCACCTAATAACTGGAAGGTCGGTTGACCTTCACAAATCATTATTGAGGGATATGAACTATTTGATTCGAGTTCAATTTCATCAACACTGTCACCAGGTGCATTAATTGAAATATTTGATGATCCAGAAACTGTTATTGAAGGTGGAGCCAAATAAGTAACGGTTTTAGACACTTGATTTGAGTTAATATCAGTAAAGTTAACTTCAAAAGTATACTGTGTTGTACTTGACGCTACTTCCGTAATTAAACCGTCCGAAGAAATAGTAACCGTATTTGTTCCATTAGAGATGATTTTCCATGGATTTGTAAGAGATGGTTTATTATTTGAATTAAATTCAACACTTTGATTGTCAGAGATAAAATCTGGTCCAATAATTACTGGTAAAGGAGAAAAAGTTATAATCAGGGGGGCGCTTAACTCTGAGTAACATCCACTGCTGAGAAGGTATTGAGAAGTATATGACCCTGATTCTGATACTATCAGTGTACTTGAAGTTTGACCAGAAATTAGATTCCCATCTTTAAACCATTTTGCCTCTTTATTTTGAGAGGAAGTTAAAGTTAAAAATGAATTGATTCGATTACCATCTTGATCTACTGAATAATAAAAATTATTACTTCCACTAATAGATGTAATAACAGGTGGTGAATCGTCTAAAACATTAACATACATATAATCTTCAACATAACTTTCACAAGTCTGAGGATTGGTTGTTAGCACTTTATAAACTCCCTCTTCCGAGACAGTGATAGTTCTCTCAAATCCATTTTCAATAGCTATACCATTTCTAAACCACTGGTATTCGTAATCATAGTTTACAGACTCTAATACTACGGAGGAGCCTGGACATAGTTCAACCCCTTTGAGGTTATAACTTACTGTTGTTAATTGGCTATCAATAGCTACTATTAAGTTTATAGTTTCACTTGTTGCATTAGTAGTTAGGTTAGCTGTAATTAATCCATTACTAGCAACATTAGGGGTAGTTATTGTATGAGAGGCTGTAGTTGATAACGCAATTGTTTTAGTTGACAAATCAGTTATTCTATTACCATAACTATCATATAATTGAATTGTTACAGGAATAATACTTGAATCATCTGAAGCTAGCGTTCTTTCTTCGAATGTAATTTGAGAAGATGTAACTACAGTTATTGGTGTAACAGAAAATGAATTTGATAAACCGTCTTGATCATCTTCATTACTGGAAGTAACCTTAAGTTTAATATTGTTTACAGCCTTATTAATGGATAAACCACTAAAGATCGCTTCACCATTTACAATAGTAGCTGTATGAGTTCCAGATAAGATTAATCCTGGATCAGAATTATCGTATAATCTAATTGTAGCAATTCCAGAACCATCTGCAACCTTCGTTCCACTACCATCAATTAATTCAACAGTAGGACTAAAAACCTCTCCTGCTTCTATGTCTTCAAGTTTATTTTTAAATAGTAACCCTTGAGAGCCCGTTACTAATATTTGTAGCTCTTGATTAGAAAGTTCGCCATTGATAATTGCCTTTATCGTTGCTTGACCGGTATTAATACCAGGTGAAAATTTAGCAGAAAAAATACCATTACCCTCATGAAACGCAGGTTCAATTGTTCCTAAATCAGTTTGAAAAGTTACGGTATAGGATGAGGAATCAGTTATTACATTTCCAAATTCATCTTTTAACGTTAATTGAACGAAGGTGAAGTTTGATTCTGTAGGCTTTAAAATCGATTTTGTTGAAGTTAGTTCAATATTATTTAATGACAGGGGGCCTGGCACAAAAGTTAGTTCAAGTGTTTCTGTAGTTGCAGAGCCATCATTTTTAAGGATGTCATCATTCCCAATTTTACCCCCAATTTTAACTAATCCAGGAGTAGTAGAATATACTTGAACGGAATAAGTTCCATCTTCATGATCTGTAACTGCAGACAGTGAAGCTGTTCCACTTATAATTTGAAAAGTCACACTTGCTGAAACAGATTTTCCGTAAGAAGTACCATTTATTGTGTTTACGTTAATACGTACAGTGCTAGAATAAGTTTCTGACACTGGAATTGTTGTTTCGTTAGAGGTAATAGTTGTTTTTTCTAAATCTGGACGGAATTCTACATTAAACTCTAGATTTTTAAGAGATATATTGTAAGTACCATCTTCAGTATTTGTGTTGTCCAAACTTACTACAGCATTTAGGAATTGATATATTCCACCCGGATCATTATCTTCCCAATCAAGCTGGTATGTAAATTGTAAATCATTATTTAAAAAAGACCCAGTATAAGTTGCTGTTGAAGTATGTATAGTAGTAAAACCATTGTCTTCTTTATTCATTATATACTGCCCTTGAAAAGAAGTTATAAGGTGCTTGTTTAATGCAGATTTTTGAGTGTCTGTTAAGTCCGCTATATTAACTTCTACATTTGTTCTGCCACTGACACCTGGACCTGTACGTTTCCATATTTCATAATATGGCTTAGGGCTAAAGGTTAAGTTCTCACCATGAAAAATTGTTAAATTTTCATCTAAATTAAATCCTGCTATATCACCTTCAAACAAGGAAGAAGGAATTATGACATCAAAAATTGGTGTTTGATATGATATAGTTGAATCACTAACAAGAGTAGCTTTAATGGAATAGGAACCTGTTTCAAGAATTCTTAAGTTTTTAAATCTTACGTAACCATCGGGATCAACATCTTTTGTTAATATTCCATGAAAAACATCATCTGGCACAAGATTACCAGCTGCATCTAACAAGCTTAGTGTTACTTGTTGGGTGTCATATATATAAAGATTATCACCATTTGCATTATTTACATCACCATAAAGGGCTAGAATAAATGGATAATTATTATCAATTACCCAAGCATTTAAATTTCCACTATAATAATCTTCTCTTGGATGAGAATATGAATCAAGGGTGGTAGAAGAAGTTTCTGAAAAAGAGGTCATGTATTGCGTCACATATACTCCATCAAATTGATAATCACCATTTTCATCATAATATCTAAATTCAGTTCCTGTTCCGTCAATAGCATTAGGTATTTGTGGTATAGGTCCTAAGGGCGTAGTAAACTGTTGAATTGCATTTATTGGACATCCTGTAGAATCAACAATAGAACCGCTTGGAGTTCCAGGGCAAGTATCATTACTATCATATATACCGTCATTATCTGTGTCAGGTTGTGTACATATTTCTAAAGTTAGCTGTCCCCAGGGAAAATGAGGTCCAGCTGATAAAGCTCTTATTATATCCCCGCCTTGACCATCTGAATAATCAATATTAAAAGATATTTCTCCTGGAAAATCACCCCCCATAAATTCGATAAAAGTAGTTCCAGCAGCTTGAATATCTGAAACAGTAAATGTATAAGAAGCATAATTCCCTTGATCATAAGATACCGTAAAAAATTGTTGATCACCTCTAAGATAAACCCTTAATTGACCACCGTTCCATCCATCACCATAACCATCAAACAAGTTTAGTGTATATTCTCCTGCAGGTAATCGAGTAGTAACACAATCAGATCCACCAGATGCTACATAGACTGAATAAGTAGTGTTTTCTGTTATATCAGTTTGGTCTAAATTAAAAATTTGATAACTACTATTTAATGTTATATTACTTGAAGAAATTGGTGTATATGTATAAGTATTGTATATATCTACCCCATCTGATGAACCTGCAAATTGTTTGCGTGAGACTATTCCATCATTCACACTGATTTCAAAGCTTGACCAACCTCCACTCACCCAATAAGTAGCACTACTAGTACCACTTAAAGAAGGACTTAAGCTACCTATCTTTTCTGGTGAACTATAATCCTCTTGAACGTAAAAATTGCCTAAAGGTGTAGAACTACTTTGATCAGAATATACTTGATATGTAACTATATTAAACAGATATTGCGTATTCACAGTATTAGAACTAATAGTGGTCCCACTTGTAGTCCCGCTAGCAGCCTTTAATATAAACTCAATATCATAATGATTAAAAGTTGAAAAAAAATCAGATGGTAAACCTAGTGATGAAATATCAACTATATCATCCGGATAGAATTCAACTTTATTATATTCTAAAACCCTTTGAGAATAAACAAAAGATACTGAAAGAAGAAAAATAATATATATTGAAAATCTTTTCATTTAGTTGTTTTCAACAGATTTAATAGTTGATGAATTTGGTTTTGCAGTTACTTTTACTAAAATTGAGTTTGAGGTAATTTCACCACAAGGAGTTGTGTATTTCAATGTATAAGTTCCAGAGTCAGTTATACTCTCTAAATTCACTGTACTAGACGTTAAATTTGGTAGTGGAGTACCATCTTTGTACCAAACGAAATTTTTAGAAACATTTGAACTTAGAGAAACGCTATATCCCTCACAAAATTCAACTTGTCCGTTTGCTGTGATTTGGACATTGGTGTCGTCAAAAATCTCAAGGGATTTTGTGTATTCACAACCGTCAGAGGTAGTATATTTAACGTCAACAATACCCGCTTTAAGAGTGGTCAAAGCACCTGTATTTTCATCTATAGTAGCTATAGAATTATCTGATACCGACCAATTACCTCCTGTGATTTCAGTAATATCAAAATCTGAAGTCTGATTTATACCACATATTTGATTTGCTCCTGAAATTTCTACTGGATTATCACTTATAATTATATATTGCACATTAGAAACATGTTCAAATTGTTTGGTATTTAAGTCATCAGCGCCTATATAGTTCAAATGTCTTTCAATAGTTCTAAATCTTACATAAGTAGTTTGTTCTAGATATAATTCAAAATCAATTACACTTTTGGCAGATTTGATTCTTAAATCACCTCCTTCATTATTATTTGTATCTACCCTGTTAATTATTCTGTATTTATTAGGTGACAATATTTTTACGGTTGAGAAATCCTCTGTATCAGATAATTCAACTATAAATTCAAGAAATTCATATTGATAACTGTACCATTGTGCCACTCTGGTATAGTTAGCATTAGTTGAAAAATCACATACGCGTTTGCTTAAAATGACTTCGGAAGATCCAGAATTTTGAGTCTCAAATAATTTGATATTAGAAATTTCAGTACCTATTGACATGTTCCCTGCCAAATCCATAAAATAATTATCTGGCACCACAATAGAATAAGTGTCAGATCCATTTAAAGGAAACAACTGAAGATGATTATTATTTAAAAAGTAAACGCTACCTGAAGGAAATCGATCTCTATCTGGATTAAAATAATCATTAAATTTATTTACAACACCTGATTCATACATTGGTATTGTTGAAGATATTCTATCAAATAGTCCTGAATTATGATAGTTCTGTAATTGATCCTTATCATGTGCCAATTGAATTTTTGCAGCTAGCCATGATAAACTTCCATTAAAATAAGTGCTTGTATTTACTTCAAAAAATTGAAGAACTTTTTTAAATGCGATTTGCTCGAAAATTGGTTCATCCGCTGTTATAACAAAATTATGTTCAACACTAGCTAATGGTTCATTCGCTAAATCCACCTTTTTTCCTCCACTATATAATTCAATATCTAAATTTGGAGGTGTATTATCTAAAATATAGTATATAGTATCCGATGTTGTAGAAACCGAAGGCTGCTGTTTTCCCTGTGTGTCAGTAAATATTATTTCAAACTCAACTATTCCCTCGTTGGAACTATTCGACATAGGGTATGTAAATGTCCAATCAACTCCATTACCTCCATCATTGGTTATCGCATTATATTCGACACCTTCTATTTTAACTTTTGGCGTTGCTATTTGAGCACTTGCAGTTAGATTAAATGTTAATGAATGTGTTGAGTTAACATATAAATTATCTATCTCACCTTGACTTAATAATGTTCGAGTTCCAGGGACAGTTCTAGATTTGGTAGTATTATTACCAGACCAAAGATAAGTCAACGTATAATCACCCTCTAGAGTATTATCAGAGGTAATAGCTACATCTATATCTATTATGGAATCAAAAATAAAACTATTAGTTTCAGAAGTATTTCCATTCTCATGGGTATCGTAAAAAACATTTTCTGGTAAAGTGATTGTCACCGTCCCATTGGCAACTCTATTAACATTAAAGGTTATGGTAGTATTATCCTCTTTTGAAAAATCACTTACCCTTCCATTAGTAACAAGCGAAGAGATGTAATTCTCAAGGTTTTCATTACCCAAAGAAAATTCAACGGGCTCAGAAAAAGTAAGTACAATAGGCACGCTATTACTTAAAGCTATTGTTCCAGAAACTCCTGAAGAAGTAATGGTAGGTACAGGCCTTACAGCATCAAAATCATAACTGAATTGAGTTATTGCATTATTTTGATTACCCGCTGGATCAGAATATGAATTTGTTGCTAAGGTTAAAGTTACTAAGCCACTAGAGGTATTTGTTAAAGTTAAAGAATAGGTATAGTCATCAACTTTATTAAAAGTGGTCGTTGAAGTAACACTCCCAGTTAAACTTAAATCTTCGTATGCTAAATCATCGGAAATCTCCGTAGTTATAATAGTAACATTAAGATTTTCTTGATTGGTTTTCGAGCCGTCATCTAGTAATTCCCCATCTACTTTTGATACTGATATAAAAGCATTTGGTGGTGTTCCATCGTAAATTACAGTACTAATCGCTTCAATATTTTTGACTCCAGATGGAGTAAAAACTAAATCCTTAGGAAACTTAACAGAAATATCTCCATCATCGTAATTGGATATCAATGCAGTATAGCTGTTACCATTTCGTTGCAAATTTGACAACGTCCCATTAGGTAACTGAGAAGATAAAATCGATTCAAGCTCCCCTAAACTAAAAGAACTTTCTAAAGTTAAATCTGCTGAAAATTCAAACGTTACACTTAATGTATCAGAAGTGAAAAGAGCTCCTTCTGCAAGAACTGAATTAGATGTAGACGCTAGCGATATCGAAGGTTCGGGAACATTATTATCAAATATAAATGAGCGCTGGTTGGCCTCCGTATTTAAGTTACCACCCCTGTCCTTAAAAATATCCTTTGGAAAATCAATAGTAATTTCAGCGGGGCTTGTAATAGTGTTAGAGATTACTCCAGTTGCTGTGATAATTTGGTTAGCACTGTTAAAGCTTGCAGATGTAAAACTAATATTGGAGGCATTATCATTTAATAATTGAATTAAAGAAGCCTCGTCTTCTGGTCCTGAATGCATTCCTGTCTCGTTAAAGACATATTTTACTTCAATAGTATTATTAGCAACATACTCATTATCACCAATAGTGCTATTACCATTTAAAACTTGAATAGCTACCGAAGGTGAAGTAGTATCATAATACCAATTGAAAGTAAAAGCATCAGTATTAATATTATTGGCAAGATCTGTGAATCTTTTTTTCCATACAGTAATTTTATATTGACCATCACCATTAAAATGAGTTACTGAAAAAGTAGAAGATATAGCTTGATCTGTTTGTTCAAAATCTTGAAGAACTTCACGCAAAGCCTGATCGCCTGTTGAAGAAGGCAACGACCAAAATTCTATTTCATCTTCATCTAATCCAGTAATTGGTTCATTAGGTAGTATTTTAAAAATCAAATCATCTTCATTAGTAACAGATCCTGGATTAACTGGAATTCCATCTTTAGTAAATCCAACAATCGTTAAAACTGGGGCGGTAGTATCAATAAAAAACTGCTTTCTAGATTCAATGTTTGGAGTTTCAGATACATTTTGAAAAGAGCCCGCATTATGAGTAATCTCAACAAAACCATCACTTTCATCTGGCGTATAAAGCGCTTTAAAAAGTTGTTCTTTATTACCTAACTCGTCCGTAGAACCTGTCAGTCCAAAAAATTGAATGTTAGAAAGTATACCAGAAGAAAGTGAAAAATCACTCTCACTAATACTAAAATTTCTTCCATCCCAAGTTCCTTCATAACCGTTGTCGTTATTTGGATAAACCGCTGTATTCTTTGATTGACCAGAAAATGCAAGAAGTATTTCTACAGGTGAAGTTGATGTTAAATAGTCTAATTCTCCACCCATAATATAGTTATAAGGAGATCGACTATTCTTAGTAACACTATAAATATTAGAAAGTCTTGGTAAGTTTAAGTTATAACTATGAGAAGAGGTAACTTCTAAAGACCTATTACCTATAAGATCCGTAAAAATGCCTTCAGGACAAACAAGATTTGCCGTTCTATTTCCTCCAGAGTGATTTACTGTTAATGTAAATTGATTTGGCGAAGAAGAATTGTAGGAAAAATTAGTGAAATAAGCGTTTGTTGAGGCGGCATTTATTTTTCCTATTAAATTTTGCTGCAAGTCAGGGTCAGCAAGAACTTGAGCTAAAGTATTGTTTTCAAATCTGATCTCTTCACTTAAAGTAAAAGTCACTTGACCATTTTGATCAGTTGTTGTATTACCTGCAAAAGGATTTGTAATGGTTACTTGAGGTTTAATTCGATCAAAATTCCATTCAAATAAGGTAACTGTAGGTGTAATATTAGCTAAATTACCCTCAAGATTTGAATTCCCTAAGCTATTTTGAAATACATCTGCATCAATCTTAAAATCTAAATTTCCAATTGTATTATCAGCCGCTGAAATAGTTACTGTATAGTATTCGCCATTTACTCCATTCACTTTTTTAAATGATGTAATTGAAGCGTTTGTTGAGCCTGTAATATTCAGATCCGATGATTGAAAACCAATAGCTGGTTCAGAAGGAGTAATTTTACCTACTATATATGGACTATTATTAGAAGAATTGTTTGCTAAAAGATTCCCTTGTGAGTCAAAAAATTCAAATTCAACAGTAGGTTTTATTTGATTAGAAGTCCATTCAAAAAGATTTGATTCAGTATTAGTCACCTCCACTGAGTTCATTCTATGACCTCCAGTTTTTGTGACTTTAAATATATCTCCTGGTAATTTTATGGAAGTAGCAACAGGCGCCTCCAATGGATTAGGGTTTGGTGTTAATGTAGCGGTATAGTATGTTTTATCACTACTTGCTGTTAAATTTGAAATTGTTGCATTTTCAATCACAAAATCTTCATCTACTAAAGTAAAAGAAGCAGAAGAAGTGCCTGTAAGTGCAATCTTTATATCAATGGACGTATCATTTGTTTCAGCTCCAGATTGTACAGTTGTACTAGTTATTTCAACACCTGGTTTTTTATGTACCGTAATAGAGATCGGCTCAATGTTTTGACCGTTCAACTTTTCTAAAACACCTCCATTATCTTCTGCATAAACCATGAACATAAAAGAATAACTATTTTGAGAAGTGAATTCTGAAATATCTGACGGCGCCTCCCATAGAAATTCAGCAGAACCGTTCCCATCATCATTTAAAGTCCATGGATATCTATTATATAGATCAGGAATTACTGGTAAGATTTTAATGGTAACTTGATCATTATCTGGATCACTATAATTAATGGTAAAGCTAATCGTTCCTGCTTCATTCAAATCCATCCCATGCAATAACACCTCACCATTATTATGAACATTTTTGTACACAATTCTTTTATGAGTTTTGTTGGTTTTTAGATTGTTTTGGAAACCTAAATTTGGAATATCGATGTCATTATATTTAGGATCAAGATCTTGATCAAAATCAAAAGAAGTCTTTTCTGCGATTGCTTGACTAGACTCAAAATCAATTAATGGACGACGATTGGTACTAGAAAATGGTTGAGGAAAATAAGGTACAGCATTCATCGTTGTGCCAATAAGCTGTCCATCTTTATATTGATCAATCGCAACACCTGCTAAACGAAGTTGCTTGCCTGTTGGATCAATTCCATTATGAAATTTTACAACCCCACTGTAAGGGTTGATATAAAAATGTTCCTTTTCAACAGAGGAAGAATCCTCTATATATTTAACTGGATGTTCAGCTGAATAACCTGTTGAATATTGCAGAAGCCTATCATCATCATCACCACTTACTATTTCATCTCTTTCATATACACCATTGTAAATATCTCCGATTGGTTCCCACCTATAAATCAAAAGATCCCCTTCCTTATCTTGGGCAAATGAAGAAAAGAAACTTTCACTGTCATTATAAGCGCCTTGTATACCAAAATCATAGGGCCTAGGAGAATCGTTATTAATTGATATTTTACTTTGAACGCTTCCATTCGAATTTCTTATTTCCCAGGGCCATATATAGGTATTTAGGGTAGCATGCATATTAACCCACCAACGCCTTACTGAAGGAATATAGTTAACTGTAACAAAATCTTGAGGAGTATAATTATTCCATAAATCGGGTAATAACGCCATTAAGGTTTCAATTCTTAAATAATCGTTATTGCTCCAAAATTCATTAGGAATATAATATTCTACCAAGGGATCTCTCCTTGATGTTCCATAATAACCAATAGAACCATAATTGTCTCCGAATGTACTTCTTTGAGGCATTGAATGAGAAGAAGTCTTATACATGAAAAGATTACTCCAATAAGCACCGGGCAATGTTTGGTGACGCGTATAATTATCCGGTGTAGCCTCTGGGTAATAATCCCAGGTACCCCTTTTTAAAGAGAGAAAAGTACCCCAACTTGATGCTCTACTGCCATAAGGCCAATTTAAATAATCAATCTCCCATTGCTCAGGAATAAACCTTTCGGCTTTTCCGTAAAGTGTAATTCGCACATCACCTCTTCCATACTGCTCTTGCCATGGAGTTTTCGGAATACCTCTTGCCCATGGTTTACCTCTATCCTTTACTGACTTCCATTGTGGTCTAAATATAAATCGATCAAAAAATCTAGTTTCCATATTGGTGTAGTTTTCGACCCAATTCGTCCTACTCCATAAAGAATAATTATATATTTGAAACCTCAAGTTGGTTTTACTGGTAGCTTTAGAAGCCCCTGTGGCAAAATCGTACTGATTAGGGTGAACGTAATCAAACACGGTATAGCCACCAACTTCACCACCAGCATAATTTACACCCAGCCCTCGATGAGGAGGAAGTTGAGAGTAGCTTTTGTTTGAATTAATAATTAAAAGAAAACAAACTAAAGTAAATTTTGTTAGGTAACGCATACAAGGTTTAATTAAAATAACAGCTGTTTTTTTTACAAACCGCAAAATTATTTAATAACTGTTTTATAAAAAACTATGTTACAATGGTTTATATTTCCATGTTTTAGTTATATTTATCATTATGATAAAATATATCTTATTGCTGATAATTTTTGTCCAATCAACTAGCTTGTCTAATTCTAGAAGTGAATTTGAATTAATTAAAGTGACTAGTAGTTATGGAAAGAACAGAGTGGTTTTTTATAATATAATTAAAACAGAATACGATGAAGTTTTTATTGGATCCTCAATTGGCGTTTTAAAATGGACGCCTGAAAATCTGACATTAAAAGATAAATCCGTTTTAGGCAATATGAAAATTAGCTCTAAAAAAAGAAATGGATATTATTATGATAATGCTTTAATTGATGAGATTAACACTAGCAATAAATTTAATTATTTGCTCCCCGCGGAGTATAGCAACCATGAAATTCCATTCGCAAGTTTAGATAATTACCTATTGCTTGTGGTAAATGGGAAATTATACCTCTTTAATAAACTTAATTACATAAAATCGTTAAAAGGAAAAAGTATTAGAAGTATATCAAAAAATTATGTAGGGACTTATACTGGTATTTACAAAAACAATAAACTTCAAGTTGACCTTCCTAATTACACAAATTCATACATAAGAGAGTTTGGTAATGAAGTGATTGTAAACTATGATGGAATATCAATAAAGGATTCTATAAGAGTCACTGAGCATAGAGGTGTAATAGGGAATTTCGAATATGATGGCATTGATCTAGGGTATGCCCTAGATGTATTTAAATTTAAAAATATTTATATCCTGTTTACAACTAAGGGAATCTGGCGAAC
>Ga0255754_10002564_pt1 | contig 13426 bp, 11 predicted proteins | sample 101ome_22_FD_179954 | JGI IMG/M metagenome (GOLD analysis project Ga0255754, IMG submission 179954) | Coastal salt marsh microbial communities from the Groves Creek Marsh, Skidaway Island, Georgia - 101412BT metaG (version 2) | ecosystem: Environmental > Aquatic > Marine > Intertidal zone >... | reverse complement strand
AATACACTAAGTTCATCAGGATGTATATCTAATAAATATGAATCGTAAGTATATAACACCATTTTAGATTGTTTATCTTCCAAAAAATCCACCACTTTTGAAAGTATCATCATATTCAATTCCGTTTCCGTTGCTTGTAGAAGATAATTGAATAGTTTGTTAGCATTCATATCCTTTAGGTTGGATTTAGATAACTTTCTACCCATTGGAGTTTGAATGTATCCATTACGATTAAACTCCATCCACAACTTATCAATTTTGTGTGATACCTTTTTGAAAAGAGGTATGTGTAAATACTCCGATTGTACTCCACCATATAATTGGCGGAATGTGATTCCTTTTGATTCCTCATATGATACCCCATACATATCGGCTAAGGCTTGGTGAGCAGATACATCCATTGGTATAGGTTCTCCTACCATTCTACTAATGATACGTGGATGATATCCATCATAATCAAATTGAACTAACTTACCCCCATCGAACCTACTAATAAATCTATCCCTACTACCATCATCTTTATTAAGTGCGGCATAGTTCACTCCCCCAAATCTATTTGAAGGACGTGATGTTAATGTATATGGGTAATACTCACTCCACTCCATTCCACTCTCTGTCCAAAGTCCACTCTTTTCTACTTTGTGTAACGGCTTTATATAGAAATTTTCAAATTTCTTCACACCTTCGGTGATTCCCCCACCCAAATCGTAATACTGAAGGAATTCATCTCTTATATCTCTGATAGATTCTATATGTTTAGATATAGGTATGAGATTGTTTACCCACTTTAGATTGTGGAACTTTCTATGAAAATGATGATGGGTCGGAGTCTGGTCTCGTTTTAATATATCGTTCACTTGTAGGTATTTTACCACATCGGCATCGTATGTGTTTGGAAGGTCGACCAGATTTAAGAACGATTTTTTACCCAATATATACCCTTCCTTAAAATTAAGAGAAATACTTTCCAATGATGAACTATGGAAATCGAAATTACCGATGTTTACTACAAGCTCCGTACCCTCATCAATATCATAGATATATAGTAATGATAATTTGTTTTGAGATGCATGTAAGTGGATATCCGCCCATATCGGGTGGATATACATCTTCTCCATACTGATATTTCCCTCAGTTACAAAATTAATCATCTAACAAATATACGAAATTATTCTGATAATTCCAAAAGTAATTGCTGTAATTCTTCGTACTTATCTGCTTCTACTTCTAATTGATACCAACTCATATGGATAAATGTGATAATTTTTGATGTAATCGTTTCATATGTTTACATGGAGTGTATCTATAAAACTCTCTAGCCTTACACTCACAATCTGAGATTTTGAAATCCTTTACTGTTACGTTATAGTAGGATAGTTTTCCGGTCTTTTTATTCCTACTACCCATTTCTCTATACTGCCACTTCATCTTCTTTTCGAATTAGTTCGTACAAAGATTCCGTACTCAGAACCGATGGTTCACTCCATTTAAGTTCGTGGTCACGATACTCAAACTTTTCTGCGATGGTTGATTGAGCCTCAACCAACTTTGTTAGATGTTGTTCTAACTTATTAGAATACATCACCACATCCGAATTTACTTCGATTTCGAACTCATGTCCACCTTTCGGTTTCCAATGGGGAACTTCACCGAAGCCTTCTGGCCCTACGTTGTAGTTCTCATAATACTGACAGTTGATTACTAATTTACAATCCATATCTTATCTATAAAGGGTTACTATACTACCAAAGTTTTCATCAAAGACCTGAAGAAGGTTTTCGTAATCACCGCTCATCATTTCTTTCATAATTTCATTACCATCCAAATCTAATTGTTTGGCGAGGTTCTTAGCAGTACCCAAAAGGTAAAATGCGTTACCTTGTGGGCCTGTCAAATCTATTTCAATTCCGATTGTTTGGGGTTTACTTACAATAGCCATATCTGATTATTTTACTAATTCTACCATTGAAAGAGGAACGTTATAAGAACCATAACTATTCAACACTTTAATTACACACTTAGTTCGGTTGATTTTCTCAACTCTACATTGTTTACCAGCCAATTTAGGGTGATTAACTTTCACATTAGCCCCAACATAAAGGGATTGTTTCATTTCGTAACCAGCCATAGCTTTCTTACTTTTAATAACATCGATTACCATTGAGTTAAGAGTTCTCAACTCTTCGATACTCATTTGATTCAATTCTGAATAATTCATTTTTTATTTATTGTTTAACTCTCAATCTTACAGTACTAAAGTACCACTTTTTTTTCACTTTTCCAAATTTCTAATGTTAAGAAATTGTTAAACTTTAGTACCCAATGAACTCAAGTCCGATATCACTTACGATACCTTCTTTAACTCCATATGGGAACTCTTCGTTTAACCAATAGTTCTGAACCATTTCTAACTCTCTAAGTGATTCATTATAGATATCATCAAAATCAAATCCAAACCCATACCCAGTCGGGCAGATGATTGATGATACTTTTCGTAAATCATCTTCATCACCACTTTGATATGCGTTCTTCAAACGAATAAGGAGTTCAGCTTTCATTAACTCAGCCACCTTATCATTGTGGTCATACATTTCCTTTGACCAGGGTTTTGTGATTTCGATTCCGTATTTGATTTCTTTTACTTTCATATTATAGTGTATCAATTAATTTTACAAGTTGTTCAGCATACAACCAAGTATTCCACGAGTAATAACTATCAGTAGAACAAATACTCATATTGATTTGAGGAACTCTTAGAGTGTATCCGTTGTAGGTTCTACTACCACCAGAAGTGTAGTATCGTAACCCATTATCTCTCCACTTAACCTCACTCCACTCCATACAAGAGTTTTTAATACCCAACTCAGTAAGTAACTCACTTACTTTATTAAGGTTTGGCATTCTACCTTTTTCGGTAGCTTTCTTGCGGAGGGAATCTAATGTTTTTTGGTGTTTCATATCTCTCATTATTACATAGTAAAGATACGAAAATTATTTGGATATACCAAATTTTAATGTTAAGAAATTGTTAAATTTTAGGCTTTAGAGAATTGCCTAAAATCGGTGATATAATCCTTTAAGGCAGGATAATCCTCTGATTGGTAATTAATGGTTCTGATATTAGTATCAATTATACCACTTTCTTTTATGTTACCTTCTGAATCTAATACATCATTATCAGGACCTGATATTTTCCATTTGATTTTAAATTTTTCCCAAATTTCTTTATCTAATCCATCTTCAGTACCCACTTGGCCATATCCTTCACCATTTAGTTCTATTATTTGATTATCATTTCGTTTATGAGCAAAATATCGTATCATATACCCATTAGTATAATCTTTATCTTTGGGTTGTTCTGATTTTGAGTTTGGTGTTAAACTTTTTTTAACGTAATCTGGCTTCAACGTATCATATTCGAAGTTTTTTGCAAAATCAATACCCAATTCGTTATCTTCAAATTTTTCTTTCAAATTAACAAATGGTATTAGAATTCTGGACTTACCATCTACATATGATGCATCTGTAAATACTTCACCCGTAGTATATCTATGGTATTGACCGATATACTCAGTACCATCGGTGTACATCCACTCACCACCACCAGTTTTTAGACCATTAGTGATTTGTGCCTTTGTATAATATATTCTTTTTCGTTTATCAGCCATTACTTACCTATCTTCATAGCAGTTTTAATATCAGTTTCCCAACCACCATCTCCATCAAATGAATGTTCTAATGCAGTAACTAAAAACTTACAGTTATCTTTATATCTATCTGGTAATCTATCTACAGTTACAGGTGCTAAAAAGTTAATTCCTTCTATACCATCTATTTTGATACCTAATTTTATTTGTAATGGAATTGTTACCATCGTACCATCTGCATCATCTGATAATGCTTGTGCCATACCCGATGCAATAGAACTTGCACGTTCATCATCAATACCATCTTTACCAACTCCACTTTTAGTTGGAGCTTCTTCTTTTTCTGCCTCTTCTTTACCCTCTTCATTTTTTGGGTCTACATCTATTTTCGGTATTTCTGGATATGCTACTTTTAATGGTGCCAGATTAAATGCACCACTTTTAACATTACCAACCGTCATCATTAACATAGTATCCATATCAAATTCAGTATCTATACTAATTTCTTTTACAATGGAGTTTTCACCAATCGCTGAAAATGGAAACGGGCTGGGTGGTGCTAGTTTTTGAACCTCAGTATTATTAAATATCTCATATGTACCATCTGGGTCTTTGGGCTTTAAAGGTACAATTTGTAAATCAACCAAACCACCTGTTAAACGTTTTAAATCAGCACCAATTGACTTTAATAACTTTGATACAATTGGTGGTTGTTGTTTTTCATTTACAGTAGTACTTAAAGCATCAAACTTTTTTGTTAGATATGTTATTGAAACTAAAATATCTTTGATACTATTACCTCCAGGTGCATTCTTTTTGATATCTTCAGCTTCTTCACCATAATCGGCCATCGCACCAGGTAATATAAATTTTCGTGGGTCTGCTGAACCATATTTTGCTTTAGCTGGTGAAATGGTATGATGTTTTGTGTGAAAATCAAATGATTTATCTTCAGAATCACCACTTAACCTGTTTGCAAGGTTTACTATATCTTCTAATCTTACCATAGCAACTCTAAATGGGTCATCAAACCACCCACCTTCACCAACTTCTTTGATACCTAACATATAATAATCAACACCATCGTGGTTTTTCTTTATAAGACTCCCTTTTTTGACCTTTGAATCTGATGCATCATCATCTGCAGATAAACCATGTGCAGTTTTATATTTTGCGATAAGTGCCATAGATAGGTTTGCAGGGTTTGCACCTTCTTCACTTAGTGTTTTGGATTCATCATCTGTTAGTTTTATAGTACCACCAACTCTTGCAGCACCTGCAAATGCATCTCCTTCTAATCCTTTAACATTACAATTAAAAGAACCATCGGCATCCATTGAATACCCAAAATTATAAATTGATATTGTGGACGTATTCTTTTCACCCGCTAATGACGAACCTTTCCACCCATAGTGTACGGTTGCTTTAGCACCCAATTTAAAAAGGTCGTTTTCAACTAAGTTTAAATCATCTAATGTATACACTTTAAATTCAATTTCAAACTCTCTAATAAATGAGTTATAGATATCACCACCACCATCTAATGTAATAGTTGCAGATGTTATGTGTTTTTTGAATCGTCTTGCGTTTTCCTCAGGCGTTGTATAGAGTGATAGATGCCCACCAGTTGGTGGAATCCCAACAGAAAACCCTTTTCGTGGTATTAAATTAAATACCGAATCCGAATCCTTTGCTTCACCAACTGTTGGTGGTTTGTAGTCTGATGTAGTTAGATAAAAATATGCGTATTTTTGATAATTCCAATTAACCTCTCTATTTTTAATCTTAGCTGCCCTCGCATTTAAAGTAGGGCCTGCACTTCCAAAACCAGGTGTAAAATTAAATGACATAACTTATTATCCGTTTAGTTTTCTATATTCATCAATAATATTTAGATAGTTATATGGAATTCTTATTTGTATTCCGATTGGTACTGATAAATCACCTTTTCCTAAATTGTTTGCTCTTGCGATAATCCACCATAACATACTATCTTTATAATATTTGTTTGCAAGATTATCTAATCTATCACCTTGCATACCCACTATATAAATATCATTTTCATTCTTTTCAATTATAGGGTATTTAATAGTTTTTTTATATCGTTTGCCCAATTCAGTTTTTAATATCGCTATATCTTCATATCTGTTCATATCTTAAATACTCCAATCATATACTGTTTGTTTGTATTGAGGTCTATTAACATCCAATACTTTAAATCCGATAGCAACATCAACTCCCATTGGAAGTTCCTGCAAATTACCATCTAAATTAATATCCCAAGGTGCGTCATCTGAAACTGTATATGTTAGTGAATCAATAAATGCTAATTTACTTTTATACAAATCACCAACTCTAAACTTAACCAAAGTACCATTATAACCTTCTGTACCCGCATATTGTGGCATTGTCATAGTGGATAATCTTTCTAACTTTTTCCACATAGGTGCCATATCACCTCTTGATGTTGCATAAACTTGGAAGTTAAATGATACACTTCTTTCGAATGTACTATATTTGTATCCCTGGTCTGCTCTACCACCAAATTTAATAGAATCCCATGATGGTGAGAATGTATCAGTAAGACCTGTGATTGTTCCTCTAAATTGTATTTGTGATGAAACACCTTCTGAATATTCTTGAACCCAAAAGTGTACTAAATCGTTTTTAGCAGCATTACCAATACCATTACTAACTACGGGGTCGGCGTTTATCGCACCAGACCAATCTTCTAACTCTCTTCCCGCTTCATAAGTTGCAAACCCTACTCTTTTATGGATGTGGTTGCTAGTGTAATCTGATTTATCGGCTCGTTTCTTTTCATCACCTGTTAATGAACTTCTAAAATCAATAATTGTAGGATTACCAGCCTCTCTTGCTGGTATATCACCATACGCAATAGTTTCATAATTTTTTATAAGTTCCCCAGCAGTATCGTTCTTTTCTATTGGGTGTGATACACCTTCACTATTTTTATTGTTATTCTTAAAAGAGGCTGGTAGGTCGTTTGCTTGTATTCCTAATTCAGTATTATCTGGTTCAAATTGTTCTCCAATTGGGTTATACTGATTTTCATTATCGTATTTTAAACCCGCTATTTTATTTTTATTGAAATTAGGGTCTGATGTTGGTTTTTTATTTGGTGCAAAATCTGTGTAGTTTTTATCTTTTATTTTCTTACCTAACTCAGTTTTATCACCAAAATTATCTTCTGAGTTTCCTTTGTTTAAAACATCTAATTTTCTGGTATTTCCTTCTGCAACTCTACTACCATCACTCTCTAATCTAAATGTTGCATATTGATTGAATATAGTGTATCCAATAAAATCATTAGGTCGTGTATTTTCATTTCGAGTAGGAACTCTACCACCTGGAATCAACCCATATAATGAATTGGGCCCTCCTAATGATTGTAATCTTGCGAATGGTGCTCCACTAAATGTTAGTGATTTTGATTGTCGTTCAATTGTTATGAATGATTCTGCCCATAACCCAACCAATCGGTTTCCTGACAGTGGTGCTGCTAATGCCGGGTCTGCAGTATGAGTTTTGCTTTTCTCTCTTTGTACGGTTTCATATTTTTCAGGATTAGCAGCCTCTGGTAATGGTAAAATACCATGTCTACGTGGGTGTAACCCAATAAATCCACTAAGTGATGATGCAATTGTGTTTATTGGAGTCCAAACTTTTGTTAATCGTTTACCTGTAAGTGTTTCTACGTTTGAATTCGATGCCTGTAAACCTAAGTTTTTGATTCCCCACAATAAACCTTGTACTGAACCCATCCATTTACCCAATCGTACTGCATCTACAACTGCTCTATCAGCTGCGGTTACAATACCACCTCTAACTAACCCATCATCAACTGGAAATCCAAATCCCCACTTTTGTGGTTCACCTTTATCTAATCCTTTTCGCTGGATACCTCTTAGAATTAGTGGATGTGCGAACGCAGCCGTTCCTAAGTTAAATGCATCATCTCTTAGATTGAATTTATCATACATCTTATCTAAGAAAGATGGTGAACTTCTCATCTCTTGTAGTTGAGAAATTCCCATTCGTGTCAACTCATTATCTACTAAGTATTTATTACTTTCAGAGTATCTTTGTACATTACCAGTTTCTTTATCAAACTTAAATTTATCATAACCAGGTCTATAAGATAATCCGTTATATAAACTTTTAGTATTACTATACTCTGATGATTTTTCATCAAAAACAGTTCCAGCAGTATCAACACCTATAAATTGTGATGGTTTTTTAGACCTACCAATTGGGAACATATCTTTGGTAAACCCAGTTGCATCATCATCAACAATAAAGTTTGTTAAACCAAGTTTACCATATAATGATGTTGCTCCATCAAATTGTGTTTGTGATGGGTCAACACCTATAAATTGTGATGATTTTTTAGGTCCACCAATTGGGAACATATCTTTGGTAAACCCAGTTGCGTGTAAGTCATCAATGTAATTAACTTTGCCTGGTTCTTTACCTTGAGTTTCTTGCCTAAGTATATATGGGAATCTTGCAGGTGTAGTTTCACCTTTGAACTTATCACCCAAACTCATAACAGTCGGATTGGTTTCTCCTTTAAACTTATCACCTTGTTCTACTTCTGTTGGTGTTGTTTCACCTAAGAATTGACCTGTACTATCTTTATCAGTAGGTTCAGTTTCTCCTTTGAACTTATCACCTTGTTGTACGATGTTAGGGTCGGTTTCACCTAAGAACTTAGCATCTAAATTCATTTTATTTGGTTCAGTTGCAAATGGAGATGAAATTTGCTCGTTACTAAATCTAACAAAGTTTGATGTATTATCAAATTTGGTAGGGTCTGTTTCTCCTTTGAACTTATCACCTTGTTGTACGTTCTCTGTGGTAGTTTCTCCTTTGAACTTATCACCTTGTTGTACGATGTTAGGGTCGGTTTCACCTAAGAATTGGCCTGTACTATCTTTATCAGTAGGTGTTGTTTCACCTAAGAATCGTTCTTCCAAACTCATAGGAGTTGGGGATGTTTCACCTAAAAATTGACCAGTATTATTCTCACTCTTAGGAGTTGTTTCACCTAAGAAGTTTTCTGAATTATCCATAGGAGTTGGATTTGTCTCTCCTAAGAACTTTTCCGAATTATCCATCTTATTAGGGTCGGTTTCACCCAAGAACCTTTCTTCTAAACTCATAGGAGTTGGGGATGTTTCACCTTTGAACTTTTCCTCTAAACTCATTGGCTTAGTATCAGTTTCTCCTTTGAATTTATCACCCTGTTTTATTTCAGTAGGTGTTGTTTCACCTTTGAACTTTTCGGTTTGATTTATTTCAGTAGGTGTTGTTTCACCTTTGAACTTTTCCGAATTATCCATTGGTGTTGGACTCGTTTCACCTTTGAACTTATCACCCTGTTTTATTTTAGATGTATCGGTTGCATTGGGTATTTCTTTTGTGTAGTATCCTTCCCAATCTGGTGATACAGGTGTACTATTATCTCTATTTGGTGTTGTTTCACCTAAGAACTTAGATTCTCTATTCATAGGTTCAACTGTTGTTTCACCTTTGAACTTTTCAGAGTTATCTACTTTTTTAGGAGTTGTTTCACCTTTAAATGGTTCTATTTTAGTTACAGGCTCTATCTTTGGAGAACCTGATGGTGTTTCTTTGTAATAACCATCATAATCAGGTGTAATTGGAGTTTGATTTGTTCTACTAACATCAACTCCCCTTTTATCAGTCGTTTTATTAGGTTTTGATGGGTTTGGTAATCCATTTGCAAGAGAATCTAATGGTGTTAAATTTTGATTTTTATTAACATCAACGCGGGCTTTACCCTCCAAAGGTTCTTTCTTTGGCATCCTAAATTTTGAAAGGTCTGATTTTAAATCTTTTAACGCCATTTATTACCCCCCATATCCACTATTACGAACACTTTGTTTTCTAGCCTGAACCTTACTCATAGCGGATACAACTTTACCATCCACTTTAATAAGTATCGGTTGTTGTTGAATATCTTCTCTCAATGCTCTAAGTTCCTCTACCACTTCTTTCATTGATGGGTCTGATGATTGTGAATTATCTTTAGCAGATTCTCCTTCATCCCCACCAAATGCAGCAGATACTGTTGGAAGTAATATACTCAATGCTGCAAGTACAGGTAGGAACAATCCTATAAACCCTAACCCAGCTCCTAAACTAAACAATGATGTACTCAATAAGAAGAATGCTCCCGATAGTGCTACAAGTCCAGGTATTAGAGTTACTAACATACCCATCATTGGAATTGTAGTTAAGAACGCCATTAGATTTGGTAGAAGAGATTCAAATGATGCTGATAAGAATTGTACAGATGCAGCCCACATTGTAGTACCAAATGATGCAAATAACATAGCAGGTACTAATGCGGCAGTTACCAATGTTCCAAAAGAAAATATTGGTGTAAATATTACCATTGCTGTGGTTAAACCTATAAGCGATGCGGTTAAGTAGTTAAACGCATCTGCAGTTGCTATAATGAATGGTAGTTGTTGTACCAACAAAATTACATTTGCAGTAAATATTGGTAACATCGCTACCATAGGTGGTAGTGATTCTGCTAAAATATCTAATGCAAAACTAAAGAATATCATTGGTATTGATGCCAGAGTCATACCAATCCCTAAAACACCTAATGCCAATCCTAACATAAATAGAACTGGTGTTAAATACTCTATTATAGGTGCTATTACCGTTAATTTTAACATACTTTCAATAAAGATATCAGTTGATTCACCCATCTTAGCCATAGCATCAGCGGCTGTATTCAATCCCATACCCAATACCGTCATAGCCACACCAAATAACATTATGATTGGTGTTGCTAGTAATAATGAAAACGATAATGGTAGTAATGAGAACCCAAATGCAAGTAATGCGGGGCCTATCAGAAGTAATGCTGGTAAAATTCCTACAAATCCTGAAAACGCATCTACTAATTGAGGTATTTGGTCTACTAACATAGGAATTTGTTCACCAATCCTATCAATACTACCCGTTATTAAAGATAATCCCACACCTAACGCCAGCATTGCTATACTAAATAACAATATGGCTGGAGTTGCGAGTATAAGTGCAAATGATAGTGGTAATAAAGAGAATCCGAACGCAAGTAAACCTGCGGATGCAAGTAATAACATTGGAGCATACACTGCTAATTGAATCAAATTCGCCATTAGTATCGGGAATAGTTCCGCAACTATTGGTAAGAATGTACCCACCATTGCGAGTCCTAAACCAAAAATAAACATCGCCGGGCCAACTAATAGTAGAGCAACTCCCAATGGTAATAATGCAATTCCAAATGCACCTAATACTACTGCGGCTGCTAATAACTGAGGTGCTTTTTCAATTACACCCGCCATAGAATCAACAAAGATTTGAATGTTATCACCTAATCCACTCACACCTTTATTGAATATCTGAATACCAGCCCCTAATATAATCATTGCTGCACCCAATGCTATGAGTGCTAAAATACCCGCCCCAAATATCAGTGCTCCAATACCACTAAACATAATAGCACCTAACCCTAATATAATCGCTGAGAATATTACAATACCTGCTGCGACCGCAAGAATTGATTGTATATCAATACCTGCAATAAGACTCATTGCGAATGCGAATGGAATTAAAGATACACCCACCAATACTAAAGCAAATGCTCCTTTGATTAAATCTGCAGTTGGGAATTTAGCAAGAAGATAAAGTGCACCTAACATTAATGCTAAACCAACTGCCATACCAACATATGGCCCTACCTCTGTTGGCATTGCAGATATTGCTTTGGCCATTATAAACATAGCAACACTCACTATTACCATTGCAGCGGCACCTTTTAACACATCAGATGTTCCAAATTTACCTATAAAATCTGCTACTGGATTTCCACCACCACCTGTTCCAGGTAGTTTAATCTTTCCCATTAAGAATAATGCACCAACTACTACAAGTATACCAGCTAAAATTGCCTTCCAATGTTGTGCCATAAATGCTAAAGCCTTATTACCTTCCTCAATTGGTTTATTACCATCCTGTGCTGCTTTTGTGTTTTCTGCAGTTGCGTTCTGAATATTTAGTAATTCATCGGTAGTCATACCTGTCGCTTCACTAACCATTCGTTGAACCTGAAGGTTACCTTGTAATGATGGGCCTAATTGGTCTACTAAGTTTTTCTGAGCTTGTGCTACTGCTAATGCATCTCCAGATGCTTGTGCTGCTCTTAATTCATTAAATGAAATCTCCTTACCTAACATGGTTCGGAGTTTCATTTCATCTTTTAAGGATTGTTCTATATCTAATGCCGAAGATGCTATATCTCGTGCCTTTTTCATATCGACACCGAGTTTCTTCATCTCTATACCTTCTTTGGCTTTAAGAAGTATTTGTTCTTTGGTCATACCAACCAATTCGTTTTGACTGGCTGCCAAATAATCCATAGCAGGGCCTGCTTCCATACCCATACCTTCGGCCATTTTCGTTACTTCTTCAGTAAGTGCACCTGCATCAACACCTGAATTGGTAAGTGTTCTATTTAATGATACTGCGGCATCATTACCATCTGATAATAATTTACCCATTTCAGTAACATTTGCAATGGTTTCGGGTGAAACATTTATTCTACCAGTTGCTTCTACAACTGCATCTGCTGCTGCTCTGAGTTCTTCGGTAGAATATGTTAAAAATCCAGTTTGTACTTTAGCCATAGCAACATTGGCTTCCAATTCACCTGCTGCTGCGGCACTTATACCTAATTCATGTTTTAATTCTTTTGCTCTAGCTACACCATCTGCAATATACCCAACAACCTCTTTGAGAATCGCAAGTCCAATTGCTGCTGCTGAGAGTTTCAGAAATGCATCAACCAATCCACTGGATATACCCAATGCAGACCCCATATCTTTAGCGAAGTCCTCACCTATATCTTTTATTTCTTCAGTAAGGTCTTTACGTTCTTTGTCAGTTTTAACAATTTTTTCAACGTGTTCTAATTGTTCAAGAAGTCTATCACGCAAATCTTCATTAGCACCAACATATTTTTCGATGATTTCATCTTTTTTCTGTTGGATGGTTAGTAATTTATCTTCTAAAGATTTCTGTCCTTGTAATTCATCTACAAGTTCTTGTTGTGCCTTTGTTAGATTACCACTAGCAGTAACCCTCGTTTGTAATATTTTAGCAAGGTCACGTTGAAGGGCCTGTTCACCCTTAATTGCGTTTAACCGTCTGGCGGTATCTTTTTGTTCTTCACTTGCCATATATTATCTCAATAAGTATATTATTTTCCCTTTAGGTACTTATCTCCAGCCGAAGTCCAATCAACTGGTTTAATATTGTATTTTTTTAGAATTTTTTGATACTCAGGGTCTTGAGTTAATCGTTTAAGTTCTTTCTCTTTTTTCTGTCTAACTAAGTTTTGAAAAAACTTTTCAATAAACCCTTCAGATAACCCTTGATTTTTAAAATGTTCTTTAAGATTGCTTTTTGTAAGTTTAGCCATAGTAATTACTCCATTGTTATATGTATAAATATAGAAAAACCCAACAAATACGTTGGGTTTTCTATTATCTTCTACTCTTTGCTTTTGCCTTTCTCATTTCTTTATCATGTGCCTCTTTTTCATTTTGTTTAAATTCTATGATTTTACTAATGTAAAATTTCCGAACCCAAATCGGCATATTGTAAACATCTGAGAAAGTGAACCCACCATTTCCGTGATAGATGAGGTCAAATATGTGAGAATGTAGATG
>Ga0255754_10002563_pt1 | contig 13437 bp, 8 predicted proteins | sample 101ome_22_FD_179954 | JGI IMG/M metagenome (GOLD analysis project Ga0255754, IMG submission 179954) | Coastal salt marsh microbial communities from the Groves Creek Marsh, Skidaway Island, Georgia - 101412BT metaG (version 2) | ecosystem: Environmental > Aquatic > Marine > Intertidal zone > Salt... | reverse complement strand
TATGCCGCTCATATACCCCTAGCTCGTCAATTGGTCTCATTTCGTGTATCGCCGTGCGGGGCCATACCGATGCAAAATCACCATCGTCGAGGATTGCTTTGGGGTTCTATATGTCTCTGTATCCTCTCGGGATTTCTAGAGATTTGTAAAAATAAAAAAAATATTTTTTACTATTTCTTTTTTCTAAAAAAAGTTTCAAAAATAAAAAAAGTTTTTTTAGAAAATTTATATCCTTTAAAATTTCTATTGAAAATATCTTCCCCATGTCTAAACCAACCGAAACCACGAACGACCGCGTACCGCGTGATATCGTACGCTTCGGGAAACACACAAGACTGTTGGGAAGCGTACACGGACTATAGGGAAGCGTACACAGACTGTTGGGAAGCGTACACGGACTGGTGGGAAGCGTACACAGACTGTTGGGAAGCGTACACGGACTGGTGGGAAGCGTACACGGACTGGTGGGAAGCGTACGGAAGCGTGGGGAAGCGTACACGGACTGTCGGGAAGCGTGGGGAGGGGGACACGGAAGCGTGGGGGGGTTAGGTGAAATTGGGTGCGCATACCATAATAGCTTTACTAGAAGGCCCTTTGCCTGCCATTATGTATCTTCCATCAGATGATAAAGAGGCGGCATACGATGCATCACAAGGCACGGTGTCCGTATGACTCCACCACGTAGTACCCTTCTCAAAAATATAAATTACATCATTGCCATGTATTATGAATTTATTGCCATCGTGTGACATTGATAAGCTATACGCACTTACATATTCCCATGTGGTTACATAAAAGCCAGGGGTATAAATTTTTTGATACATTGGCCAATTATTATTGGCATCCCTAACATGTATACGCATGAAAAATTCCCCGGAGGAAGTTGTAGTAAGACTATCCTTAAATTTACGCGTTACAATTATACTTCCATCATAAGATATATCACATGTCAACCCAAAATAGGTATACCAAGCACGATAACTTGAATCAAATCCGTCAATATAATATGTAAGGGTCCATGTACTATTACTTCTAGTAAATACTGAAATCCCACCAGAATAGTAAACGTTAGTACCATAATCAGTATTATTCGAATCAGTGTTTGGTTGTCCACCTATTATAGTATTACCATCACCAGATACACGTACATTCATTATATAATCATAGTTGCCAGTTGCGGCTGATGTACCCGGTGCGGCCAATAAAGTTTGCTGATGAGACCACGTGCCATTATTTCTTACGTACACAAATATGTCACCCCCACCAGTAATTGCTAAAGTGTTACCATCATTTGACATCGATATATATCTACCAAAATTAAACGTATTAATCATACCATTTAATGCAAATGTAGCTCCGCCAGGATAACTAATTTTAGCCTCTTCGGACCAAGTACTAGTACTCTGATTCAATGTAAACACGGAAACAAAAGCAGCGCTTGTGTTTGACGGTGACGGAGCACCCACAGCTATGGTATCACAAGTACCAGAACCAGTTACACTATACCCAAAATAATCACCATTTGAAGGACTGGACGGATAAATCTTTTGTTGCAAAGACCACGTATTACTTGTGCTACTCTTAAAATATATTTCCGCCGAACCTTGATCTGTACCATTCGTTGAATCGCTAGGCGAACCGGTTATAGAAATACTACCCGTATTAGATGTGTATACAGTAGTTCCAAACCCAGTACCACTAGACGTATTCGTTGGAACGAGTTCAACCCCATCACCATCGTATTCTCCCCTCACCCGAACTTCTCTAGTTACACTGGATTGATTACCAATTGCATCTGAACTTGTATAAACTGCATCATAGTCCCCATATGAGTTAAAATTTATACCACTTGTATCAACTGTATATGTTTCTCCACCATCTGTTGTAGCACCAAATTCAGTATACGTACCACCAATTTCAATTATATATGGATCCGCACCAACTAATGTTATCACTGGTGGAGTGGTATCCACTACCGTCACTGTTCTAATGAGAGTTGTGTTACTCACGTCATCTCCCAAATCATAAATAATGTCAAACGTAGAATTATGCGGGAGTGTGTTATCTACATTACTCAAATCAACGCCGGCTATGTAACTACCTTGATCGAGGTTAATAACACCCGGTACCGGATCGCTGTACACACCAAACCTTTCAAGAGTAAAGGATGGGTTATTTATGTCACCACTTGGCGGAGTTGTATCCACAACTGTCACTGTACGAATGAGAGTCGTATTACTCACGCCATCACCCAAATCATAAATCACGTCGAACGTAGAATTATGTGGAAGTGTGTTATCCACATTACTCAAATCAACGCCAGCTATGTAGCTGCCTTGATCGAGGTTAATAACACCCGGTACCGGATCGCTGTACACACCAAACCTTTCAAGAGTAAAGGATGGGTTATTTATGTCACCACTTGGCGGAGTTGTATCCACAACTGTCACCGTTCGAATGAGAGTCGTATTACTCACATCATCACCCAAATCATAAATCACATCAAATGTCGAATTATGTGGGAGTGTGTTGTCCACATTACTAGTATCTGTTCCAGCTAAATACGTACCAGCATCAAGATTTTCTACACCTGGGTCATTGAATATAGCAAATCGTTCAAGTTGATACGATGGATTTACTATACTACCACTCGGTGCATTTGTATCAACTACGGTAACAGTTCTAGTTAAATATGTATTATTCACACCATCACCCAAATCATAAATCACATCAAACGTAGAATTATGCGGGAGTGTGTTATCCACATTAGTCAAATCAACACCGGCTATGTAACTACCTTGATCGAGGTTAATAACACCTGGCACTGGATCATTGTACACACCGAATCTCTCGAGTGTGAAAGATGGGTTATTGATTGTACCAGTTGGTGGAGTGGTATCAACTATAGTTACTGTTCTAGTTAAATACGCATTGTTTACATCGTCACCTAAATCATAAATCACATCGAACGTAGATCCAGCTGCAAGTGTGTTATCCACATTAGTCAAATCAATTCCAGCTATGTAGCTGCCTTGATCGAGGTTAATAACACCCGGTACCGGATCACTGTACACATCAAATCTCTCGAGTGTGAAAGATGGGTTATTGATTGTACCAGTTGGTGGAGTTGTATCAACTATAGTTACTGTTCTAGTTAAATATGTATTATTCACACCATCACCCAAATCATAAATCACATCGAACGTAGATCCAGCTGCAAGTGTGTTATCCACATTAGTCAAATCAACACCGGCTATGTAACTACCTTGATCGAGGTTAATAACACCTGGCACTGGATCATTGTACACACCGAATCTCTCGAGTGTGAAAGATGGGTTATTGATTGTACCAGTTGGTGGAGTTGTATCAACCACTGTGACCGACCTACTTATAGTATTACTATTTACACCATCCGTTAGATGGTAAGTTACCAATTGGCCACCAGTCGTAGTGTTATCAAAACCACTCACGTAATCAAGGTAAGAACCTTCATCATAATTAGTGAGCCCTGGATCTACATCTTCCCAAACAGAAAATCTTTCAACTGTAATAGAATTTGGACCCAAAAGAGAAGCCACCGGAAGTTTTGTATCCACAACTGTCACTGTACGAATGAGAGTCGTATTACTCACACCATCACCCAAATCATAAATAATGTCAAACGTAGAATTATGCGGGAGTGTGTTATCTACATTACTCAAATCAACGCCAGCTATGTAACTACCTTGATCGAGGTTAATAACACCCGGTACTGGATCGCTGTAGACATTAAATCTCTCAAGTCTTAAAGATGGGTTATTTATGTCACCACTTGGCGGAGTTGTATCCACAACTGTCACCGTTCGAATGAGAATCGTATTACTCGCACCGTCACCCAAATCATAAATAATGTCAAACGTAGAATTATGCGGGAGTGTGTTGTCCACATTGCTAATATCTGTGCCAGCTAAATACGTACCAGCATCAAGATTTTCTACACCTGGGTCATTGAATACAGCAAATCGTTCAAGTTGATACGATGGGTTCGCTATACTACCACTCGGTGCATTTGTATCAACTACGGTAACAGTTCTAGTTAAATATGTATTATTCACACCATCACCCAAATCATAAATCACATCAAACGTAGAATTATGCGGGAGTGTGTTATCCACATTAGTCAAATCAACACCGGCTATGTAACTACCTTGATCGAGGTTAATAACACCTGGCACTGGATCATTGTACACACCGAATCTCTCGAGTGTGAAAGATGGGTTATTGATTGTACCAGTTGGTGGAGTGGTATCCACAACTGTCACTGTTCGGATGAGAGTCGTATTATTTGTATCATCACCCAAATCATAAATAATGTCAAACGTAGAATTATGTGGGAGTGTGTTATCTACATTACTCAAATCAACACCAGCTATGTAACTACCTTGATCGAGGTTAATAACACCTGGTACTGGATCGCTGTACACACCAAACCTTTCAAGAGTAAAGGATGGATTATTTATGTCACCACTTGGTGGTGTGGTATCCACAACTGTCACTGTACGAATGAGAATCGTATTACTCGTACCATCACCTAAATCATAAATCACGTCGAACGTAGAATTATGTGGAAGTGTGTTATCCACATTACTAGTATCTGTTCCAGCTAAATAAGTACCAGCATCAAGATTTTCTACACCTGGGTCATTGAATATATCTAATCTTCCAAGTTGATACGATGGATTAGCTATACTGCCAACGGGTGCAACTGTATCTACGACATCTATGATTCGTTCTCTATTAATAGTAGTATTTGTTCCGTCCTTCACCGTGTAAGTAACAACTTGAGGACCCGAAGTCGCGTTATCAACAGTAACTGAATACAAATATGAACCTCTATCAACTGTTACACCTGGATCTATCTCTGACCAGTCGCCATAACGTTCGAGTGTATAAGACACAGATTCATTATTAAGAGTCACCACTGGTGGCACAGTATCTTGTACCACAACCTCGCGCGTGATCACATTCGCATTGTTTTGGTCATCCACTACATTATACGTAACTGTGTACGTACCTTGTGTGGTATTATCGAGTTGAGATGTATCCACAGATACGAGACTACCCGGGGCTTCTATTTCAACCCCCTCATCTATATCTGCGAAAACACCGTACCGTTCAAGGGTCACGGAACTCCCACCATTTAAGGTGACTATGGGCGCCGTCGTATCTACCACATTTACGATTCTCTGTGCGGTCGTATTTGAGTTAGTCGGAATATCATCTGTCGCCACATATGTCACCGTGTAACTCCCAACTGCTGTGTTATTTATATTATTTGTTATACTCACGAAACGAGAACCCGCTTCGGTATCCGTAGTTGCACCCGGGTCCACATACTCCGCGTAACGCTCGAGTGTGTATGGATTATCACCTATAATTGTAACTACAGGAGGCAAAGTATCGGCCACCGCAACTCGTCGTGAAACGACTGTATCTGGATTTACACCATCACTCGCTCTATACCAGACATAGAAAACACTGTTATCAGTGGTTACCACATTTGAATAATCGATACTGACCGATGTACCCAAATCAACTTCATATAATGGATCTACATCTCTAAAATCGACGCCTGGTTGCATTTCATATGGATTATCACCTAAAAGTGTGATCACAGGTGGCTTTGTATCGACAACATTAACCGTTCTCGTTTGAGTGACATCGTGCAGAGTGTTACCATCCGTAGCGGAGTATGTGACTACAAATGAACTTCCGTGTGAAAGTATATTGTTTACAGCCGTGAGATCTGTCGTAAGAATAGACCCCCTATCGACAGTTGCACCCATATCCACGTACGGATCAAAACGTTCGAGTGTGTATGGATTATCACCGAGTATTGTGATAACGGGTGGAACAGTATCTACCACATTTACGGTACGCGTTGCGGTTACAGTTGTATTACCGTCGTATGCAGTGTACACTACATCAAAAGTACCAATATTTGTATTTTGAACGTTAGCCAAATCAATATTTGTAAGTTCTGAACCTAAATCAACGGTCGCACCTGGATCGGTGTACACATCGAAGCGTTCTAGGGTGTATGGATTATCACCATTTATAGTTATGACGGGTGGTACAGTATCATCTACATACACAGTTCTAGAAAACACTTCAGTAAACGCTGGATTTGATACAGAATAGTTTACTGTATACGTACCAACTTCTATATTATTTACTGTACTCGTAGTAGTAATAAGAGACGAATTAGAATCATTTACAGTAATTCCAGGATCCGTGTATACATCAAATTTTTCTAATTTATAAGGGTTGTCACCATTTATAGTGACATCTGGTCTTAAACCAACCTTAACTGTCCGGTAAACAACGGTATCATCATTTATACCATCAGAAGCCGTATATGTGACTTTGTAAATACCAAATACATTATCATCTACTGTAGAAACAGTAGAAGTCAGTGTAGAACCATAATCATCTATTTCTACACCTTCATCTGTGTAAGGTGTACCCACTATATGTGATACTGGGTTTTCACCGAGTATACGAACAACCGGCGAATAGAAATCGAGATTTGTTAATTGTGTTATAGTAGCTTGGTATTCTCTTTGTATTTGCGGATAAAGAGAATAATGAAGTCGGTTATTGGGCTTTTTATCTGGGTCAGTTAAGCTTCGTAATGTGCTCACATTCTTTGCCAACTTTCTGTATCGGTTAGTTGGTTTACCCACGAGTGTACTCAAAACACTACTCTGTGAATAATCTTCCCTAACCATGATCGTTTAATAATAAAGAAGAAATTAGTCTACGTATAAAACACGTCCCATACCATCTTTTATCTTAAGAATATTATAGTTCACAGCATATATGGATCTATTAATATTTTCTGTGCAGTGAATCGTACACGAATCTATTCTACTGAAATTAAGTGTACCCGTCGGCTGATATCTAGACGTAACCAAACAAAATGGATACACAAACATACCTTCAGAGTTAGAGGCTGAAAATTCGGTGTTGTAATAACATGGCACAGACGTATAGTATGGCACACTTACCTTATAGTCATCTATATCTGAACCATTTACCTGAATTTTTACTTTATTTGTGCGAGACACAAGATTGTTCGATGCACTCACGTTACTACTCGCAATAAATTTGACCGGGTGATTAAACGTGAGTTGTTGCACGGTTTCATTCAGTGGTTTATTTTTCTGAACTTGATAAATGAGCATATTGTGTTCTGAAAGAGCGACCTTATTACGTTCGTGTTCATCCAAACACGCGTATCGAGCGTTGAGATGACATGAGTAATTCTCATTAAGGTTACTCGACCATATAATTTTCAATTCAATATCATGATACTGAAGGGCAACGATTGGCAAACTCGATTGCCACGATTCACAAAAGAAAAATCGTAGTGGATAAAAGAAAGAGCTCGAACCGAGACCGCCGTGAAGACTCGCTGAATAGCTCTTGGAGTAAGTAGAAGCTAATAAATCAATCGCGATATCTTCCGAAAACTCAGAATCTTGACAGTCTACCAACTGTCCACCTATGTACAACTCTACACACTCGATTATGTCTCTCCAATCTTCAATCAATTGAGCGACCCCATTTAGCTTTACGTCTATGTATGCGTGCCCCAACAAATCACCCGATCTTTTAAAGACAACGCGAGATGTACCACCTGCTTTGGGTATACCCTCTATGGTTTGCTCCTGAGTAAATGTTGAAAAATTACTGTGCCTTTTGTACGAAGAATTGAAAAATGTTATCTGCGGACTTCCAGTGATGTGTTCATCCTGTTTACCCCTAGAAACCAACTGAGCGACAGCTCCGTTAGACATATCTAATAATACTTATTATTTTATTGCTAACGATAATTCCACGAGCTCCTTCAAAGAATTCACGAGTTTTTCATGACACGAACTTAACATGTGTTCGGGGTTCTTCGTGAGTTCCATGATTCTAGCGTTATCATCAGGCTGAGAAGGCTCTTCGAACTTACGTATGTAATCGGCGACCGTGTACACGATGGCGTCTAGGTACTCCTCCATCGCCATCTCTATCCACGAATTTTTGGGGGTTCCCCACGTCGTGGTATCCATGTGTGTGCGAACACCGTGACCATACTTCTCTTTACCTAGATTAAGCCTTTCTGAAACCAACTCAATCATCTTATGATAAATATTAGAGTCTATTTTTTAAATCCTTTCGAAAAAAAAATAATTTTTTCTAATTCTTTTTTCGAAAGAAAGTTTCTAAAAAAATATTTTTTTATTTTTACTTTCCAAATTTTATGATTCTCAAAACACTGTCTACCAAACACAAACCATTACCAAAAATAGCGGTGTTTCGGATGAAGTCTTCGAGAGACACCATAATGTCTACTTAGATTTCTTCCTGGGAGGTGAAAACCGTTCCGTGTTACTCATGTTAGAACCCGGTGAACGAGGACCAGCAAATCTAGATACAGGTGTACCCGACCTCGCGCGTCTACCGCGTGGTGAATTAGGAGAATTGGGTGTTCCGAGTCTTGAATACACGCTCAAAGCCGATCTCGTAAACCGGGACCCAGTTCCGACGGAACTACGAGGTGAATTCACATTAGAAGACGATGAGGCCGAAGGAGATGCAGAGTACGAACCACCCACGTTAACCTCTGCTCTCACCAAAGCACTCGACATAACGTTTCTAAATCTATCACCCACAGACACGTTGCGCGGAGACGCGATAAAGTTGCGGGTCGCGTTACGCATTTCGTCTGTGATTCGAATTCGCATATTTGGGTAGTTCTGTGGAAGTCTCGAGAGTCTCATGACACTTTGTGCGAAAACGCGATTTTGTGTACCCGTGATCACGCGCGCGATGGCGGCGTACCCGATGGTCTGTTGAGTCGAGATTCGTTCCAAGCCTCTACAAATTGGACACTGTGTTCTGGGGTTACCGTGTATACACTCGCGTGTCATTCTTACTTTTTACCGGTATTTTTATTCTTGCTAGCCTTAGCTTTAGACTTTGCGATGTTCACGTTAGAACTTATTTGATTCCATACCTTCTTTATGTTTGCGCTAATCATAGCGCTTCTCACAACCTTTGCGCTCTGAGCGATGGATTTATCCGCAAAATTCAACGCACGTCTCACCTGTTTAGCGCGTCTCTCTGGAGAAGACACGGTAGTGGTCATCCTAGATAAAGCACTCGTGACGGCCCTGGTCTTGGGGGTCATGAGTACCTTTTTACGCGGTGTATTCGGAGAAGATGGCGCCTTTCTCTTTGGAGTGGATGGAGGAGTCGCCATTTATTATAGGTAAATTTTTTAGTTGGAGGAGAGCATATCATGGAATCGCTCACAAAAGTTTTTGAGTTTTGGTAAAATCATATCGTTCCAACGTTCCTTTTCACGCGGGATATAGTGCGACATTCGCTTGGAATCACACTGTTCGATGAGAGTACACGCGTGTAAATCGAGCATTTCCATGTATGTTTGACACTGGATTTCCTCGTATTCACGAACGGACCTGAAGAGACCTCTCGCGCGGTTCTTGATTTCTACGATAGATCTCGACCCATCTTCGTTTTCACGAATCCTATCTATCCGTCCCACGATTTGATAGGTCGTACCCGCAAGCGTACACACGTCATACTTATAGAAGGTTCTGTCTTCCACGAGATTTTCGTAGTGGTCTGCTGTCGTGTCTTCGTGTCTCGTCCCGTGATTGGTATACAGGGTCTTTCGTATGTGATCTTTGGCGGCGGCGAGTTCGTCATTCTTGAGTCCGGATGTCTTTTCGAGCTGGTTAGAAACAGCCCTAAATTTCTGTTCAACACTCGTACTGTTCGTAGACTTGAACTGCTCTGCATTTTTTAAGAGGTCTTTGGCGACCTGAGACGTTTCGATGGCTTGCATGGCCACTTGTTCTTTCGTGCGCCCCTCAAAGGTTTCGGGCATGTACTTACTCCACAATTCATCGGCGATTTCGAGTGGTGTTTTATACATGTTCTTTCCAATCATACCCGCGACTTCAGACGCTTTAAGAATGACCTTTGGAATGCCGAGTGGTTTGAGATTGGGTTTTTTATCGCGAAGAATTGGATACACGCGACCACACGCACGCGAATCATTCAAAGCATCGTGTGCACCTTCGAGCTCTTCATTGAAAAGCTTTTGGTACAACACACCCAATTTCATGTTACGCAAAAACACTTCTCGAGTCATGTCTAACGTACACACAAAACGAATGCGTCTGAAAGGTTCAACGCTTAAACCACGTCTGTAACACTCAGAAAACAAGACATCTTCGTCGAACTTTGAATTGTGTGCGACTAGTATGTCTACACCACGCATAGTTTCGAGAAACGTATCGTAGATTTCCTTAAAGGGTTTACCCACAGATTTTGCATGTTCGGGTGTTATTCCGTGTATTTCGGTTGCTTTCACATCAAATGTGTCTGGATACACTATCCCGTGATAGGAAGAAACTTCCCTACCACTCGACGTGTATTTCACGAGGGCCAAGGACAACATACGACAGTGTTTGAAATTATCTATGTTATCTGGGGTTGCCCGAGTCCGGGCCATGGGAAGACCCGTAGTTTCGGTGTCCCATGCTATGTAACTCATTATTAAGTAGATGGAGTTTTATCTTTATCTCTTTTTCTTTTTATTGAAAAAGTCAACTTGCTTCTTGATGATAGCTCTGACTTCTTCGCGCGTTTTACCACCGAAAGTTTGCTTGATATATTTTTCACTTAAGGCTTCATAAAAGTTTATAATCTTCTTTTCTGTATCACTTGAAACTTTCATTTTTTTAATTACCCTGTCAATGAGTTCAATGACGTGTTTCTTACGTTGACCACCAGTGGTGGGTGTTCTCATAACAGGTATGACAGGGGTCCTCGGGACTTTTGTCTTATCGATTATTTCCTTCCTGAATTTTTTAGATGTAGATTTTGCTATGTTTCTTATCACAGATTCGGGTTTTCTCGAAAAAAGAGGCTTTCCATCTTTTTTATTTTTTGGGTAAAAAGAACCAAACAAAGAATATTTAGGTCCACTTTCTTTCTTATTTATGAGTGGTTTTAGCAATTCAGCTATGTTTGATTTAGTGAGTTGTTGCGCGGCGGGTGTTCTGGGTTTATCAAGTTTTTCAACGAGTTTATTAAAATCTGCCTTTGTTATGTAGTTTTTAAGTTCGAGTTTTACTTGTTTTTCAAATTTTTTACTATTTGGAAACAATTCTCTCTTTGCTTTTGGAGTAGCTTTTTCAATTTTATTGACTCTGGAACTCAGATTTTTAATCATTTTTGTACCATATTCTCGAACTTTTCTAATTTCGTTATTCCTCTCACGAAATTTACGTTTTTCCTCTTCACGTTTGATTGCCAAATTTCTACTGTGTTCCTCAATCGTTTTTTTGCGTGCATTACGTACTGGCGTTTTATATGCACGTACTGGCGTTTTATAAAGTCTTAAAACTTCTTCCACTGTAAGCGCGGGCCTAACTCCAGCTTTAGTATGTGTTTTAGGTGTTCCCCTTTTTTGTGACAGTCTAAATGTTCCACTACTTGTTGGTTTCATACTTTCTGACCTACCTAAAGTGTACTCAGTTTTCTGACTCATATCTACTATTAATTTACATTTTTATCATGTCGTAGACAATCTTCCCATCGATAATTTCGTCTCTGATGAGAATGTCTTTGAGTGCTACGAGGTCTGTCTTACGCGAAGATAACATATCTAGTACCTCCGAATAACACTCGTCTGTGATCCTGTGGACCTCGAGGTCCACGAGATATGCCGTCTGCTGTGAAAGTGCACTGACGTCCACGTTGATCTTACCGACGGCTTCAGACATGCCGTACGTCGTCACCATTTCACGTGCGATGGCGTGTACTTGGGCGAAATCACTGCTCGCACCTGTGGTGACACTGTCCTTCCCGTACATGAGTTCTTCGGCGGCGTGTCCACCCAACGCGACTTTTATTTGGGACAAAAGATACTCTTTCGTGTACATGCCTCGTTCATCACTCGATGGTTGGAAGAACGTGACACCACCTGCATCACCTCTTGGAATGATACTGACCTTACGAACTTCATCGTACGAAGGCATCAACACACCTATGATGGCGTGTCCCGCTTCGTGGTAGGCCACGAGTTTCTTACGTTCATCGGATATGGGCGCGCCACCCTTCGCACCCACGACAACGCGTTGATACACGTCTTCTATGATTGGAGGAGTTATAACATTGGTACCTTCTTTCACGGAACGAATGGCACACTCGTTCATGAGGTTTTCGAGGTCCGCACCAGAGAATCCAGTCGTTTGTCTCGCGACATCCATGAGACTGACTTCCGGGGAAAGGTTCTTGTTTTTCGAATGAACTTGTAAAATCTTTTCGCGTCCATACACGTCTGGAAGGCCAACCTGTATCTTACGATCGAAACGACCTGGCCTGAGAAGTGCATCATCGAGAATGTCTACTCGGTTTGTAGCGGCAATGACAACTATTTGTGAGTCATTATCGAAACCGTCCATTTCGGTCAACAATTGATTGATGGTTTGTTCGCGCTCATCGTTCGCTGCAAACCCATTCATGGAACGCTTCTTGCCGATCGCGTCTATTTCATCGATAAACACGATACACGGTTGATTCTTGCGCGCCATTTCAAATACGTCACGCACACGCTTCGCGCCCACACCGACGAACATCTCGACAAATGAGGAACCGGAACACTGAATGAACGGAACGGACGATTCACCCGCTATCGCGCGAGCCAACAGTGTTTTACCTGTACCAGGCTTACCGGTAAGTAAAGCACCTTTTGGAATCTTTGCGCCACTCACAATGTATTGGGTTGGGTCACGAAGGAAACCAACGATTTCCTGGAGTTCATCTTTTGCGCTATCGATACCCTGAACGTCATCGAATCTCGTCGTGATTTCATCCTCGACATCGAGCGGCTTTTCACCCATATTGAATGGGTTCGCACCCCCTCCACCACCCATGCCGCCGATAAACATGCGGAAGAGGGCGATGGACAAGAGTATGGTAAAACCAATGGACGTGATGTCACCGAAAGACATGGACGAAGACAAATCCGTTTGGATGTTTGCGTCGCTTTCCATGAGCATTTCCCAAAATGGGTTCGATGGAATGTAGTTTGCGAAGGACGTTTCCCCGTCGTCATTCATGTAATACACGAGGCCTTCACTCGGCTTAATCAAGACATCGTGTACTTCATTCTTTTTGACACCTTTTACGAAATCACTAAAGAGTTTGGGTTGGGGTTTTTCTTGTTTCTTTACCTTTACGGAGGGAGCACTGAAAAGTTTAGCCGTAGCTAACATATTACATTAAACACAGAAATCTTTATATCTAGCAAATTTCATCTTGTCCATCATATAGTACATTTGATACGCGTCAGTGATGGATGGACAT
>Ga0255754_10002534_pt1 | contig 13529 bp, 10 predicted proteins | sample 101ome_22_FD_179954 | JGI IMG/M metagenome (GOLD analysis project Ga0255754, IMG submission 179954) | Coastal salt marsh microbial communities from the Groves Creek Marsh, Skidaway Island, Georgia - 101412BT metaG (version 2) | ecosystem: Environmental > Aquatic > Marine > Intertidal zone >... | reverse complement strand
TCGGTCGCGGGTGACGTCGGCGTCGTTCTGTGACGGGTACACTTTTGTCGTCGCAAGATGCACATTTGCCGCGTCAGCAAAGCGTGTTCGCGAGTATCTTTCGTGGAATGGTATGCATACTCTATTGTTTTTAGATGTATCAATATGTGATCTGACCGTTATCTGTTTGTTTTTGGAAACGTTCGGCTACAATTTGCTTGAATATACATCCGATTGGATAGATGTCGTGGGAGGTGCACTTTTTCCCATGGAAGCGCTAGAGCGTGTCTCGATCACTTCCAGGTGGCCATGACGGCTTTCTTTTTGGCGTCGTAATCGCGCATATGCGTGGAGTATTCCTCAAAGTTCCAAGCGCTGGGCACGCGACCGCCCATGTCGTCATCCGTCTTGTGCGCGTGGAAGACGGAGGACATGACAGCTTTCGCCTTGGCCTTGAGTTCGGGACCCTTTCCTCGGCTGACGAACATGATTTTCGTGTACGTCTTCGGGTCGATAAAAGGAGAAATCATGGTCCAGAAGACGCGGAAGATGGTGGGCGGGTTGAAGCACACTGCAAGACCAAGGCGTTCGGGATAATGGTTCTGCAAAATGCTGAGCGTCTCTCTCGCCGTGCTCATGGAGACGGCATTCTTGCGAGACCAATGCGTAAAGTTGATGAGGATCACGATTTGCTCCGGGGCGAGATCGGCGTTGCGACCTCGCGGTTGTCGTTCTCGCATGGGCTTCCAGAGAATGTTCTCTAGCATGTACACCAAGAATTTGATGTTGGTTTCATGATTGAAGGTATTCTCGCGATCCGGACGCATGACGAGTACCCTACGCTCGCGCCTGTCTCTTCCGCTTCTATACTGCTTACCGGTCGCAGCTTCACTTTCAACTTCGTCCCATGTGATCTCGTCCGGCTTCATTGTTGCCCGCCAATGCAAGGTACCGACGAGCATCTTCAACGCCTTGTCAACCTTCCATTTACGTGCGCGCAAGTATCGGCACAAGCACGAGTCATCCACAAACGCGCGTAGCGCCGCGGTTCCGAGCAACTCCGGATCCTTCTTCGCCGCCTCGTTCAGCGCGTCTCTAAGTTGACGCAGCTTTGCGTCATCTTCCGTCGTCATCGTGATCTCCTTGCCGCTCTTGGTGCGCTCGATGCGCTCCGGTCCGGCATTCGGTATCTCCACCTTAACCTTCGCTGCTGCGGCCCGTCGCTTCGCCTTACCGAAGACCGCATCCCGCGCATCTTTAGCATCCAAACCAGCGACCCAACGCCAAAAGGCGCTGAATAAATACAACATGAACAGCAAGACGAACGGACTCGCCAGCACAAACTTTGTCAAGGCGTCGTCGTCCATCGCCCACGCCTTGTACCTCGCGTTCCTCGCGATCCACTTCGGAAGGCTCTTCCTGAACGCCCGCACCTCTGGTCGTTTCACCAGAATCTTTTTATACGTCTTAAACCCCGCCGCGATCTCTCCCTCGATCGCCGCGACGCGTTTCGAGCCGATGATCTTATTCGCGTGTCGTTTAAGCGTCTCGAGCGTCTTCACGATGACGCCACCGCGGACGGACGTCGATCTCTTATCGCCGCGCGCCATGATTCACGTTTCGTTTAAATACTCCGATTCGACGCGTCGATCGAGACGACCCAACGAAGCGACGAAGCGACGACGTGTGATGCTCTCGTTCATCTTGTTTTGAAAACGAACAACGACAACAACCTCCAGTCGGCCTCTTTCCACGGCTCGCGCGCACAAAGTCGACTACCGACTCTCGTAGGGTGGAAGTTGCGATGGAGATACCGTCACCGACGATCGCTGCGCTCGACGCCGCGCGGTTTGCGTCGTGGTACGCGAGTTTCGGCGCGCACACGTTCGAGACGAGACTCGTGCGAGTACCGGCGGCGTTCGTTCGGTATGCGCTCTCTGACGGTGTCGTCGCGGGCGAGATGAACGCGGCGCTTCCGTTGCGGGTAGAGCGGGACGCGTTCGATGCGGCGGAGAGCGCGGAGAGGTTCGCGGATGCGAACGAGGAGGAGGCGACGGACGAAGAGGCGAGGCAGGCTTTTGCTGAGTTTGAGCGAGACGTGGCCAGCGCGATTGAAGAGTTGAAAGGGGAAGTGGCGCCGAAGTTTGCGTGGAGTGCACCGAAGGATGCAGTGTGGGTGAGCGCGGGAAACACGATGAAATGTCGTAACGTGGATGAGGTGGTGATGTTGTTGAAATCGAGCGATTCGGTGGCGCATGACTTGACAGAGGCTTACCGGGCGTGCCAAGACTACTCGAATCATGGCGAAGAAGGTGAGAGCGAGGAAGAACGAGCGGTTCGGCAGCACGAGACGACGGTGTTAGCACTTCGCGAATGGTACGATCTCAATCCGAGCATGGAGTTTCGGTGCTTTGTGAAGAACAAGAATTTGATTGGGATTTCGCAACGGCACGTGAATGATTTTTACGACTTTTTATTTAGGGACAAGGATAGTATTGAGGACGCCATCGCCATCTTCTGGGAGGCAAACATTTCTGGGTCATCTTGGCACGACGAACAGGTGGATTACGTCTTCGACGTGTACGTCACTCCGAAGACGAAAAAGGTGAAAATTGTCGATTTCAATGTATGGGGAGGGACGACACTACCGTTGCTCTTTGAATGGCACGAACTCGAAGCGATGGAGGCTGGTTCAGCCGTCGCCGATGGAGACGACGCTTGCGGGTACGCTGATAACATTGAATTCCGCATCATCGAGTCTCAAGGACACATCCGACCGGGCTTACAACTCGGCGTGCCGTTTGACTTGTACGACACGACGCAAGGCAGCGCCATCGCTGAGTTTTTGCAGGAACAGAGACGTCAACAGGAGGGACAATAGATGTTTGAAGACATTTTAGCCGTTAGCACGCGCGCTCTGCGTAGAATATCAACAGTAATAATACACGTTATTGGTTAGACGAATCTCACGGCGTAGCCTCGACGACGACGAGCAAACCGAGCAACGCTCTTTGAGACTTGACGACGCGTAAACCGGATTGATCGATCAACGACTCGACGTCTTGGTTCCAAACGCAGCCTTTCGCCATCGTCTTTACTGGCTGCGACGTCAAATCTTGGTACGCACCGAGAGGACCAATGTCGCTCTTGCTATGTTCTATGAGCACGGCGCGGCCGCTCTTCCTAAGCACGCGCCTCACCTCCTTCAGCGCCGCGACTGGATCCTCTATCACACACAAACTAAACGTATCGAACACGAAATCAAACGATTCATCCTCAAACGGCAGCGCCGTCGCGTCAGCCTCGACGAAACGCGCGTTTTCGCTAAAATTCAGCTCGGCCGCTCTCGACTTTGCTTGCGCCAACATCCCCGGCGACAAATCAATCGCCGTGAACGTCTCCACGTTGGACAAATCGTACGCCGGAAGGTTCAAACCAGTCCCAACCGCGAGCTCCAACACGTCACCAGACGCACTCCTCAACGCTATTGCTCGCATTTCATCCAATCCCAAAGCCTTGGCAGCGGCGCCTCCGTCCAAGTCGTCGTACGTGCTCGCGTACCCATCGTACGCCTCCCGCACCTCCGTCGTCCCGCGTCCGCCCTCCCTGGCGCTCACCGCGCGCGTCATTGACGCCACCGTGCACGCGATACCAAAATTCACGACGTCTCGTCGGTTGACGACGAATGAGGCGGCGTTCAACCGAAAAGCGTCTTCGTCAGCCGCATCGACGTCCCTCGTCGCGCGCACCCGTCGCGTCGAACGTCGACGTCGAGCCACCGCGCTCCCGCACCCTAAATCTCGTCGAGGCGATTCTTTACACGTCAACCGATCGCCCGATGCGAGACGCGCGTCGACGCGCACCGCGGTCGTTCGCGTCGTCGTTGCCATCGTTCGCGTGTAGCACCTTTTTGTGGCGTGTGCCACCTCACTTGACGTCGCCCGTTCGTTCGACGACCCGACGCGACCCGACGCGAACACTCGCGAAAGGTGGTCGCCATGTCTAGTGTGCGACGCCACCGACCCGCCACTGGGACGTTCGCGCGCCGTCGCGTGGCCGTCGCGTTCGCCTGCGTGATGACGGCGGCGTCTCTCTGCTGCGCGCCCGCGCGCGCGTACCCGTACTACAACGCCCACGCGTGCGGCGACACCGCGCACCCGACGCGGTCCGAGGGCGATCACGGATACAACGGCCAAACGGACGACATCACACTTGCGTTGTATTGGTCAGCGTGGGACGGGTCGGAGACGCCACAGGCTTGGGAGAGTAATAACCAGAGGCGTATGCCCGAGACGTGGAAAACCAACTCGGCGGGTGATGAATATAAGCCCGGAACGCGGTTGACGCTCGTCGTGGATTTGAGTGGCTTGGATGCGGATGACGCAGTGGCGATGGTGCTCGTCACGGCGTCGGCAGGGGAGTTCGAGGATGTCGGGATGCACGAGGACCACGACGCCGAGGCGGGCGGAACGGCGTTGAAATGCAACGGCTTGAGGCTCAATCCGTCGCACATGGCGAATAGACATATGTTGCTGTGGAAAGCACCGACGACGGCGGTGCCGGTGACGTTTCGGGTCACGTCAGCGGCGGGTCATCGGAAGAACTTCAATAAGAATCATATGTTTGCGTCAGCGAATGGCGCGTTGTTGGAGCCGAATCACGCAAACAGAACGGATGCGCCTTCGACAGAGCCGACGCACGATGATTCAACAGTCATTGGTGACTCTAGCAAGAGGATTTCACAGTCGTCGAGCAATAGGGCTTTTGCAGCGCACGGTGCGCTCATGTTTTTAGGTATTTGGATGTTTATGCCCGGCGCGGTGGTTTGGTCTCGATTCGGCCGACCGGGTCCAGGTGATAAGCCATCAGCGCTGTGGCTCTCGTGGCATAAAAACCTCATGATTGCGGCGACGATTCTTGTGATTGTCGCCGCCATCGTCGCCTACGCAGATGTCGCGAAACTTGGCGCCGAGCACTACGACGGAGCACACGGCAAGCTCGGTTTGGCGGTGATCATCATCATTCTTATTCAACCCGTGAACGGATTCCTCCGTCCGGGTAACCCAGCCGAGGGCTTGCCCAAGTCAACCAAACGTGTCAACTGGGAACGATTCCACAAATCGACCGGCTATCTCGTCCTATTTCTTGGTTTCATCGCCGTCGTCACCGGAATCGACGCGCTCGCCGAGAAGGACGCCGGCTTTCCGGGCGGCTACGCTCTCGTGCTCTTCATCCTCTACGTCCTCCTCTTCGTCGCCGTTCTGGGCATTCATCTCCTCAGAACCCGACGACAAGACACCACCGCAGCCTTTACCAACCGCGCTCGGTTCATAGAACTCCCGACCACTGCGACGCCGCAGTCCACGGGCTCCGTTCCTCTGAGTTCCGTCCCGTGAGTTCAAAAGCCACCATTCCCCATCCCCACGCGTAGCTCTTCAAGTCACGTTCGTCGTCTTAAATTTGTAGTATTTAAAATCGAAGGACGCGCGCAGTGGATTTGATTACTCGACGACACTTTCGTCCATCTTCTGTCTCTTCTCGCGACCATGAAAAAGCGCCCGCCACATCAGAAAATATCATGTACTGTTTACCCATATATAATTCGTTTCGAGATTCGACCTCTCTCACACACACGCATAAGCGACGAGTCAAAACTCAAAAACAACTACCACCTCGGGGGACCAACTGCTGACTAGGTCAGCTCTCCTGTCCTCGTAACGACCGCGCCCGCGCACGCGCGCGCCCGACGTCGTCACTCACCACCCGCCGGACGCACGCGTCACATTCGCGCGCGAGCGATTGATTGACGACTTGAACGACTCGAACCGACGGAGAGAGCAATGGCGACGCACGTGTGCGCGACGCACGCGCGAACAATCGGGAATGCGCGATCGGTGACCCGCAATTCCGCGCAAACGCAACGAACGACGACGACCAAACGGGCGGCGTTTGACGCAAAGCGCGGGGATGAGATGAAAGCGTCTTCGTTCGATGCGACGCGGGTTGAATCTCTGGCGACGTGCGCGAGACTTGCGGTCGAGGCGTCTGGTAAGGCGAAGCGAGGTGAGCTCGCGATCACTCGAGCGGGCGGCGACGCGCCGGTGGTGCGATCGGCGGCGAGTGACGTGTTGGCCAACTGGAAGGGGGCCAAGTTGAAGCCGTTGGGGTATTCTGTCCTCTCCGGTTTGTTACTTTGGTTGATTCCGGCTCCGGCTGGCGTGACGACGCAGGCGTGGCATTTGCTAGCCGTCTTCGTCGCGACGATCGTGGGCATCATTACCAACCCGCTTCCACTCGGTGCGGTGGCGATGATCGGCCTCGGCGTGTCCATGACGACGGGTCTTCTGCCGTTCAGCGCCGCGTTCAGCGCCTTCTCGAGCGAGATTCCGTGGTTGATTGCGCTCGCCTTCTTCCTCGCACGCGGTTTCATCAAGACTGGTCTCGGTAACCGCATCGCATACAAGATTGTGAGCCTCTTCGGCAAGTCCACGCTCGGATTGACCTATTCTCTCGTCTTCTCCGAAGCGCTCCTCGCGCCGGCCATTCCGTCCCTCGCGGCTCGCGCGGGTGGTATCTTCTTGCCGCTTGCCAAGGCACTCTGCGTCGCGTGTGGCTCTGATCCGGCCAATGGAACCGAAAAGAAGATGGGTGCGTACGTCATGACCACCGTCTTCCAAACTTCCACCATTTCCTCCGGTATGTTCATCACCGCCATGGCGGCGAACCCGTTGAGCGTCAACTTGGCGGCTTCCATCACCGGTATCACTATCACCTGGGCGCAGTGGGCCATTGGCGCCGCGCTTCCAGGCTTGGTGTGCTTGCTCGCCACCCCGCTCATCTTGTACGTCTTGTACCCGCCGGAAGTCAAGGACTCTCCGGAAGCTCCGGCCAAGGCTCGCGAAGAACTCGAAAAACTCGGGCCGATGTCTCTCGATGAAAAGATTATGGCTGCCGCTCTCTCTTTGACCGTCGGCTTGTGGATCTTCGGATCCAAGTTTGGCGTTGGATCCGTTGCCGCCGCGCTCAACGGCTTGGCCATCCTCCTTGTCTCTGGTGTCATCACTTGGAAGGAATGCCTCGCTGAGGGTCCGGCCTGGGATACCCTCGTATGGTTCGCCGCTCTCATCGCCATGGCTGGCTACCTGAACAAATACGGCTTGATTCCGGCCTTCTCCGCTGGCGTAGTCAACGTTGTCTCTGGCCTCGGCTTGGCTTGGCAACCGGCGTTTGTCATCGTGACGCTCGTCTACTTCTACTCCCACTACCTCTTCGCGTCTGGTGCGGCGCACATTGGTGCCATGTACAGTGCCTTCTTGTCCGTGCTCATCGCCTGCGGCGCTCCGCCGCTCGTGTCCGCGCTCACTCTCGGTATCCTTTCCAACGTTATGGGTTGCACCACGCACTACGGTATCGGTTCCGCCCCGCCGTTCTTCGGCGCCAACTACGTTCCGCTCGGGACCTGGTGGCGTATCGGCTTTGGCATGTCCATCTTCTACATTTTGACCTTCCTCGGCATCGGTTTCCCGTGGTGGAAGATTCTCGGCTACTGGTAAACGCGCTGACGCGTCAGTGCACAACTCTTTTGACCGCGACACCACACGTTCGGTAAACGCATGAGTTGCTGATAAGTACTTCGAATCGTTTTCTCTTGTTTGCACTCGTATTTAATAACAAAATCCTACTCATGTGATGATGACGAAGTTGGCGTGTTCCGTGGCTACGTCTTTCAAACTCAACTTCTGCGATAAAACTCCAAATCAGCAGCTTCCGTGCTCGCGTCTCGAGTGATGGTTGCAAAACTGTTACGACTGCGAAGACCCGCCGCCACGTCCGCATCGCTCGCACCGTCCGGGACGACAGAGAAGACTGCGTACAACCGCCCCGCGTACACGGTGATGGAGGCGAAAATGTGTCCAAAAAAGCCAACCAAATCGTAATCGACGTACAGTTGCCCGTCGACGTCTCTGTCGTTCACGACGAAAGAATCCGCAGCGATAATGGCGTCTTGCAGATTGTAATCGCTCAACGCGAGATCACTGATGATTGCCTCTCTATCATCCTTGAGCTTGGCGTACCCCGGAAGCGTGACGCAGTACACATTCGCCCCCTTGACCGACTTGGACTTCCACCTATTATCCGTCCCATTCGTCGACTTTTCCACCTTATTCACGGTATCCTGCTCCCATCCCGAAGGGATTTCGTAGAAGTACTTAAACTTGTCAAAGTTGTTCTCGTTCCCGCCGTACCCGCCGTACGAGCTCGAAGACGTCGCCTCTCCGTAAAACCGCATCCATCCGTTGTCGATGGGCTGTGGGTTTACGATCCCTTCCGCCCGCGCTATCTCGCCCTTTGTCATCAACATCGCCGCCATCGCGCTCATCGCTAACATCGCTTCACGGCGGTCAATCGTCGGTCGGTTCTCTTCAAAGTTTGACGAGGAGGACGATCTCGCCGTGACGATACCCACGCGCGCACTGCGCCCGCGTCGTCGTCGCGCGTTTTCATCGCGATGTACCGCCCTGGGGCGCGTCATTGCGTTCGTCACCGCGCGCATCGTCGTCGCGCGCATCATTCTTCCGTCTTCGTCGTCCTTCTTCCCGCGTTCGAGTGTGAGGATTCTAGCGTCAACAAACGTTGCGCCCAGTCAGTGAGGTCGGTCGGGGGCCGCGGGTTTGGTTTGAGGGAAGGGTTGCGTTGGTGAGACAATGAGAAAATGTTATAACTCGGTATTGTACGAGAGTGATTTTTGTATCGCTACGCAGGCGCTAGAACATGAAAACATTTAGTTGAGCGACTTGTCCGTGTTGGAGGAACCGTCGGAACCAGCCAAGACGGCGCCGTCCAAGTAGGCGTCGGCCAATTGAACGCGCTTGATGTTTTCTTGCTCGTTTTCGATAGCCTTACCGTACGCCAAGAGCACTTCGAGGGACATGGGCGGCGGTTCGAAGACGACTTCTTCACCCTTGCGCGGGTTGACGAGGCGCTTGCCGAGGGCTTCGTAGCCGACGTCGAGGATGAAGTCGCGAACCTTGTCGTCGTAGACGCGGGCTCGGAGGGCACCGAAGAAATCGATGGATTGACCGTCGAAGGTGGCGACGAGGGTTTCAACGTCTTCCCTGGAGACACCGTCCGCCATGAAGATACCGTGGGCAATGCCGACACGGTCTTCAAAGGTCGGGGACCAGTAGAACTTTTCCATACGGCCGTCACGGACGAGCGGGGCGTACAAGGTGGAGAAATCGTTACCGGTGGCGACAATCGGCACACGCGGGATTTCGATAACTTCGTATTGGCCCGGAAGCTGAACGTTCGTGGGGTTATCCGCGATGTTCATGAGCGTGGCGTTAACCATTTGGTTGTTAACGGTGTATTGGGTGGTACCACCCATACGACCGGCGCCGGCGTCGAGATCGTTGATGAACAAGCAGGACATCTTACCCTTCTTGACAATGTCGGACGCCTCACGGTAACGTTGACGCACGAGCTTGGCCGGCTCACCGGCGTTACCGGATTCGAGCTCACCAGCAGACATGACAATCGGGGCAATACCGAGCTTCTTGAAGATCAAGTCAGACTGGAAAGTCTTACCTTGACCCTTACCACCCCACACGCCGAGAATGAGCGGCACCTTGATCTTCGGCAATTCCATGTAGTTCTTGGCAATGTGCACAACCATCTTATCCATGAAGGACGGGGAGATGTAGAAGTTCTCCGTGGTGATGTTGTCGTGTTGGGAGTACGTCTTCATACCCGCGGACAAGTAATCAGTGGAGGACATGGTGGCGTTGTGGGTACCGCCGAGGCCGGCCGCGCCTTGAAACTTCGAGTCAACCATGCCGCGGCCGCGGGTGATGTCTTGCTGGTCGTCAGAGATGTCTTCATCCATTCCCTTCCAGCGGGACATTTCAACCTTGGAGCCGTTGGAGACGGAGGAAACGCGGGCACCGAGGAAGGTCTTCGGCGCGATGGCGCGCTTCGTCGTAACGTTGGCCTGCTCAAAGACAAAACAAAGGGTCGGATCATCGGGTCAGTCGATCCGTTTTTTCGTCATCGTAAGACGTCATCACCTCATCCACGTCGGATGAGGCGATCGACACCCGAAAAATCCAAAGAAAAAAAACACGCGTTATAAAAAACAAACGGGTACGAATGGCAATATAATAACCAAATCGTAACCCTATACAGAAGAAAAATATTGTTTCCCCAGGGGTGGGTGGGCGCGAAACAACCGACGGACGTGGAGCGGACCCCCGACGACCTGTGGACGGGGATCCCAACGACGGACGACGGACGACGGACGACGGACGACGGAACGGAACGGACGATCGGGAACGGAACAAAAAACAAGTCTTTATTCTTCATCCGTCGTCGTCGTTCGGTACGTGCGCGCGCGTCGCGAAGGGGATGGCTCGTCGGCTTCGTCGCGCGACCCCCTTCTTCCGCGCGCGTCCCCGCGCTTCCATTTCCATCCACACCGCGGGTCGACGCGCGCGCGCGCGCCACCGCTCGACCGCCCGCGAGCGAATGGAAGAATGAAAGATTTCTTTCGCGTCGTCCGTCGTCGAGTTTCGCTCCGTATCACCCTCCCGGTGGCGACGACGCGGAGGAGGTTCGCACGCACCTTGACGCCGCATCGCGGCTGCACGATCGTGGACATTGGTGCGAGTTTTCGTATAGGTGTCGCAGTGTGTCGCCCGCCCCGGGGCGCCGCGACGGGTCGGGTCGGGTCCAGAGCTCCACGTCGGACGCGCGTTTTTTTTTCGTTTGGGCACGTCTCCTCGTAAATTTACTCGTCGATTCTTGAGTGAATACCCACATGTCCGTCCAATCGAACCCATCATCGATCGGGCCACCGGATCGATGCGAGTTTTGTTTCGAAACAAACCGTGAGAAAGAGATGGAGAGACAAGGGGGGGTGTGGTGGTGGTGTACCCCTCCCTTTGCGTTTCATTTCCACACCCGGGTGTTGTTCGTTCGTTTCGTTCGTTTCGTTCGTTCGTCTCGTCGTCCGAGGGGGTGGTCGGTTGAACGGGAAACGTGCGACGTGGCGAGTTTTTTTTTGTACGACGTGAATTCAATCGATCGCGCGTCGTCGCTCGGAACGGATTTTGGGCGTGCCGACGGCAGTGAGTGTCGACGACGAACCCGAATCGGATCGGATCGGATCGGATCGGGTCTGGGAATTCAATCGCACGCGACGCTTTCGATTTGACCATGAAACGCTTGTTCGGGGCGCCGAAACGGACGGCGAACGCGGCGACGGCTGGGAAAACGCTCACAGATGCCGCGGCTTCGCTGGAGACGCGAACGAACGCGATCGATGAGAAGATCCGGGCGTTGGATCGAGATCTGGCGAAACACAGAGAGGCGATCAAACGGGCGAGATCTGGACCGGCGCAGGAGGCGGCGAAACGGCGGGCGCTGGTGGTTTTGAAACAGAGGAAAATGTACGAGTCGCAACGAGAGCAACTGTACGGGCAGCGTTTCAACGTGGAGCAAGTGGCGTTCGCGAGCGAGCAAGCCAAGGATACGGTGGAGACGGTGCGGGCGATGCAGAGCGCGTCGAAGGAGTTGAAGACGGCGTTCAAGGCGAAGGAGTTTGATCTGAACGCGATCGATGCGTTGAATGATGATATGGCGGACCTTTTGGATCTCGGCGACGAGATTCAAGAGACGCTCGGACGGTCGTACAACGTTCCGGATGGTTTGGACGAGGATGACTTGTTGGAGGAGCTCGACGCGTTGGAGCTGGACATGTTGGAAGAAGAGTCGGAGCTCGCGGGTGGAGTGCCGAGTTATCTGCAGGATGAACCGCTTCCAGAGGCTCCCGAAGAGGAACCCGTCGTGCTCCCAGAGGCGGGCGCGGCGACGCGACCAGTCGAGAGCGCGGAAGCGGCGCCAGCCGTTCGAGACACGGCTTAGAATGTAGAAAACAATCGTGTGTTCATTCGTTGTAATTTCCTAATCAGTACTTCTACTTGCTACTTGCTACTTGCGTTCGCGACTGCTGACCGAGCGCTCTAAAGCCATTTTACGTTCCGAATGCGGCTCAACCGTGGTGTCATTTCCCGACGCTAAAAGTGTGTTCATTAGCGCGTTTCCAGAGAAGGATCGAACACTCGAGCCATTGCGGGCTCACGATGCGAATGTTGCCGCGTTTGATCGCTTCTTTGACCTTGTCCGTCGTGCGCGCCGCGGCGACGACGTGCGTCGTTTCTTCAGTCAACGTGGGAGAACACTTTGCGCCAAAGTCCTCCGCCAGCGTCCACAACGGATGGTTCGTCGGATCTGTGTGTATCGGAAACACGCGACTAAAGACGATGTTCACACCCGCGAGTACGTCTTTTCGGTGTTCTTGTAGAATGTCTGCTACGCTCGGCGGACGATTCAACGCGTCGTATCGATCAAAATAATCCTTGTGCACAGATGTGAGCACCTTCATCGCCGTCGCCAACATGCCCTCTTCCGCGCACTCATCTTGACCCACATCCAGCAGGGATAATCCGGGTAAACCAAATTGCTTTCTCGCGTTCGGAAAGAATAAGTATCTCTCGCACGTGATGAGGTTTCTTCTGTGCGACGCCCAGACGCTCACCGTGTCGTCGAAAATCAGGCACGCGTCCGCGATACCTTCCAATGTGCCGTTGAGGCTCTTCTCGCTCGGAGCTATCAAAATCCCATCCTCCATCTCACCGAGTCCTCTAATTTCGCCGTTGATCCAGCGCCTCTTCGGGTCGAGGAGAGCGGCCATCTGATCGGCGTACAGTTGCGAGCCCATTGTGTTGATGTGAAGCTCAAACAATTCAGACGCCTTTTCGAGAAACAATCTCACGCCGGGTCGCAACTTTGTGAGGAGATCCATGTGTTCCAGATGGAACACACTTCGCGCGAGAGGATTGTTCGTTTTAGCCGCGCGAGCGACGTCAGCATCGAGTAAACGCATGGCGTTGATGAGTGTACTCGCGTTTTGGCGCAAATCTCGCACCAAAACTGTGTTGAGTAACGTGTGGTCGAGATCGAGCACCAGCGGAAGCTTTCGGACCTCGAGGAGACGTTTTAGTTTGGCGTCGAGGCATTTAGAATCATTGGCGCGTTTTTGTGGCGGCGATATCGGCGTTCGCTTCCTGAACTGAGGCGAGTTGATGTTGTTCAGCACCTCAGCCGAGACGTCTTGAACGCGAGTGAGGGACTCGAGGGTGTCAAACTCGCCACCACCCATGAGGTCGTGACTCGTCGCGTCGGGTTTCGCTTTCTTGAACGTTGGCGACGCCAGTCCATCCTCGTCATTCTCTTTCGCGGTAAAGTCATCCTGCGGCAATAACTCCACCAGTCGCGGCGCGATTTCACCCTCCTCTGGTTCCGACTCGGATTCCTCCTCCTCTTCTTCATCCGACGAAGACGGTTTTTCCGTCGGCGTCGGCACCACAATCGGATCCGCCTCCCGCAACGATATTCTCATCTTCTTCGCACGAGACACCATGGCCTCTGGCGGGGGCGCCCCCGCGGGCGGTTTCGGCGGTTTCGGCGGCGGTGGTTGCGGCGGTTTCGGC
>Ga0255754_10002488_pt1 | contig 13700 bp, 14 predicted proteins | sample 101ome_22_FD_179954 | JGI IMG/M metagenome (GOLD analysis project Ga0255754, IMG submission 179954) | Coastal salt marsh microbial communities from the Groves Creek Marsh, Skidaway Island, Georgia - 101412BT metaG (version 2) | ecosystem: Environmental > Aquatic > Marine > Intertidal zone >... | reverse complement strand
AAGAAACTAAAAAAAAAATAAAAAAAAAAAAGGATTTTTTTAATGGAAGTTTGGGCACTTGAATAAAATATTAATCAATTGATGAAAAATCAATTTCATAATATTTAATAAGGCTTTAAACTAATTTAGAATCAAATAAAATTTATTTAACCAAATAAAAAAAAAATAAACAGCCTATAAAAAAAATTTAACTGTTAAAGCTGTTAAATTATCTAAGGTATAAACTCACTTGGGTTTGAATTTAAAAAAAATTTAAAATTGTTAAATAATGTTACTCTATTTGTAAAATTTACTTCTACAGATAAATGATCCATAGTTTTTTCATTTAAAAAACCATTTTTTATTAAATAAATTGAACTCATAACTTGTATTCCTTTTTTATATTTTGACCAAGAGAAATTAGAGTATTCATTAAAAAAAGAAATAAAAGTAGAATGATTTATTCCACAAACATTCGAGAATTCGACTTGAGAATTTAAAAGGTCTAATGACAAATTTCCAATAATTAATTTATTTTCAATTTGTTGAATTTTTTCTAAAATTTGAAATCTGTTATTAAAATCATTATTTTTTATTATTGGTTTTCTTATTGACCAAAAATTAATTTTAGAATAAATAGATTCTAGATCAGTTTTTCTTTTATTCAAAATTCTATTTTCTGTTAAAATATCTCCAGAAAAAATTCTTGGAAATAGTATAAGTATGACAAGTCCTATTATCCAAATTACATTTGCAAATAAAAGCCATTCCCTTAAGAAATAATAATTAGTATCGGGTTTACTAATGATAAGAATTCTAATAATTACCAAAAAAAACGATACTAAACAATAAGATAACCATAATCTATATGTAAGAGTGTGATTTTTAATACTTTTATACTTTATCATTATTATTAAAAAAACAAATAACAAAGTATAAAAAAACACAAAGCTAATTGGACTTAAATAGTGGGAACTTCCAAAATTATAATCAAATTTATAAATATCGAAAACCATATAACCAAGAATTACCATATAGTAAATAATACTTGATGCAAATGTTTTGAGCTTATCTAAAAACACAAAATTAGAAACATAGAGATACCATAATCCAGGAAAAACATACCAATAAATTCCTGCACCTCTTTTCTTAGAAGGATTGAAAACATATGAAGAAATATCTTGAGGAGTATTATTTAAAAAATCATAAACAACATAACTTCTGGAAATTATAATATTTATCATTATAAGAATAAAAACTATAAGATTTAATGAAATATTATTGTTTTTAAATAGTTGTTTTGTGATTATAAATAATATCATAATCGACAAACATAGCATTACCAAAGAGGATGAAAATAATATTATAAAAGGTAATTTAATCATATTTTTTAACTTAAATTGCAATAAACAATTTAAATATATGAAATAAAATGTATTATTGCATTTTACAATAAATAATATTAACACTACAACTCAAAAAATGAATTTTAGATCAACATGTCCTGTTTCCAATTTACTAGATATTATTGGTCATAAATGGTCTATTTTAATTGTTAGAGATATATTTATAGGAAGAAAAACCTACTCCGACTTTTTAAATGCTCCTGAAAAGATTTCTTCTAACATTTTAGTAGATAGACTTAAGAAATTAACTCAAGCTGGTATTATCGAATATACTAAAAATCCTGAGGATAAAAAAATAAAAATTTATAATTTAACTTCTAAAGGAATTGACTTGTATCCAATAATGGTTGAAATGTCATTATGGTCTAAAAAACACTTGAATGTTGCTTTTCATCCATTAGCAATAGATATGTTTGAAAATATTGATGAAATAGGTGTCGAAAAGCATATTTCTAATACAATTAATGCTTTCAAAAAATAATACAATTAAGATTACTTATAAACTTACTGGGAAAGAAAGTATTTAAAAACAAAATTTTCTGTACTAGATATTTGTGTTAGAAAATACCATCAATTACCATCAAATGCAGGTTTTGTGTTTACCCCTAAAAAATAATTTCTGCTTTCGTTTGGTTTGAATCTATTAATATTTGTATCTTTGCATTCCACATCGCGGGATAGAGCAGTAGGTAGCTCGTCGGGCTCATAACCCGAAGGTCACAGGTTCGAGTCCTGTTCCCGCTACACAGTCGAACCCTCAACCTTTTTGGTTGGGGGTTTTTTTTATCATTTGATTCGAAAAGTTTCCCCTGTCCAAATAAATCAAACTCCAACTTTTTTAATTTACTTAACTATTGAAAATAGATTCAGTTATTCTTTTATTTGAAGTCACAATTTGTGATCTCAACTATGATACTCATTTTCAGTAATTTCAAACAAAAAAAGTCTTATATTAGTTATTTAATCAAATTAACAAACTAATACCTACCTACTCATGAAACATATTTTCAAATCTTTTCTTGTAGTAGCAACAATAGCGCTTATTAGTAGCTCTTGTAATACTCAATCTGAACCAGATATCGTAATTGGAGTACAGACCTATTCCTTTAGAACAATGGAAGACCAAAGTCCATTGGCCGTATTAGAATACATCAAACAAACTGGAGTTAAAAATGTTGAACTCATGGGAAATCACGCAGAACCTTATGCAGGAGCACCTGAAAGTCCTATGACGGATCCAGCTAAACGTTCAGTGATGATCAAACAGTGGAGAAAACAAGAACTTACCGATGAGGAAAAAGAATTGGCCTTAGTGATTGCAGAAGAAATGCAAGCTTACAATCTCGAAGTTCAAGAATGGCGTAAAAACGTAGATTACTCAAAATTTGAAGAGCTGAGAAACTTATACAATCAAGCTGGTATTTCCATCTTTGCATTCAAGCCTAGTGTTTTTGGAAAAGACAATACTGACGATGATATTCGATATGGAATGAGAGCCGCTAAAGCTCTTGGTGCAACTCATATCACCCTTGAGCATCCATCAGAAGATGAGCACACTGCACGTTTAGGTAAGCTCGGAGAGGAAGAAGGAATGCTAGTTGCTTACCACGGTCATATGCAACAAACCCCAACACTTTGGGACACAGCACTAAGCCAATCTTCAGCAAATAGACTTAATCTTGATTTTGGACATTACATCGCAGCTGAAAACGAACATCCATTACAAATCATTAGCAACAAACACGATCAAATCGCGAGTATGCATTTAAAGGATCGCCAAAGAGAAAGCAATGGCGGTGCTAATTTGGTTTGGGGAACTGGAGATACTCCGATTGCTGATGTGATCAATTTGATTCGCGAAAATGGCTATCAATTTCCAATAACGATTGAATTGGAATACCAAGTTCCCGAGGGTTCAGATGCTGTTCAAGAAGTAAAACGCTGTTTGGACTACATCAATACTATTAAGGGCTCTTAATCCATTTTAAAAGAGTTCCATCGATAACACATCTGATACGTTTAAACCAAAGTATTCAAATTGTAAAGAATCTTTAAAGTAAAACGCCCCTTAGAAAAGGGGCGTTATAACAAACAAACAAACTAAACAAAAATCTTATTTAAAAGACTTTCCTATTAACTAAAAAGACTGTCTTGAAGTTGAAGAATTGTTTGACAGCCATTATTTATACAACAAATATAGTCGCAACTACCGTGATCCTTGCTGTGAATTTTTTCCATTTATTATAAATTTTAAGCAGCGCTACAAGAATTGTATAACTTCAGGCAAAAAAAGTATAATGATCCCTAATTTAGGGATCAAAAATCATTGAAAACCACTTCATCAATATCAAAAAAAACGCCCCAAAAAGGGGCGCTTACAAACAAACAAACTAATAGTACTTAAACATAATTTCTTTAAGTGTTACTGTACTTTATGAAGTACCCAAGCCTCATTAGAATTAGGCTTCATAATCACCAAGGTTTTCTTACTTGGAGAAAATACATATTGAGAACTGTAGGTCTCTTCAACTGGATACGTACGCTCAATCGATAACGTAGATTGATCTCCAGAGATAAATCCTTTAGCTAATAAAGCTTTCGTTTTAGCCACTCTCATGAACGTAATCTTGTAATCCATGTCTCTTGTAATTTGCACAAACTCATTGTCTAAGGTTTGCCAAATTCCAAAAATCTCCATACCGATCTCATCAACTAAATTTGATCCTGTAACATCTATAGGGGTGTTACAGCATTCTGTTGTAACTATAGTTTCTTCTTTAGGTTGAACCGCTGCAATGCTCATTAAACTTGCTACTAAGGCTCCGGTTGTCAATAAAAACTTTCTCATAACTTTTAAGTTTTAAATTATAAGACAAATTTACTGCGAGAATTAGCCGTAATATGTATGTTTTTTTGCTGATTATTGTCTATTTTTGCTTTAAATTGCATTTTTGTATATTTTGATGACAATAAAGTATATAATTAGATTTCAAGCTTAAGAATTCATCATGATCAATCACAAAATTCACAAAGAATTTACCCAATCAGAAGCCTCGGTCAATGTCATGTATTTTGATCAGTACAACCGTGGATCTCAGGATGCTGGATGGCATTATCACGAGGAATTTGAAATTGTTTACATCAGTAATGGTGTCGGTCGACGTAAAATTGGATTGCACCTCTCAAATTTTAGTGATGGAGAACTAGTATTGATAGGAAGCAATGTTCCTCACCATGGGTTTACCAATAATTTTGAAAATGATCGCTTTGAAGTAGTCGTTCATTTTAAGTCTACCATGTTGGGTACAGCCCTTGAAGAAACAAAAGAGTTTTCAAAAATTAAACAATTACTGGATCTCGCAGCAAACGGCATCGCTTTTGATCGTGAATTTAAACACCGAATTGGAAAACGCTTGCTTCTTTTAATGGATGAAAGCAATTTTAAAAAGATTTTTTCGCTCATGGAAATCTTAAATGAAATGGCTATAACGGATCAAAAGACCATTCTCAATGCCCAAGGAGATTCTTTTTTACTCAATCCTCGAGAAAGTGATCGAATCAACAAGGTATTCAACTACATTGAAAAAAACTATTCTGATCCTATCAGTCTAGAAGATGTTGCTCAAATAGTCTTTATGAGTCCCAGCTCCTTTAGTAGGTTCTTTAAAAAAACCACTTCTAAGACTTTTGTAAGCTATTTGAACGAGTACCGAATCAACAATGCCATCAAACTCTTATTACAAACTGATAAGGATGTACAATCGATTGGATATGAATGTGGGTTTAACAATATCCCTAACTTTTTTAGACAGTTTAAAAAGCAAACGACCTACAGTCCTAATGAATATCGAAAAATACATCTATAACATTTCTCTACGTAAATCTAAATCCTAGTTTTTGTAATTTAGCAACATGAAATCATCCCTAGTACTTTTATCATTCTTTTTGAGTCTTGCCCTACAGGCACAGCAACTCAAAGGAAAATGGATCATCGCTAAAGACAGTGCAACTGTTAGTCTTATTGGTACTACTGTGCTAAATTTCAATCAGAACGATCTAAGCATTTACGATTTTAAAGATTTTAAATCAATTCACAGTTATTCGCTAGAAAACGACAGCATTATCGTCGATGGAACCTCTTGGGGACATTTAAAATTTGTAGGTCAAAATCGGATTAGAATTGAACTAGAGGATGAACACCAACGAATATTTGGCACTGATTATGTTCGTTTGGTTCCCACAAAAACTCCCAATACGCTCGAAGAGTTGAATGAGTTTACCTATTACTACAAAACTGAGAAAGAAGTGGACACTATATTTTTAGGAATTCAATTACTAGCGAGACCTGATAAGTTAAAACGTTATGAGATTGAACAAATAGACTCTACACTTCTCTTGACAAGTTTTAAATTTGGAAAGCGTTTTAAGTCAATGCCGATACTAAACGCCTACGAAAACTTCATACGATTGGATGGACTTCCAGAAAAACCATATACCGTAAGAGCAGGAAGGATTTACGAACTACCTGAAATTGATATGAGCTTTTTAGAAGAAGATCAAGAGTCGAATGAAGATCACAACAACAATAACTAACGACCATGGATTTAGCAATACGACTTCTTATTAACCTTTTTGTAGCAATCATTATTATTCGCTTTATATATCATCGTTACTCGGAGAATTCCAAGCATATGTTTACCTACTTTATGATTAGTACAGTGGTATTTTTACTGTGTTATTCTCTCAAACAAAACGAGTTGGATATTGGATTAGCCATCGGTCTTTTTGCTGTTTTTGGCATTATCAGATACCGTACTTTTACCATTGAAATTAAAGAGATGACCTATCTCTTTGTGGTTATTGGAATAGCAATCATCAACGCACTATCGAATGACAAGGTGAGCTCATTGGAAATGATTTTATCGAACGCTTTTGTAATCTTGATGTTGTTTGTGATCGAAAACACTTATAAGAATAAAACAAAATTACTTCCCCAAGAAGTCACACTTCCTTATTCAGATCTCTTTCAACACCATAAAAAACTTGAGCTCATACAAACTCTAGAAAATGAATTTAACTGTCACATTGAGAAAGTTAAGGTTCAAAAAATTGATTTGGTAAACAAAACTGTAAAACTAACCTACTACTTCAAAGTATAATTGTGAAGCGAATTTTAAGTATTTTATTCATAGGCAGTAGCACCCTATTAATAGCTCAATCTACATCAGAGGCCAAATCTTGGATCGGCATCAAAACCAAATTTCAAATTTCAGAAAAACTCCACAATTCAATTGGATTACAATATCGATCAAAGAGTGATTTTAAAGAATTAGACAAGTACTTTTTTGAAAATAATATCGAATATGACTTCTCTAAAGAGTTCTCTTTAGAAGTTGGTCTTAGAATTGGCAAAAATAACGACACTAGTGGAGGTCAACAAGGAATTGAAAATCAATATCGAGTTCACACTGATCTGAACTACAATAAGCGTTTTGGTAATGTAAAATTTAAATCTAGAGTCCGTTATCAACTATCCAATGAGTTTGGATCTACAAATCCTAGCAGTAAATACTTGCGCTTTAAAAACGGCATAGAGTTCCACATTGACAATTGGAACTACGATCCTGAGTTTTTAATTGAACCTTTTTTGAGCGTTGGTGACCCCAATTTTTCAGGAGTTAAGAAATGGCGTTATGGAGCTCAAACAGATCTTTCTTTTGGGGAACACAAACTAAAAGTCGCTTATTTCTATATGACAGCTACTCAGTTTATCGAACGCCATCACATCATTGGTTTGTTTTACAAGTTCAAACTCTAATCAACTCTAACTTCCCAACTCACTACAGCTTGATTTTTAGGTGCCGTATACGCTTTAAGGGCTTTGAATTTCAATTCAATTCGCTCTAGTTGTTCAAGTGTTTTAATCTGAAGAGTCATCCTTCCCATAGCAGGAACCGTAAAAACTCTTGGATTGAAATAGAACGAATAAGGCATTTGATTTTCGAGCAACAAATCAGAGCTCGAATGATTGATTAAAGTCAATTCCAACAGTTCTGAATCATTGAGGTAATGTGGATTTTCAACACTTAGAGAATTTTTGAGAAGCGGAATTACAAATTCTTCTTTGCCTACCCAAAAGTTATTAAAAACTGCAACAGTTCTTCCTTCAAAAAGCGCCTCTTTGATAGAATTGAGCTCCTTATCTTTTGAAAATATGAGGGTGATGGGCCTATGGGTTTGATGTTTGTCCAAATAATCCCATCCAATTAAATCGTGTACGTCGGAGTTTCCAAGTACAGTTAGTCCTTCTTCTAAAGCTAATGCAAAAGCTTCTTCGCTATAGGCTCCTTCATTGATTACTTCAACTCCGTGAAGTTTTCCTTGCTGGATCATTTTCTGTTGAAATTCAGAAAAAATTGGAATTCCTTTAGAGCTTTGTCGGTACCAGGCTGGATGATTCCAAAACACAAAAGCTCCTTGTTTTTTAGCTTCGTTAAACGATGTTTTTGGGTCTTCTTTATCCAAAAGTGGATTGGCGTCCGATATAAATATGGCATTATTGTGACCTACAGGTGCTGAACGAGTAATCTCTGATCCTGGTATGACAATTAAATTGTGACTTGCAGCCTCCTTTAAAGCGATTTCATAGGAGCGATTTCGATCAGGGTGCGGAAGGTCCTTTTGATGCGGTTGGTATTCCAAATGCTCTGTCATTGCTATAACATCTAAATCTTCCAATAAAGCCTCTTGAACACGGATTGTAGGCCACACATTTCCATCGGAAAAAACAGTGTGAATATGTAAATCAGAACTCAGTGTTTGATAGCCCTCAATATCGGGATATGAAATTTTCTTTTGAGCACTGATATGGCTATGCGACTGACTGTAAAGCATAGTCGTCAAAATAAAACTAAAGATTAAGCTGAGGGATTTTAAGTTTTTCATAGGATATTGTAATTTAACTTCCTAAAGATAAGCTAAAAGAGATTACTTATGAAGAACGGCTTAAAACTAGGGCCTGCTACGCTAATTACTGCAGCCTTTATTGGACCAGGGACAGTCACTATATGCGCCAAAGCTGGTATAGAATTCGGTTTTAGCTTACTCTGGGCACTAGTCCTTTCGATTGTAATTGCGATTTCATTTCAGGAAATGTCGGCTCGTATTGGGATTGTGACCAAAAAAGGATTAGCGGAACTCATTAGAACTGAAATTAAAAATCCATTTTTAAAAAGTTTAGTAACCCTTCTCATTCTCTCAGCGATTGTGATTGGAAACACGGCCTATGAAGCTGGCAATCTCAATGGTGCCGTAATGGGACTAGAATCCTTATTTACTGAAAAATACGCAAGTTTCTACCCATGGATTATTGGAATCACAACAGCGATCTTACTGCGTTTTGGTTCGATGAAGTACCTTAAGAATATTTTGATAGGTTTAGTGCTCTTTATGAGTAGTTCCTTTTTAATCACAGCCATCATTACAGGCCCTGTGCTAGGTGAACTCTTCAGCGGATTAAGTTCATTTCATCTCGACAGCACCACTGTTTTTACTGCCATTGCTCTTGTTGGAACCACTGTAGTTCCTTATAATTTGTTCTTACACGCAGCCATGGCTAAAGAACACTGGAATGATCCTAGTCATCTAGCACATGTACGCTTGGACACCTTTATTGCCATTGGATTAGGAGGCATCATTTCCATATCGATTATGATCACAGCTGCTGCTATTGATGCCACTAGTCTAAAATCAGTGGTCGATATTGCTGCTGGCCTAGAGCCCCTCTACGGAAAATTTGCCAAAACGATGATAGGATTAGGTCTCTTTGCAGCTGGAATTAGTTCAGCACTAACAGCTCCAATTGCAGCAGCATATGTAGCTAATTCGTGTTTTAACTGGAAGGTTGGTCCTTCTGATCCAAAGTTTAAAAACACCGCATTAGTCATTCTGATATTGGGGATGTTTTCTTTGGGTTTTGGATTTAGCCCCCTGATCATCATTCAATTCGCCCAAATAACCAATGGTATCCTACTGCCAATTTTAGCGATCTACATCCTTTGGTTGGTCAACAACAATTCACTATTAAAGGAATATAAAAATGGAATTGTTCAAAATATATTGGGAATTTTAATCGTTATCATAAGCGTACTCATGAGTATTAAAACCCTTTCCAATATATTTTAATGAATAGAAATCAACTACATATCAACTGCGACTTAGGAGAAGGCTCCAAAAATGAAGCACAAATCATGAACTACATACAGGCCTGTAATATTGCCTGTGGTGGACATTTTGGAAATTCAACTAGTGTTTATCAAACCCTTTCAAAAGCAGTTGATCATGGACTTGAAGTAGGTGCTCACCCCTCCTACCCAGACTTTGAGAATTTTGGTAGAGTATCCATCAAACTCGATAAAGAAGCGTTCTTTTCAAGTATGAGACAACAATTGGACCTTTATTTTGATCAGCTTTCAAAACTACATACTAAAAACAATCACATCAAAGCCCACGGAGCCCTTTACAACGACTTGTGTGTAAATGAGGAATTGTGTATTTGGTTTTTAGAGGTCACAAAGTCCTATCCTCATAAGACATTATACACCCCTTTTAACGGTAGATTAGCAGATTTAGCAAAGGAATCGAATACACCAGTGTCTTTTGAAGCCTTTATCGATCGCAATTACAATCGAGAAGGCCGATTGATTTCAAGAGCCTTACCCCATGCTGAAAAAGACAGCTTAGATGCTGTATACGATCAGTTAGAAAGCATTCGATTAAAACAAGAAGTTCCATGTACTGATGGTACATTTGTCCCTATGAAAGCTGCTACATTTTGCATACACGGAGATCACCCCTTGGCATTAGAAAGGCTCCATTTTATAGAAAAACGCTATTCCAAATGAGCTATCAACTAATCTATAGACAATACAACGAGCGATCTGTTCTCATTCAATGGCCTCAAGTGATTGATCAGACTCTATTAAAAGATATTAATGAGTTCAAAAAAGCGATTGAATTGCACCTTCCCAAAAGTTATTCAGTAGCATCCTATTGTGAACTAATGCTGGAATTTCCCTCTTACATTGAAGATTATTCAAAGCTTGTAAAAGAGTTGAAAAAACTATATCAAAATAAAGAAGAAGGGAACTACAAATCTTCTCTCATTCGAATTCCTGTTTGTTATGACCCTTTATTTGGAGTAGATCAAGAACAGCTCTGTGACGATCTAAAGCTTTCTCTTGAAGAATTAGTAGAACTTCACACCAAAAACACTTATACTGTTTTTGCAATAGGATTCCTTCCAGGTTTCATGTATTTAGGTGGATTGGACAAGCGACTCTATCACCCTAGACTCATCCATCCAAGAGAAAAAGTACCTAAGGGCTCTGTGGGGATTGCAGGGATGCAAACAGGTATTTATCCAGGTGAAAGTCCTGGTGGCTGGCAACTCATAGGAAGATCTCCATTAGATCTCTTTAAGGTTGAAAATGATCCTCCTTGTTTTGTAAGTGTAGGGGATAAAATTCAGTTTTATCCTATCAATATGGACGAGTACCAACTCATCAGTATTCAAATAGAAACAAAAATCTATCAACTCGATAAAACTCCCTATGTCTATTAAAGTTATCAAATCAGGTATGTATACCTCCGTTCAGGATTTAGGTAGAATAGGCTATAGCGAATACGGAGTCCCTAAGGGAGGTGCTATGGATCAAATGGCATTAAAAACCGCTAACTCCCTTCTGGGAAATCAGCTCGATGATGCCTGCCTTGAAATCACCATGATGGGTCCTGTTCTCCAATTTCAAGCAGACACCTATATCGCTACAGCAGGAGCAGAATTTGAGTTATTTTTAGACGACGAGCCCATTCCCTTTCGAGAAGCTGTCTTTGTAAAATCCAATCAAGTTCTAAAATTTGGTAAACTCAAAAAGGGCATCCGAATTTATTTAGCAGTCTGTGGAGGAATTCAAACCCCAAAAGTATTGGAAAGTCGATCACTTCTAAAAAGAGTCACCTCTTATTATAAAATAGAAGACGGCATGGAGCTCCCCTTACTTGACAAATGCATGAAGCCTCAGGTATTTGCAGTGCCAAAACCAAAAGACTTTAATGGATTTTTAGAGGCTTATCCTGGCCCTGAATTTGAATCTTTAAGCGATTCTCAAAAAGAACAACTTCACAAAAATGAATTCAAGGTAAGTCATCTCAACGATCGAATGGCCTATCAAATAGAACCCAATTTGGATCCACATCAGATAGATCAACTCACTTCAGTTGTCATGGCTGGTTCCGTTCAACTGACCCCAAAGGGAAGTCTGATTATTTTGATGAGAGATGGGCAAACAACTGGAGGTTATCCAAGAGTTTTGCAACTCAGCGAAGAAAGTATCGATTTAGTAGCTCAAATGGCTACTGCTTCTAAATTCAAGTTTAGATTTCTAACAAAATTTAAGGAAACCTTATAGATTTGTTCTTAAAGAATTCACGAACTTTGCAGTCAAAATTTTTAAGACCGATTCCATGAATCTTAATGTGCTGGAACAGAGAGGATATTTAGATCGACCAATTCCTGATTCTATTGATTTAAAATCAGAGATCAAACAATTGCTCAAATCTAAGAATGCAGTACTTCTCGCACACTATTATCAGAACGAGGAAATTCAAGATCTTGCCGATTATCTCGGAGATAGTTTATTCTTAGCTCAAAAAGCTAAAGAAGTCACAGCTGACATCATTGTTTTTGCAGGAGTTCACTTTATGGCCGAGACTGCAAAAATCATCAATCCAACAAAAAAAGTAGTACTTCCCGATTTAAAAGCAGGATGCTCTCTTGCGGATTCTTGTCCTCCTAAAGATTTTGCAGCTTTTAAGAAATTACACCCCAATGCAAAGGTGGTTACCTATATCAACTGTTCTGCAGAAATCAAAGCACTGAGTGATATTGTTTGTACCTCTAGCAATGCGGTCGATGTGATCAACTCTTTTGACAAGGATCAAGAATTGATCTTTGCTCCAGATAAAAACCTTGGAAAATACCTCATTAAAGAAACGGGAAGAGATCTCATTCTTTGGGATGGTTCTTGTATCGTTCACGAGGCCTTTTCCTTTGAAAAGATTACCCAACTAGCTATCGAACATCCTGAAGCAAAATTTATTGCTCACCCTGAGAGCGAATCACAAATACTCGATATTGCACATTATATTGGTTCTACCTCAGGTCTATTAAACTTTGTTCAAAAGGACAGCGCACAAACTTATATCGTAGCAACTGAAGCGGGAATCCTTCACGAGATGAGAAAAGCTGTTCCCCACAAGAATCTCATACCAGCTCCTGTAGACGATGACAGCTGTGCTTGTAGCGAATGTGCTTTTATGAAATTAAACACTCTTGAAAAACTCTATCTGTGTTTAAAGTACGAACAGCCAGAAATTCAATTAAACGACGATCTGATACGTGATGCCTATCTACCCATTCAACGAATGTTGGATCTAAAGTAAATCTATGCTAACAGATGTTTTGGTTATCGGTTCAGGAATTGCAGGCATGTCCTATGCCATTAAATTATCTGAGCTCAATCCAAAACTTCGTATCGTTGTACTTTCCAAAAGGAATCTTCTCGAAAGCAACACCAAATACGCCCAAGGAGGTATAGCAGTTGTTCAAAACTTTCAGAAAGATTCTTTCGACAAACACATTGCAGACACCCTAAAGGCTGGAGATGGACTTTGTAATAAAGAGGTGGTCTCTTTCGTGGTCAAGGAAGGTCCTGATCGATTAGAAGAACTACTCAATTGGGGAACCGAGTTCGATCAAGAAGGAGAAGGATTTCACCTGGGTAAAGAAGGTGGTCATACCGCGAAGCGAATTGTTCATTACAAAGACAAATCAGGTCATCAGATTCAAGAGGCATTGATTAAAAAAATTAAATCCATCCCTCAAATCACCATCTTAGAAAATCACACCTTAGTCAATTTGATCACCGATCACCAATTAGATCAAGGATCCGAGAGAAGATGCTATGGTGCCTATGTAATTTCATCCAAAGATCAACGCATCGTCAAGATAGTTGCTGGGATAACGGTGTTATCCACTGGTGGAGCTGGAGCAGTTTACAATAAGACCACCAATCCTGATTCAGCTACAGGAGATGGTATTGCTGCCGCCTATAGAGCTAAAGTAAGAATTGCCAATCTCCAATACGTTCAATTCCATCCAACGGCCTTAGCTCTAGATTACAATGGAAAAACCTTTTTGATCTCCGAAGCCGTTAGAGGTGCAGGAGCACACTTAAAAAATTCTAAAAGAGAACG
>Ga0255754_10002487_pt1 | contig 13705 bp, 13 predicted proteins | sample 101ome_22_FD_179954 | JGI IMG/M metagenome (GOLD analysis project Ga0255754, IMG submission 179954) | Coastal salt marsh microbial communities from the Groves Creek Marsh, Skidaway Island, Georgia - 101412BT metaG (version 2) | ecosystem: Environmental > Aquatic > Marine > Intertidal zone >... | reverse complement strand
AGGATAACAGCAAAAGGACTACTCCCCATGTGCTCCTTAGCTTGAAGAATTGCATGCCCCAAACCCAACATCTCAGTTTGATTAACAAAATTCAAGTTACAATTCCCAATAATTCTTTTGATACAGTCTAATTTTTTGTTTTTAGGGTTATTATTCAAAAGTGATTCAAGATAAGGAAAAGGTTCAAAATATTCTTTTATCGCTGATTTATATTTGTTAACTACAAAAACCATTTCTGTAATACCACTTTCATATGCTTCATCAATTGCATATTGAATTAAAGGTTTGTCCAAAATGGGTAGGAGTTCCTTTGGAACAGTTTTAGTTACTGGAAGAAATCTTGTACCAAAACCTGCGACTGGAAATAAGCAATGTTGAATCATTAATTACTAAATTTATTTTTCAAAATCTTCTTTCCTAACTCTACACCAGGTTGATCATAAGTATTTATTTGCATAAATGAACCTATAGAAGATGTAAGCAGAAAAAATCTATACATTAATTTTGCAATATTAATTTCATCGATAGTTGTAATAGTTATTTTGTCGCATGGAATATCCTTCTCATGAAGAATTGCCTCATAAGTCGAATCAGCTTGCAAATTTATTAGATCGTTAAAACTTTTATTATTTAAGAAATCTAAATTCAAACAACTAAAAATTTCTTTGTCTGGAATTAATGATTCGTCCTTAAAATTATCAATTTTAAAAATGGTTATGGTCTTATCTCTTGGACCATCCATAATTAATTGTAAAAAACTATGTTGATCATCAGGACCTATTAGCGAAATTGGAGTTAATCCCTGGCGGGTAGCATTAATATTCTTCTTTCCAAGAGACTCAGCCCATAACTGAACAAACCATCTATTAAAATCTCTAAATACTGAAGAATAAGAGAAAACAATATTCATAGGAAATCTACTTTTATTTTCTACAAGAAATCTCGCTTTATTGATTATTAGATCGAAGTATTCTCTTTTATTAAAAAAGCTTTCATGGACAATTTTACAACCATCTAAAAGTTTTTGAATATCTACACCAATTATTGCAAGAGGTAATAGCCCTACAGGACTGAATACCGAAAACCTTCCTCCAACATTCTCTGGAATTAAAAAACTGCCAATATTATTCTTTGATGCAAAGTCCCAGAGTGGAGTATTTTTACCGGCAATTACAGAACAGTTATCTTTTGAAATCTTTATTCTTGCAGAAAGATATTTGAGAATACTTATTGGTTCAATAGTGCTACCCGACTTTGAGATAATAATAAATTGAGAATTGTTCAAATCCCCAAGATTTAGAAGATAATTTATCCTCAATGGATCAATCGTATCTAGAAAAAATAACTTTTTCTTAAAATTGTGAGTGGTCCTTAAAAAAGTGTAAATTGATTTCGTACCAAGGCTAGATCCACCAATACCAACTACATAGATATAATCTTTTGTAACCTGCTTTGCATAGGATAGGATAGAACTAATATCTTGCCCATGAAGAGAATAGTATCCAATATCTCCTAACTCCTCTTTTAGATTATTAAGAATCTCATCATTGGACTTAATTTCATAAAAATTTCGTTCGTATTTCATGGACTGAACACTTTATCTAATAACTTTTGAAGTATGATACACACTGTCATTGTAAGTATAATTGTATTATGGTTTATACTAAAACTAGTTTTAATAAAAAAACAATCCTTATTACTGGAGGTGCTGGGTTTATTGGAAGCAATCTGGCATTTTATTTTCAAGAGAACTATCCATATTCCAAAGTTGTAGTTTTTGACTGTTTTAGAAGTGAAGCGACCTTCTCTAATGGAAATCTACAAAGTTTTGGACATTATAAAAATTTAATTGGATTTACTGGTGACATTATCTGTGGAAATATCAATAACCCAACTGATCTTGAAATGCTTAATGATATTAAATTTGACTATATTTTTCATCAGGCAGCCATTTCAGACACAAGGGTTTACGATCAAGAGATGGTAATGAAAACCAATGTCAATTCATTCTATTGGTTTTTAGAGAAAACAAAAAAAGATAATGCAACTCTTATCTATGCCAGTTCTGCAGCTACTTATGGGAGCATGCCCTCACCTCAAAAAATTGGTTTTGAGAATCCTGAAAATCCATATGGTTATAGTAAATATGCCATGGATCAAATTGCAACACAATTTTCAAAGAAAAATCCAGATATAAAAATTATCGGGCTCAAATTCTTTAATGTATATGGACCTAGGGAGTATTTCAAGAATAAAACATCTTCAATGGTTATTCAACTTGGGCATCAAATACTCAATGGGCAGGCCCCTCGATTATTTGAGGGATCTGATCAGATTCTGAGAGACTTCATTTTTATTGATGATGTTCTACAGGCTAACATTAAGGCATGTGAATCACAAAACAATGGTGTTTACAACGTTGGCACTGGAAAGTCAAGAAGTTTTCAAGATATAGCTGATATACTCCAAAAAGAGTTAGAGTGTGATTATGGTACTGAGTATTTCACTAACCCTTACATTGGTTATCAGATGCACACTCAAGCAGACATTAGCTCATCTGAAGAAAATTTCAACTTTAAGCCTGTCTTTTCTCTTGAAGAGGGAATTAAGCAGTATGTCCCAAATATTAAAAATATGTTTAAGATGCCTTCTGATTAATGCTCAACTCTCTACAAAAAACTCATCCTAAAATTCTTGTCATTGGTGATTTAATGATTGATAAATATCTCTGGGGTGATTGCACACGTGTTTCACCTGAAGCACCTGTTCAAATTATCAATGTAAAGAGAGAAACAAAGGTGCTAGGTGGTGCTGGAAATGTTGCCCACAATCTTGTAACACTTGGATCTAATGTTGAAGTATTAAGTGTCATTGGTGGATGCGAAATTTCTAATGAATTAAGAAATCTTTTCAGAAAAATTAACCTTGGAACAGATTATCTAATTGAGCAAAAAGATCGTGTTACTTCAAAGAAGACGAGGATCGTGTCATCTCAACAACAAGTTATTAGATACGACATTGAAAGTGATGAGGACATCAATCAAGTTTCTGAAAAGACATTGATTGATATATTCAAATCAGTCATAAGTGAATTTGATTTGGTTATTCTCTCAGATTATGGGAAAGGGGTCATAACTAATTTTGTTGCTCAAGAAGTTATTGAGGTGGCTAACTCTTATGGTATTAAAGTAATAGTTGATCCAAAAGGCTCTGATTATTCTAAATATACCTCTGCTTATCTCTTAACTCCTAATAAGAAAGAAGCTTCTGAGGCAACTGGTATAAATATTTCAGATAAAAAATCCCTTAAAGAAGCCTTAAGTTATTTAAAGGATTTTTGTAAATTACATACTTCTCTAATCACTCTAAGTGAAGACGGTATTGCTATATTTGATAACAAATTTAGATCTCATCCAACGGTTGCCAGAGAAGTGTTTGATGTCACTGGAGCTGGTGATACAGTGATTGCAGCCCTTGGTTATGCCTTGGCTGCCAAGGAAGATATTGACTCTGCAGTAGTCCTTGCCAACTTAGCAGCTGGAGTCGTTGTTGGGAAACTTGGTTCTGCAACAGTATCATTTAAAGAAATTATTAAGTATGAATCCATACTCAAAAATTCTGAATGTGAAGAGAGTGTATTGTCATCAGAAAAATTCACTGAGATTTTAGGAAATTTAAGAAAGTTTAAGAAAAAAATTGTATTCACTAATGGTTGTTTTGATATTCTTCATATGGGCCATGTCAAATATTTAGAAAAAGCTAAGAAACTAGGAGATATTCTAGTTGTAGGTGTTAATTCAGATGATTCCGTCAAGAGATTGAAAGGCCAGAATAGACCTATCAACCCTCTTAATGACAGGTGCTGCGTCATTGCTTCACTAAGATCAGTCGATTTTGTTATTCCTTTCGAGGAAGATACGCCAATAAAATTGATTACCGCAATTGCTCCAGATATACTTGTGAAAGGGGGTGACTATAAAGAAAAAAAGGTGGTTGGTGAAGAAATTGCCAAGGAGCTTGTTTTAATAGACTTTATAGAGGGCAGAAGTACTTCTAATACAATTACAAAAATACAGAAAAGTGATAGAAATTATTAAAAGTGAGCTCAATCTCCATAATGAGGTTTTCTCGAAAATGGAGACACTTTCAAGTTCAATTGAATCTATTGCAAAATTGGCATTAGACTCTATCAAATCAAATGGGAAAATTATTATATTTGGTAATGGTGGTTCTGCTGCTGATGCCCAACATATTGCTGCTGAACTTGTTGGTAGATATAAAGTCAGTAGAAAAGGATTGTCTGCTATAGCTCTAACCACAGATACATCTGCCTTAACAGCAATATCTAATGATTTCGGATATGAGAATGTTTTTAAAAGACAGCTTGAAGCACTTTTAAATAAAAATGACCTAGTTATAGGAATCAGCACATCTGGTAATAGCCATAATGTTCTTAATGCTCTTGAATACGCTAAAAGTATTCATGCAAGAGTTGTTGGTTTTTCGGGTGCCCAAGGTGGGAAGATGAATGACATTTGCGATATTAATCTTATAATACCTTCAGATGACACTCCTAGAATTCAGGAAATGCACATATTCGTTGGTCATACACTTTGTCACTTGATAGATATTCATTTCTCAGATTAAACTTAAGGCTGAGTTAATCACGTCTTTGCTAGTAATCTTTTTCATGCAGTCATGATGTTTTAATGGACAAACTCTTTTCATACAAGGTTGACATGCTAAATCCTTTTTAATAATAACTGAATTATCATTCATCCATTGGCTAGTCTCATTAATCTTTGTGGGGCCAAATATTGAAACTGTTGGAACCTGTAATGCTGCAGCAATATGCATTGGTCCTGAGTCTCCAGTTATAAAAATATCTAAAGTTGAAATATGCTCTACTAAGTCTGAAATTGATGTCTTTCCAGAAAGATTCTCAACATTAGTACAATTATTTCTCTTGAGATCATTTACAATTTTATCTGCTAAAAAAACCTCGTTAAGCCCCCCGAAAATTAGAATATCAAACTTTCCAGACAAGGACAAAACTACTTCAACAAACTTTTTATAAGGCCAACATTTTGCTGAACCGTATGATGCACCCGGGTTAATTCCTAAAAGTGGAGTCCTGGAAGTCCTAGGATATTGTGAATGATGAATCTTAAGTTTGCCAGCATCTAATCTAATACCAAGAGATACTTGAACAAACTGATTATATTTCTCGACCTGGTGTCCAGATGTAAATGAATTTTTTTTATATTGGTATTTTTCATTTGCTTTAACTAAAAATTTTAGAACAGAAGACCTAAGAGAACTTCTAAATGAAATAAAAATATCAAATTTAGACAATGTTTTGATTGTCGAAAAATAAGTGTTAATTTTTTTGTCCCACTTGATGATTGAGTCACAAGAAGGATGGTATTTCAATATTTCAGTAGAGATATCAGAACCAATAAAAGTTAACTTAGAGCCTGGAAATTTCTTCAGAATATTCTCTATTGCCGGGGAAGTCATTATGGTATCGCCTAGCCATGTCGGTAACTCAATTAAAATTTTCTTCATTAAGACTTTACCTTCTTAGATATGCAAAATTCACTTAAAAAAACAACAAAAAGTCAGAAATAGATTCAGGAAAACTTTACATTTATTAATTGGGAGAATACTAGTCATAAATATGTTTTGTAATGAGGTGGAGAGTTTGCTTCATATTTCTCTGAATTGAAAATCTTCTAGCTATATTAATATTATTTTCTTTTATTGAATTTAAATTCTCATCGTCTATTATTAAGTCCTTTATCTTAGAAGAGACTTCAGCTTCATTTCCTTGCCTAAAAACATATTCAGGATCGAGTAGTTCAGAAGCCCCATTTCCATGTGAAGTAAAAACCACATTTCCAAAATTCATGGCCTCAAGGGTTACATTCGAGAATGGATCATATAGGCTTGGCAATATAACAAAATCACTAATGCAATAAAAGTCATTTACATCATCTCTGGGACCAATAAAGTTTACAATATCTCTTAAACCCAAATTACTCGAAGTATCAATATATTTATTAATATTTTTATCATAGCCAATAACAAAAGCTATTACTCCGATTGTCTTTAAAAGTGATATTATCTTAAGAAAAGAGTCAACACCTTTTCTGCTAAAGCCACTACCGACAAATAATATTATTTTTTTAGAATCGATATAGGAAAATTCCTTATAAATTTTTTTATATGAATAATAATAATCACAACTTTTAACAGGTATCCCATTGTAAATTACTTTTATATTTTTAGAACTAATGCCATAGGTTTGGATAATTTCTGATTTAACCATCTGAGAATTTGCAACTATGACTCTTGCACTTGAGAAACATTTTTTTTCATAATATTTCATAACCCTATGAAGAGGGTTAAAAGATTTTTTATTTGTCTTTTCTAAAAATACCTTATGAACTCCATCGCCAGCCCTGTATATATCTGGACATGAAATTCTTTCTAAAGAAAAATAAAATTTGTTTTTTTTGTTCCAGCACAAGAACTTATCAAACAAGAACATTCTCATCCATGAAGGTAAAAATGAAGGAAAAGGAGAGTTTAGTACTTCACAATCAACACCTCTTTCATGTAGGGCATTACTTAATCTTGAGAGGTAGTTTTCAGCGCCTCCATAAGGAGTATGCTTCTCACGAATTAGATGAATTTTTTTCAAGAACTTTTATCCAGAAAGTAAGTGTACTAGCCCTAAAAATAAAACAATATTTCTCCTCATATTTTCTTGGACTAAATTTAAAAATTACTCTGCCAATAAGGCCAAATAAAGATCCAGAGAATGATAACTTTTTATTTTTAATCATTAATCCTTTACCAATATAGTGAGAAACAGACTGCTTTTCAAAATGATCAAAAGAGAAAAAAGATAAGTGATGGATATGGGTCGGATCTATCCATGAAGAAATGGAGGAGAAATGTGGTGTAATTATTTTAATTGTACACCCCTCTTTAGAGACTCTTATTAGTTCTTTAAAAACTCCAGGAATGTCAAAGAAATGTTCTATTACGTTATCAAGTAGAATCTCATCAACAGAATCATCTTCAAATGGCAAGGCTTCATTTTCAATATCACAAATAACTTCCGCAGCATCACAATTGAATTTATCAACCCCTACAAATCCTTTAACAACTTTATTGCCGCACCCAAGATTTAACTTCATCTCTATATTTTAAGAAGATTAATCACATCTTTGTATGAAATTTGATCCATGCCTCTAGATTTTTTATCTAAGTTTTCATAATAAATTTCATGGTCAGTTCTAGAAATTATTTTATGCATTCCTAATTTCTGAGTTCCATCAATATTCTTGTATAAATTTTTAGCATTTTCATCCCATGGACCCCAAATGGAAGGATGACTGGCTCCAAATAAGGAGTTCACTGGTATATTATTTGCTGCAGCTAAATGCATTGGCGCAGAATCTACACCGAAGAAGAAAACAGCTTTTGATATTAAATAAGATAATTCGGATATAGTTAGACCCCCTGACAATACAATAATATCCTCCTTGCAAAGATTTAATATATTTTCAAGCTCATATTTTTCGAGTCTATCATTTGATGAGGTGATTACAACATTGAAGCCTAACTGAGATACTATGTAGTCAATTACCAGAGCCATTTTTTCATTATCCCAGGACTTAAACATCCATCTTGAGACAGGATGAACAACAACGAACTTATCTATGTTTTTATCAGTAAGAATTTTATTAATTTTATTCATAGAGTCAATTGAATGGAAAATTTCAACTTTTTTAGTTGAAATATCCACCTCAAGCATTTTGCAAAAGTTAAGATCTTTTTCTACTGTATGAAGGTATTTATCACAGTAATTATATGAAATTCTTCTTTTAAACAAAGAAAAATTAAGTTTTTTTGGTGGGTATGTCAGAATTTTCTTTGCCCCAGATAATAAACCTACCAAGATACCTCTATCTCCTTCGGTGAGGTTTATAACAATGTCGTAATGCTCTTTACGAATTTTTTTTATAAAATGATATTCTTCTAAAAGTCTTGGCAAAAACCATCGATTTTTAACTTTTCTTCTTTCATATAAGAATAATTTGTTAATTTTTGGGTTATGCTTAAGGATTTCTTCACACTCAGCGTTGATTGCATAATCAATGATGCAGTCTTGAAAATTTGATTTCAAATTATCAATTAATGGAGTTGATAATAAAACATCCCCTATATTCCTAAACTTAATGAGTAAGATTTTAATTTTCATGAAGATTTAAATAAAAAGTGTCATTTTGTACTACTTTCGCCCATACTAAAAATTAGACTATATTAATTTATTGTATATATTGAAAACTTTTTTAGCCATAACACTTTGACTAAAATTATTTCGAATGTATGTTCTTGTTTCTTTAAAAAGAAAATTTTTATTATTTAAAAAATCACTTACAGAGTTATCCAAGGCGTCTTGTGAATCTTTATTAATGACTCTAAAATTTTTCTCAGAATATAAGTCTAAAACACTTCCAACATCTGTTGATATTGAGGGAATATTCATTAATAATGCCTGAATTAATGATTGAGGAACGCCTTCTCCGCTATCAGAGGATAATATGAATAAGTCTAAAATTGATAGAAACTCTGCAGGATTATTCAAGTGTCCGAGTAGGTCAACCTTATTAGATAGATTTTTTTTGGTGATTAGTTCTGTCAATTTAGTTTTTTGGGGTCCATCTCCAGCAATGAGGAACTTTATTTTCTTATTTGGATAAATCTCCAATATTCTCTCGGCCATAGTAATAAACCTATCATGTCTTTTAAAGCCTCTCAAGACTGCAAGGGTTCCAATTATTATTTCATCGTGACATAAATTAAAATCAGTCTTAAGATTTGATTTATCGAACTTAGATGGGTCAAAATATTTATCATCTGGTCCAGTTGGTATTGATTCAATTTTCCCAACATTAATTCTATTTCGGGAAATCATATCTAATCTAACAGATTCCCCTGTTGTGATAATGAAGTCTGCCAAAGAATTGATAAAGTTTATTCTAGATGCACTTATCAAGTTTGATAAGTGCCTAGTTCTAATAAACTTTATTCCGGAAATTTTTGAAGCTATGCCACCGACCCATGTATCTTTTCCACTATGCGTATTGATAATTTGAAACTTTTCTTTATTGATTATCTTAACAAGTTTAAAAAGAGTGACTAAGTCAAAATTTCCACCAAAGGGTAACAAATAGCATTTAATTTTTTCTTTACGCGCCTGAAGATATATTTTGCTATCTTTCCTGCAAGCTATTGCTGAAAAAACTCCATAACTATTCATAGATTTTATCTCATGAATAATTCTAATTTCTTGCCCTCCCCAGCCGTCAGACCATTCAGTGTGTAAAACTTTAATCATAAGATTTTCTTATTCTTTAAAATTTGTTGAATTTCACTCAAATCAAGACTTTCTAGACACTGACTTTTGCCCGAATTATTGCAGCCAACTTGTGTGCAAGGAACGCAGTTCATCTTATTTAAAAAAATGTCATTTTTTCCTATTTGGACTATTAATGAATTTTTAAATTCATTATATTTCTGATTGGGACTAGAGTTGTATGGTCCCCAGCAATTAACTTTGGTAGGTCCAAAAAAAACTACCGAGGGTATATTATTCGAATAAGCTACATGTGCAATTGCCGTATCAACAGTTATAGCTAATGACGATAAACTATTTATTGCTATTGTTTCCTCAAAGGTAAGTTTACCACTCAAGTCGATTGGATTGGAGTCAACGTACTTCATAATGGAATCCATTTTTTTCATCTCTTTTTCAATTGGAGATGATGTAAGAACTACTTTGACATGTAAGTTGAATTCGCAATAATCAATAATTTGCGCCATGGTTTTATCATTAATGCATTTATATAAACACATTGAAACAGGATGAATATGAATAAACTTTTGATTATTTTTTAAGAAACTTTTTGTTCTATCAAGAGTCTCTTTTCTTATCTCTATTTGAATTTTTCTACTATATATTCTTTTCCCTAAAATTCTTATAGGGTCAAGATTTAAGTCAATAACATGCCGATCCCCATGATGAAAAAAATAATTAGTATATGCCTTTCTATATAAAGGCATTAGATCTGAAATTTTTCTACCAATTCTTATTTTGGAACCACTGAAGATAGAAACTAAAGCACTTCTTTCTCCTCTATCTGTGGCAATATAAATGTCATATTTTTTTTTTCTTATTCTAAGTAAATTTCTAAGATCTAATAGAGATTTTTTAAAACTAGTTACACCTTTTTTCTTAAACAAAATAATATCGTTCACAAAATTAATATTGGCTATAGATTCTTCGCTTCCATGAATCAAAGCTACATCAATATTTGCATCAGGAAAATTCTTTCTTAAGTTGAACAGCAATGGAGTGACTAATAATACATCTCCTAAACTTTTAAATTTAGAAACTAAAATTTTCACTTTGCATATTTCCTAAAAGTATAAATTGCATAAACTATTGCGATAATTAATCCTCTCCAACCATCCAAAAACCCAAATCTAAGAAAATAAATTTTTATAAAAACCCATAAAGGAGAAAAAAAAGCTTTTAATTTACTCTTTTTTTTAACACTTAGAGTTGCATACTTCTTTTGGGTTTTGTAGAAATCAATAACACTTGAGAACGCATAATGAATTAAATGATTTTGAATAGTTCCTACAGGACCTAGAACTTCTACTTTTTCATGGACTATTGAGTCGGTAAATCTTCCAAATTTTTTATTAAACAACCTTAATGTGTAATCAGGATAAAGTCCGCCATGCTTAATATACTTTCCAAAAAAGGAATTTAATCTTGGTATCTTATAACCATGAAAAACGGGATTCTTAAGGATCTCCTGAATCTCAACCTTCAATTTATTGGGGATTCTTTCATCTGCATCAATCACAAGCACCCAATCATTATTAGTTAAAGATACAGCTTTGTTTTTTTGTTGCCCATATCCTAACCAAGCGCTATATTCAACATGAGCTCCATGCTCTTTTGCAATCTCACAAGTCCTATCATCTGAACCTGAATCAAGTACTATTATTTCATCTGCAAAATCTGAAGAAATCAAAGCTTCTCTGATATTTCTTTCTTCATTCTTAGTGATTATTACTACCGAAAGAGGTTTATCCATCTAAAATATTTATAACTTTTTATGTATTATACTTTTTAATGTTTGAAAAATTAAAAACTGTCTTTCTTGATAGAGATGGGGTAATAAATAAAGAGATAGGTTATCTTCATAAAACTTCAGATTTTCAATTTATTGATTATGTTTTTCAGTCTTGTAAATATTTAAATTCAATTGGATATCAGATCATTGTTATAACTAATCAATCAGGAATTGGGAGAGGGTTCTACTCAAAAAAGGATTTCTTTGAGTTAAATGAGTGGATGATTAAACAATTTAGAAATTCGGGAGTTGAAATCCAAGAAGTATTTTTTTGTCCTCATTCTCCTGAGGATGATTGTGAATGCAGGAAGCCCAAACCTGGCATGTTTCATTCTGCATTTAAAAAATTCAACATTGATAAAAAAAACTCTTGGATGATTGGGGACAAGGAAGATGATATTACTGCAGCTAGGAATGCAGGGTTAGAAAATACAATCCTTGTAAGGAGTGGTCATGATATTAATGAAAAAATATCAAAAGCAAAATTCATTGTCGACTCAATAAAAGACATTACAAGTCTTATTAACTAAACTTTATAGTATTCTTTATACCATTCAACAAATTTTTGAATACCCTCTTCAAGACTTATCTTTGGCTTATAATCCAATTCACTTACAAGGTCTTCAACATCTGCATATGTATCTGGAACATCTCCAGGTTGCACAGGTAATAAATCCTTCTTGGCTTTAACGCCAAGATTTTTCTCAAGAGAATCGATGTATTTCATTAACTCTTCAGGCTTATTTCTTCCAATATTATAAATTTTATATGGGGCCGAAGATGAGGAAAGATCTGGACTTTCTGACTTCCAACTCTTATTTGGAGTAGGTATATGATTTATTACCCTAATAATTCCCTCTATTATGTCATCAATAAATGTAAAGTCTCTTTTATGATGTCCGAAGTTAAATACTTTTATTGAATCGCCAGAGACTATAGCCTTTGCAAATTTTTGTAATGCCATATCAGGCCTATCAAAAGGTCCATAAACAGTAAAAAATCTTAAACCAGTTGTAGGTAAATCATACAAATGACTGTATGTGTGTGCCATTAATTCATTGGCTTTTTTTGTGGCAGCATAAAGACTAATGGGGTGATTTACTGAATCATGTGTGGAGAATGGTTGTGAAGAGTTAAGGCCATACACAGAACTAGATGAAGCGTAGATAAAATGACTAATTGAGTTATTTCTACACTCTTCCAATATATTCCCAAAACCAACCAAGTTTGTATCAATATAAGCATACGGATTATCAATAGAATATCTCACTCCAGCTTGTGCAGCAAGATTTACTACTGCATCAAAATCATATTTTCTAAAAATATCACGTATTAAATTACGATCTTCAATATTTCCCTCGATGTGTGTGTATTTTCTGTTATTGATATGCCTTGAAACTCTTGCTTTTTTCAGTTCAGGATCATAATAATCATTATGATTATCTATGCCAACAACGGTATTGCCTTTTTCTAATAATTTAAGTGACAAAGCAGAACCAATAAAACCCGCGCTTCCAGTAATAAAAATTTTCATAATTTATTAATCAGAATTAAAAATATCTCTTGTATAGACTTTATGTTTGACATCAAGGATTTCATCAGTTAATCTATTTGCAACTATAACATCACATCTTTTTTTAAAATCATCGAGATTATTTATCACTTTGGAATTAAAAAAATGACCTTCCTTTTTCAAGGAAAGGACCGGTTCATAAACTATAACCTCGACGCCTTTTGACTTTATTCTTTTCATAATACCCTGAATAGAGGAAGCCCTAAAGTTATCAGATTCACTTTTCATAATTAATCTGTATATGCCAACCAATTTTGGTTGTCTCGATAATATTTGATCAGAAATAAAATCTTTTCTAGTCGAGTTTGCAGAGACAATGGCATTGATAAGATTATTTGGAACATCTTGATAGTTTGCTCTCAATTGCTTAGTGTCTTTTGGAAGACAATATCCACCATATCCAAAAGATGGATTGTTGTAATGATTTCCGATTCGTGGATCAAGGCCCACACCTTCTATTATAGATTTTGTATCCAAATCATGTAATTCAGCATAAGAATCAAGCTCATTAAAATATGCAACTCTCATAGCAAGGTAAGTATTACTAAATAACTTAACTGCTTCAGCCTCCGTAGAATTCATATAAAGGATATCAACCTTCTCTTCTGCTGAAGCATGCAATAACATTTCGGCAAAAGTTTTAGCCTCCTCAGAATCATCCCCAAGAATAATTCTTGAGGGATGAAGATTATCATATAAGGCCTTGCCTTCACGCAGAAACTCGGGTGAAAAAATTATCTTATTATTAACAAATTTTTTCCTTATGAGTTTTGTATAACCAACAGGCACAGTCGATTTTATTATCACAGTGGCGTTAGAACTGATGTCTTCTATATCCTGCATAACCTTCTCAATAGAATCCGTATTGAAAAAATTATTCTCAGTATCGTAATCAGTTGGGGTAGCA
>Ga0255754_10002483_pt1 | contig 13712 bp, 8 predicted proteins | sample 101ome_22_FD_179954 | JGI IMG/M metagenome (GOLD analysis project Ga0255754, IMG submission 179954) | Coastal salt marsh microbial communities from the Groves Creek Marsh, Skidaway Island, Georgia - 101412BT metaG (version 2) | ecosystem: Environmental > Aquatic > Marine > Intertidal zone > Salt... | reverse complement strand
GCCTCCGTCGCCCGTCGCACTTGTTCCACCGTCGCCGTCGATCCCGCGCGCGCGCGCGTTTCGATTCGCACCCTCGCCAGCGTCGTCGTCGTCGTCGTCGACATTATTCGCGCCGCGCTCTCTCGCGCGGCGCCAACGAACCAACGAACGAACCAAACCAAACCAAACGAAACGAACGACAGACGCGCTCGAATGATGTCGAAAACTCGTTACTCACACTTTCTTTCCACAACGGACCGACTCACGGGCGCCCGGTCGAATCCAATTCCAATCCCGAATCCGATTCCGAATCCGATTCCACCCGAGATGTCGCACCCGCCGCACGTTTCGACGGATCGCGCTTTTTTCCATCGGTTCGGACGACGCATCGGATTCGGTCACACGATGCGGGGCAGTGGACGGGGGGGGAGGGTGAAATCGACGGGTCGTGACCCGTGAAAAAAAACAGTACCGTAGTGAAATTCCGCTCGTTCGTTCGAGTCGTCGTCGAATCCATCAATCGACGCGAGTCTGACGTGGACGCGGTTTCGGGGTCGATTTCGAACCGGCGCCTGGCTGGATCGGGTTCGGGTTCGAGTGGATGGATATGGTTGGACGGCGCGACAGTGGGAGACGCCGGTCGGACGAGTCGACGCGAAACGCACGGTTCGGTTCGGTTCGGTTCGGTTCGGTTCGGTTCGGTTCGGTATACGTGTCTGAATCGCCCGACTTCGGGACGGCCGAACGCCGCGCGTGAAACGCACTCGAGCGTCTCTTCGGGGGATCATCGCTGACGAGGATAGGACGACGACGACCCTCGGGGGCGAACGAACAACGGAACGAAGGGTTCGGGGCGACGCGATGGCGCGAGAGGCGATGGGCAAGGTGCGAGAGGGCGATGCGCGGGAGAGAAGGAATGGATCGACGCGCGGACGGTGTTTGGCGCTCGTTCGTTCGTGTGCGTCGACGGATGAACCAGGAGTGTCGATTTGACAACGCGCCTTTTCCCTCGTTGGGTTCAAGGTTGAGAGTACTGGACGACTGACGACGACGGCGCGATGGAACGCTCTCCGTTTCCCCGCGCGCGCAGAGACGGAGAGAACGAGGGAGTAAAACGATAACCATGGGTGAAGTGAGCGCGGTGTTTCATTTGCCGATTAACGAAGCGGCAAAGGAGGTAAGCGTAAAACTCGAGACGCGGGCGAGGTTTGAAAAAGTGTGGAGGAGCGCGCAGAGCGCGAGTAGTTGATTTTGATATTTTCTTTCTCTCTCCGACTCTCTCTCAATCTGTGGAGGCATTATGCATCGCGTCGCTAGTCAGACTAACTTTGATTGCTTTGAATCGATCGCGCGACGTAGTTGGGTATGTGCGTCACCGTGCTCAAGCAGAGATGTCGGGATTTCGGCGTCACGCGTTGGCCCTACAGAAAAGTGAAAAAGTTGGACACCATCATTAGCGCTCTGCAGGCGCCACCGTCGAATGGTTCTCGTAGTAGTAGCCAGACTGGCGGGAATAGATCGGCTCCCGCAGAAGGGTCTCGGCTTGAAAAGATGAAGAAGACGCGTGAGCTTCTCATCACTCAGCCGAATTGCAAGGCGCATTTGCGCGTGGGTAAGCTCGATAAAGAGCTTCGTAAACGCGTCGCTGAGGCGAGTCGGGATGAAAGCTCCTCGGATTACTCATCAGACGATACCAAAATTCAAACGGGAGACTTGAACCAGCCCTCATCGTCCGGGGTAGGCGTCATCGGAGGCTCGAGCAAGAGCAGAAAGGACACGGCGGCGCAGAGTAGCGGCGCGAGCAATCGAATTCTAGACAAGCTTCTAGAGGCTGTCTCTGTCGTCGACGGGGAAAACGAAGCAAAACATAGCGTATCCAAGAAATCATTCTCGGTGCGGGCCGTAAACTCGTTTTCATCGGGTTCAGAGGAGAGCGAGCAAGGCGCGTTTTCGTTTGCGCCGTACGTCGCAACGCAATCCATGTTTCGTCCTCCCTTCCCGATGTCAAACTTTGAGCTCCCAGCTCACGTCCAGCGACCATTACCGAGAAGATTAGCTTTCTCATCGCGCGACGTGTCCATGTCGGCGAATCGAACGTGGTTTGCGAGCGCGCAACGCTAAACAAAGTCACTCGGCTCGGGCATTTCCAGTCCGAGTCGCCGACGACGCGGTTCCATTCGTAAAGCGCGGCGCCCCGTCCTCGCGGATCGCGGCGCGCCAAACATTCATCCTTTATTATTCATCGAACGTCACCTGATTTTAAATTTTAGAACGAAATGTAAACAAATTGTAGACAAACAAATCATTTAAACCGAGCGCCGCGGGCTGTCTGACTGACTCCAGAAGAAACCTCCACAAGAAGGAGTACGACACGTACGACGATTCATGACTCGTCACGACTCGAAAGCCGCCATTCGGAAAAAAGACCTGTGGGGAAGAACCTGCGTCGGCGCCGTCGTCGTCGTCGTCGTCGTCGTCGTCGTCGTCATTCCTCCTCGCGCGCGCGCCGCCCCGCCCCGACGACGACGACGACGACGGACGAAGTATAATAATCTATCGCCATGGGTAAGACGCCGGCGCAGGAGAACCGGCTTCGGGCCAAGAAGCAGGGCATGTCGCACGACGACGTCAAGAAGGAACAGGCGGCGGAGGCGCACAAGCTCAAGCAGCTCAAAAATAAGGACTTGGACTTTGGCAAGACGAAGGGCGCGGCGATGAATCGTAAACACGAGGTGCACATGCAACGACTTCGTGATATGAACGACCCGACGACTGAGCTGGGGAAGGCGACGCTACGAGCGGCGCGTAAAAAAGCCAAGGAACAACAAGAGTTTTTGCTGAGAACAAAGGGGATCAGCGTCAAGCAACCCGAGTTGCCTCCTGGGGTCGATCCCAAGACGGTTTTGTGTGAGTTTTTTAAACACGGATGCTGCGCAAAGACGGCTGATAAATGTAAGTACTCTCACCAGCTCGATATCGCGACTCGACAGCAAAAGAGAAGCGTGTTTGAAGTGCCAGACGAGGATAACATAGAGATGTGGGATCAGAAGAAGCTCGAGGCGGTGATTGCTCGTAAGCACGGGAGCGAAGCGAATGCGAACAACGAAACGACAATTGTATGCAAACACTTTTTGCAAGCGGTTGAAAAGAAGTTATACGGTTGGTTCTGGCATTGCCCTGGAGGAGCGGATTGCAAGTACAGACACAAGTTGCCTCCCGGGTACGTGTTCAAGTCTGAGCTTCGCGAGAGACTGCTCGAAGAAGCCAGACTGAGGAAAACGGATCAAGACATTCTTCGCGAGAAGCTCATCGCTTTGAAAAAGACTGGCAAGGCGACACCACTTACTCTCGACGTCTACCTTGAGTGGAAGAAGGAGCGCGTGGAGAAGATGAAGGCAGCGTTTGAGGAGGCGAAGAAGGAACGCGCCGCGAAAAATATCCTCACCGGCAGAGAAATCATCGAGCAGTCGCAAGGTGCCGACGCCGGTGGTGAAGACGCTGGTGCTAGTGCTGGAGAAGATGAAATCGTGCGATTGATGCGCGAGCGTAGAGAGGCTGACGAAGAGGCTGAAAGAAAGGCTGCAGAAGAGGCTGCTGAGAACCTCGCACGCGCAAAGCAACTCGGCGATCTTTACAACATTGAAATGCTTCCCGATGAAGTCGATGATTTTGCAGACCTTGAAGAGGAGGATAATTTCGAGCCCCCCGAAGGCTGGACGCCGGATGCGGTCGCTCCGGGCACGCGGGAAGACGAGACTGAGGACGAAACTGTCGAAAAAGAGGATGTCAATGAAAAGAAAGCCCGCCGCGAGGCCGAACTGAAGGCGCTCGAAGAAGAAGGCATCGTACTCGCCGAGAAAACGACGAGAAAGGATAAGGAAGAAGAATTGTTCAAACCCGCGGTCGAAATCCCTGACGAGGCTCTTGGTGGAGAAATGGACCCCAAGAAGCTTGGCGAAATGATCGCCGCGAAACGCGCCGCGGAAGAAGCAGAACGGAACGCCGAACTCGCTGCGCTCGCTGAAGAGAAAGAACGAAAAGAAGCAGCCAAGGCAGCCAAGAAAGCTGAACGTGAAGCTGCGCGCGCCGCAAAGAAGAAAAAGAAGAAGGGAGGCGAGGAAGAGGAGGATATTACAACAATTGAAGCCGCGCTTGGAAAGATTGAACTTGAAGAGACAGGCGCTTCACTGAAGCGTATATCGACGGGTGTTTTGGCTTCGCGCCCGACCGCGCGTGACATTAAGATTATCAACTTTTCCATGGGCATGGGTGGTAGCGAGTTGATCAAGGATTGTGACATTGAAATCACGATCGGCCGTAGATACGGTTTGCTCGGTCAAAACGGTTGCGGCAAGACGAACTTCTTGGAATGTCTTGCTCGTCGCGAGGTCCCGATTCCAGATCACATCGACCTGTACCACTTGCGCGAAGAAGCTGAACCGACGGACAGATCGGCGATCAACACGGTTATTGATGAGGTGAAGGCCGAAATGGAGCGCTTGAACAAATTTGAACAGCACATCCTCGAGACGACGGGTCCCGATGATGAACGCCTCGAAATGATCTATGATCGTCTGGAAGAAATCGATCCTACGACCTTTGAAGCAAGGGCTTCAGAATTGCTTCACTCGCTTGGTTTCTCTCAAGCTATGATTCATCGTGCGACCAAGGATATGTCTGGTGGCTGGCGGATGAGAGTCGCCCTTGCGAAGGCGTTGTTCGCTCAACCGACCCTCCTCTTGTTGGATGAACCGACGAATCACTTGGATCTTGAAGCGTGTGTCTGGCTGGAACACTACTTGTCGCAGTACAAAAAGTGTTTGATTATCGTTTCGCACTCTCAAGATTTCCTTAATGGAGTCTGTACCCACATCATCTGGCTCACGCAGCAAAAGCTGACTTACTACACGGGCAACTACGACACTTTCCAGAAGACCGTTGAAGAAAACAATGTCGTTCAGCAAAAAAAGCACGACAAGGAACAAGCGGATATCAAGCACTTGAAGGAGTTCATCGCGTCGTGTGGTACATATTCCAACATGCGTAAGCAAGCCGAATCCAAGCAAAAGATTATCGACAAGATGGTCGCCGCCGGCCTCACTCCGCCAGTGGTGAAGGAACACAACTTTACGTTTGACTTCCCTGACTGCCAGAAGGTACCACCGCCAGTCTTACCGTTCGCGAACGTTTCTTTTGCGTACAGCGGCAAGAAGGAGGATTACCTGTACGAGAATTTGGAATTGGGCGTCGACTGCGATAGTAGAATCGCGCTCGTCGGACCAAATGGTGCAGGTAAATCGACGTTGCTCAAGCTCATGACGGGAGAACTTACCCCGAGCGTCGGCACAGTGGATAGACATCCCGCGCTTTCCATAGGCAAGTACCATCAGCACTCTGTCGACGTCTTAGACAAGTCGATGACTACTCTGGAGTTCTTCATGAGCACGTATCCAAACACACTGAAGTTCAAGCGTGAAATGGAAGAGTGGCGCGCCTACTTGGGGCGCTACGGCGTTAGTGGGCGCATGCAAATGCAAAAGATTGGCGAGTTATCCGAAGGCCAGCAGTCTAGACTTGTGTTCGCCATGATTTGCATGCAGCGACCCAACTTGTTACTTCTCGATGAGCCTACGAATCACTTGGATCTCGAAGCCATTGACGCTCTCGCTGAAGCCATCAAGCGCTACAACGGTGGTCTCGTGCTCGTTTCGCACGATTTTCGTCTTATCGACCAAGTCGCTGACAAGATTTGGGTCTGCGAAGACAAGACGGTGCGGAACTGGGATAAGGATATCCGCGCGTACAAGAAGCACCTCAGTAAGAAGGCGGAACGCGAAGCTTTGGAGCGCAAGGCAAAACTTTAAGCATTTAGGTTGTTCTAACCTAGTGATGCCACCCTTCGTTGAATTAATCATTTCTAAATACAAAGAATATCTTTTAGTCTCAAACTACTACCGGTACGTACAAGTGCCGCATGCGTCTCGACGCCCGCTCGTCCACGCGAATTTGACAGCGTAACCGTCTCATCACCCCAGCAGAGGACGCGCAAACTTGGCTTGAAACGCTAGTAGCAGCGCATCTGCGCCGCCAAGAAAGACAATCATCAACACCATCCCCAGCAAAACAGCCAACGTGTTCTTTAAAGTACCTTTTAACGTCGACAACGCGAAGAGTTTTTCGTTTGGCCAGTGCAACAACGGCGTGACGTTTCTCAAGTTTTGCGGCTGCTGCGCAATCCACGCGCGGGTCGATCGCGCGATGAACGCCGCGATCGATTCATTGTACACGACAGGCTCGGGTACCGCGGTCACATCACCGTCGCCGTCGCCTCTGTCGTTATCACCAAAAGCGCGAAGACTCTGTGAAACACTGATAAGTCGACGAGAATCGCTTGCTTCTCGAAACGCGCGGCGCTCTCTCGCGCTCGGACCGAGCACGCGACGGCGTCCGATCGTGCGAGTGGGCACTCCGATCGCGCTTCGCGAGCACGACGCGCTCGCGCCGGTCACGACGCGTATCATCCGACCGTGACGCGAGTTTTTGTGGCGACCTCACTGTTGGCCTCTGCGCGAGGCTTCCGTCGCCGTGCATGACCGTCGTCGGGACTTCGTGTCGCCTCGAAGTGAGAGCGAGCCCGTCGCGGGGCTGGCTGCGGCGCGTCGAGGGCGAACGGGCGTTGAGCGTCGCGCGCGCGGTGCGAGCGACGGCGGCGAGCGCGCGAACTTCGGGAGTTGAGCTCACAGAATGGGCGCGCGAACTGCGCCGCAAAGGTGACGACGAGCGCGTGGCGCTCGTGCGAGACGCTTCACACGTCAAGTATGATCCCGCCGCTCTTTTCAAGACGAAGTTGTTCGCGTTCGTGTACTGGCGAGGGTATCGTCAGCTTTTCGCGGCAGTCGGGTATCCCGGAGAGACGAAAGAGGTTGAGCTCGCGTTGAGAGTTCTCGGTTCCGGTGAGACGCTTCTCGATGTGAGCTGCGGACCGGGGCTCATAACGGATGGGTTAGCGCGGTCGAATAAGTATGGGAGGGTAGTTGCGATCGACATATCACCCGAGATGTGCGATTTGGCCCGTGAGACCTGTCGCGACGTCGATGTGTACTGTTGTGATGTGTGCGATTTGCCCTTTGTCGACGAAAGTTTCGATCGCGTTCACTCTTCGGCAGGGGCGCACTGTTGGAGCGATGCTGAAACGGGATTCACGCAGCTCTTTCGGGTGTGTAAGCGCGGCGGTTGCGTGTTCCTATCCACCGTTGTGTTGGCGCAGACGATGACCAGCGAAGGGGAGTACATGGCCAGTCGTATGCCAAACACCCCGTTTTGGAAGCCCGAGACTATAGTTTCTATGATGCGAAGAGCTGGGTTTGAAAATGTACAAATAGTTTCTAGAGCGGGGTGCTTTGTATCCCTCAAAGCGATTAGAGCGCCATAGAGCGCGAACAAAGTCAGCCAATCATGGAGGTATAAATAGACAAATAAGTCGTCAATCTTCATGTCATTCATCGGCGAAGTATCTGTCTCAGGGCTTGATCAATGCGTTCGTACTTGAATTTGTACCCGGCATCGAGCGCGTTTTTCGGCCTAACCATTTGCCCGTTCAAGACGACAGTCGCGCCCTCGCCGAGTAGACTTTTAATGGCGAAGTCAGGCACTGGGAGCCAATTAGGCTTTCCTAGCGTCTCGCCTAAAGTCTCACACATCTCGCGCATGCGCACCGGGGTAGGCGCAACGCAGTTGACGGCACCTTCTAAGTCTTCGTTCGTCAAACTCTCCATGATGAGTCCTACTGCGTCCTCCCGATGAATCCAACTAAACCACTGCGACCCGTCGCCAAGCGGCCCACCCATGAAAGCTTGAAACGTCGGCACCATCTTACCCAACGCCCCGCCATCGCGATCGAGCACGATACCTAGCCGAAGGAGCACTACACGACACTCGCCTGGCACTCCTAGCGCGGTCTGTTCCCACGCTTGACACACTTGGCTGAGGTAGTCTTGGCCGGGGCCACTCGACTCGTCGTACGTGTTCGTCTCGCTCGTCCCATAGTACCCGATCGCAGAGGCATTGACCAACACCTTTGGTCGTTTATCCACGTCTTTGATAGAATGCATGTGCTCCACGATCGTTTTCGTCGTCTTTACCCGTGACGCCATGATTTCACCCTTTATCCGGGGATCCCAACGCGTGCTGATAGGTTCACCAGCGAGATTCACGACGTGGGTGGCACCGATGAGCCCTCGCCGCCATTTTTCAGGCCCAACAAACGCAACGTCACCGCGCGGTAGCCGCGAGGGCGAAAGCCGAGCGCGAGCTCGCGCCACATCTCTTGTGAGTACCCGAACTTCAGCGCCTCCCTCGAGAAGCAACTCAACGAGCTTCGACCCGACGAAACCTGTCGCACCAGTGATGGCCACTACGAGGCGTCCTTGCTCGATAAAGTCGACATTTTCAACCTGCGAATCGGTAGAGTGCGACGTGGCGACGCTGATCGTCGTCCGTCTGCTGGGTTTGACCCTGCCTCTCGCCCCTAAGCTCTTGACGCTGTATATCCGCGCGTCACGGCTTCGGCACGCCGAAGCGGAGAGTTGCGCACGGGAACTACTTGTCAACATGTCGTTCCGCAGAGTATTCCGAATCGAATTTCACGCACTCGATCGCGTCACCGTCTGTGGTCGTGTTCCTGCGTACTCGAGTCTTTGAGGAAGCTGTGTTTCGCCGCGGCCTCAGGAGTCAATCTCTTTGCCGGATCCCACTCGAAGGCAGAGCGTATAAAACAATCGAACGCAACATTTGTGATGCCTGGTAAAAGTGATTTCGTCGCGCTGACGCTTTTGTCCTTCTTCTGTTTCTCTTCATCGCGTTTCGATGCGCATGTTCGATTTGTGGCAACGCAAGCCACTCGCTCACATTTGACGCGCGAAACGGACGAGTATTCTGATTTTTGAAGCAAGTCACTCGGAGGATCACCGATAATGGATGCGATGGCTTTGAGCTGCAGTGCTTCATCCTCACCGACGAAAAGTGGGGCGCCACATGCAACTTCAACAAGGACACATGCAAAACTCCACATATCAACAGGGTGGCTATAATGGAGCCCGAGCATGACCTCTGGAGCCCGATAAAAGCGGCTTTGAATGTATGTGTATTTTGATTTCCCTTTGAAACATGCGCTTCCGAAGTCAATCAGTTTTACGCGAAAATTTCTTTCCGGCTCTACCAATATATTTTCTGGTTTTATGTCACAGTGGACCATACGAACCCGCTTGAGAAAACACAGCGCGTTGATCATCTGATTAGTTATTGACCGCACGAGTCGCATCTTCATGCCTTTGAAGTGTCGAGAGGCGAGAATCTCGTAAAGATTCATGCCAAGGAGTTCAAAGACAATACATACATGTTCACGAAATGTGAAATGCTCGAGCATATGAACAATCCTACTCGCTCGATTCTTTCGAGCCAGCTCAAGAGCAGCAATCTCCATTTCTACCTGAGATGCGTAACGTCTATCACGTTTAATAAGCTTAACCGCTACTTCTCGTCCCAGCTTGTGATCGTAGCACTGCACAACGCGACCAAAACTTCCTTCTCCCAACATGATAGACATCTCGAATCTGAACGCAACGTGCGCGCCACGTCGAATCACGATTGCATCGTCATTCTCGCGTGATGACGTGGTCGACTCAGTCATCGACTCGCTCTGTGGCGAGTCATCTCGTAATGGTAGGTACCAAACATACTTGTGACAAAAAATGCTGCTTTGGTCAATAGCACTCAGGCGCGGCCAATACGATCGTACGGCATCTTTCACAAAGCCGCGTAAGTACATCGATTTGCCATTCTGAAGGGCGGTGATAGACCCAACTGCAGGATTCACCGCTAGTGCCGCATCACCGTTCGATATGTGGGCAGGCTTACTGGATTTGAGATTTCGATGCAACGTCACACTCAGCGGTGGTAGTGATGGCTCAAATTTCCTCTCGAAACCAACAGTAAGCGGGCCCATGCCCGTGTTAGACCTACCCCCCTGGCGCAAGACTGGTGTTGTACCGTGTATGACAGGTCTGACATTGTACTGATGCCCCTTTGACCTGCCTGCTGTGCACTCCGAGGTGGTTGCCAAGTTCGCATTGTGCAAGACATCTCTCTTCGCGTCGTCGCGTGTGAACGGATTCAACGTAATGTACACTGCTTTTGAAGCGAGATGCAGCTCCCTTGGTTCCGTGCGCCGTTTACAAGTTCGTGGCTCGGGCATGTAAGCGCGACGCTCTATGTCGATATCGAAAATAGCAGCATGGCATAACAACTGTCATCGCGGCTGTAATGTTGACTCTCTTTGAAGGTCTTGAATTAGTGAGTTCAGGGTTGAGTTGTTGGCTATGGCTAGGCTACATATAGTATCCAATCGATGGTATCTAGGAATTACGAGAGTCTTTCGCCGCCGATAAAGCGGGAAGAAGTTGCTGCTTCGTCGCCATTTCCTTTAGTAACTGAAACATAAACGGGATGTAGTTGTGCTTGCGTCTGATATTTTCGTCTCGCCACCTCTGTCGTCTACTTTCTTCGATTTCTAGTAAAGACTCAGCATCGAGTACTTCTGCAGACGACGACGCATCTAAACCTGCTTCGTGTAGCTTTACAAGGCGTTCACGCAAAACTGCCGCTCGGTCCTTTGTAACGGCCATCAAGTTGAACTTGATTTCATTCGAGGAGTACTTCGCAATTTTGCTTTGAATCGCAGAAATCGCAACTTGCAGCCACGCTCCATTCTCAAAGGCTCCATGATTGATAGGTCCCGCTCTAAGTCCATCGAGTTCGAAGACGTGACCGCCTCTCGGGACGAAACCTACAAAGTGGAAAACGTCGTCGTCCTCCCTCGCTGGTCTAGACTGCAGCATGATTGGTTCAGGTCTAGCGAAAGAGTTATGTGCGTCACGAATGATGTCTGAGTTCGACAACGCAACTCCTTTCATATCCGCGTCAAACTCTGCTGTGAAGTCGAGGAAGTTGTTCAATGTCTCCCCAAGCTGAACATCCTCTCGCGCATTCAGTAGGACAGATAGCACGGCTTGCGTCGCGCACGCATTCTGAATGATCTGCCTAGCAAAGAAGACATCGCTCACATCTTGCTGCGCAATCGCCGGGTGTTCATCGGGCGATTCCGATGTGTACTTGAAGAGAAAGATTAAACCGTAAATCGGTTCGATTCTCGTTAACTCAGCCACGTCTAGGGCGTACACCTCTTCGAAAGACACGTCGCTGACACCGATCGCGCTCACCAACTCGGTGAAAACACCCGGGTCGCTCTCTATCGTCGTCCACTCCATGGCGAAGATGTCCTCTCGCGCTGGCGTCGTAGTTTATAGTGTTCGAGACAAACGTTGTGCGCGTGAAGAAAAAAAACTCGCAACATTTATTACACACTGGTTGTTCTCTATTCGTCATTGAGGATATCGTCGATGGCAGAGCCGAAGCGGCTCCGTCTAGACGTTGGCGCCGGTGGAGGCGCGCGAGGTGTTGCTAAAATATCATCGTTGACCTCTTCGCCGGGTTCCAGGACTCTGCTCTCAACGATGATTTCATTCCCATCCGAGTCGTACTCGACGATTTCCAAAATTTCTTCTGTTTCTTCAATCGTTCCGTATTCGTAGTCGGGATCGTATTCTGGTTCGGGCTCTTCCTCTTCTTCGTCAATGTATGTCTCCACAGCGGTGCGTCGCTCAGTGCGATATTGCACAATGTCTTCATATTGTTCCTGAACGATCGGTGCTGGGGCGACAGGTTTTGACACAAGTGGAACTGGTTTTGGTGACGGGGCTTTCGGCGCGGGCATCTCCGGCATTTCAAACTTCGGATCTTCTCCAAAATCAAAGTTGACTGTCGTCACACCAACAGTGTGAGTGGGCTCCGGAGCCTTTGGAACTGCCAGGAGCCTGTCTCTCTCATTTTTCAGCGTTATTATCTCCTCTTGCTGCATCTTGCAAGTCTCTTGACACTCGTTCAAAAGTTTATCGAGTTCTTCCGACGAACCACCAGAGTCTGATGATTTCTTGGCGATTGCAAGCGCCTTTTTGAGCTCTGATATTTCCACCTTCAGGGTAATAAGGAATTCTTCGGCACCTTGAGCGCGCTTGTCGCTCATCTTGGCCCAGTTCTCGGCATATTCAACCGCTTCTTGGTTCGCCTTGATTTCTTCTTCGAGAGCTTTAATGTCCTCATGGGCCGTGGTGAGCTCCATTTCGAGAGCGGTTATACGTTGCCCAGACGCCGTGCCTTGGTCCGCCGAGTCACTCTTGACTTGCGCGAGGGCACTTGCACTCTTTGCGCGCTCATGATTGAGTTCCTCAGTGAGGTCATCCATCTGTTCTTGCAGCGTCTCCATACGCGCACGAAGGTCTTCCTCGTATTCCGCACGAACAGATGTGAGCTGGGAACGCAACTTTGTTATCTTTGCATCACTCGCTCTCTGAATGCGTTGACCTTCAAGCATGAGCTCTTCTTGTTCGGCTGAATATTCTTGAACTTGTGCGCGCAGTTTCGCGACCTCCACCTCGGCGTCGTTAAGCTGTTCCTGAGTTCTTTCAAGTTTTCGCTGAATCAGTTCTGCGTTTTGCGTTGATTCAATCTGGAAGAAGTTGAATTCTTTCGTAATGAAATCCTTCGCAACGCGCTGGCGTTCCAACTCACTCAGGGCTTCTTGTAACTCGGTGTTCAGCTTGGCGTTCTCATCACTGAATTGTCTACTCGAACGCACCAACTCAGCACTTCGAGAGCTCGCTTCATCAGTCTCATGACCAAGTTGAATCTTCATCGAGTCGCACTCAACGCGGAGTTCAGTGATCTGAACCTCAAGACGTTGAACAACAGTCGTCTGAGATCGAATCTTGTCATTCAATTCCTTGATGGTGCGTTCCGCATCTTCGCTAGCGGACGCCAATGCGTTATTCGCAGCGGATAAATCTCTATCTCTCGCAGCAAGTTTTTCAGAAAAGCTCTGCACTTCTCGTTGTCGCTTTGCGCGCTCCGTCTCAAGCTCCGTCTCCAAGTGTTCAACTTTGGTTCTAAGGATGTGCAACTCCTTCATAGACTTTTCTACGTCATCGTTGGTACCAGTTGGGGATATCGCTGAGCGTTCAAGATCATCGAGTCGCAGTCTCAACTTCATCATGTCAGCGATGGCGACGTCGCGAGATGCCGTCATCTCTGCGAGGTCACCTTCAAGATCCTCAATGATGCGAGAATAATCACGTGCTGCGCTATCGCGCTCCTTTTGAAGTTTGGCGATTTCCTGTTTGTGGTCTTCAATCATATGGCTCGCTGCAGTAGCGTTTTTACGCTCCATCGTCGCAACTTCCTGCTCAAGCTGAGTGACGCGCAGCTTGAGTGACTTGACAAGCTCGGAATTCGCTTCCATGGTCGGCCGCGATCTAACGCGTTCGGAATCTTCCAGCTTAGACTGTAACGCCCGCAGTTCATCAGAAAGGCTTTCTTTGTCGGAGCGAAGCTCCTTGCAGTCACGTTCAAGATCGGCCATTGTGGTCTTCAAACCTGGAACTGCAGAGAGTTGTGCCTTCAGGTCAGCGAGTTTTCCTTGAAGCACAGAAATCTTCTCCTCGTACTTGGCTCGCTCTTCTGAGTACACCAACGCTGATGCGCGCAAAGAGGCTAGTTCTTCGCTCGTATTCTGATCGTCGGTAGGACTTTGTGCCGCAGGCTGGAGCTTCAGTGCGGCGATT
>Ga0255754_10002470_pt1 | contig 13747 bp, 16 predicted proteins | sample 101ome_22_FD_179954 | JGI IMG/M metagenome (GOLD analysis project Ga0255754, IMG submission 179954) | Coastal salt marsh microbial communities from the Groves Creek Marsh, Skidaway Island, Georgia - 101412BT metaG (version 2) | ecosystem: Environmental > Aquatic > Marine > Intertidal zone >... | reverse complement strand
GTTTCCAGTCAAGTAGACGTCTTGAGCACCGTAAGCGACGAGTTGCATGAGACCACCGGCCATTGTGAGAGTTTTTGTACTATAGACCAACATTTTTTTTCTGGCTGAAATCGCACCTGGTGCGAAATTTTGGTCATCATCTTTTCTCAGTCTAGGTTAAATGTCGTCTCGCCCTGAAGAGGAAGAAGAAGAAGTTGATGAAATTGAAGAAGGTGAAATTGTGTCTGACCAAGAAGAAGAGGAGGATATCGAATTCTCCGAAGGTGAAGAGGAAGATTTTTACCCAGAAGATGATATGGAAATGGATACCCTCGGTGTCATAAGCTCCCTCTTGGCGACCCCAGATGGGGATACAGTGTGCTCAGCTCTCGTTAATCTTTGTAACCAATTGGAAACACAAAATAAGATTTTAATTAAAATGCTCGCCAGAATGCAACCCCCAAAATCAGCTTAGAAACAAAAATCGTATGTCAATAAATACATAGAAATGGAATACACTCATTTCATCGATAAGGATCCTAACACATATGAAGCACTCGCGGAGCTTCAGAGACAACACATCCAGTCGATGAAAGAAGAACAGGTATATGACGAAACAAGTAAGTGGGAGAGACACTGGGATTTAAAAACCAATGACTTCCGCAATGCGCGTGAACTTGGATACAGGCAGTATATCCACCCCGATAGTTTCGATGAAAGTGGTAATCCCATTCCAAGTCAAATTGATATTTTGGCTATAAAAGGTATTCGAGACAAACAACGAAAATTTTTGATCGACCTGAAAAACCATGCACGCGACCTGAAGATTCATAAGAATGAACCAAATGACGACGGTATCAATGTTGTACGAAGAATTAACAATGTCCTGAAACAATTGTCAGATGGTTATGAAAATATCAGACGTCATTACACTTCTTTTGAGAGGGTTGACAACCCAACAGCCTTACCACAGTTCAGTAAGACTGGTGATCCATCAACGATGGACGAGGAAGAAATTGAAAGTTCTACTCCATTTCAAAAATGTCTCCTGTATTCCCTAGATCAAGCATATAAATCTGGGTACAGAAGATACAAGGGGCAATGTTGCGAAGAAATCAAAACTATTGAGGGTTACAGAACTCGCGCCTGGGAACCCAAGTTTACTATTGAAAGTTTTGTATATTCTTTAGCCCAAAAAGATGATGATTTTGTAAACTGGAAGAATTTTACAAGCCGTGGTTCCGTGTTCAGAGATGTTATTGACAATCTTTCAAAGTGTATCGATGCACAGTTCCCCGAAATTTCAAAGAGGCGGCACGTTTGGAGTTTCAAGAATGGTATCTTTGTTGGAAAGGAGTGGATCCCAGACAAGGGTATTCACGACTGTCGATTCTATCCATATGACAGTAGTGAATTCCGTTGCCTTGATCCGACCATCATCGCCTGCAAGTACTTTGACCAACAATTTGACGACTTTTCTCATATTGAACGTTGGCAGGACATCCCAACACCACATTTTGACTCTATTTTGCATTACCAAAAGCTTGAGGATGAAGTTTGTGACTGGGCCTATGTGATGGGTGGTCGCCTTTGCTTTGACGTTGGTGAACTTGATGGGTGGCAAGTAATTCCATTCTTCAAGGGTATTGCCAGATCTGGTAAATCTACCCTAATTACTAAAGTTTTTAAGAAGTTTTACGAACCAGAAGATGTTGGTACTTTGTCCAACAATATTGAAAAGAAGTTCGGTCTTTCGGCTATTAAGGACTCATTTATGTTTATTGCACCAGAGGTGAAGGGTGATCTTGCACTCGAACAGGCCGAGTTCCAATCTATGGTTTCTGGCGAAGATGTCTCTGTCGCGGTGAAAAACAAGACGGCTGTTTCGATTGAGTGGAAAGTCCCGGGTGTTTTGGGTGGTAACGAAGTTCCAAACTGGAAGGATAACTCCGGTTCAGTTCTTCGACGTATTTTGCCGTGGAACTTTTCCAAGCAGGTGAGAGATGCGGACCCACAATTGGATGAGAAGTTGGATCGGGAATTGCCCATCATTCTTCTCAAGTGTGTTAGAGCGTACTTGGATTACTCAAACAAGTACAGGAATAAGGATATTTGGAATGTAGTTCCGGAGTATTTCAAGAAGATCCAGAAACAAGTGGCGATGGTTGCAAGCACTCTCCACAACTTCTTGGAAAGTACCAATATCATCTACGGCAAAGATCTATTTGTTCCTCAAAAGTTGTTTGTCCAAGTTTTCAATACACACTGTGCTGCCAACAACTTGGGCAAACACAAGTTCAACCAAGATTTCTACGCCGGTCCCTTCAGCTCAAGAGATATTGAGGTCAGGGAAGAGGTGGTGACCTACAAGGGACGCACTTACCCAAGGCAGCCCATTGTATATGGCCTAGACGTGGTTGAAGAGAGTTTGGGTTTCACCGATGATTACTAGAAAAAAATGCTACCCAATAGTAATATGAGCCAACAGCTCAGAGAATTTGTGAAACAGTCGGGGGTGGAGGTACGGCCCCCGAACACAAATAGTCCAAGCTCGGTTTCAACCACTGCGTCAAACAACGCACTTGCACGTGAAATTGAAATGGATCTTGGGATTCAGAGACAACAAGAATTCCCAAGACGTCTTGAAAGAAATATAATGAGCAACGAAAACTATGGTGAGTTTGCTCAATTTGTTCACAACTCAAATAACGACAACAACACAAACAATATAATTGCCATGGCACAACGTGAACCAACCCCACCGCCAAAAAACATACAGTTTGTCGTGAGTAAATTAAATCCAGGTATGTTCAATGCCACAGTGAACAAACAGTTCAATGCAGAAACTCGTATTGACCTCAGAAAAATACTACTCAAAACCCCACTCCCAAAAACCTCTATTGGCGAGGGTCTTTATGTAGAGACAAAGGAAATTAATGGTATTTATGGTAGATTTTTGACTGGATTCACTCACACGAAAGAGTATGGAAAGCAAGGCGACCTCAATAAAGCTTTCTTCACAGTCCAGCTCAAGATCATAGTGTCAGATGGAACTTCGTCCAAGGGTGCGACCGTCAATTTTTACAGGAATGGTAAGATTAGGTTTTCGGGGGGCTTTATAGGTGAAAATATCGCCAATCAACCGGAACTCATTCGTAGATTCATCGTGAATTCGTATTCAGAAAGACAAGATTTCTTGTACAATCCATTTGAGTACAACAATCTCAGCGGTCAGTTCAGAGTTAATGGTGTATTCAAAAATATGGATGAACTTGCATCCAGATATGCGATCTATGGGTTTTCTTACATTTCATACAACAGTGAATTGTCCCCATTTATGTACCTGACTTATAATCATCATAAGTACATCTTGGCCAAGACGTGCAACTTCCAAATTTCTGGAGCTAAAAATCCATCTGATATGTTACAAGCATACAATTCTGGTATTGAACTCGCAAGAACACTTTACGAAAATGACGAAATTATGCTCACAGCGTCGGTTCCAACCAAGCTCACAAAAACACAACCCAAACCAAAGACCCGGGCCAAGCCGAAGGCAAAGACAAAGGCAAAGGCAAAGACTAAGAAGACACGTCCATTGAATACAGCTCAAAGATCGGCCATAAAGGTTGACGGTAAACAGTGTATGCGTATGTCTAAACCAGAACTTGTGGATCTCGCCAAGAAATTGGGTGTCGTGGGAATTACCAAGTCTTCTAAGAAGGAGGATATCTGCAACAAGATCAAGAAGATCACTAATACAAAGACAGCTACATTCAAAAACACAAACAAAAAGAAGAATGTCACTTTATCCGGAACTGGTAAATCTTTCAAGGTTGGAAGAGTTACGTGTGCAAATTATTCTAAGGCTGAACTTTTGAGAGTTGCAGGAATACTCAAGATTAAACTTGATCCCAAGGAAACAAAAGCTACCCTTTGTAAGAAGATTGAAAAGGTTCGCAATAATAAGGTTGCGAATAAAGCTAAACCAAAGACACCTCCACCACCAAAGCCAACTAGGAAGCAAGTTGCCCAAACGAAGAAAAATGTGAAAAAACAAGAAGTTATCAAAAAGAGGGGTCTCGATGAAAATTCCATACGCAAGGATATTACAAAGTTGTATGGTAAGAGATGGATGACTCGTTACAAGAATGTGATGCCATCCCTGAATAATGACATCCGAGAAATGAAATCTAGATTGAACAAATTGAAGACTGGTAATAAGTTGGGCGTTCCATTCAAGAGAGATGTTGACTTGGTCAAAAAGCGTCTCGTCAATAGATGGAAGAGTGAGAGAGAACGCGAACTAGAAAAGAAGGTCATCATGAGACAAATTAATGTGAATGGCGTACCCAAAAACTTGGTTAACCAATACAGAAAAGCTGCGACAAATTACATCATGTCACAAGGTCCAACTTCCAAACAACTCCAATCTTATAAGAAGACTTGGATAAACTTAAGGAATAAACGCTAAATATATGTAGATGTACGAAACCATTGAAACCCAACTCGTTGGGAGACTTGCCATTGGTAAAAAGCGTTATGGACATGGTGTGATTGTTAATTCTGACACGCGTGAGTGGGGAACACCTGAAAACTCTTGGATCAACATGTGTCAAGAAGAACTTTTAGATGCGGTGATTTATATAATTGCCGATTACATTAGAGAAGGGCGTCGAAGTGATAAAATGATGTGTGACTTGGAAATAGATTACAAAATTGATGAAAAATTTTCAAAATGTCCAGATCCAATCAAGTATTTACTCGAAATTAAGGACGAAGATGAAAATGGTCTTATTATGCATATAGTTAAAAATTACACAAAAATTGAAAGCCCAAAACATAAAATGCTTGTATGGAACTTACTTAACATGTTATTAGTGTGTTCACAATTTTAGTTGGCTCCGCCGCTTGTTTTATATGAATAGTGTGATACGAGAAGTCATACTTTGGGAACATATCCTTTATCATAGTAGATAAAGCAGTAGCTTCGATGTACTGCGGAATCTTAGAACAGAAAGCATTTCTTTCAACTTGGAACAAGCGATCTTCAAGTTGAACGAATTTCTTACGTATGTCTTTATCTATACCATCTCGAATCATTTTCTCGTATATTTCCTTAGATTTTCCACCGCTCATGTAAAAGTTTTGGGAACCACCAATTTCATTTGGAACGCTTAATTTTTCATAGGTGAGGGCCAGTATTACGATTACTAAAAATATGTGACGTATCATCTTAATTATTACACAGGAATTAATTTAGACAAATCATTCACCTTGTGAACAATTTTGTAAAAGCTATCAATATCTGAAACATCATTAGGTTTGACAATTTCAAACTCGATTTGATATGAACATTCTTCTTCAGAATCCATGTCAACATTGTCTCCAGATGAGATTGTCATATCTATACTAAGATTCTTTCGAATGAAGGAGTAACGAGACTTTGTTCTCTTTCTGTCCATTTCATACTGCCCCCAGGTTGGGATTTCCCTAGAAACACTAAATCTCATATCCGTAGGCGTTCCTTTGAAGTCTTCTTTCTCGACATTAATCTTTTGAATCATCGCTTGTTCACCAGTATCCTCGTTAGCGGTGATACGAATGCCATTCTTGTCGTTGTAGTAAATGTCACAGGTAGACTTTTTTACATCTTCCCAACCATTGTATTGCTGAAGACCAGAGAGTACTCTATCGAAAGTTTCTTTGCCAACATTTGTGTCAAAGAAAGTTCCATTGTACTTTCCAAGTCTCAACTCAACTTCTATGTTTTCTTCATCTTTGTATTTATCAAAGACAGGGAAGAGTTTGTCAACAATAGATCTGATGTTGTGCATCTTTGGTTCTTTACATATTTGTATCGCGTCATCTTCTTAAGTGTTTTTTGTGCAAAAAATGTAATGAGAGGTTTAAGAAACAATGGAAATACCTGTTATTTTAACACATCATTGCAGTGCCTTCTAAACATACCAGTGTTATCAAATCATTTAATTGATAATCCATACACAGGAGAATGTGAATTCACAAAACTTTATTCAGACCTTGTGAATACATACTGGAGCAAAACACACAAGGGTGTCATAAATGCTCAACCACTACTTAATGCATTCCAAAAACATTTCAAAAGATTTGTGATTGGCGAACAACACGATGTACAAGAAGCAATATTATGTATTATTGACATTCTCGAGAGAGAAATTCCAGAAATAAAGACGTGGTTTTATGGAAAAAAGGTGCAACAAGTTGTATGGCCAGAGGGGAAGAAAAATACAGAAGAAACATTTTGTATGCACTTGGTAAACTCTGATAGCAAAGATCTTGGAGAGATGCTTGAAAAGAGTACTGGGTGGAGTGTGATTGAAAATTTTGAAGACGACAATGGAAAAGTTTTCAATGTTGCAACTACACGCACAATATTTTCAAAACTTCCAAAAATTCTTATGATATCATTTAATAGTAAAAGTCATTTCAAAGTTGTTGAAAGAATATTTATAGACAACTTTGAATATAATTTGCTATCAAGTGCAATTCATATGGGGGTACAGTATGACGGACATTACGTTACTTTTTCAAAGCGAAGAGGTGTGTGGTATTACATAAACGACGAGTTTGCGCACGAAAGCCCCCTTCCTACTGAGGCTGGTCATTACGTTCTGGTCTACAATCTAAAAACTCCTTCATCTGGATATCTTCCCTAATATTTGTAATGGTATTGTAAAAGGTTCGTCTATTATTGGGATGTGTTTTATCGTGTCTCCTCTTCATTGGCTTCCACCAAAGAGCGCCAGGTTCCCACGTAACATACATACATTCCACAATGGCACCATCTTCAAACCAAGGTTCATCCATTCGACTCACCGGAAATTCACTTTCATAAAACAATTTTCCCTTTTCTTGTACATATAATTTCCAAACTGGAATGCCCGGTTTACCCACGCCATCAAAACTTCTCCCCTTCTTCATAGAGAAGTCGACCGTATTTTTCTCACGAGGCTTCCATTTAAACATTGTTTCGTGTGTACCTATTCGCATAGGTTCATTTATTGGTGTAAACACGAGACCATCAACTTTTTGTTCAACACTTGGAAGATATTCATCCATAAATGTTTCAAAATCCCCCATTGAATGAAAAGTTTTCATTTTGAGTCGATATTTGTCAAATTTCATTTGTATGGTAGAGTTTATAAGATTAGATGCAGCCTCAAGTCTACCGTTCAAATTTAAGTGACCAACCCCTTGACCACTAACAAGCAATGCATCATACACGAAAAGTGTATTATCATACAACTCCCCGTCGAGAATTGTTCCTTCGTACGCCTTTTTGGGTAAATTTATAGAAACTGGGGTCATCTTGAAGGCTCTGTTTACAAAGACACACTTGCGTTTACCCTCATACATCAACGCAACCAACATGTGTCTTTCGCCGTCCGTTTTCTCACAAACAACATACTCATTGTTTTTGAGAACAGGGAAGTGACGATATTCAATGGAGACTGGTTGGGGTCCTGGGAAATAATCCCGGCTACCCCACACCCCATGAATATAATTTACGACGTGTTCTTCGAAGGACATATTTTATACTAAAATTTAAACTTTAACTCGTTTTAACTCCTGCAGCGTTTAAAATGTTACTTATGCACTCATGTGCGTATGTCATGGTCAACTTAGATGCTGTAAACGCATGAATCTTCACACCCTTTTCCTTAAATTTTTCCAACATCTTGGGGTGAATTGTCCAGTTACCCGTCTTTTTATCCTTGATACTCTTAATGACATTCTTTGTATTCATTAACCAAACACGCGCTTCGGTACTCTTAACATTATAAATACTTTCTGAAATCTTATTGCCAACTTCAGTGTCAAAATGAAGCCCCATCTGCTCATTGGGTTCTTTTGAATCTTCTCGGACCTTCATCTTGAAGAGGTCCCAATCGACACCCTCCTTCACACCCGGAAAAACTAAACATCCGAGACCTTCGTGTGGTTTGAAAACTTGCTCAATTGACTTATCGTCTACGCCAATACCAAAGTCGACAAAAAATATCCTGTCACAAACTTTCATATATCTTTGAACGACTTCAGATTTTTTGTAGGGATCGTCGTCCACAAAAACAATCTCATTTTTAAAGTTACCTTGCACACACTTTAGGTTCATACGAAGAATTGTGTGCAACGTTTTAACGTGGCATGATTTAGAACGTGTAACTATAATAGTGACGAGGTTCATAATATTTATTAAAAGTGTCTAAGCCTTAAGCCTATCATCGAGGCATCCAACAAATGGGAGGTTTCCAACATGTCCCAAGGTTGTATTTATATCCGCCCAGATTTTACCACCCATCTTTTGCCATCGACGACAAAATGCGTAGTCTTCCGAGAGATATCTACGATTATCTGGGTCAATCATACAATCAAAACAGGCGTGGTAAAAATCAAAGTCCCTATTCTGGTGATCATTTCGGCAATGTAAGTCTGGATATTCCTTTTCCATTCTTTCAAACACATCGCGTTTGATGCACATAAATCCTGTGGGTCCATCAAGAATTTCAATGAAACCATTTTCGACGGGTCTATTTGCGGCACCAAAATTAATCACGAGACTTGAAGATAACATCGACATGTTTCGTTCGTCGCCTTCTTTCACCGCGTTTGCAGCTTGATCCCACATAACAACCTTCTTTGGGTAGCACGCAACACTCACATCATGGCCAGACTTAACAAGGCGAACAACAGATTCGGGATCAAAATGAACATCGGCGTCGATAAACATGAAATAGTCACAATCACTCTTTTGCATGAATCGGCCAACGGCGACATTCCTTGCACGATGCACAAGGGATTCGTTCTCAGTGGTATCTATATACAATTGTACATTTTCACGCATTAACATCAATTGAAGTTTGATAATACTCATTACATACTTTTCTAAGCACAAACCCCCATAACAAGGCGTCGCTAAAAATAACTTGATCGCCATTATTTTACTACAAAGCTCCTTTAACCTCTAAGTGTTTTTTTATGATATTTTCAATTTTGTTTAGTGTCGGCACCGAAACTGAACACCTTTCACACACATCAGCCTTTGTGACACCTGGGCTAAGAACAATATAAATAATCGCAGAAGCTACACTATTTGGAGTCTTACTCATTAATTCTACACAGTCGTCCGTGGCTGAGCACATCTTGTTACAGTTGTAACGCTCTTCGCGCGACACCTCAAAAGAATTCAAAAGTCTTTGCATAACATCATAGGCTTTTGTTACGTAATTCTTTTCAGTGATACCCATGATCGTATCTTTGAATATCTGTGTCGTTCGGCTAATATCTTTGGATTGGATACCAAACATATCCGCAATTTCTTTGGTGGTACGTGGAAATTGAGCGAGCCTACACGCGTAAAGAACACAATTCGCTTTGATACCCAAGCGTACCGCACCTCTGGTAAGCTTTTCATCATTGAACTTTCTATACATCATCTTTGCGTCTTTAAGGACTGTATCTGGTAGAGTATGACAAGCTTCATCAATATCTCTGTATGCGTGGAATAGTGATCGATCTTTGTGATTCATCGACATATGGAAATTTATCTTCGCCATTCGTTTGTTTTCGTAAGTTGAAGATCGTTGTGTTGAAATGATAGTACCCTTGCCCCAATTTTGGGAAAAGAGTTCGGGATTTACATTCGGATTGCCGCACCTAGATGGATCGTTTACACGTCCATCATCTGTAATACCACTCGTCCATTCGGGGGTATCGTCTACGAAATTGTCTTCGACGAGGCCACAGTCCGAACAAGTTGGAAGACCTTCGGGTGTGATAATTTTGACACCCGAGCATTCACGGCAAAAGTTTCTATTCACTGGCTTTTCTTCATTTTGTTTGTTTAGTAGTTGGTCTAGATCAGACCAGATAGCTGCCAGCATATTGGTATGTTTTTACACAACCTTTTTTAGATTTTATAATTACGCACCAAAACTTAGGTTATCTGCGTGCGCTTTCGCGAGTGCTTCAATGGCATCAACGGTTTCTTTAAAACTGCGCGCCCCTGGTGATCTTGGTTCCCAAGCATTCCATTCTTTGTCTATGGCTTTATAGTCAGAAGGTGGAATGACTTCACCGTCAATGTGGTCATCTGGTACAATGAAATCGTCCATTTCAGAGTCGCTTTCGTCTTCGTCGTAGATTTCAGAATCGGAGTCTTCAATGTCGACTTCGGCAAGATAGGCGTACATTCCCTTACCAAGAGATTTCATCTCCAAATCTTCAAAAGTAGTTCCACTTGGGTAGTGTTCCATCACACTTTCATATGGGGCAGGACTCATATCACCGTCTTCAAGTTGATAGACACAGGCGGACTTATATATGAGTTCGGTAGGGTTTAGATAACGCACCCCAAGAACCAGGCCGGTGTTCATTCCCACAAGTCCGAACATTTCATCCTCTACGTCGTCTTCGTTTACTAATAACTTTACTATATCATTTTCAATTATCTCTGATGGCACAATCATGCTTAGAGTTTTCGCTCAAAAAATTATCAACGATAATACTACAGATGAAAATCACAATTTATTCGAAGGAAGGATGTCAATACTGCGAGCACGCCGTCACACTGTGTGAATCGGAAGGGATCGATTACGAGAAAGTTATGATTGAAAAGGAAGAACTAAAGAAGTTGTGTGATGGTAGGCTTGATTCCTACCCTCAAATATTTGCTGATGGACGTCGCATCGGAAACTACTTTGAATTTCAAGACTGGGTTGAGGAAGAGTATGAACCTATTTTAGCCCCCACTCTCAATCGCTTTACGGTATTTCCCCTGAAGTATCCAGAGCTTTGGGAACTTTATAAAAAGGCTCAAATGAGTAATTGGACTGCGGAAGAGGTTGATTTGTCCAAGGATATGGATGATTGGAAGACCCTGAATGAAAATGAACAGAAATTCATAAAGTACATCCTGGCATTCTTTGCTGGGTCCGATGGAATTGTTTTTGAGAATATCAATAACAATTTTGCAGATGAGGTGCAGATAAGCGAAGCGCGCTCTTTCTATGCGTATCAATGCCATAATGAAATGGTCCACGGCGAAACATATTCAAAATTGATTGATAAGTACATCAAGGATGGGGCTGAAAAGAAGCAATTATTTGACGCGATCCAAACTGTACCTTGTATCGAGAAGAAAGCCAAGTGGGCTATGAAATGGTTTGATGCGAAGTCTCGTTCCTTCGCTGAGCGCCTATTTGCGTTTGCGTGTGTGGAGGGTATATTCTTTAGCGGATCATTCTGCGCTATTTTTTGGTTGAAAAAGCGAGGTCTCATGCCAGGTCTTTGCTTCTCTAATGAACTCATTTCTCGCGACGAGGGTCTCCACCAAGAGTTTGCGGTGGAGTTGTTCAAGTTGTTGAGAAACAAGCCATCAACCCAAACTATTCATTCTATTGTGAAGGAAGCTGTTGAGATTGAAAAGGGTTTCATCTTGGACGCACTTCCATGCAACCTCATTGGTATGAATTCAGAGAAGATGTCTGAATACATCGAGTATGTGTCTGACAGGTTGTTGAAACAAATTGGTGTGGCTCCAATCTGGAACTCTAAGAATCCATTTGACTTTATGGAAAATATTTCTCTCGATGGAAAGACCAATTTCTTCGAGAAGCGCGTCGGTGACTATGGAAAATTGGATGACGACTCGGGTGAGATTGGTTTCGATGAGGATTTTTAATCTTGATTTAGTATAAGATGTCTGCAGCTTTAGTAGGTCTTGTCGTTGTATGTGTCAGTTCATCAGCAGCGGCGGCTTTGTCTTTATCGGGTGGAGAAGAAAAGCCGGCTCAACCAGTGACTAAGCCAGTCAAGGAACCAGTCGAAGAACCAGTCGAAGAACCAGTCGAAGAACCAGTCGAAGAACCAGTCGAAGAATCAACACAGGCGCCACCTCCAGTTCAAGCGCCACCCCCAGTTCAGGCGCCACCTCCAGTTCAGGCGCCACCTCCAGCCTCGGTTATCCCCGCTTCTTTGGGAGGTTACACATTGTTGAATAATTTTTCAGTTAAAACAGACGAAGAAAATTGTTTGGAAGATTCCACCATAGAAGCATGTAAAACAATGTGTGATTACAATGACAACTGTGTATCCTTTGGTTTTTCAGAAGACAAAAAGTGTTGTATAAATACTGAAACTTCGGATATTAGTTATAAGCCTAAGAGTTCTATTTATGTAAAGTCTCCCGTTGGTTATTCGGTAGAAAAGTTGGGTGATAGGACTGGTGGAGTAATATCAAGTGATACAACTTCAAATTTTACTACATGCATAGATAAATGTAAAGATACTGAAGAATGTATGGGTATTTCATTCAAAAAGGGTTCGTGTGAACTTAAAAAGGAAAGTGGATTAGCTTCATCATATTCTCAAACTTCAAAACAATTCATAAAAAATAATAACCCTAAGCCTCTAACAATTGTAACACCTGGCACGGTTAAGGGTTGGTCCCGTAACACCACTTTTATAAAAAATGTAGATAACGTACCATCCCCGGAAGGTTGTATCGCAATAGCTAAACAATCTGGCTCACCATATTGGATTCATAGAAATTCAACACACCCTAGTATGCCAAACTCATGTGATATTAAAGCGTGGTCAGATATATTTTCAGGTGATGATAGTGACAGTGTACATATGAGTGGGTGTACATACGGTGGTGATCCACAGACTGGTTGTACACCATGGCCTTCTGTACAAGGTTATCCTGGAGGATCAACAAATGTAACACCAAACGCCGAATTTTGGACTAAAGATCCAAATGATTGTGTTAAAAAGGCTGAAGAAATTGGTGCATTAAGTTGGGGATACCGCACAGCGAATCATGAGAGTGCTCCCAACACATGCTTCTTCTACAGCAATTTTAATAGCGGATTTACAGGTAATTCAAATGACAAGGCACACATTTCTGGATGTACAAATAAAAAGAGTCTTTATAATAAGTGTGCATAAAGACTAGACCCCCAAAATATCTTAGATGCACACAATTCTACAATCAGTTGTTGGCAGACCCGGACCACTGATTGTCGAACACAAAGGTGACATGATTATTGAGAAGTGTATGATAATTACCAATAAACATGTATTAAATATTCAAAATAAGTTGAAAAATATTAATTATTCAAAAATTGAACAAACTACGGATCGTTCGTTTGTGTTAATTTAAAATACGGCACCTTCGTTATTAACATCGAGAGAACCAAGTTCAAGACCAGTATTCACAAAAGCTGGATCCACCATACCCGGTTTCATAACAACATCAACCTGTCTCATAGGAGGAACAATCTTTTCTTCTTCCTTCTTTGTCTTTTCTTTAATTGCGGGCAACTCTGGCATATCCTTTTGAACATTCATCATACCCCACACAACAAGAATGAACACAATGGAATGCACAAGGAGACCAACGGTTGATGGGCAACCAGTTGGTGTCGCAATACCTGGACCGAGAACTCGTCTGACAAGACGGAAAGTTTCTGGATTCGCAATGATGAAGAAGGTGAGACCAGAGATCAAGGAAGTGATGAACTTCTCCTGTTGCTTCTGACCATTGCACCCACAACCACAATCTTTAAAAAGTCCCATGATTATCTTTTACTTTAGTCACACAAAAAAATTGACTTAAAGTCTAGCCTCCTAGTAGATATATAATACCCACAACACAATGTCACTTGCTATCCAACGATCCTCTGATTTCTCCCCAGCTTCGGTTGGCTTTTCAAAACTTCGTAAG
>Ga0255754_10002457_pt1 | contig 13808 bp, 6 predicted proteins | sample 101ome_22_FD_179954 | JGI IMG/M metagenome (GOLD analysis project Ga0255754, IMG submission 179954) | Coastal salt marsh microbial communities from the Groves Creek Marsh, Skidaway Island, Georgia - 101412BT metaG (version 2) | ecosystem: Environmental > Aquatic > Marine > Intertidal zone > Salt... | reverse complement strand
GCGGGAGGACGTCGCTGGAATCGCGACGGGAGGGAGACGACGGGACGCGTCTGTCTGTCTGAGAGAGGAGCGTTTTTTTTGAAATTGTGAGTGACGGATGACGACGACGACGACGACTTTGGCGACGACTTCGGCGGGGCGGGGAAGGGAGCGTTACTACAGATTGGTCCGACCCGAGGATGGGGAGGGCGACGACGACGTCGTCGTCGTCGATGGGTGTGGGTTTGGTTTTGAATGGAAACGAGGAGAGAGAGGAGGAGGAGGCTGCGAAGACGAGACGCCGCTCGTCGTCGCGGATTTGGATAGCGCGAGGAGGGCGACGACGCGGCGCGGGGTGGACGGAAACGCGTCTGGGGGGAAACATTGCGTCGCTCGGGCGCTGGATTTTACCTCGATCGTCGAGTCTGGGGCGAGATTGGTCGACGACGAGGATTCGGTGGTGACGGATGAGAATGTCTCGTCGTCCAAGGCGTCGAGCGAAGACGAGTTTGTCGGCGATAACGTTTCGTCGCCGAGGACGCTGAGAGAGGCGCTCGAGGCGGTGGATATCGCGGCGAGGAGCGCGAGGGAGCGAAGGTTTGACATCGATAGCGTCAAGGCGTTGGTTACGGAGTTTTCCGCGGTGCGACGGGCGGTCGGGATCGACGCCGGGTGGCGATACGAGGAGGATGAGGAGGACGCGCGCGTCGCTCGAGAGTTGCGCGTCAAAGCGGATCGCGCGAACCTCGAGGCGCGAATCGCCGAGGCTGAAGCAGAGATGCTTCGGCGCGAGGCTGATGACGCCCACGAGAGCTTCAAGGCGACCTACGGCGAGGATGCGTGGGTCGATCCGTTGTCGCGAGAGGTGGACGCTTGGCACGCCGAGGCGTCGAATCGGCTCGCGGAAATCGAGCCGAGGCGTTCGGCGTTTGCGGGTATGCGATACGCCGATCTGACGTCCTCTTTGACTATAAGCGAGCCGGTTTCGTGGTTGCACTTAGAAGAGTCGCCCACGAAGCGGCCGTTGACGTCGTACTCCGTCTAGTACAGACCGTAGAAAATGTTTTTGTAACACTCGAGGAGAGTCGACGTTGATAATTTTTTTGCGATTTCATCTTTTATACCAAACAATTGTCATCAGCTACTAGACTGCTAGCTCTAAAGCTTTTTTTGGTTTTTTCTTCATCGTATAGATCGTACTGGGGAGAAAGAGGCGGGTCGTTCGTAGTGGTTTCATGAGAAAGTGACCCGTCACGCGTCGGTTCAGCTCGACGCGGCAGATACCGGTTTTGGAACTTCCTTTTCCTGCGGCATGCAAGAACGAGCGACAGACTCGAAGAGTCGCTCGATCTCAGGAGAACACTTGGTGAAAGAATGACTCCAGAATTTGTACCGCGGATTCTTGATGAGCTCGATGAACGTAATCAACAAGCCCCACGGGTGCGGGCGGTTGACGATGAGACGTTCGAGGAGCACGCGAGTGATTTGCTCCTGGATAATACCGAACTTGGCCTCAGAGAACAAGTACAAAATGACGCAAGAGAAGTAATGCGTGTGGCAGTTCGGGTATCTGAGCTGGTTCGCGATGGCATTCACGAAGAGGTAGCGGCCTTCCATGTCCAAGGATTGTGCGAGTTGCTGGAACAATTCCATCGGCGCGCTCTGCGCAATGCCGCTCGTAGCATCTTTGCTGCGGTTCGCTTGAATGGCTTGAACGCCGACGTACAAGACGAACGCGTTGAACAACGGAACGTTGTACTTGGTTCCCGCCGCGAGTGCCGCCGCCGGTGCGAGAGTGAGTCTGTGGATGACGTGTTGGCTCAAGTTCTCGGGCTTACGAGTCTTGAGGTACGAGTCCACTTCCTCACGCAACGGAGACGAACGGAAGGCGTGATCCGCATCGGCGTTGATTCTCGGAGCCTGCTGAATTTCCGGAAGCAAGTCCACCTTTAGGTTTGGAGTGAACGGATCCGGAAGTCGCATGTTGCGTGGGTAGGCTGACAACACCAAGTTGCGCAACTGCACACAGTTGGGCGGAATGATGTCGCAAAAGTTCAAGTGATGGTTGCACAAAAACTCGGGGAAATCGTGCAACAAGACCAAGAACATGCGAAGCATACCCTTGTACAACAACTTGATTGGCTCCGAAAGATCGGCAGTGCGCAAGTGAGGCTCCATGAAGCGCAGAATTGCAGTCAAAAGACGCTGCAAAAGAGGCCAGCCCTTTTGTTCGTGATCAATCAACAAACGAGGCATGAAGCAACGGTGCGAGATCAGCTCAAGCCAGGCGAAAGCAAAGCCCGGAACGCGGAGCGGTTGAAGAGCCAAGAATGCAGACGCAAACGCCGCAAGGACTTGCGGATGCGAAGAATCCAAAGCATCGTTCGGAGCGTGCATCTCGTTCAACAAACCAGCCAACGCGCGGAAGTACGGGCGGGCGTTGAAAGCCACGTTGCGTTCATCCGTGTCGCGCATCGCCGTGCGCACGATAGCCACCAACGCTCTGCCAAAGAACGCCAAACGCGAGGTGAGGGGCTCCTCCTTGCGTCGGACCAATCTCGTGACGAGGCGGACGTAGGCATCGATCGCCGCGAAAGAGAGCTGAGAGCTCGCTTGCGGAGTTGCGCCTGGCACTTCGCTACCGAGGCAGTGAGTGACGGCGAGCTCGACGAGAATGCGCAAAAACCTCTCTTGCGTATCTTCAGCGAGCAAACGCGACTCGACGAGACGTTGCATGAAGGCAACGCTCGCGGCATCCGTCGGGGGCATGTCTTGCACACGAGCCCACTCGTCAAAGTGAGCGGCAACCTTCTCGCGCAAGCCCACCGGATCTGGCTGTCCGTGCGGAGGTCCGCCGGCAGACGGCATCTTGGCGGCATCCTTTGCTTCCTGCGCCGTCTCAGAAGAAGCAACTTCGGTGCTGTCTGGTGGGAGAGGCGGAGGCGCACCGGGCGGCGGCGGCGGTGGCATACCTGGGTACGCGACCGGCGGCGGCGGCGGTTGCGGCTGTCCAAACGGCTGTCGAGCAAACGCCGGAGGCGCACCCGACGGCGGTGGTGGCGGAGCACGCGGAAGCTGAGAAAAGTCGTCATAAATGCGCAGAGCAGCCGTCGGCAACTGGCCCGGTCGTGGTCTGAGAGACTCCGGAAGCGCAGCCGGATATCGACCTTGCATGACAGCGGTGTCAAAGAAGGGCTGGTTGATGCCGGATTCTCTGTGCTTTTGGCGAACCATGACAGCGGCGGCGAGAGATTCGTCAATGTCTCGAATCGCCTTTTCTGAAGCCGCTTTCTCAATCAACGCGCAGCCAAGCTCGAGGTTGTCAACCGTAGCCGACTGGACGGCAGCCTCGAGCGCAGAGGCTTCACAGCCGGCGCCCGCGCCAGATTGCTGGACGAGCGCTCTGAGTTGGTTCGCGACGCTCGCCTTGAGCGGTTCTCGACACGTCACGAGCGCGAGCGAACCTGCGAGAGAAGACACCATGAGGTGAGCCGCCTTGCGAACACGGTTGATGTCCAACTCGGTGGCGAAATCCTTTCTCACGAGCTCCTGAGACGTCTTGCAAGCGATGGTGACGGAACGCTCCACAACCGGAGCAACAATCTCGCGGATACCTTGCGTCAAAGCGACCGGCAAGAGACGAAGAAGCGTCGCGCGAGTAGCTTCCGGCAAGTTTGGCGCGGAGGCGACACGAACGTGCGCTTGCATGTTGGGCAAGGCACCCTCCAAGCTCTGTGTCTGGAGACGAGTCTTTTCTTCCTCGTCCATGCCTCTGCCGCCGATGACTGGCTGTTGCAACGATCCCTCGGAGGCCGAGGGGTTGAGTTGCGGCACTGGGGCGGCGAAGTTCTTGTCGGCGACAAAGTCAGGATTGTTAACGCGCTCGCGCATGCGAGAGGCGAGCAACACCGACGGCTCGATATCCTTCATGGCGACGTCCAAGTGCTTGAACAATCGCTCCATCTCAAACTTGAGGTTGAGCTTCAAGTCTCGCTCGTTGTAGATCTCACACAAAAGCGACAAGATTGCGATCGTCCACGGGTTCGGTGGCTTGAAAATCATGTTGTCCTTGCACGGTTCGAGCACCTTGGCCACGAACGGCACGACACCAATCATGCGCCCAGACTCGTAACTTTCGAGAATGAGCTCCTTCACGTCGAGGTGACGCTGAAGCACCGGCTTGCGCTTGGCAATGGTGAGCTGACCGAGCCATGAACCCAAGTTCTTCAACAAACTGCGTTCGCCACTGTTCGTCTTCACCTTTCCACTGGACAACAAAACCTTGATGTTGCGGTAAGTGGCTTGTAACACTGACTCGTTGAGCCCCTTGTCATCAATCTTCGCCAACAACTCGAGGTACAGATTGTGATAGTTCGGCTCAATGGACGCGCGCTTGACGACGAGGTACATGGCAAACCACTCAAAGTACTCGGGTGGAACCTTTGCCTTGACTTCGGCAGCCTTTTCGTCCATATTCTCTGCAGAGAGGTTATTGACCAAAAAGTGCACCTTGTCAACAGTCGCCGCATCCGGCTGCGAACCTTCGCTCGCGTTCGCCGCTACGAGAGTGTCGATGTTCAAGGACGTTGCGAAACCGCTAGGCACACTCCCAGATGATGGAAGTTGTCCGTTGCTGCCCGACCTATCCAGAGTCGGCATGCTCGTACCTCGACTCGGCATGCGGTTCGAGCCTGCAGCCGCAGCTGGGGCGCTTTCACCAGCCGGTGGCGGTCCCGGTGGCTGCGGAGGCAAGTTTATCGCAGAGGACAACGAGCGAGGCAAGGGTGGGTTGTTTCCCTCGTTCTCGCCGATTCGCATACCTGCAACGCCTGCGGCAAGTTGAGCGTCTGCGCTCGCTGGTGCATTCATGCTCGGCTCGCTGCGGCCGAGCGCCACCGTCTGGTCAGCTCCCTTGGAGAAGAGAGGCAACAAGTCCGGATGCGCTGCGGCCAAGTGAGGAATCTGAGCTAAATGTTGGCAATACTGGGGCCAGTCCGTGAGACGGCGCTTGAACTGCTCGAGCGCCTCGGAACCAAATGCAAACATCTTGGAGCCGTTCGGCTTGCGAAGCGCGTCCAAGACGCAACGCAAGGCGACGCCCAACGTTATGTTGCTCACGAGATTGTGCAAGATGAGCTGACCAAAAAGCACAGCCGTGATACGCAACTCCTTTTCGGGATACTTCGGGAAAAACTTGTACTCATCGAACAAGTTGTGCACCATGCACGAGAACACGTCGCGTTCGCGCTGCACTTGGCTAACCCTGAATTTTCTCAACAGTTCCACCAATTCGCCGATGGACTGTTGCATAGAATACACACGCTGGAAGTAGCGGTTCGCTTCTTCTTCAACGTCGGCACTGAAGCCTTGAGCCGTGCCTGCCTGAGCAGCCAAGTCATCCGCACTGGCATCTCGACCCTTGTTCGGAGACGTCTTGATTTGCGTCACGAGTTGACGCAGCTCAGCCTGCAGATCTGGGGGCATATTCGGCATCGCAGCTTGCAAGACGTTGAGGAAACTCTGAGTCACCTCCGGAGCGAGAGGTAAACCACCTCTGTCGCCGCCCTCTTGCGTCGCTCGAAGGCGCAAAAAGCGCATGCATGCGCTCACAAACGCTCCACCGTTTGCCTTGATCTTCTCGTGCAGCCACTGCTCCAAGTTCACACCAGCTCGTCGGGAAGCGATCGAGACCATCTCGATAGCCAAGGGGAACGGAGACCGATCAATCACCACTTGTAACGCGCTCAGCTCTTGACAGACTTCAAAGATGCGCTCCGCAGCCGCCGGAGAGGACGTGTGCGCGTCAACCATGGCGCGAATCACCGCCACAGAGTGTCTGTTCCAAACGTTACGCAAAACCAAGCCAGCCTTTGGATGCGCCGTCGCCACGTACGACGGAAGCAAAGCTGCGAACGCATCCTTTGCCAAGGCGTTGTGTTCGTCGCTCGCTTGAGCTAAAGTGATGCAAATCGTCTCGGGTGTGTGTTGCGCGCCCGGCTCGAGCGCTCCTCGAGCCGCGTCGCGGTGACCCGTCTCACTGAGAGAGCACAGCGTTGACATCAAGTCTAAGCACGCCCACGGCCCCGCCACCGTGCCCTCAACATCTATGTGCTTCAGTTTATCCCAATCGCACGTCTCCTTGGACGCCGACAACAACTGACGCAGCGCTTCAATCTGACCCGTCTGATTTTTACCCCAAGGCGCCGCGCACAAAGTTCTCGCTGGAAAGTTCTTACCAGTCGCCATGGAGTACATCTCACACATGAGCTGAAATGCCCTGGCGTCCGGACAACCAAACTCTGGCTGATCGAGCTTTTCCATCGCGCTCTCCCAGTTCAAATCCTTGTAAGAAGCCGACACCGCTTCCACCACGACGCCGACATTCCACGTGGTCAAACGCAACGCCTCTGGCGTCGGCGGCGCGATCCCGGCTCGCTTCGCGAGCGCCACGAGATTACTCTCTCCCTTTGCGCTCTCTAAACCCGAGTGCGTTCTGGCCATCATGCCCACCATCTTGGCGAGCCCGACCTCGTCGAGCTTTGGCAATTTCCCTAAGATTTCAATCAACCCATCCTTGGCGTGCGCGCACGCGTACCCGAGCTCCTCCAGCGCTTCCGCCGTGGACGCCACGGACGCTAACCGCGCCGCATTAGCGTCCCCTTTCGACGATCCGTCGCCCATCGCGCCCGTCCCGCGCGATCCCCGAGCGTTTCAAAGCCCGCGTCTCTCGCCTCGGTTTAGATCGCGCTCGCCCGCTTCTCCCTCGATCGTCCGCGCGCCTCCTCGCTCGGCGCCGCGTTTATCGCCCGTGGATACTAACACCCGCGCCGTTCAAACCCCTCGTTCGACGCACCGACGATTCAACGCCGCGACGGACGCGCTCGACGCGCTCGACGCGAGAGAGAACGGCGCACGCACGCGCCGAGCCGCCCGTCCCGGTCGTCTTCCCGCCCAAGCACGCGCCGCGTCCCCGCTTCCGCCGGTCCCCGGTCCCCGGTTCCCGGTCCCCGGTGGTTCCCGTTCCCCGACAAACTCAACACCGCCGTCCGTCGTCCAGTCTAAGCACACGGCACGCGCGCGTCGGCACGCGCGGCGGTCTCCCGACGTCGACGTCGCCCCCTCGGCTCGAACTCGCGAAAGGAAGGTTCCGTCGACGTCCGTCGTCTCTCGGGCGTCGCTCGGGCGATCGGCGCCCCACGTGTTTGGGAGGGAAAATCCAACGCGCCTCGCCCGCCCCGAGAGTCGCCTCGCCCCGAGAGTCGCCTCGCGGGAGACGAACGGGACTCGAGACGACGCGGCGACCTTTTTGTTCTTCTGTCGGTGAGTCGTGACTCGTCGTCATCGTCCGGGGTCGGTGAGTCGACTGCCGTGTGACGTCGCCTCGCGTCGCGAAACGCGCCGGAGCTGTTTTGCGCATAGTTTACCCTCAAAACACCCATCATGTACAAGATTGATTGCGACCGAATCGACCGCGGGAGGCGTTACCGCGCGGTTTTCAAAAAGATTTTCGATGCCGCTTTCGGAATCCGTCGACAGAGTTAACTTTTTTATATGTGTGAACAGTGCGGTCCCGACGTGTCCGAATCGTGTCCGAGTGTCCGAATCCCGCGCGTTTTCCCGCGCGTTTTCCCGCGCATTTTTATTTCATTTTATTCTTCGCACCCGAGCGGATGCCGACGTCGTCGTTTCGGCGCGATACTGTTTACGCGTAGAGAAAATATTCCGACACGAACCCCGAGGCGCGTGTCGTTCGCTGTCGACAGCCCCAGCGTTACGGATGTGATTGATTTCTCTCTCTGGTTCCGGCACACGTCGACGCGACGCGCGGTGCGGAAGGGCGCGCGCTCCGTCTGTCTCTACGCCGAGTGTTTTTTGTGAAAACGTCCCTCGTTCGCTTTCGACGATCCGACATGTCTCCGCGCGTCTCGACGCGACGCAACGCGTCGTCCCCGGGCGGACCGTCGACGAGACGTCGACGGGCGCGCGCGACAGTCGGAGAAGACGCCCGAAACGATCTTTCGCGCTCCGACGCGCGCGCGCGCGCGGGATCGATGTCGAAAAAGGTGAGTGACGACGCGGAACGATTCGCTTTCGTTCGGTCGCGATCGCGCGTCGTTCGGTACCCGTCGCGTTCGGCGCGTCCGTCGTCGGTCGGCGCGGGCGGGCGTTTCGGCGAGGCGTTGACCGCGCTCGGCGCGCGGCGCTCGGCGCGCGGCGCGCCCGCGACCGCGCCCGCGACGGTGGGTGACGCCGCGACGCGCGACGCGATGGATTTCGTTTGCGATGTTTTCCCGGTCGCCGGCGAGGAAACCGCCGTCGTCGCGGCGGCGTCGGCGACGACGCGGTCGCGCCAAGAGACGCCGGGCGCGGGCGCACCTCGGCACCGTTTGGGCGGGAAACGAAGAAACAGAAGAGAGGATGTCGACACGTGTCGAATTTGTATTGACGGCGTGACTGTTTGTACGCATGTTGATAACACACAGGTGACGCGCCCGACGTCGGCGATTGAGATTGAAGCTGCGGCGACGAAGCAGCCATTGGTGAGCGAGGAGACGGAGGAGATTTCTCTCGGGGAGCTGTTTGAGGAGTACGAGCGCGCGTTCGGTGGTGATGGGAGGGTTGAAGACGCCTTGGATGCGATTCGAGCGTTGCCGGCGCCGCCGAGAGACGTGTCTTCGTCGGCGCTGTACAAGGAGGAAATGAATGGTTTCGATGCGGTGCACGGAGAGAGCACGGTGCCGTACATTGCGCCGGAGTGGTTAGAGAGATCTGTGGCGGTGACGGTGGGGAGTGCGGGGAGCGATAACGAAGAAGAGGGTGATGACGCGGAGAACGCGGCGGAGTACACCGGTCACATTCGCGCGAGCAAGTTTTTGGAGGATGAAGAGGAAGAGTTTATGAGATCCACGATGGATTTGCCGGCTGATTTTATCAGTGAGCCAGCGGCGCTCACGGCAAGACGCGAAGCGCGCGAGAGCGCGGTGAAAAGCTCGCAAACGTGCTTTGAAGCGACTGCCAAATCGGCGATGACGACGTGTGAGCCATTTGAGGGTGCCTTTGAGCCCAAGATGACGTTGCGACGATGCGAATCTGCGCAGGATTTCAATGAGCAATACACGTGCACCGCCGCGGACGGACGCGTCTTCCACATCTCCAGCTCTCTCGTCACCCCGTCCGCCTCTGAGGCTGACTTCGTCGGTGGTTACGGCAGAAGTCAGCTCGAAGACAGCGCGAAGGGTGGCGGAGGAACGGATGCGGAAGATTCTGACGCAGAGCTCGTGGCTCAGAGTAAGAGAAAGGGGGTCGTTGCTTCACCGGAAAAGGTATCGAAAAAGCGCAAGGCTTTGCGTAGACCCGATGAAAACGGTCGTCGAGCCAAGGCGTACAAGACGATTAGGAATGACAAGGGCGTTCGCGCCACAGATGTCGTCACGGCGAACGGCAAAAAGGTGCGACGAGGTTGCTTACACTGCGGGACCATCAAGACTCCGCAGTGGAGAATGGGTCCAGAAGGGAAAAAGACCCTCTGCAACGCTTGTGGTGTTCGTTTCATGAAGGGTATTCTGTCATAGAGCTCGATACGTAACAACCGGCCGAGTTGATTTTTTTGTCTCAAGCATCTGAAGGTTTGGTGAGGACGCTGTACATTCCAACTCAACTAGTTGTCTTCTCCTCTCTTTGTTGAAATATAAAAATTCTAGTACATTGTTAAAAATAATGCCGCCTAAAGCCCGCGCTCAGCCATGTAACGCTCGATTGTGTCCACGATGACTTGCGTTTGAGATTCGATTTCAATGTTCACCGTGCCGCCGACGATCTTGTTGCCCAACACTGTGACGCGAAGCGTCTCCGGAATCAACCACACGTTAAAGCGCCCCTTCTCCTTGTCCACCTCACCGACAGTCAAGCTGCATCCATCGACCGAGATGAACCCTTTAGGAAGGACGTACTTGATGAGCTTCTTATCGCTTACTTCAAACACCACCTTTCTGTTGAGCTCTGTGTCTACCACCTCGACGATTTCCGCCGTGCAGTGCACGTGCCCGCTCACCGTGTGCCCACCGATCTCATCCCCAACCCGCGCGCTCCGCTCGTAATTCACCTCCCCACCGACTTTCAACCCACCCAAATTCGTCGCCCGAAGCGTCTCGACGATGAGATCGAACGACGCGCTCGTTCCATCCTCGCCCAGGCGCGTCACCGTCAAGCACGTGCCGTTCACCGCCACCGACGCCCCGATGAGTATCCCATCCAGCGTGCGCTCGGGGAACCCGAGGGTGAGCCTCGCGAACTGATCATCCACGTTCTCGAACGACCGCACCGTCGCCTTTCCTTGCACCAACCCGGTGAATAGGGCGCGCGGAGTCGTCGTCGGCGGAAGCCGTCTCCCACCAAAAGTGTTTTTCGATCGACGCGCACCGACCGTCCGTTTCTTAAACGCGGTGCAGCCTCTCGCGAACGTCGACGACGTCGATGACGGAGAACAAGGCGCGATGGATGCAAACATCGACTCAAAGCGAGCGTACGGGACACCCGCGCGCGCGTGCGTGTGCGTGTGTGGGGGCGCGTTTCGCTACTCGTCGTCCAAATCAGTCGAATAAAACTCCACATGTCCGATCAAGGAACGAATGATCACTCGTCAACGACCCCATCTTTGAGGGACCAAAACGAATGGATCAGACACGATGCTCGACAAAACTCATAGTACACAAACAAAAAGAGAAAGTAGATGAAAACTTGGTGGTTACGGGATAAGTCATTCGGCGCGAAGTCAACCCGGCGGACGACGACGACGACGGCGCTCCGCCCGCGAATGCTTCCGCCTTAACCAGTCGCGTCTCTGTACGCACGACCGCACACGAAACAACTCTCAACAAACAAAACAACAGGTACGGATCGATGCGTAATATTTCGCATCGCATCGCATCGCGACGCGACGCGTCTTTCGAGCGCCCGCACGCGCGCGCGCGGACGGATGGGAGATCCACCCATCCGTGAAGATCGGCGCGAGTCTTCCACCGGATGTCCGACGGGCGCAACGCGACGCGTCCGTACGGATCGCGACGCGACGCGCGAACGGACGTCGACGCGAACGATCGCGACGGGGGATATTTTTTTCGTTCCGTTCGTCCGCTTCGTTTCGTCGTTTCGCCTCGTCGACGTCGGGTGGTGGCTCGTGAAAGATTCGCGAGAGGTTCGCGGCGGCGCGGCGTCTTGGGGCCACGGGCGAGGTTGCTCTATGCGATCGATTCTTCTTTTATCACCGTGAGAAACGCGTGTCGTTCGCGTCGATGTGGGTCGTGATGACACGACGGGAAGCCGAAGAGAGACAACAATGGGAACGAGTGACTGACGAGACGCGCGCGCGATGATTTCGTTTCGCGATTCCGCCGCACAGCTTCACCATGTCTGGAGAAGGTGGATTCGACGACGCCAACTACGATCGCGGCATGGAGGAACTCCTCAAGGAAGAGAAGGATGAGAACGGAGAGTTTGTCATCACCGAGTGGACTGAAGTTCACGAAACGTTCGATACGATGAACCTCAAGGAGAACTTGCTCCGCGGTATCTACGCGTACGGTTTCGAAAAGCCGTCCGCGATCCAGCAACGCGGTATCGTCCCGTTCTCCAAGGGTCTCGACGTGATCCAGCAAGCGCAATCCGGTACCGGTAAGACGGCCACTTTCTGCGCTGGTATCCTCCAAAGCTTGGATTACTCTATCCAAGAGTGCCAAGCGCTCGTTTTGGCGCCGACCCGTGAGTTGGCCCAACAGATTGAAAAGGTTATGCGCGCCTTGGGTGACTACCTCCAAGTCAAGTGCCACGCGTGCGTTGGTGGTACCTCCGTTCGCGAGGACACCCGCATCCTTCAAGCTGGCGTCCACGTCATTGTTGGTACTCCGGGTCGTGTGTACGATATGCTTCGCCGCCGTGCGTTGAAGAGCGACTCTATCAAGATTTTCGCTCTCGATGAAGCCGATGAAATGCTTTCCCGTGGTTTCAAGGATCAAATTTATGACATTTTCACCTTGCTCCCGCCGAAGGTGCAAGTCGGTGTTTTCTCCGCGACCCTCCCCCCGGAGGCGCTCGAGATTACCCGCAAGTTCATGACCAAGCCGGTGCGCATTTTGGTCAAGCGTGATGAACTTACTCTTGAAGGTATCAAGCAATTCTACGTCAACGTTGACAAGGAACAATGGAAGTTGGACACTTTGTGCGACTTGTACGAGACGCTCGCGATTACGCAATCTGTCATCTTCGCGAACACTCGCCGTAAGGTCGATTGGCTCACGGACAACATGCGTGCCCGTGATTTCACCGTCTCCGCCACCCATGGTGACATGGACCAAAACACTCGTGACGTCATCATGCGCGAGTTCCGCTCTGGTTCCTCCCGTGTGTTGATCACCACTGACTTGCTCGCCCGTGGTATCGACGTCCAGCAAGTTTCCCTGGTTATCAACTACGACTTGCCGACCCAACCTGAAAACTACCTTCACCGTATCGGTCGTTCCGGTCGTTTCGGTCGTAAGGGTGTTTCCATCAACTTTGTCACCGCCGAAGACGAACGTCTCCTCCAAGACATCCAACGTTTCTACCAAACGGTCATCGAGGAGCTTCCTTCCAACGTTGCCGACCTCATTTAAGTGTAGTCGAAATGAGGTTCGTGACTCTTTGGAAACGGTCCCCGCTTGCTTGCACGTCCATTAATTCCAAACACAATCAACCCCGACTCGTGGATGAGTCGGTTCTCGCTCGTTCTTTGAGGGCCACCCCTTAGCCTTTTGGCTCAACACTAGGTACACGAGTAATGAGAAGATACAAAAGAAAAAATCAATTACCAACCATGAAATACTTGCGACGTCGTCGACGACGACGACGACGACGACGACGACAACGAGTACAAAACGTTCTTTTACGTATTCATAACAACTCTTCAAGACAAAAGTAGCCTACTACTCGGCTGACGCCCCGCTCCTCTCCGATGACTCCCCTCTACGTCGTCTCAACCCCGTTTTTTGCTATCGAGGCCAACGATTCAACGCATTACTACATAAAATCATCCTCAGCTTCTTCCACGGATGCGTACTTCGCCGCCATGTCCTTGTTCGACTTCATGTTTTCCTCCACCATCATGTGTTTGTAGTCTCTCGCCTCGCGCTCAGCCTCTCTCGCTCTTTCCTCCGCCAACCTCTCCTGTTCCGCCAATCGATACGCCTCCTTCTTCTCCCTCCGAACTCCTTCATCGAACGCCTCCCTCTCCGCCTGCAAATCCGGAAATCGTTCCTTCTTCGTCTTATTCAACCGGTTTACAATTTCATTCTTCCTCGTCTTGACGCGCGTCCTCCGCACCGCCTTGTCATCCACGAACCCAACCTGCCCCACATCCATATCCCCTCGCTTCAACAAGTTTCCCCACGGCGTGTACGACACCGATACATCGTTCGTCTTGTTCCCCGCGATCGAGTTCGCCTTGACCAACTGCGCGCAATCTTCCAACTCGGCATCCGTGATGTCATCGATGGTCTCCCCAGGTCGCAGTCGCAGGTACACGTGCGCGCTCGACATTTTATCGACGTGAAACCACACGTCGTGATCGAGCCCGTACTTGATCAAGTGTTCGTTTTCGTGTTTATCCACGCCGACGTAAATGGTGTGCCCCGTCGTTTCCGCGTCGATCGGGGTGTAGTACAGGACCATTTCTTTCGTCGGACGCCGCGCTCTGTCGTCACTTTTTGGCACAACGCAACCGTGATGATCGCACCGACAGCGCTGACACCGGGAATGCAACGCCGATCGGGTGGAAACACCGCGCCGACGGCGACGGC
>Ga0255754_10002452_pt1 | contig 13824 bp, 10 predicted proteins | sample 101ome_22_FD_179954 | JGI IMG/M metagenome (GOLD analysis project Ga0255754, IMG submission 179954) | Coastal salt marsh microbial communities from the Groves Creek Marsh, Skidaway Island, Georgia - 101412BT metaG (version 2) | ecosystem: Environmental > Aquatic > Marine > Intertidal zone >... | reverse complement strand
TAATAAAATTCTTAAATCAGTAGAAAATATAAAAGCTGTACCAGGTCGTTTTGAAAAAGTTGGGAATATAGAAAATAATTCAATAGTTATTTTAGACTATGCTCATACACCAGATGCGTTGGAGACCTGTATTTTAAATATTAAAGAACATTTTAAACATAGAAAGGTAAATTTAGTTTTTGGCTGTGGGGGAGATAGGGACAAACCGAAAAGATCAATCATGGGTAAAATTGCTAATGATTTATGTGATAAAATATATTTAACTGACGATAATCCTAGAACAGAAAGTCCAAAAAAAATAAGAAACGAAATCAAAACTAAGATTATAAAATCAAAATTAGTTGAAATTTCTTCAAGAAAAAATGCAATTGAAAAGGCAATAAAAGATCTAAGATCCGATGAGATATTAATAGTTGCAGGAAAAGGTCATGAAAATTATCAAGAATATTATACTAAGAAATTTTTCTCAGATAAGGCATGTATTATTGATGCCATTCATAAAAAAAATAAAAAATTGTCTAAAAATTTAAAGACAAATATTTTAAAAGAACGCTTAAATAAAAAAATAAGTAATAATTTTTTTATTAATCAAGCTTCAATAAATTCTAAAGATTTAAAAAAAAATAATATTTTCTTTGGTATTAAAGGAAAAAATATTGATGGAAATAAGTTTGCTGATGTAGCTCTTAAGAAAAAAGCATCTATTTGTATATTAGAAAAAAATTATTCAAAAAAAAATTCACGAAAAATATTTGTAAAAGACACACTTAAAACTTTTTCAAATTTATCATGTGTAATACGTAAATCATTAGGAACACCCATAGTAGCAATCACAGGATCTGCTGGCAAAACTTCATTAAAAGAACTAATTGGTCAGAGCCTTAATATTCTTACACCCACTTTATATTCAAAAAAATCATTTAATAATCAATATGGAGTTCCATTGTCATTATTTAATCTTGATAAGAAACATAAAATTGGAGTGTTTGAAATTGGAATGGATAAGAAAGGTGAAATTCATAAGTTGTCTAATTTAATCCAACCCGATATTGGAGTAATAACCAATATATCTTATGCTCATATCAAAAACTTTAAATCATTAAAGGGAATTGCAGAGGCAAAAGCTGAAATTATAAAAAATATAACTATAGGAGGTAAAATCATCTTAAATGCAGATGATGCTTTTTATAGTTTTTTTAGGGAGCGAGCATTAAAGAGAGGATTAAAGATAATATCTTTTAGTATAAAAAATAGATCAGATTTCCAATTTATCGATAATAGAAAGCATAGAATAAAAAATATTATTGAAATAAAAGCAAACAACAAAAAATACAAATTTAAAATTAATGAAGATTTATATAATTATAAACTTAATCTAGTGGCTGCAGTTGCAGTAATTTCGAACTTTTTTAAAATAGATAAATTAAATAAAGATATATTTAAAGATTTTGCACAGCCATCAGGAAGAGGTAACTTAAAAAAAATTAAACTTAAAAAAAAGACAATTCAATTAATTGATGAAAGCTATAATTCAAACCCATTATCATTAAAATTTTCTATTGAAAAATTTGATAAAATTGAAACAACAAATGCTAAATATTTGCTGCTCGGAGACATGTTAGAGCTTGGTAAATTCTCAAAAAAATTACACTCTGATATTGCAAATAATATTAATAAAACTCAAATATCTAAAGTATATGTCTATGGAAAAGATATAATCTATACTTTCAACAAATTAAGAACACAAAAGAAGGGCAAAATCTTAAAATCTAATAGTGAAATATTAAGGTTTATAAGTAATCAAATTAATAATAATGATTATCTTATGGTGAAAGGATCAAATTCGACTGGATTAAACGAAATAATAAAAAAATTAAATTAATTTATGCTTTATATTTTATTTTCAAATTTAGTTGATACTTTTAGTTTTTTTAATGTTTTTAAATATCTAACTGTACGAACAGGGTTATCGATGTTTACTGCTATGATAGTAGTATTTATAGCCGGTGGACCATTTATTAGATATTTCTCATCAAAAAAAATTCATAATCCTATTAGAGATGATGGACCAAATGAACATATAGTAAAAAAAATTGGAACACCAACAATGGGTGGTTTATTAATATTATTTGGTGTTTTTTCGGGCGTCCTTCTGTGGGGAGATTTATCAAATCCTTATAATTGGTTTTTAATTTATATTGCCGGCACTTTTGGACTGCTGGGCGCTTATGATGATTACAAAAAAATAAAATTTAATAATTCAAATGGTGTTTCTTCTAAGTTCAAAATTTCTATTCAAATATTTTTAGCAGTTTTTGGTATATTAATTTTATATTATTCAGGTGTTTCAAATGAAATAGAAAATCTATATTTTCCATTTTTTAAAAATTTAGTTATCAATTTAGGTTGGTTTTTTATTCCATTCTATATTTTCGTATTAGTTGGATCATCAAATGCTGTGAACTTGACTGATGGCTTAGATGGTTTAGCAACAGTTCCTGTTATACTAGTAGCATCATGTTTTGCATTGATAAGCTATGTTTCTGGAAACATGGTTTTTTCAGGATACTTACAAATACCTTATATAGAGGGTGTTGGAGAGGCCTCAATATTTTGTGGCGCTATAATAGGGGCGTGTCTAGGTTTTCTTTGGTTTAATGCACCACCTGCAAAAATATTTATGGGTGACACTGGGTCACTTTCTTTAGGCGGATCATTAGGGGCTGTTGGAATAATTACAAAACATGAAATTGTTTTAGCCATTACGGGTGGTTTGTTTGTTTTAGAGGCTATATCTGTAATTGTGCAGGTTATTTCATTTAAATTGACTGGAAAAAGAATTTTTAGAATGGCACCAATACATCATCATTTTGAAAAAAAAGGATGGCCAGAGTCAACTGTTGTAATTAGATTTTGGATTATATCTATAATTTTAGCATTAATAGGAATTGCAACTCTAAAATTAAGATAATGAAATTAAAAGAAAATTTTTTTTATAAAAAAAAAATTTTAATTTATGGATTAGGAAAATCTGGAAGTGCTTGTTTTGACTTTTTAAATAGAAATAATAATCTATTAGTTTTTGATGATAATTTTTCTGTAAAAAATAAAAAATATAGTAATTACTTTTTTCCTCCAGATAGAATAAAAAAAATAAATTTTGATTATATTTTTTTAAGCCCTGGAATTGATATAAATAAATGCATTTTATCAAAGTTTTTAAAAAAAAATAAAATCAAAATAATTAGTGAGCTAGATATTTTTCATAAAACATATCCATATTTAAATAAAATTACAATTACAGGAACTAATGGAAAATCAACTACATCTAAATTAATTTATGAAGTTTTAAAATACCATAAAAAAGATGTTAGATTGGTTGGTAATATTGGAAATCCAATTTTAAAAGAAAAAAATATAAAAAAAAATACTATTTTTGTTATTGAGGCATCATCCTACCAAATCGACTACAGCAAATATTTTGAGACAAATATAGCCCTAATTTTGAATATAGCCCCCGACCATTTAGAAAGGCATAAAACTTTTCAAAATTATATAAATGCTAAATTAAAATTAATTAAAAAACAGAACAATAAATCAATTGCACTTATCGAAAAAAATAATGGGCTAATTAGAGATATTTTAAGATCACAAAAGGTTAAATCTAAAATAAAAAATGTAGACTTTAAAGAATATGATGGTTTTTATAAAAAAATAAAAAATAATTATTTTAAAAATTTGTCAAATATAAAAAATTTATCATTTGTATTAAAGCTTTCTAATATCTTAAAACTTGATAAATCAAAAATTTTAAAAGTAGTAAATAGTTTCAAAGGATTAAATTATAGGCAACAAATTGTTTATAATAAAAAAAATTTTTTGATTATTAATGACTCCAAATCAACATCATTTTCATCAACAGTGCCATTGTTACAATCATATGAAAATATCTATTGGATTTTAGGGGGCTTAGCAAAGAAGGGTGATAAACTAAATTTAAATAAAAAATATTTTAAGAAAATTAAAGCTTATATTTATGGAACTAATAGGGCTTTTTTTTCAAATGTACTGAAAAATAAATGCAGATTGCATTCATCTAAAAATCTAAAAAATATTCTTTCTAAATTATTTTCAGATATAAAAAAAAATAAATATGGAAAAAAAACTATTTTATTTAGTCCTGCAGCAGCTTCATTTGATCAGTTTAAAAATTTTGAGGAAAGAGGAAGATATTTTAATCAAATGCTTAAAAAATATATAAATGCATAGATTTTTTGAAAATTTTTATGATTGGTGGAAAAATATAGATAAATTTATCCTTTTTCTTATTTCAGTTTTATTTTTTTTAGGTCTTTTTTTCTCTTTGGTATCAACATCTTTAATTGCGTCTGACAAACTTGATACGAACTCATATTACTTTTTTATCAAACACTTAATTTTTATTGGGTTGGGAGCTTTAATACTATTTTTCCTCTCAATTTTAAAAGAAGATATCTTGATTAAAATCTCATTAATTCTTTTTTTTATCACATTAGCTTCTCTTTTATTGGTTCCATTTGTGGGTATAGAAGTTAAAGGATCAAAAAGATGGCTTGATTTAGGGGTTTTACCACGCTTTCAACCTATAGAATTGTTAAAACCATACTTTATAGTCTTAGTCTCAATTCTGCTATGTTTAAATAAAAATATTTTTTACAAATATTTATTAAGCGGCATTGTTCTTCTGCCAGTTATACTTCTTTTAATCTCACAGCCCGATCTTGGCCAGACGTTATTAATTACCATGGTATGGTTAACACTAATATTTGTTTCAGGAATAAACATATATTTATTCTTTTTGTTTTTTATTTTTACAATTTCAATATCAACATATTTAATATTTTTTGTATCAAAGTTTGAATACATAAAAATAAGACTTCTATCTTTTTTGAATACTAGTAGTGGAAATAATTACCAAGCGGATCGAGCAAGTGATGCAATTTCTGGTGGAGGATTTTTTGGTAGAGGGATCGGTGAAGGAACTTTAAATTCAAAAGTTCCTGAGGCGCACACAGATTATATTATCTCTGTTATATCAGAAGAGTTTGGAGCTATTATTGTAATTTTGATAATGATTTTATATTTAGTCTTCTCTTATAATGTGATCAAAAAAATTAATAATACCATTTCAGAAAAAAATAAATTAATCTTAATTGGATGTGTAACACTGATATTGTTACAAACATTTGTACATGTTGGAGTAAATATTAGATTGTTGCCTACCACTGGTATGACCCTGCCATTTTTAAGTTATGGTGGCTCATCAATAATTAGTACAGCTTTAGTTTCAGGTATAATACTTAACTTAACAAAAAGAAGATTGTCAGAGGTATGACAAAAATATTAATCGTAACGGGTGGCTCAGGCGGCCATGTAATACCCGCTCTTACAATTTTTGATCATTTAAAAAATAATTTTGATGTTCGTATAGCCACAGATGAAAGGGGTACTAAATTTATAAATAAACAAGATTACGAATATAATTTAATAAAAGTACCAAACTTATTTAGTAATATTTGGTCTCTACCATTAAAATTATTTAAATTTATTTATGTAATATTCGAGTCATATAACTACTTAAAAAAAAATAATATAAGCAAAATTATAAGCACAGGTGGGTATATGTCCTTTCCATTTTGTTTTGCATCTTTATTTTTAAATTGTGAGATTGTTTTATTTGAACCAAATAGTGTGATTGGACGTTCAAATAAATATATGATTAAAATTGCAAAAAAGATTTTATGTTATGATAAAAACTTGAAATTATTTCCCAAAAAATATTTTGGTAAAATTGCATTGATTGCTCCAATTTTGAGAAAAGAAATTTATGAAGTAGAAAAAAATCCTCAACATTTACAAAAAAAAGTTATTAAAATTTTAATAGTTGGAGGAAGCCAAGGATCTATTTTTTTTGATAAACAAATAACCAAATACATTTTGGAGTTATCAAAAGAACTAAACATTGCAGTTAAGCAACAAGTTTTAAATATAAATGAAAGAAAAAGAATTAATGATTATTATCAAAAATCTAATTTTAAATATGAATTATTTGATTTTGATGAAAATCTTCATACAAAAATTAATGATATAGATATCGCAATTACAAGGTCAGGCGCCTCTGCAATTTCAGAATTAGCACATTTAAACATACCTTTTTTAGCAATACCTTTCCCATTTGCTAAAGACAATCATCAGTTTTATAACGCCAAGTTATACGAGGAAAATAATTGTTGTTGGTTAATAAAACAAAAAGATCTTAACAGCATAAATTTTATAAATTTATTTAAAGATAAGAAAGATCATGAAGAAAAAAAAAATAATTTATCAAAAATTACTAACCAAAACAGCTGGAATAATGTAAATAAAAAATTGATAGACCTTATCAATGAAAATTAATTTAGGAAAAAGAGAGCTAATTCACTTTATTGGAATAGGTGGAATAGGTATGAGTGGCCTAGCTTTAATAATGAACGGTCTTGGTTTCAGAGTTCAAGGTAGTGATATTTCAGAAAATAAAAATATTGATAGATTAAAACAAAAAAAAATACCAATCTTCCTAAATCATAATAAAAAAAATTTAAAAAATAGTACTGTTCTTGTAATTTCAACAGCAATAAAAAAGAATAATCCTGAATTAGTTCAAGCAAAAAAATTAAAGTTACCAATATATACAAGAGGAGAAATGCTTGGTCATATTGTTTCTCTAATGAAAAATATTGTAGTCACAGGATCTCATGGAAAAACAACTACAACATCATTACTGTCTAGTATATTTGGAAGCGCCAAATTGGATCCAACCATAATTAATGGAGGAGTTTTAAATTCATTTGGTAACTCAGCTAAACTTGGAAAAAGTAATTGGTGCTTGATTGAGTCCGATGAATCTGATGGTAGCTTTTTAAAAATACCTTTTACATATTCTATAATTACAAATATTGATGCCGAACACCTGGATTTTTATAAATCTCTTGAAAATTTGAAAAAAAATTTTTCAAGCTTTATAGAAAAAACTCCGTCACTAGGGAAAACTTTTTTATGTATTGATGATAAAAATATTAAAGAAGTCATCAAAAAAACAAACAATAAAAATTTTTATACATATGGATTATCAAAGGATGCAAACTTTAATATAACAAATACTTTGCAAAAAGAAAAATACTCTGAATTTAATTTAAAAATAAAAATACCTGGCAGTAAAAAAGAAATAAAAAAAATAAAGATACCATTGATTGGTATGCATAATATCAAAAACGCAGCTTCATGTGCTGCTGTTGCTTTTTTAATTGGGATAAATGATAAGACTATTAAAGAAGGTCTAAAAAATTTTAAAGGTGTGCAAAGAAGATTTAATTTTCTTTTTAAAAGAAATGATGCATTATTTTTTGATGACTATGCTCACCATCCAACAGAAATATTTTCTGTACTCGAGGGAGTAAAAGAAGTTTATAAGAAAAAAGAAATTATATGCATATTTCAGCCACACAGAATATCTAGAGTAAAAAACCTTAAATTTGAATTTTCTAGATCCTTTAAAAATGCAGATACTGTAATTCTTTGTCCAATATATAAAGCAAGTGAAAATATTAAACTTGGTTTTGCATATGAAAAATTTGCAAAATTAATAATTAAAAATTCAAATGTTAGTCTTATTAAAATTGAGAATGAAGATAGTCTAAAAAAATTAATTAAACAAACGGGCTATGGTGAAAAAATTTATATAGGAATGGGCGCTGGAAGTATTTCTAATTGGATGAGGAATTTATAAAAACAAATTAATGCAAATTGATGACCTAAAAAAACTGCCAATTAATGATGATGAGCTTTATTTTGATTATGATTTAAAAAAATTGAATTGGTTTAATATTGGAGGAAAAACAAAAGTTTTTTTTAAGGCAAAATCACTAACTGGTTTAGTAAATTTTTTAAAGACCTTCAAAAAAAGAGGAAAAATATTCGTTTTAGGCGCAGGCTCAAACGTATTGATTTCAGATGACAATTTTGATGGAGCGGTAATTAAACTTGGAAAAAATTTCCAAAATCTCTCAATTTTGAATGAAAACTTAATAATAGCTGGATGCGGAGTATCCCAAAAAAAATTATCTGAATTTTCTAAAGAAAATAGCTTAACAGGAATGGAATTTATGTCTTGCATTCCTGGTTCAGTTGGAGGCGGAATTAGAATGAACTCTGGATGTTTTGATAATGAATTTAAAGATGTATTAGTTTCTGTTCAATGCATTGATTTTGATGGATCAGTAAAAATGATAAATAAAAATAATATCAAATTTAAATATAGAGGTTCCGATTTATCAAAAGATTTAATTTTTCTTAGTGCAACGTTTGAAGGCAAAAAAAATGAGCAAGATAAAATTTTACAAACTATGGAGCAAATGAAAAATAGAAAAGAAAAAGCTCAACCTACCAAAATTAAAACTGGAGGGAGTACATTCAAAAATCCGATAGATCAAACTTCAAAAAAAGTTTGGGAGTTAATAAATGAGTCTGTGCCAAATTCTTTAAGTTTTGGAGACGCAATTATATCTGAAAAACATATGAATTTTTTTGTAAATAAGAAAGATGCAAGTTTTAAAGATATGAAAAAATTAATTTATACAGTTAAAGAAAAAGTTCAGAAAAAAACTGGTATTAATATTAATCCAGAAATAATTATTGTAGAATGAAGAAAAAAATTTTAATTATTGCAGGTGGTTATTCAAATGAAAGAGAAATAAGTTTAAAAACTGCAAGAAGTGTTTATCTAGAATTAAAAAAAAGCAAAAAATACACCATAGAAGTTACAGAGCCTGATGGAAATTTTGTTAAAAAAATAAATTCTTTTAACCCTGATATTGCTTTTAATCTACTTCATGGAAGATATGGAGAAGATGGTTATATACAGGCTATACTAGAATCGCAAAAAATTAAATATACTCACTCCGGCGTTCTATCTTCATCTATAGCTATAGACAAAGAAATTTCAAAAAAAATTTATATTAAACATAAAATTCTTACCCCTAAATATATTAAATTCAAATTTAGAGGTTTTAATGAAAAAAAAATTATTCAAGAAATTCAAAAAAAACTTAAATTTCCAGTTGTAATAAAGCCAATCAATGAAGGCTCAAGTGTAAGTGTCTATATATGTAAAAAAAATAATTTCTTTAGTAATTTAAAAAAATTAAGACATTATGATGAAATATTAATTGAAAAATTTATTCCAGGTAGAGAAATACAAGTAGCAATTCTTGGTAATGAAAAATTAGGAGTTATTGAACTTAAGCCTAAAAGAAAGTTTTATGATTATGAGGCAAAATATAATCCAAAAGCTAAAACAGAACATATTATACCTGTAAATATAAGCAAAAAAAATTACGATAAAGTTACATCTATTGCACTCAAAGCACATAAATTACTAAAATGTAGAGGTGTTACCAGGTCAGATTTTAGATTTGATGGAAAAAAATTTTACCTCTTAGAGACTAATACTCAACCAGGAATGACAGCTTTATCATTGGTTCCAGAAATAGCTAGATATAGAAATATATCTTTTGCAAAATTAATTGATAAAATTTTATTAGATGCATCTATCAATAAATAAAAAAAAAATTTATTTTTATTTATTTACATTTGTATTTATAAATACACTTTTTAACATTAATCAAATAGGTAAATTTTCAAATATATTTAAATTAGAAAACATAAATATAAATGGATTGAATTTAGATGAAGAAAGCTCTTTAAGAAATGATCTAGAGTTATTTAAAAATCAAAATATTTTTTTGATAAAAAATAATCATATCTATTCGATTTTAGATGATTTTAAACAGATAGAATCTTTCAAAATTAAAAAAATTTTTCCATCCAAGTTAAATATAGATGTCAAAAAGACAACTTATATAGGCAAAACCATGAAAAATGGCAAAGTATATTTTATAGGAAATAACAAAAAATTTATCGAACAAAAAAAAATTAATATCCAACCAAATGTTCCTTTTGTGTTTGGTAATTTTTCAATCGAAGAATTCTTAATTTTACAAAATAATTTGAAAGATAATAACTTTAATTTAGATGAGTTTAAAAGTTATTATTATTATAAAAATGGAAGATGGGATTTAAATAAAAAAGATAATATAACAATTAAATTACCATTCACTAATGATGAACAATCTTTAAAACAATATAAAATTTTAGAGGATGAAGGCAAAATCTACAAAAATAGTATTGTTGATTTAAGAGTTCCTAAAAAAATTATTATCAGCTATGAATGAAGGGAACATGGATACAGTAATTGACCTTGGCTCTTCAAAAGTAAAAATCTCAACATTTGATCAAAAAAAAAAAATTATTTCTTATTTCTCAGAAAAAATTGATGATAGAGAAAATATTGAAGAAATCTCAAGTATAATAAAAAAATTAATAAAGTATTCAGAAAAAGAAATTTCTAATCATATAGAGGATATTAATTTAATATTTGATCATCAAAATTTTTCTACAATAGATATATCAATAAAAAAAAATATTGATCATATTAAGTCACCCAGCGAACTTATGTTTGATGCAAAGCAAGAATGTACTCAAATCATAAATAGTTGCTATAAAGATCAAAGAATTATTCAATCTTTTATAAGCAGTATAAAACTAGATAAAATAGAATTAAAAAAAATACCAAAGGATCTTAAAGACTATTCAGATATTATTTTTGAATTTAAACTTTTATGTATATCTGTTGAAAATTTTTCCTATTTAAAAAGTATTTTTTCTAAAAATAATTTAGAAATTAAAAATACTTTTTGTTCTAGCGTTGTAAGGTCTTTTAATTATATGAATAATTTTAAAAATGAAAAAAGTATCGCATTTTTAGATATTGGTTTTTTAAGGAGCTCTTTAGTTTTGTTTAAAAACAGTAATTTACAATTAATTAAAAATATTCCTATAGGGGGACAAAGTATTACAAAAGATATTTCTTATATGATGAAAATCGACTTAAAAGACTCTGAAGAGATCAAACATCTTTTTAATAAATCGGAAACAGATTTTTCTTATTCTGGTGAAATAAATCAGGAAGAAAATAGCTTAACAAAAAAATTGATTACTAAGAAAATATCAATCGATTTGTTAAAAAAAGTTATTCTTGCCCGAGTTGAAGAAATTTTAAATTTATTGTTTGTAGATACTCAAATTTCAGGCAGCATAGAAAAAGAGGAGATTTTGTTAGTTTTGATAGGTGGTGGATCCAAATTATTTGATAAGAATTCTTTTAATTTTGAAAATTCTAATAACTATAAGGATATAATTTTTTATGAAGAAACAGATAAAGAGATTTGCAAATCTGGCTTGGAGTATGTTTTGAAATACAACCAAGAAAAGGAAAATTCGATAAAAAATAATAAAAATAGGGGAATTTTCGAGAAATTTTTTAATCTTTTTCAAAAAATATAATTGTATTTTGTTGTAATAATACTTGTATGTCTAATTAATTAGCCATTTATTATAAGTTTTGAGTGTCATTATTAACTCAAAAAACTTTAAGCAAAAAATTCTCAGTTAGTGGAATAGGAGTACATACCGGTGCTAGAGTTAATATGAGTGTTTTGCCTGCCTCAGCAAATACAGGAATAACTTTCAAAAGAATTGATTTAAACAATAACAACTTAATTATACCTAGTTACAATAACGTAATGGACGCAACATTGTGCACCACAGTATCAAACGAACATAATGTAAAAGTTTCAACTATAGAGCATTTGATGGGAGCGTTTTACGGTTTAGGAATTGATAATGCTATTGTTGAATTAGATTCACAAGAAGTTCCAATAATTGATGGATCAGCAAAAAAGTTTGTAGAATTAATTTTAGAAGCTGGTTTTAAAAACTATGAAGACCCTATCAAATTAATAAAAATTGAAAATAAAGTAGAACTTACAGAAGGAAACAAATCAATTTCAATAGATAAATCTAATGTTACTTCAGAAATTGATTTTGAAATTAAATATGAAAATCCAATTATACAAACTCAAAGAAATAAAGTCAGTTTATTTGAAGATGATCTTAATGATATTTATAACTCAAGAACTTTTTGTCTTTATGAAGATTTAAAAAAATTAGAGAAACTTGGATTAGGTAAGGGTGGCAGTTTAGAAAATGCTGTTGTAGTAAAAGATAGTTCTATTTTAAACAAAGAGGGACTTAGAAATAATTTAGAGTTTGTTAATCATAAAATTCTCGATTGTATGGGTGATCTTTATTTATCTGGTTATAGAATAATTGGATCAATCAAATGCTCCCAAGGAGGTCATAGCCTAACAAATAAATTGTTGAGAAAATTATTCGCAGACAAAAAAAATTATTCTTTGATTGAAATTAAAGGAAAAAACCTTCCACATTCCTTTGCAAACAGAAGTCAATTAAGATCTATTGCTTAATAATTAGAATTTTCAAAAATTTCTGATAAAAATTTCACATGTCTTTTGTTTATAAAATTTTTATTTTATTTTTTTTCTTTTCTTTTTTATCATGTGCCAAGCAAGAAGAAAAAATAACAATAGTTGAGGAAAAGAGTTTAGAAATGCAAATGATAGAAGCTTATAATGCAGGACTTGACGAGCTAGATAAAAACGATGCAATTTACGCTGCTAGAAAATTTAATGAAGCAGAACTCTTATACCCGCAGTCAGTATGGGCTCCGAGAGCAGCTTTGATGGCAGCATATGCATACTTTTCTCAACTTTATTATTCTGATGCAATAATTGAACTAGAAAAATTTTTAGATAAATATAAAAATCATCCTAGAAGAGATTATGCATTTTATTTATTAGCACTTAGTCATTACAATCAAATAGTTGACGAAACACGAGATTTAAATGAAATTTTAAAAGCCAAAGAATATTTTAATTATATAATTAAAAATTATCCTAATACTGAATTTGCAATAGACTCTGAGTTTAAGCTTGAATTGATCCAAGAAATTTTAGCATCTAAAGAAATGTACTTAGCTAGATATTATGTTGATAGAGAAAAATGGATACCAGCAATAAATAGATTTAAAACTGTTATAAACGATTATGAAACTAGTATTTATGTAGAAGAGGCCCTACATAGATTAGTAGAACTACATTATAAATTAGGATTAATTGATGAGTCCAAAAAGTATGCTGCTCTATTGGGATACAACTATCAATCTAGTGATTGGTATGAGGAAAGTTACAAAATCTTAAATAAAAACTATGTTAAAATTTCAAAAAAACAAAATAAAGAAAATGAGGAATCAATATTGCAAAAATTTAAAGATCTACTTAAATAAATAGATCTAATGAATAAGACCATAGAACAAAATTATAAAAAAAAAATTAAGGAATTTGAGAAACACAATAAATTATACCATCAAAAAAGTAGTCCTTTAATATCTGATAAAGAATTCGATGAATTAAAAAGAGAAATATTAAGTTTAGAGAAAAAATATCCTAGCCTCAAAAATAAAAAGTCACCCTCTAATATTGTAGGATACAAACCATCAAAAAACTTCCAAAAATTTAGACACAAAGTTCAGATGCTCTCTTTGGCCAATGCTTTTGATAAAGATGATCTTTTGAATTTTGAAAAAAAAATTCATAATTATTTGAATGACAATACAGCTATAGAATATAGCGTAGAACCTAAGATTGATGGAATTTCCGCATCCCTAACATATCTAAATGGAAAATTAACTTATGGTGTATCAAGAGGTGATGGAAGTGAAGGAGAATTAATAACTGATAACTTAAAAACAATAAAAGACATTCCGCATAA
>Ga0255754_10002408_pt1 | contig 13996 bp, 15 predicted proteins | sample 101ome_22_FD_179954 | JGI IMG/M metagenome (GOLD analysis project Ga0255754, IMG submission 179954) | Coastal salt marsh microbial communities from the Groves Creek Marsh, Skidaway Island, Georgia - 101412BT metaG (version 2) | ecosystem: Environmental > Aquatic > Marine > Intertidal zone >... | reverse complement strand
GTTTGTTTGTGAAGACCAATAGAGCCTATATTTATTGTGGCCAGAGGCAGAATCGAACTGCCGACCCCTTGTTTTTCAGACAAGTGCTCTACCGACTGAGCTATCTGGCCGATTAGCGGGGACGACGGGATTCGAACCCGCGACCTCCTGCGTGACAGGCAGGCGTGAACTCCAGACTTCACCACGCCCCCATAATTAATAAAGTATAACTTAAATAAAAAACTTTAGACTATTATATTTTCATTACAATAAATATATGAATTTTAAAAACTACATAAAATATGGAGTTAGGTTTTTAATTCTTCAGATTATTCTTACTTCTTTTTCAATTTTCTATTTTGATAAATTTCTGATGAACGAATATGTTGATGGTTATTTGATAATAATTAACAACCTTTTAGAAGACAGGGATAGATTTTATCCATTTATACAGAACGAATATATAAAAATAGATATTTATATCGCTTTGTTTATTTTTGTATTTCTGGTCGTTCTTTACTCAACAAAATTTTTTACATATGTAAATGAGTTGTCATTTTCATTAGATAAGAAATTTTTTGATGAGTACCTTAATATTTACTTACTATGGACTTCAAGTTTGATGACATTTTTATTTATATTCAGGTTTTCAGTAATTTCAAGATTTTACTTATTTATTTTCACAATAATTATTCCTGTAATTTTACAACTTTTTAGAAATACAGAAATTCTTTCTTCAGTTCTTGGCAGATCAGTAACAAATGAAAAATATATAACTCTAAACTTATCAAAAGATTCCGTATTTAGAAATTTACGTATTATGACTTTTAGAAAAAATATAGATAATTTAAAAGTTAATCTTGAAGATGATACATTAGTTATGCAATCTATAGATTCCATAAATAAAAGTAATGAGATCAATCTTATTGTTATCGATTTAGAAGAAACTAAACAAATTTCTTCAAAACTTGAAAAATATTTATTAAATTTAAATAAAAAAATACTTTTAATTTCGAATTCAGAAATTACCTTTAACTCATTTTTTATAAGTAAAAATGTATATCTTAGTGGGTCAAATTTAATTTACTTTAATAACGATATACAATACGGATCAAAATACATAATAAAAAGAGTTATTGATTTGTCTATAACAATAATAGTTCTTATATTATTGCTGCCAGCTTTAATATTTATATCTTTATATATAGTTTCTAAAGATGGATTTCCTTTTATTCTAAAACAGAAAAGAGTAGGGTTACATGGAAAAATATTCGACATGTACAAATTTAGGACAATGTACTCAGACTCACACAAAAAAAGAGAGTCTATGAGTGACCTAAACAAAAATGATAAAGTAATTTTTAAAATTGAAAATGATCCAAGGATATTTAATGGTGGCGAAAAATTAAGAAAATATAGTTTAGATGAGTTACCTCAATTAATTAATGTCTTAAAAGGTGAGATGTCTTTGGTTGGACCAAGACCATTGTTTGAAGAAGACACTCAACATTTTAATGAAAATTACATGAGAAGATTAAATGTAATGCCAGGGCTAACAGGTTTACTTCAGATAAATGAAAGAAATACAAGTGAATTTGAAGTTTGGTACAAATATGATATGGAATACATTAATAACTGGAGTTTGTCTTTAGATTTAAATATATTGTTTAAAACTCCTATTTCAATTCTAAAAAATAACGCAAAAGGACTTTAAATTGAAAATTTCAGCAAAGTTTTTTAACAAAAATCACCTAAATGAATTAAAAAGATATACAAACGTATCAAATAATTCTATTCATCTTATAAGCAATAAAAGTAAGAATCTTGAAATATATGCATCTCTGACAGAACAAATAAAGCTAATAAATGAAGGAGACCTTGTTGAGACAATTGATTCTTTAAATGAAAAATTTGATTTAATTATAGTTACTGATTTATTTGAATTAACTGATGACATTTATAATGTCTTAAAAAAAATAAAATTTAAATTAACATCTGATGGGAAATTGCTAGTAACAAGTGTAAACCCAAAATGGAATTTTATTCTTAGACTTTTTGAAAATCTAAATCTTAAAACAAAAACTGCTAGTCGTGCATATATTCACCCAAAAAAAATAAGTAATATTGCCAAAAGTTGCAATTTTGAATTAAATCAATATTACTCAAGGCAGATTTTTCCTTTTCATTTGATTGGCCTAGGTAGACTTCTTAACAAAGTTTTTGAGCTAGTTTTTCTAATAATCAACTTGGGTATCAAAAACTATATGGTGTTCGGAGTGTATAAAAATGAAAACAACAAGTTATCAAAATCAATAATAATTCCAGCAAAAAATGAAGAAAAAAACTTGATACCTTTAATAAAAAGAATACCGAGTTTTAATGAGGAGTATGAGCTGATTGTTGTATACGGAGAATCTCAAGATAAAACTGAAGAAGTAGCTCTAAATCTTGAAAAAACATTTCCCGAACTAAATATTTCAGTTTTGAAACAATCAAAAAATGGTAAAGCAAACGCTGTGTGGGATGCGGTAAATATTGCGAATAATGAACTATTAGCGATACTGGATTCGGATCAAAGTGTTGACCCAGAAGTTTTAGTTGAATTTTTCGAAATTTTAGAGAGCGGGAATGCTGATTTTGTAAATGGCACAAGACTAATTTATCCAATGGAAGACAAAGCAATGAGAGCGTTGAACACATTAGGTAACAAAACTTTTCAGTTCCTCATAAGCTTAGTAATTAAACAAAAATTAACAGACTCATTATGTGGAACTAAAGTGTTTAAAAAATCCAATATTAAAAAAATATTAAATTGGCAAAATACCTTGTCTTCAAAAGACCCATTTGGTGATTTTGATCTTATTTTTAGTGCTGCATATTCGGGAGATCGAATATTAGAATATCCAGTTCATTATAGAGCTAGAGTATATGGTGAAACTCAAATCTCAAGATTTAGAGATGGATTTAAATTAATTAGATATTTTATAGAATCATTTTACTTATTTAATATTTCAAAATAACTTTTAGTGGGTCGGGTGGGAATCGAACCCACGACCTTGAGCTTAAAAGGCTCCTGCTCTGCCGATTGAGCTACCGACCCTATCAATTACTAAAGAATACTATATTTAATAATTTTATTAATATTTAAATTTAAAGTTTTATTCTTCTTCTTGATTACGAAATTTAAGGGAGTCTGATAGTTTTTTACCAGCATTCATTACATTATTTTCAAACTCATAAACAATATCTTTAATTATTTTTTTTGTTTCAGATTTTATCTCATCATCAGTAATTGTTAATTCTATGTTTTCAACAATTTGCTTAATTACATTTGATGCTTGACCAATTGTTTCCTTAAATGATTCTTTTAAATCATCAGAGACATTTTTATCATTTAATTTTTTGGAAATTCTTTCTAAATTTTCAGATATATCTTTTCCAATTTCAGACCAATTTCTGTTTTCACTCATAAATCAAGTATATTATTTTAAATTTTAGATTTGTCTTTGAATTTTAAATTTGGTTTTTTAGTTATTCTCTGTTTAGCCCATCTTGCTGGAGCAATGAGTCTAAAAAAAGGTGGTAAAAATGGTCTAGTGTATTTCAACAACGCTAAATTAAAAGATACAACAATTGACTTTAACCTTGACTCTTTAATTCCATAAATTTCTTTGAATTCTTTTGGGAGTGTGTTGAATGCGGTAAATGCTATGAATGGCCATATAGGCTTTATGTGTCTCGGAACAGGTCCTCCACCAATAATGTCATAGACATCTTTAGCAACATCCGTAATCATCAAATAATTTTTTTCTCTAGATTTTTCTATAACCCATTTCTTTAAACCTTCATGGGTTGTTGGCATTAGGTTTTTATCGACTAGTACCATTTCAGCTGCAAGAGTATTCTCTATATGATATTGATCTTTTTCTTCCGTCGTTAATTTTTTAACCGTTTTTTCATAAAAATATATTGAAGAGATCTGTAAACACGCATGAACCCACAAAAGCTGTTCCTGATCTAAAGCATCATATATCCCACCAGAAACTTCATCTGTTCCATTAATTACTTCATGAAGTTTATTTATTCTATTGGCACTTTCATCTGCTTCTTCTTTTGTTCCAAATGTAACAGAGTTTTGAAGGGATAACGTTCTAATCAATCGTTTCCATGGATCTCTTTGATAAAATGAAGTCTGTCTAGCTCCAGCAGCAATCAATGGATGCGCAGCATGCATCAATAATGCTCTTGCTCCCCCAAAAAGTACTGTGATTTCTTTGTTTATCTTCCACATCATTGAATTTGGACCAAAATATCCAGGATCTGCTTTCATTTAAAAAATTGTATCAATTCTGAGTTTTATTATGAAATTAAACTTTAAAGAAATTCAATAATAAAATATTGTAAATGGAGATTATTGAAAGTATTTGCGGTGAAAAAAGAGGCAACTTTAATCTAAGTGACATTGGAAATAATCCCAATTTTATTTTTGAAAATGACCCTAATTTTCCAACATTAACACTCTTTTATGAAGACGGTAAAGTCATTAATGTCAATTCATGGATAGAGTGTGCAAACTATGTCAATGGAGGGTGGACAGATAATTTGCTACCTAAAACAGATTATGAGCAAGTTTTTTCCATTGTATTATTAACCTTTGCAATTTCTATATACCTATTTAAAACAATAAAGAATTATGTTAAAAAACAAAAATAACATAAAAATCTTGATAGCTTTTTTAATTATTTTATTACCTATTTTTAATTCATTCTTTAGCAGCCCTATTGACTCTGTACCTGAATTAAATAACCAAACTTTAAAGTTTTACCAAACAAATTCATGCAATATATCATTAGGTAAGTTTTTACTCGTAAATTATGAAAACAATTCTTTAGAGTATTTATTTCAATATAAATCAGACATACCTTGTTTTGGTAAAGTTTTTTATGTTGAACCGTCTGGAGAAAAATTTATTGTTTTAATTTCTTTAAACCCAATGGTATCTATGTTATTGCAATCAGCAGCCTGGCTGTTGCTAATTTCAATAATTAAGAGAAGTAAAAACACTTATAAAAAACCATCATTTATTGAGATGCTTTTCTTGATCGTATTGTTGATGACACATCTTTTAAGTGAAAAAGAATTTTACATCATGAACAATCAAAATTATACAGATACCTTACAAATTGATAACTACTTTTTAATATCCTATTTTTTAATATTTAGTTTTCTGGTTTTCTATATTGTAGAAATCTGTTCAAGCAGATTAGGCAACTTGTTGTACTATTTACCATTTATTTTTCTATTTCAAGGAACTTTTATAGGAACAAATTTAAATATTTTCGCAATAATACTTTTTTTGATAGGATTTAAAAATATTAAAAACAAAAACCTTCTTTTTTATAACGTTTCATTCTTTTTACTACTTTTAATAACTGTGACAAAAAATTACTCTCTTTACAGTTATTTTGATGTTGATAAACTCAGAGGTTTTTCAATGTCTTCAAATGACCTTATGGCTATCATTTTTTGGTCTTTAGCAATTTTATTTATAACAAATGGATTACATTACATGGTTGCAGAAATTGAAAATTTTAATTATCAAAAATTAGTTAACAATCTACTTTTGTCAGGATTTTTACTCATTGTTGCTGGTATATTTTCTACTTTCAATGAACTCTTTAATAAATTCTCATTAATATTTTTTGGATTAAACAAAAGCAGTAGTGAAAGCCTTTCCAGTGTTGCTGGCAATAGCTGGAGAGGAATATCTCCTAGTGCTGAAATGATTGGTGAATTTTATGCAATAATTCTTCTTATATCTTTTTTGCTTTATAAAACTTCAGCAATACAGTATGAAAAAAAATCTTATATATATGTAGTGTTTATATTTTATGGTTTATTAAGATCGAATAATGCAACTGCAATAATTTCTTTATCTATTCTGATATTTTTATTTTTAGTTAATTCAAATATAAAAACTGTAAAAATTAGGCGAATAATATATCTAATATTTATTTGTATTTCATTAATTTCATCATATTTTTTATTAAGACAAAATACTTACTCTAACATGTCACATGTTCTTGCTAATGAAGCGTTAATTGTTACTGGAGCAGATAACAAACTAATTACTGAGAAAGATTTTATAACTATCTTTAATGATGAGAATTCAGAAAATATTTCAACTTCTCTTAAATTCATTGGTAAGTTTTTAATAAACGATAACAAATTTGAATCGATACCAAATATTTTTTCTATTCTAAGTGTGTTATCTTTATTTATCAATAGATCTGAAAAGTGGGGTATATTTTTTGCTAAATATGATCCAAATGTTTTAGACTTCACCTTTGGTTACGGTGCTTTAAACTTAATTAACTACGAATTTGATAACTCAATAAATACTCCCGGACTACTTTTACCTCATTCTTCAATCCTAAGCATTATGGTATTTTTTGGCTTTTTAGGTCTTATAGTTTTTCTGTTTGTAACAATCAAAAAATTGTACAAAAACAAAAACAACCTCTTAGTAAGCCTCCCTGTTGTTTTTTTATTAATAAATTTTATAAAAAGTGATTCATTATTTTACTTGCCAATGTTCATACTTTTTGTAACGTTGTTTAATTTACTAGACAAAAAAGCGACAACCCAATGAATAAAACTCTTTACTATTTAACCTATCAAGATTTTCCATCAAATACTGCAAATTCACATCAAACTATTGCAACTTGTAAATATTTTCAGAGAAATGAACATACCGTAACTCTACTATTTCCCTTAAGAAGTCAAAAAAGTAATGCCGATATAGAAATAATAAGCTCCCATTATGAAATGAATCGTGACAATTTAAACATAATAGGACTTCCATATGATTATAAATTTGAAAATAAAAAATATTTTAAAAAAATTAATTATGTCATAAAACATATACTTTGGTCCTATAAGACTGTAAAAGAAGTGATCAAAAAATTTAAAAAACCTGATATTTTTTTTACAAGATCTGAATGGATTTTTTATTTTATTTCTAGAAAAAATATAGAAGTTGTTTATGAATGCCATAAGCTAACTAAATTAAGGAAATTTGTTTTAAATTTAGCCATCAAAAAAGAGAACTCTAAAATTATATTTTTAAATAAAAATTTAAAAATTGATTCTGGAATTAAAACTAAATATTTAAACAAAATACTTGTTCAACATAGTGGTTACGATGAGGACTATTTTTATACTTCAAAGAATAAAAAAGTTAAACAAGTTATATATGCAGGAAGTATCTATAGATTAGGAAAAAATAGAGATTTAGATTTTATAATAAATGCTTTTAAAGACCCAAAGCTAAAACAATATAATTTAAAAATATTTGGTGGAACTGCAGAAGAAACGAAAGAATTGAGAAAACTTGTTACTAGCACAGATTCTATTGAAATAAATTCAAGAATTTCAAAAAAACAACTAGGGCAGGAGCTTTCAAATTCTGAGGTAGGCATTTTAACTAGCTATGATGACGAGGTTTCAAAGAAATATACAGACCCTCTTAAGTTTTATGAATATGCAGGTTCTGGTTTAAAAATTTTAGCCGTTGATTTTCCTTCACATAGAGCATTGGATAAATATGGTAATTTAATTTTTTATAAAAAAAATAATAAGGAGAGCTTTATTAATGCTGTGTTATCATCTACTTCGTTTGAATTAAACCAGAATAATTTTGATAGGATTCCAACTCAGAATGACAGAATTAAAAATATTATAAATTTTGTTTATTGAGCACGCCTGGAGGGACTCGAACCCCCAACCCTCTGATCCGAAGTCAGATGCTCTATCCAATTGAGCCACAGGCGCAAAACCATAATTATTTGTACTTAACAACAATATAATAGTCATAATAATGAAAACGATACGTGTACTAAAAACTAACATAGCGGATACAACTATTAATGAAGTTAGTCAATTATTAAATACAAGCAATAATAAGACCGTTGCAATTTGTAATGCAAATACTCTTGTTCAAAGCTACAAAGATGAAAAATTAAATTCAATCATTAATTCTTTCTCAATTGCTACACCAGATGGTTTTCCGGTAGCAAAAGCTATTTCTAGGTTGGCTAAAAAAAATATACCAAGAGTAGATGGTTTTAAAGTATTTAAAGAAACTATTAAAAATGGTATAGAAACAAATACTTCTCATTATTTTTTTGGAAATAATGAAAAAGTGGTGAACCTAATGATAAAAAATTTAAAAAAAGAATTTCCAAATATTAATATTTCAGGTTTTACCTGTCCACCTTTTGAAAATGTTGAAAATTTAATTACTAGATTTAAGGACAATGTTAGTAACGATAATCCTGACGTAGTTTGGGTATCACTAGGTTTTCCTAAACAAGAAATCTTTATATACAAATTACTTGAAAGCACATCAATAAATTCTAATTTTGTAGGAATTGGAGCTGTATTTGAATGGGTTGCTGGAACTAAAATTAAAGCACCTGAATGGGTTGCAAATATAGGCCTTGAATGGGTTCTTAGATTAATCCAAGAACCTAGAAGATTATTACGACGATATTTAATCGACAATACACTCTTTGTTTATTACTTTTATAAACAACTAATGTCTAAAAACTAAAGCCAATCTAAATAAACCTTTTGTAAACTGATAAAATTCAATAAAGATGAATACTCTATTAAATCAATTAGAAAATGAGTTGATATCTGTATTGTCTAAAATTGAGAAAGATATCGATATTGATTTTCATATTTCAAAACTTGAAAACTTTGATTTGCAAATAAATAGCTTTGTAAAATATAGAAACTCAGATAATTTTGATGAAATCTCAAAAATAACTTTAAATTTTCTAAACAATAGAAATGTCTTTAGCAATGTTGAAATTACTCAACAAGGATTTATAAATTTGTCCTTAAATCCATTAGAGCTTATTAAAACTATTAGAAATACTGCAGATGAGTTTAAAGTTGAAAATCCAAAAAACATGATAATCGATTATGGAGGACCTAATATCGGCAAACCACTTCATGTTGGTCATATTAGAACTTTAAACATTGGAAAAAGCATTTATAACATGAATAAATTTATTTCAAATAATATCAAAAGCGATATTCACTTAGGTGATTGGGGTATGCCAGTTGCTCAAATTATTACTTATATAAAGCATAATAATCTTAATATTGCAGATCTTACTGCTGAAGATCTGCAAGTAATTTATCCTAAATCAGCTACTGCATATAAAGAAAATAAAGAATTTAAAACTCTAGCACAGGAAATAAATAAATTATTAAATACCAATGATGAAACAATATTAAATTTATGGAAAATAATCAAGGAAAAATCTCTAACTCGTCTGAAAGAAGACCTAAATGTATTTGAACATAGCTTTGATTTCTGGCTTGGCGAAAGTGATGTTAACCATTTAATACCAGATATGATTAACGATCTACAAAAAAAAGGAAAGATTATAGAAGATGACGGAGCTCTTGTAAGTTCTGAAAATACAGATCCTAAGATTCTAATCACAAAATCTGATGGTTCGTACCTTTATATAACAACTGATTTAGCAACAATTTTAAACAGACAGCACTCTAGCCCATATGATGAAGCATTATATGTAGTTGATAAAAGACAATCACTACATTTTCAACAATTATTTCAATCCATAAAATATTTCTCGTTTAACGATTCTAAACATGAGCATATTGCTTACGGCACTCTTAACGATAGTAAAGGAAATCCTTTTAAAACAAGGGATGGAGATACAAAACCTTTAGTTGAGCTTTTTATAGAAGTGAAAGAGTATATAAGTAAATTTAATGACAATTTGAGTGATGAAATTTTAAACACTTTAACAAACTCCGTTCTTACTTATAGTGACTTACTAACAAATAGAAAAACTGATTATAAATTTAATATTGAAAAATTCGCAAATAATACTGGAAAAACTGGAATTTATATTCAATACTCACAAGTAAGAGCTAAAAAATTAATCGAAAGATTTTCAGAGACAGAGAGTTTAGAAATAGGAAATCTTAATAATTCTGAATCTAATTTAGTCTGTAAACTTTTACTTTTCGGAATGTATCTTGAGCAAAGTCTAGTCACAAATGAACCTCATTATCTTGCTAACTATTTATATGAGATCTCTAATTTATTTAACATTTTTTATGGTGACGAAAAATTTAGTGAATTAAATAATTCAAAAGACCTAAATACAAAATTATTTATTACAAACTTTTACCTAACAACAGCACATAATGCAATGTTTTGTCTGGGAATTAAACCTGTTGATAAAATGTAATTATAAGAAAATTTGGTTTGATAAAATCCAAATAAGCAAAACTACACTGTAAGAATATTTGTTGAGAACTTGAAAATTTCTTCCAAAATTATGAATAACAAAAAGTATCAACGGAATTGTTATAAAGCCAGAGAAGGATACAGAACGTGAAATCACTTGATATTGATCAAAAATTATATTGTCATCTCCTAAAGCTATTTGTGAAAGAATTAAAAAAATTAACGAGACAGCAATTACTGAAATGATGTTTGTTAATAATTCGTTAAATGATCTATTAATCAATTTGTAATTTCTAAAGAACTCAATTGGAATAAAAAGTAAAAATATACCAATACATAATGTAATCAATGTCCAAAACAAGCCCTGTCCAGACCAATTAATATAGTTTCTATCGACAGTACCAAATGACTCGAGTAATAAATATAGTCCAAATCCTAAAAGAGTTGACCCAAACGAAAATATATATAAACCAAAAATAGAAAAGATTTGGCTACTGTTAAATGAGAAATTTAATGAATATTTATTTAAATCATTATTCATACAGATATATTAACTGTTTTCATATTAAAATTAATACTAATAATGGAATTAATTGATACACCTAATCCAAATGCAAAAAAAATACTAATTGATCATACATTTAGTATTTCAGAATATTTAAATAAAGAAAATATCAATCAAGATCTTCGGTTTGATTTTTTATTAGAAATCAGTGAAATTTCTTCCATCTTTACAGGTCCAGGGTTTATTACAATTATGAAAAATAATGAAGCAGAATGGGATCTTATTAAAGAAGATATAAAAAATAATTTTGATAAACTATAAGCATGGAAACGTTTGATTCAGATCCAAAACCAGGTCGCATAGTTTTACCTTTAGTTCTTATTGGAATGATTGCAACTACGTATACATTTGTAAACAGAGTTAGTGAAAACAATAATCTAGAAATTACATCACCAGCTGTTGCAGAAGAGGAAGAAGTTATAGAAGAAGTAGCTGATGAAACAACTACTACAACTACTACAACTACTTTGCCTGACAATTATGTTGCCTATCTAGAAGAGATTACTGCAGAAAAAATACAAGCTACAGAATTAGGAAAGAAAGTCTTAGAAGCTAATGAAAATTGGGATAATAAAACTGTAACTTATCAAGAAGCAAAAGTAGAATTTAGAGATTTTATTGATGACGCAGAACAATTCGTCACTACCGTTTCAGAACCTGGTCCTCCAAATGAATTTGCGAATCTTGTAACCAGCCATGAAGAACTAAAAACACTTGTAAATTTAATTTATGAAGACACTGTTGAACTACTTGCTGGTCTTGAATCCTCTGATACAGGTGAGCAAAGATCAGCAGCACTTGATGCATTCAATAGAGATCTAGATTTATTTATTAATAAAATCGAAGAGATTGTTGCAGCAGCAACTTCTAGCTAGAAGCTGCTGAGCAAACTGTATCAATCATTAACATTGCAATTACGTAAGGATCTCCATTAGCATTTGGTCTTCGGTCTTCGAGATAGCCTTTTTTATCTACTTCGACCTGCCATGGAATTCTAATTGATGCTCCTCTGTCACTTACACCATAAGAGAAAGTATCAAATTTTTGTGTCTCATGTTCACCAGTGAGCCTGTCTTCAATTCCTGCTCCATAGTTTTTGACATGTAAATCTGCATTTTTACCAAGTGCTTCACATGCTGAAACAATTGCATCGTAACCACCATCTTCTCTCATTTGTTTTGTAGAAAAGTTTGTATGCATTCCTGCACCATTCCAGTCACCTTTTACAGGTTTTGGATCAAGCGTTGCAGAGATGTTCCAGTCTTCAGCTATTCTATAAAGTAACCAACGTGCAACCCAAATTTGATCTCCAATATCTGGTGCACCAACAGGTCCAATTTGAAACTCCCATTGACCAGGCATAACTTCCGCATTTGTTCCAGAGATACCTAAGCCAGCCTCCATGCATGCAGTTGCATGAGCTTCAGAAATTTCTCTTCCGTAAACCTCATCTGCACCTACACCGCAGTAATAGCCGCCTTGTGGGGCTGGATAACCTGATGGTGGGAAACCGAGTGGTTGTCCATATTTTAGTGAATCATATGATTGCTCATAAAATGTATACTCTTGTTCCATTCCAAACCACGGTTCAAATTCTTCAAAATTTGAAGCAGACTCAACTAGGGCTGCTCGTGTATTTGATGAATGAGGTGTCATATCCACATTGAGCACTTCACACATTACAAGAATGTTATCTCCACCTCTAATAGGGTCGTGAAACTGTGCAACCGGCTTCAAAACACAATCAGATGCATCACCTACCGCTTGCTGTGTACTGGAACCATCGAATCCCCAAATTGGAGGTTCAGTTCCTTTATCCATAATTTTTGTTTTACTCCTTAATTTTGCGGTTGGAGTTTGACCGTCAATCCATATATATTCTGCTTTTATCTTCATGAAAACAATGTAATATATAATTCAAGAAATGTTGTTTCTGAGATGTTAAATTATTGTTTCAAAAATGATTGATATATATACAAATTTTAGTAATGAGCATAAGGGTTTCGTGGAACTCTTAGACGTTATTGGCGTTAAAAAATGGGCGCTTAAAGATATAACGCATCCTAGAAAAATACAATTAGTGGCTACATCTTTGCAGAAATATGGTGAAACAAAGAAAAATCTTTCTGACCTAGAAACAGCCAATAAGCCCTACCCAACTATTATCATTGTCAATCCTTCCGACTTTGAACAAGCAAAAGAGCTTATCAAAAATCCTCTCATAGAAGTTGTTTCCTCAAATAGCGACTCTGAAGAATTTAGTACAAGGATTTATTCATTAGTTGGCGAAGCGGAAACTGAATTTCTTGAGTTTGAAGATCTAATCATAAATTTAAAAACCTATGAAGCAAAAATTGAAGATGTTCTTTTAGACCTCACTTTTATGGAATATGAGTTGTTAAAGTTTTTTGTAGAAAATCCAGAAAATGTTTGGTCTAGAGAAGATTTATTAGAAAAAGTTTGGGGTTACGACTATTTTGGTGGTGCAAGAACAGTCGATGTACATGTGCGTAGACTTCGCGCTAAATTAGGTGATAAAAGAAACGACTGGATTAAAACTGTTCACTCAGTTGGATATAAATTTAACTAAAACTGTTACCGCAACCACAAGTTCTTGAGACATTTGGATTATCAATTGAAAATCCTGATTCCATTAAGCCTTCTTTATAGTCAAGTGTTGCACCTTTGACATGTTCTAGGCTTTGTGAATCGACAACAATATTGACCCCATCATACTCTTCAATAACATCATCATCGGTTTTGTCAGTATCAAAAAACATTTCATAGGAAAATCCTGAACAACCACCTGGCTTAACACCCATTCTTAAGAAACTATCGTCAGCACCCTCTTCCGTTTTTAATTCAACTAATTTTTTAACAGCACTGTCAGTTGCCAATACTGCTCTTGATGATTTAATTTGTATATCCATATTACAATTATACCAAACAACTGCGTATTCAATAAATTACTTATTACATCTTTTAGAAAGATACGTAAAATAATGTTATGACAGAAAAAGAAGTTGTACTAAAACATCTCTCTAGTGTTTATGATCCAGAATTAGGAGTAAACATCGTCGATTTAGGAATGGTTAAAGATGTTGTGTTCGATGGTTCTGAAATAACAATTAAGCTTGCCCTTACAATTGCGGACT
>Ga0255754_10002391_pt1 | contig 14040 bp, 5 predicted proteins | sample 101ome_22_FD_179954 | JGI IMG/M metagenome (GOLD analysis project Ga0255754, IMG submission 179954) | Coastal salt marsh microbial communities from the Groves Creek Marsh, Skidaway Island, Georgia - 101412BT metaG (version 2) | ecosystem: Environmental > Aquatic > Marine > Intertidal zone > Salt... | reverse complement strand
AGACTTCAGACGACGTCACGCTAATTGGGTTCACAGAACAGTTGATTTCTGGACGACAAGGCAGCGTTGCGAGTTTTGCGGCAAAATCGGAGACTGTCTTTGGTACGATGCTACAGCGCTTTATGACGAGGCCTCTCCGTGTGCGCTTGCACTACGGTCACCCGGATATTTGGGAGGGCGCGTTCGTGCGATCGTGCGGAGGTGTCTCTAAAGCGACGAAAAAACTTCATTTGTCAGAAGACGTGTATGGTGGCATGAACATCTTACAGCGCGGTGGGAAAATTGAGTACGCGAATTTCCTCACTTGTGGCAAAGGTCGAGAAGTTTCGTTCGACGGCAACAATCAGTTCAACAAGAAGATTGCCACTGGTAACGGTATGCAACTCATATCACGTGACTTTCATCGTCTGGCAAAGTCCATGGACATTTTCCGCTGCATGAGTTTTTTCCAGTCCTCGGTGGGTATGTTCTACACTGAATTCATGCTCGTCGCATCGATGGTGTCGTTCGTTCTGTGCAAAACGTTGATCTCGATGTTTAGTATCGAAACGTACTACTCCTCTGGCGATGCCTTTGATAATGTTGGCTTCCACCAAGAGATTGGATTTGAGACGCTTTATCCATCGCAGTGGATGCTGCAGGCGAGTATGGTCATGGCTTGGCCGAGCATGCTGCACGGCTGGATTACTGGTGGACTCGTGCATATGCTCAGAGAAACGTACCAAGACATGGCATCGGGGTCGTTTGTGTACCACATGTTTATCGCAAAATCTCGAGGGCACGCGATTGACGCCTCGATCTCATCTGGAGACGCGACGTATCGCGGCACCAAACGGAACATGAGCATGAATGCATCGTTCTCTGATCTTTACATGCAGTACGGGGATTCTCACATCATTCCGGCTTTTGCGATAATGTGCATGACCGTGCTACTGACTGAGCTGTCCAACTTCAGTGCAAAGTACGTCTTCTTCACCACAACTTGGCATATTTGGGTCGCCGTTTCCCTGTGGATGTTTTCCCCGTGGTTCTTTCATCCTCAAACTTTGAAAGAAGGCGTGCCTGCGTACAACTTCAACTGTTGGATATTCTGGTTGGATGCTCTCAAAGCCGGGGACGTCAGCAGGTTGAACAAAGACGGCACGTGGTGGTCGTGGCAAAGCAAACGCCTGCGCGCACTGCGCGCCATGCCGCGCCACCTGAAAGTCGAGTATTTACTCATCAGAGTTCTTCCTCTGCCCATCATATTGATCGTCTCAAGTACAGCTGCGCTTCGTACTGACTCGACGACCACGGCCGCCATTCTTCGGGGTATCGTCGTGACGACTAGTGGTGTCGCCGGCGTACTTTTATCTGGGATTTACTACTTGAGCACGTCGCCCACTTTCTTATGGCCGCAGAGATTTGTCAACATAGGCATGAGAACAAAAATCATCAGCTCTGAATCTGAGAAGCGTTGTTTACTGTTGGCATACAACATGCTTGTTCGAATCGTTGTTGTGCTTTTCCACCACTTGCTCTGCGAGCGTTTATTCAGCGACGTGTTGGACAGCAGAAACAGACAAAACGCGGTCGTCTTTACCATGTGTGGGCTTTTGTCGGTGCAATGCATCGTACAAATGACGGCGTTGATCTCTGACTCGCCTCTTCCAATGTTTAAACAGGTTGCGTACGCTTTGAGAAGTTTCAGCGACTTTTACATGCGTGATGCGGACGAGTGCATCGGTTTGATGCTGCACGCTAGCATCGCCCTCACGTCGCTGTTGCCGGTTTCATACGTTCACGCCAAGCTGTTATTCAACAGGGCGTACGCCTCCGTCCTCGGATTGGAAATGCGCCGAAGGACGCTCGTGAACTCGATGAACAAGAAAAATACATCCAATGTCGTCAAGAACTGGCTTTTGAGTTCAAGAACTTTCATCAGGAAAGTTCTCGGGTTGCGCGCGGCGCCGGTTCGTTACGTCAGGCCCGTCCCGAGCACGATTCCGAATCTCGACGATGATTTGACGCAGATTGGCGTCATGAAAAAGTCAAGCGAACGGATAGACGAGATCAAGCGACGACTGATGCCGATCGCGACTCATCTCGCGACTTTATTCGGCTTTCAAAAGACGGCAAAAGACTCGACGTACAGCGTGGATGAAGTGGAGGTTCCTTCAAACCTGTGGAACAGTTTGGAGTCCCTGGCGACTTGGCTCGAAAACTTGCTCACGCAAAAGGAAGACGTCGACGGCGATTCGATCGATCACTTGAACCAATACTGGTCGGAACTCGTCAACGAACTTCACTCGCACCTCTTCCAAAACTACAGCAGATGGGTCACGTACACGGGTTTGGTGGACAGCCTCGGGCGAGCGTCCGTCGGCGATGAGACTTCGACGTTGCTCTCCGTGTACATGACGGACGCGAACGAGCTGTGGAGTCGGGAAAGTCGCGAGCAAACAACGTGGGTCAAAGTGAACGCAAAGCTTCACCATCTCTGTCTGTGGTTTCTGATTTACGGGGAGAGCGCAAATTTACGTCACACGAGTGAAAGCTTGTGCTTCATCTTCCACACCGCTCTGTGCGCGGTGACCCTCGAAGGTCGTCGACCGAACGAGGGCGAAGAGTTCGTCTTGTGTAAGCCAGTGTCCGAAGAAGTGATGCCGTACGAAGAGAAAGATTTCTTGCACACGATCGTCACTCCTCTGTACTTGTTTTTGAAGAGGGAGATTGCCGAGCGCACCACTGCGCCAATTTCCGAACGAGTCATGTACGACGACGTGAACGAATTCTTCTGGCGATACGATGCCCTGGTTCGTGTGCTGCCCCCGGAGGTGGAACCGGAGCGCAGTGACAAAGATGCCAACTACATTGGTGTTCCGAAAGAAATGGCGGGATTATCCAGAGATGCGCGAATGTACGAACACCTCAGATCATTCCTCAAGAACGCGACGGCGACGGGCGACGCCGCGACTGCCCTGAGCAATGTGTTCTTCAAGACTCACCGTGAAACGTCGGGATGGCTCAGCATGTTCGTGAATTTCAATTCCGTCATTGTGTTTCATGCCGTCGCGTTCCATCTCTCCGCCGCGTACGTCTTTGCGCACGGTTGGAATTGGAGCTACTTGTGCACGGCCACGGTCACGCACGCCTTGCTAAAGTTTTTGCAAGAGGTCGCCTCCATCAGATTCCGGAACTTGTCCTCTGAGAGATTCGCCGACTGGCTAGTGTTGGCCACTAGAGCGTCAATGTTTGGAACGATACCAGTCTTCTACTTGATCGAGTCCATGTCGCGTAGCGATCACGGAACGCCGTATTTTGAAGGGCTCGCCGCCGTGTACGCCGTCGCGAGCAGCGGTCTGATGTCCTCCATGATTCGACGCACACCTTTCGTCGGTTCAGCCGCGCAGATGTCGACACCGATTCGTGAGCGCATGATTTACACGGCGTTTTGGTTCGTCGTCCTCTCCACGAAGATGATCTTCGGACACTTCCTTCTCATCGCTCCGCTGAGAGAAGCCATCAGCGCGCTGACCAAGGGTGATTTGTGCTGGAACAAGGAGAGCGACGAGTATACCTCGTGCATCAACCTCGAGGGTGACGCGCTCGTGGAGGCGTTGAAGTTCAAACCCAAGGTGACATATTTTACGGAGGTCAAGAACAGCGAAGATGATTACGACGAGAGCGATATTCAACTGTCGTATTACGAACCGATACCGGAGCGCCGTCGCAGTCTTCTCTTTTCGCACGGTGGCGGCGGAGATTTCACCGGCGCGTCTTGGGGTGATGAGAGTCAATTCGCCACCGATCTCGATCTGAACGAATCCGTCGATCCGTACAACGGTCAATATCGCGGCTGGAGCAGCGGTGCGTCGAAGATGTCGTCCATTCCGCAGACTCGATTGGAGAGCGCGCTCTCGGGCGTTTCCGAAGCCGCGGCGAACGCGCTTCACGACGCAATTGGGCATAAAAAGCTCACTCTGCCGGCGCTCGGGTACATCGGTGAAGAGATCGAAGGTCAACTTCCCGAAGCGTACTACGACGTCCACGCGTCGCAATTTTTAATGTCCGTGTTGGTCGTCGCGAGAATGCTACCGGCGATTGCCACGTACTTTTGTGACACGTTTTTGTGGTACACGCTGTACGCCTCGCTGTTCACAATCTTTCTCCAGTGGCGTGGTAAAGTCTCGCACGCGCAGCGCTGGGCTAAGTTTTTACGCAACTTTCAGCAGATACCGAATCTCTTTTGCGAAAAGCTCACGAACAAGGCGTGGCCTAAGATGGTGATGATTTCCAGCGACGGCGCCGACGCCGACGGCTTGGACGACGGCGACGCCGACGTTCCATTCGAGTCGCAGGCGAGACAGCGATCGGGCGGTGGTTACGCGGGAGACGGCGGCGTGCACGAGAATCTTCTCGACGCTGTCGCCCTCACCGTGACTGAAGATGAAGTGCTCCTCGAATCCGGCACCAAGTCGGCGAAGCCCAATCCCGCCGATTTCCTTCCCGAGGCGATGGACATCAAATGGCAACACTTTGCGCGAGGATGGAATTCCATCGTCGACTCCCTGCGCGCGCGCGATCACATCACGAACAAAGAGCGCACCGATCTCAAGTTTACATTCTTGCGAGGTCACGACGTCGAGCAAATATTCGATGCGCCGGAATACATTGTGATGCCTCCCATGATGACGTCCTCCGTCTTTTCGAGGGCGAATTTCAACACGGGGACGATGGCCAAGTACCCATCGTTTGGCACGACGCTCGTGCAAACGAAAGATTTGCTCTGCGTCCTCATGACAGAGGTGCTCCGCGTCGTCTCACCCGGGGATTTATCGCTACTGATGCGGATCGTGAGCGATTTGGCCACCATCGAAGGCGAACAAATGCAGCAACGTCGTCGAGACGACATCGACGGCTACCTGCAGCTGCGCGACTCCGTCGTAAAGTTGTTACTAACGCTTCAGGCGATGAGTGAGAGCACCGAAGCGACGCCGATCGAAGAGGATTACAACGACAGAGCGAGTGATGACGACGAGAGTGCCAGCGATGACGAGGAGGCGCAGCTCAGACTCCTCGGCGATATCGCCGGAGCGGAGCGCGCTCGGTTGAGAAAGGAGCAACGCACCAAGCGACGTCAATTGAAACTTTTGAAGGAAAAAACACAGGAACGTCAAAAGCAAATGGTTGAGGCCATCAATCTCGAGATGAAGTTTGGGTGCACCGGTCTCATCTCAAAGGAGCGCAGGAAAAAGATGAAAGAGAAGAGCGGCTTGATGCGTGGATGCTTCGTCGTACAAGAAAATTGGGACGAAATGACCGACGAGCAGCGCGCGCTGTTGGAGGACTCTCAAGATCAAGATCAAGATAAACCCGCTCGAAAGCGTTGGCGAAAGGGTCGACGTCGCCTGATCAAATGGTCGAACATTCAATCGGACGCGGACATTGAGGCGCAATCCAGCACGCTCGCCGAGGCGTTGCACGAAGTGCTTCTCGCCGTGCGAACCATCTTTTCATTTTCGATGGAAAGCAGTGCCCGTTGGAGCAGCGTGAACAATCAGCGCAAGTATCGAGTGTCTCAACTGTACGTGCAACTTCTCGAACTCGTGCGAATCGACGCTCTCCGAGACATGGAGCACATGCGCGTCGTGTCCGCGTCGGCCACCTTGGCGACGAATCGAAAGATTGTTGAGAGCTTGCTGAATTCCATGAACAACATCAACCCCGGAGGCGAGCCTCGCAACCTCGAAGCTCGACGACAGCTGATGTTCTTCACGAACTCGTTGAATTTCACGACTTTGAAAGCGCCGACCAAGCTCCACAACATGCGCGCATGGACCGCATTCACGCCGTATTACGCCGAGGAGGTTTCGTACAGAAAGGACGAACTCGTCCGACCTCTAGAAGACCAGAAGACACTATTGTCCATCATCCAGGCCACGTATCCTGATGAGTACGAAAATTTCAAAGAACGCATCGGGGCTCTATCCTGCGACGACACGACCATCTTGGACGAGCATTGGAACGAGCTGCGCGTGTGGACGAGTGACCACACGCAGTCGTTGAGTCGCTGCGTCCGCGGCATTTGTTACTACGGAACGGCGCTGCGATTCCTCGCGCGTCTCGAGGGCTACGACGAAGACCACATCGAGAGACTCGTGCACGACAAGTTCGAATATCTGGTGTCATGTCAGGTGTACGGAAGAATGCTGAGCGCGCCGATGGGTTCCGCAGATCGACAAAAGGCGGAAGACATCAACGAACTCATCTTTAAGCATCCGGAGCTCCGAGTGTGCTTCGTACAAAATGATGCCGATAGATTTTCTTCCTGTCTGATCGGATGCGAAAGAGAGACGAACACTCTTTCAATCGCATGTAAGGTTGAGCTTCCTGGAAATCCAATCATCGGAGAAGGGAAACCTGAGAATCAGAATCACGCAGTCATCTTTAGCCGCGGCTCGTATCTCCAAACGTTGGACATGAACCAGGACGGGTACTTTGCCGAAGCGTTGAAAATGCGCAATCTCTTGGATGTCTTCTCCGAAGACGTCGTGCTCGTCGGGTTTCCAGAAGTCATCTTCAGCGAGACGACCGGCGCCGTGGCACAATTCGCCGCCATCTCCGAGTTCATTTTCCAAACCTTTCAGCGCTTCATGACGTGGCCGCTCATGGTTCGTTTCCACTACGGTCACCCCGATCTGTGGGACAAGGCTTTCACGATGACGAATGGCGGCGTGTCCAAGGCTTCCAAGATGATTCACGTCGCCGAGGACTTTTTCGGCGGGGTTAACGCCATCGTTCGCGGTGGTCGAGTCATTTTTGAAGAATTCATCGAGGTCGGAAAAGGAAGAGATATGGGTTTCACTTCGGTGAACGGTTTCGAGCAGAAAATTTCCGGCTCGGCTGGCACGATTTCCATGTCGCGAGACGTGTATCGATTGCACAGATCGATGGATTTCTTCAGAGTCTTGTCCATGTACTTCAGTGGACCGGGTTTCTTCATCAGCGTCATGCAGACGGCGTGGTGCGTGTACTTGTACATTCTCGTCCACGCCGGTCTCGCCATCGCTGATTTGGAAATTTATCGCATTTACCGTTATTTCAAAATGACCGAGACGCAGACGACGCTGTCTCTGTCAAAAGAAGAGGGTGGTTACTACAACTCTATTTACGCGATCCAACTCGGTTTGCTCACGGTGTTGCCGCTCTTCTTGAAGATGGTGATGGATAGAGGATTGCGAGACGGCGTCGAGTACACGCTCTCGTCCCTCTTGCGCGGCTCGTGGGCGTTTAATATCTTCGCCATGACGACGAAAGGATACAACTACATGGTGGGTCTCATTTTCGGAAAAGCGCAATACATCGCCACCGAGCGAGGTTACGTCTTGCAAAATGCGAACATGGTCGTGCTCTACGGCTTATACGCAAAGTCGCACCTCTACTTCGGCATGGAAGTCTTGTTCCTGCTCATCTTATTCCACACGAACACCGTCCTACCGAAATCACTCTTGTACTCGTGGTCCGTGTGGAGCTTTGGAGTGTGCATCGTCATCACCCCGTGGTGGTTCTCACCGCAGAGCACGAATCTGTACTGGATGCAACGAAGTTGGGCGGATTGGCGCAGTTGGCTCGACGGCACCTTCGACAAGCCGAAGATCGCCAACGGATCCTGGGACGCGTGGCACAGAGAGATGAGCGCAAACTACCGGAACAGAATTGGTTTCTTCATTAAGACTGGCATCGTGTTCATGAGTTGTTTCGGCCGCATCATCATCGCGCTCGTCATCACCGGCTCCCTGCACGGGAGCACGTTGTACACGGGTTTGACGCAAACGGAGCAATTCGCCATCAACGCCGGTCGCGTCGGCGCCGCCGCCGTCGCCATGGGTTTCGTCGCCATCGTGTACGAGGCGACGTTGAACTCCGTGGTGTTCAAGCGCGAGCCTTGGCTCGACTATCCCGATAAGTTGTGGAAAATCAGCATTTATCGAGGCGTCGCCAGGGTGGGCATGTTTATTATTTGGAACGGGTTGTACTTCTTCGCCCTGCACGTGGATACGGGCAGTAACAGTTTGGCTCGAACGTGGTTCATGACTGGATTGGCCGCGGTGTGCGTGCTGTCCATGTTCCTCGAATCGTTCGTCATGCTGAGCGATGACACGCTCACGAGTTTCGGAGAGAGTTGGCTCCCCGTCAAGCCTCTCGACGGGGAACCCGAGCCGCGCGGAAACGCCGCGCGCCGCCTCTTGCAGCCGTTCATCTATAGAACGAGAAGCACCGCCGTCACCGCCCGAAAGTTTGCAGATTTCTGGTTCAAAGAGATGGATAAATTCTTCGGGTTGACCATTTTCGTCTTCATCTTCTGTTTGTCGTTGCTTCCGGTGGCGACTATGCAAACGGTGTTGATTTGGAACGAAACCTTTAGCGACATCGTCTCCAAAAAGATCGCCGTCCAAGAGACGGTATCTTCGATTTTAGATTAACAGCGAGGTGGGGGTGGTAGAATTATTAGGTACAAAACATTACGTGTAACATTATCACATCTACTCTAATGACGACGCGTCGTAGATTTACTGTTCTTTCTTCCGCGTCTCTTCTTCCTCGTCGCCACCGCACCGCAACGCCGCCGCCACGTACGCGAGCAACACCACGTTCACCGAGATCACGGCAAACAACCCCGCACACGTCGCCCGACCACTCTCTGTCGCCAAAAATGCCGCGCCGTACGCCTCGTACGCCGCCGGGCACACCGTTCGACGCGTGATTTTATACGTCGCGTATGGCGCCGCCGCCAACGCGCACGTAAACCACCCCAATCGCCCCAACGCGCGTCTCTCCGCCCTCGTCGGTCGCCACCGAGCGTCCTCCTCGCCCTCGTTCTCACGCGTCATGGTGCGCGACGTGCGTCTCGTACTCGACGAACAGGAACACCACCAGCGCGGCGACGAGGACGCACGCGCCGACCAAGAGCGCAAACTCTCGCTGCGACTCCTTCGTCTTCGCGCGTCCTCGCGCCTGGACGTGCGCCGACGCGGACGCGCGCGCGGAGGGTCCGCCGCCGCCGAATTCTTCGTCCTCCGGCGCCGCGCGTTCGAGTCCGACGAGTTCGCGGTGCGCGCGTCGTCGCCGCGCGCCCATCTCTGGCGGCACCTGGAAAAGAAACTCGTCACTCCGCGTCGCGACGGTGGCCATGTCGGACGACGAGGTGTGCGGTGGTGCCGACGGACGGGACGCGACGGCGCGCGATGGCGGCGGCGTCGAGGGGATCGCGGCGTTGGACGCGGAGGCGACGAGCGCGCTCGCCGCGCTCGAGGCGCAACTGGCACAGAAAGATTTCATAATGGAACCGGACGCGATCGACGACGTGAAACGGTACGTCGCCTCGGGTGGGGCGCCGAGCACTGCGATCGAACTCTTGAGCGAGAATTATCGCGGGTACGCGGCGATGACGTCGTTAGCGGTGCACTGGTTGCGCGTGACGGCGCCGCCGAAGAGGGGCGCGAACACGTCGCCGATCAAGGTGAACGCGGCGGTGGAGGGGCGAGGCGGTGCGGGCGTGACGACGCACACGCCCACGGGTGGTATATTGACGTCGGCGGCGGGTGGGTCGGCGAAGCGGGTCGGCGCCGCGGTGGCGCAGCGAGGCGACGCACCTGACGAAGACGCGCCGTTCGACGAGTTGTACTTTCTCGAGACGCTCGTGAGAGAACGTTTCGACGCGAACAAGGCTGATGCGGTATCGACGCAAAGGCCAGTGTGGTTGGACGCGTTGTTCAAGAGTGAGCGAGGACGCGCGCTTTTGTTCTCTCTCGCCGAGTCCAATCCGAATTGCGCGTTGATTTCGTTAGCCATTCAGTACGCGTGGCAGCGAGGCATGCGACACGAGGTTCGAGCGCTCGGACCCGCGGCCGCGGCGTATTTTAGTATTTTCCACGAACTTTTGGCCGATCACATCAAGGGTATTGTCGAGGCGCAGGGCGACGATGAGCGACAGGCAAACATGGAGGAACGAGTGAAGAGCATGTGCTGTCAGTCGATAGGGACGTATGTTTTTGGGCAACTCATGCTCTTGTCTTTGGGACAAGATGATTCGGAGACGGCGTCGGTGTCGCGCACGCTCGCCACTCGTCTATCGGAAGAGTTAGAGGTGGCGGCGGCGCAAGTGCACGGCGCCGCCACGGTGAGGCGTCTCGCACCATGGCTCGCCACTTCGGCTGCCGACGCGACCGCGAAATACGCTACGGCTGATTTACTGAGCTCGAGACCGGTCGGAAACACGGATGTTGGAGAGAGACTTCGAGACACGGGCGCGCTTGCGGCTGGAGATTTGAAGAAATTACTCGATCTGTACGTGTCGGCTGACGACGAAAAGAAGCCATCCGTCGCGCCTCTTCGCCATCCTGATGTTCTTTATAATTTGATAGCTGAAGCTTTCAAGTGGACGGTGGATTCTAAAGCTTCCAGATTCCGCGATGAATGTTTCGAATTGATCGCTCTGGCCGTGAGCGACGAGTTGACGAGTGTCGACTCCGTCAAAGAAGCCTTACGCGCCGCCGTGTCCATGGTGGAAAGCGCCAAACGAGGCGAATCTCCAGAAAAATCTGACATGGAAAAGGCGTTCGCCGTTCCCACCGCCGCAGCCGGGCTCATCGTCGCCGCGCGATCCGCGCTGACCAACGAAAGCTATCACAGAATCGTGCAAGTGGGCAACTCGAATGAAATTTTCCTGCAACTACTTGGAGATGTCGCTCGCAAGCACGTCGCTTTGCAGGGCGCCGTGTTGGAGGCCTTATCAGCGATCATCCAATGCTGCGGTCGAACGCACGGAGATGATCTCATCCATCCTTTACTCGATTTGGGGTGTGAACTCGTCGCGGCGGGTCACGTCATTCCCACGCTCACGCTGGCGTGTGCCTCGTGGAGTCGCTCTCTGGAGGCTCCAAAGCTTCGCTATTTCGCGAGCGAAGTCCTCGAGATCGCCGCTCCTCCGTACGGCCGCGACTTTGCAGTGTCAATGATTCGTTTGCTCGAACGATCGAATTCTCGGAAAAAGATGTCTGTGGTGATCGATGAGTTCGTGGAGGAAATTCGATTAAAGCGTCGGGAATTTTCGCCGCCGCTGTCGCTCTCCGAGGTCAACTCGCTCGACTCGCTCTCGCGTTGAGGCTCATGTAATAATGTAGGAATGAATTGAGGAATTCGCTTTGCTCGTGGACAAAATGATCTCTACGTTTGTGTACAAAAAAAACTTGATGAGCGAGCACCGTTATCAACGTCCCATTCTGCGGCGCAAAAAGGAGGGAATGCCTCCGCGAGAGGCTGGTTCTTCAGCCGGCGGAGAGTTGCCGTTGCGACCATTCGCACCGCTCGTGCCTTCTTGCTTCCAGCCCATGATCGGTTGGCGACCGTTGCTCTCGCCGTTGCCGTTCGCTTGGCGAGCCGTCGGGGCGGCGACTTGTCCCGTGCCAGCGGACGGAGAGAAACCAGTCGCAATGAGGGTGATGGACACCTCGCCATCCGTCGCTCTGTTTCCATCCTTGACCACGGCACCGAAAATGATCAACGCAGACGGGTCCACGAGATCGTAAATGACCTCAGCCGCTTCGTTGACTTCGTGCAAAGTCAAATCGTCGCCACCGGTGATGTTCCACACAATGCCCGTCGCGCGATCGATGCCTAAGTCGAGAAGCGGAGACGAAATCGCCGCTTCCGCCGCTTCGCGGGCACGGTTCTTACCGCTCGCGCGACCGATGCCCATCAAAGAGGAGCCTGCGTCCGCCATGACGGCGCGAACATCGGCGAAATCGACGTTGATCAAACCGGGCAAAGTAATAATGTCAGTGATGCCGCGCACGCCTTGACGGAGTATGTCGTCGGCGAGCAAAAATGCGTCTTGCACCGGCAACGCAGCGTCGACGGCGGCGAGCAAGCGATCGTTCGGGATGACGATGAGAGTATCGACGTTTTGGCGCAAACGTTCGACGGCTTCTAACGCCTGGTTGTATCGCTGACGGCCTTCAAACTTGAACGGCATGGTGACGATGCCGACAGTCAAAATACCGGCGCTCTTGGCTACCTGAGCGACGACGGGCGCCGCGCCAGAGCCCGTACCACCACCCATACCCGCGGTAACGAACACCATATCAGAACCACTGAGCGCTTGCTCGATGGCCGCTCGGCTCTCTTCCGCCGCCTTTTGACCAATCTCTGGGTTCCCGCCGGCGCCCAAACCTCGCGTGAGCTCGGCGCCGATCTGCAAGTGGTTTCTCGGATCCGCCACCGCCGTCTGCAGCGCCTGCGCGTCCGTGTTCACGATCCAGAACTCAACTCCATTGATATCCGCGTTCACCATGCGGTTCACGGCGTTCGAACCGCCACCGCCGACGCCGACCACCTTGATGGTCGCCGCGTTGCTGGACGCCCGCGTGACGCACCTCGCCGCCCGCGTCGCCGCGACCGTCTTCACCGCCTTTTTCCTCGCATTCACGCGCGTCCCGGCGACGTTCGCACACCTATCACACGTCCGATCGCACGTTCACGTTCGATGCCTTCGTCAGTCTTCATCCGCGTCCGTCGCGTCTCCGCCTCGGGCGCCCAGCCCCGGTCGCCCTCGGCGCGTCGTCCTCGCCGTCCTCGCGCCTCGCTCGCGATCACGACGCTCCCGCGACGCCCACGCACACGAACCGACGCCCGTACTAATCCCCTCGCCTTTCGGACCGCGCGCGCCGCCCACCTCACCGTCTCGCGCGCGTCACCGACCGTTCGCGCGAGCGAGCATTTCAAAAAAAATAATCTCGACGCGCTGTCGGGATCGAGATGATCATCATCGCGTCGCGTCGTCCACTCGCGGCGTCCGTCTCTCGCGCTCGCGCGCACCTCGATTGCGTCATGTACGCGCGCATCCTTCGCGTCGTTCCTTCGATCGGACGTCGTCGTCCTCGCGGCGCGCGTCTCGATCTCGCGTCGACGGCAGCGCGAGGCGGGGCCACCGCGTCGCGATCGGATCGACCGGTTTTCGGACCATTTACGTTAAAGTGATGTATAGTACGAGAGAAAAGGTCATATGAAAGGGTGATGTTTGTCTCTGTATGGGGTATAGGCCGTGTCGACGCGTCGCGACGCGAATGCGAACGCGCGGTCGTTCGTTCGTCGCGAGTGTCGCGCGCGCGCGGCGCGGACGGCGACTCGATCGTTCGCACGCGCGTTCGTCCGACCGTTCGTTCGTTCGTTCGTCGTCATGGAGTCGCCGACGCGTCGCGTGTGCGAGATGACGGCGGAGGAACGGCGCGCGTACGTGCGCGCGTTGGTTCGCGCGCGCGCGACGACGACGAGGACGACGACGAGGACGGCGCGCGAGGAGCACGAGAAGGACGCGTCGAGGGGTGACGACGTCGGTGCGACGACGTCGGACGCGCGGACGCGCGGACGAGGGCGGAAAGAGGTCAAGTCGAGGTACATGGATCATCGCGCGCGACAGACGACGGGACGGTTTGATTTCAAAGTCGCCGACGAACCGCCGAGGACGAGGACGAGGACGAGGACGGGGGCGGCGGCGAGGATGGCGGCGGTGCCGAAGGTGGCGAACAGAGACCGGCGCGAACGTTTGGCCGGGAGACACTCGAGGGCGGCGATCGAGGCGGAGGTGATGGCGAGACGCGCGGCGGAGGAGACGTTTTCGCCGAGGACGCACGGCGAGGCGAGACGGGACGCGACGCGCGCGGGACGGTTTCGCGCCGAGGAGATGGCGAAGAAGGCGTTAGATGCGTTGGCGACGCCGAAGACGGCGTTGTGGACGCGCGCGGCGGAGGTGAAGGCGGCGGAGGAGGCGGAGGTGTTTGAAAAGAGTTGTACGTTTGCGCCGAAGACGGGACGCGGGCCGAAGACGCCGGCGACGAAACCGGCGAGCGAGCGGTTATACGAGCAGGCGGAGATGCGCGCGGAGAATCGAGCGCGCGCGAGGACGCGCGTGTTGGAGACGGAGATGGAAAATTTAACCTTCACGCCGTCGGTGAATCCACCGACGTCGGATAGGGTGAAGAAGAATCCGCCGTTGCACCG
>Ga0255754_10002375_pt1 | contig 14100 bp, 1 predicted proteins | sample 101ome_22_FD_179954 | JGI IMG/M metagenome (GOLD analysis project Ga0255754, IMG submission 179954) | Coastal salt marsh microbial communities from the Groves Creek Marsh, Skidaway Island, Georgia - 101412BT metaG (version 2) | ecosystem: Environmental > Aquatic > Marine > Intertidal zone > Salt... | reverse complement strand
AGAGCACCTTCACCGAGAAGCCTGGAGGATCATTGTTCTCATTGATCATCGCTACATCATCGGTAGTCGTGCCGTCTAGTAAATCATAGGTCGGATCCACCGAGGTAAAGTTTCCGGTGATGATCTGGTAAGCTACCGCTCCATCTCCCACCGCTGGGTCATCATCCACTCCCGTTACCGTAATGGTCTGTGGTACATTCCAGTTGGCCTCGGTAAAGACCACTTGACTCAACGCTAAGCTACCCTCAAGAGCATTGCTGCTCGATAAGGCAATAATCACTTCATTCAGTGGCTTAGAAGTAAGAACGATATCAAAGGATCCAATATCTCCATCCTCACTAGTCACATTGTCATTCACTGTTATGATGGCTCCCGCCTGATCATTATCAGTAAGGGTGATCGTATGCTCCTGGGTACCGTAAGATCCTAGATCAAGTCCCGTTAGTTTCAGAACGATCTGCTCTGAAGCTTCAGCATAATCGTCATCAAGGATACGGACCTTAAAGTCAAAGATTTGCGCCTTCGTGTAATCTCCAGCGGGAATCGTTAGTTTCGAAGTAGGTAAACTATAATCATCTGTTTTTACTGCGCTACCCGATAGCGTAGTCTGTAATTTCACCGCAGAACCGATGATGTCTCCAACCGCACTTACCTTTAGAATCAGCTCTCCACCCGATTCGGTAGTAGCCGTAGTAGAAGTAGTGTAGCCTACCACCAGGGCACAACCCTGAGCATTCACATTCTCTACTTGATCGGCAGGAGTGTTCGGACACAGGTCATCTGCATCACTAACCCCATCTCCGTCACTGTCTAATTGACTCAGACTACAACCGTCTTCATTGACCGACTCTCCCTCAGGAGTGTTTGGACACAGATCGTCCGTATCTGCCACTCCATCATTGTCATCGTCATCATCACACACGTCACCCACACCGTCTCCATCAGCATCTGACTGATCAGCATTCTTAGTAAGTATACAGTTATCCTCGGTATCTAAAACACCGTCGTTGTCATCATCGGTATCGACACAATCAGGGGTACTATCCCTATCGGTATCTAAAGACAAGTCTTCCGCATCTAACGGATCACTACCACAAGCAATCTCATCTACATCTAACTGACCGTCTCCATCGTCATCCGTATCTGCATTATCACCGATACCATCTCCATCGGTATCGGTATGCTCTTCTGGATCCAGCGGGAAGGCATCGTCCTCATTCAAGGTTCCATCCCCATCCTTGTCTGGATCACACACATCACCAATACCATCCTCATCCGTATCTAGCTGCGTGCTGTTCGCCGTCTCTGGACAGTTATCCACATCGTCCAAAATACCGTCCTCATCGGTGTCTCTCTCATCGTCTAAATTCACAAGGGTAATATCTGCTACATCACTACCCGTTAAGGCATCGTGTTCCGGATCATCTGAGGTCACATCGCCAGTGATTAGAGTAACATCGATATCTCCATCAAGAATAGTATCATCTAGACCTGTAATCGTAACCGTGTGGGCTTCGTAATCTTCCCACGTAGCCGGTCTTAATGTAACCGAGCTAGCTGAAAGACTCATCTCCTCTTCATTACTTAATGATAGAGCAAGAGTAACACTCGCCCCTCCCTGTGGAAGACTCAATAACTTGAAGCCTACCTTTACCGTAGCTCCTTCCTCTGAAGTCTTATTCGTCTCAGAGAGCACCTTGACCGAGATTCCCGGTGGGTCATTGTTCTCATTGACCATAACCACATCTTCAATGGTCGTACCATCCAGCTCATCATATACTGGATCCTCAGAAGTCACCTCTCCGGTTACGATCTGATACAGCTGCGCACCATCACCCACCGCAGGGTCATCATCCACACCCGTTACGGTTATAGTCTGCAGTATATTCCAGTTCTCAGGAGTAAAGACTACCGAGTCTACCACTAAACTACCTTCACCTGTATTGGCACTCGATAACGCAATCGTCACATCGGCCGTAGGCTCAGAGTCCAGCACAACACTAAAGCTTCCCGTATCCCCATCTTCACTGGTTAAATTGTCATCCACCGTAATGGTCGCTCCCGCCTGATCATCATCCACAATCGATAAGGTATGTCCACGCTCTGCATAATTACCCGCCGATAGATTGTCTAACAGGAAGCCTGCCTGTTCTGAACCTTCTGCAATGAAGTCATTGAACACACTCACCGGTATAAAAAGATTACGGGTAGAAGTGTAATCTCCCGCAGGAATGATTAGTTTATTATTTACAATCTCGTAATCGATTCCTTCAGTAGCTCCATTAACCGCTGCAGTTGCCGGAGGTACAGTTACCTCTACCGTAATCGGGCTTGCAGTCTGGTCTCCAGTAATATCAAAACTTAAATAAGATTCTCCATCGATCTCTTCCACTGCAGAGGTTACAAACGAGAAGCCTACCGTTATCGCACAACCTTTCGCATCCACATTGTCGCGCTGCTCAGGAGCCGTCTCTGGACATATGTCTATCGCATCATTCACCCCATCACCATCACTGTCTTTCTGACTCGCACTACATCCATTGGCATCTACCGATTCTCCCTCAGGAGTATCCGCACACTGATCGTAGTAATCCTCAATACCATCTCCATCTGCATCCTCAATCACGTTGGTAATGGTAATCGTCCAAGACTCCGAAGCCGTATTGCCGTCAGTATCTGTTCCCGTTACCGTAATCAGATACGTATTGTCGGTATTACCATCGGTCGGTATTTCAAAATCCCTTGCAGACAAACTCACTGAACCTGTACTCGCATCAACAGTAAATAGCTCAGCGTCTTCACCACTAATCGAGTAGGTTAACCCTCCTATCGGATTATCCCCAGAAGTACTAAAACTCGGCCCAGTATAAACCGCATTCTCTGGATGAGTCAGATCACTCACCCCCGATAAAGTAAAATCACGGGTCTCCGCTACATCCAATACCGTTACCGTTAATACCTGCTCACTGGAGTTACCCGCAGCATCCTTAGCCGTTATGGTAAGTATATAGGTGTTATTCGTATCCGCATCAGACGGATTCTCATAATCAGGTCCCTGATTAAAGGTCAGTACTCCTGTAGTCTCATTAATCGTAAACAAACTAGCATCTGTTCCTGTAATCGACCAGGTTACCGTCTCATCAGCTTCGAAGGTCTGTACCGCCGTAGTGTTCTCGTTGACTGTCTTGGTAGCTTCTCCCGTAATGGTCGGTGCAATCTCATCAACATCAGCTACCATTACCGTAACCGCTAGTATACTTTGGTTGTTTGCAGCATCTGTGGCAATTACCGTTAGTACATAGTCGTTGCTTTCGTTATCGTCTCCTGGTACTTCGTAGTCAGGGGCCGCATTGAAGACCAGTACCCCTGTAGTGGCATTAATCGTAAACAGACTCGCATCTGTTCCTGTAATCGACCAGGTTACCGTCTCATCTGCTGTGTAGGTCTGTACCGCTGTGGTTCCCTCGTTTACCGTCTTGGTAGCTGAACCTGTAATCACCGGTGCTACTTCATCCAAGTCTGCCACCGTTACAACCACATTCGTGGTAGTTACATTATTAAAGCTATCTGTAGCCGTTACCGTTACTAAGTATGTATTATTCGCATCAGCATCCTTCGCATCTTCATAGTCAGGAGCAGTCGTAAAGCTCAGTACCCCAGCCGTAGTTAAAGTAAATAGATCCGAATCTATTCCTGATTTCGACCAGGTAACCGTCTCATCAGCTGTGTAGGTCTCCACCGCTGTGGTTCCCTCATTAATCGTAATAGTAGTATCTCCCGTTACCGTTGGTGGTACATTATCTAATTGGATTACTAGTTCGTTCGTCGTAGTATCAGTCTTCGTTGAACTGTCTGAGGCTCTAGTTACCGTAGCTGTTACCGGGTAAGTACCATCAGTTAGTGCTGTACTTACCGTTAACGACCAGCTAGATCCTTCTACGGTTAGGCCACTACCTACCGTGTAAGTCACTCCATTTACCGTTACCGTAAGGGTATCGTCTCCCTCATTAGAACCTCCCCAAGTACCCGTAATGATCGGTGTCTCATCAGAAGAAGTCTGACTCACTACTGTTGGAGTGAATAAACTATAAGTAGTTACTTCATCTAAATTAGACTCAATTAAGTTTCCAAGCTCTCTCCAAGTAAGGGTTAAATCTGCCGTCTTATCATTGATCCCTCCAATATCTCCATTGGCCGTCTGCGAAGTTGAAGTAAAGGCTACTAAACCGTCTACATCACCTCCACTTAATTCTGTACCCAGGTAATCCGTCGTCCATGATTTGAAGCTCGCCTCTGTAAAAGCAAACTCTAACCAGGTATCGTCTCCATTATTCTGTCCACCTACTGGGCCATCAATATCTACATTCGTAGTAGACTGACCCGCCGTAGCATACGATACAATACGAGCATCACGAGTAGTGAGCTCTCGCTCGATATTGGTGTTATTCTTACTATTCTCCCATGCCGTCTGTGAGGGGCCACTACCGTCTTTCGATGGGTCATGAGCGTGATAGGCCACATACGGAGTCTGATCCTTTAAGTTCGCTTCAATCACAAAATCAACAGAGTAATCTCCATCCACATCCATTCCATAGTAGAAGCTCGTTTTAGGAGCATTCTTATTACCTAATCGAACTCTGAAGTAATAAACCTTGTCTGTGGTGTTATCATCAAAAGTGATCGTCGCCTGCTGCGCCTGCATCATCGCATCGGTTGTATTACCCACTAAATCCGTCTCAGCTGTAGCCTGCTGATCATCATTCGGATCAAAATTCTCCCCCGCAAATAAATTACGCCAAATACCCACAGGGGCAGGAACCGTTGCCTGGGTAACGTACACCGTGAGAGTGTAAGTCTTAGTGGAAGACCCATCACTTGCCGTAACCTCGATACTGTACTCTTGGCTTGACTCAAGCCCCGAAGCAGTGTACGAAGTACCACTCGTATGAGCCGTTTCGTTGATTGTTACAGTAGCTCCTGAATCATCTGTAGTCGGAGTAAAATTGACACTCGTAGTTCCCGCCGCTAACACTAAACTGTAACTAGTAGTTGTCGAATCAAATACCGGAGTGAGCGTTCCCGAAGAGGTCGTTAAAGAAGATAAATTAGCATTGTCGTTTATATCCTCCCCACGATATAATACGTAGTTACCAGTACTTATAGCCGGATCAAAACTCGTAGTAGTCGCATCTACATTGTACCTAAGATTCGCAGCATCTACTAAAGCAGATAGCCCTGTACTATTCTCCGAAGATCCACTGTATAATTTCGCAGTACCTCCATCACCTGTACTAATCGCTGGTGTACCACTGATCTTAATATTACCTCCCGTTGCATCACCCGCTGATTTGTTCACATCCGCATACAAGCGAATCGCATCCGAAGAAATGTCGGTCGTTGTAATATCCTCTGAGATCGTTAAATCTCCAGAAAGTGTCTTTATCGTTATCGGCCCTGTTGAGGAAATACCTGCTGGATTCACTGTACCAACGGTAAGGGCATCTTTATTGGTGAAGCTTAAAGCACCTATCGCTGAATCATCATCTGATCCCGCAGCAATCGTAGCTACATCATTTAATGCATTGTCCAAAGTAACCGAACCCGAACCCTTTAAGGCTAGGCCATCAGCAGTTATCGCAGTGGTTTGGGTCACTGAGCCCAAGCTCTCTATAATTAAGTTAGCATTAGTCGTAACAGTACTTTTAATTTCGATATTACCATTGAGCCCTGCAGTACCTGCAGTGCTTTGCAGTGCTTTTAAAGTAATAGCTCCATTAGTACTAGAAATAGGACTTTCGATAAGAACGCCTGGACCACCACCGTTATAACCTGAGGTACCCTCTAGTGTAACACTTCCATTTTCAGAATTGATCGGATTAGTTTGACCAGAGATAATACGTATCCCTGCTGCATTTAAATTATTGGCTGTTGAAAGTGCTCCAGAACCCCCTGTTCCCTTAATTAAAATCGTTCCATTCCCGGTAGCTTTTACTTGCGAATGTTTGGTGACATTATCTAAGGCAGGTCTTATTTCTACTCCGGCTTGATTAGCATCAGAATTTGAGGTTCCAGCTTTACCTCCTATACCATTGAGTGAAATATCTCCTGATCCTAAAATCGAGAAGCCTTCAAGTGATAAGCCCCAACTCGAAGAAGAAGAGCCTCTAGTCGAGCCAATTGCGTTGACTGTAATATCCTTTGCGGTAATTGATCCTCCGTAAAGACGTGTTCCTATTTGATAATTCTGACGATCACCGATCCCTTGACCTCTTAAAATAACATTACCAGTTCCAGCATCAAGCGTAGCATTGTCCAATGACAGCCCAGCAGTAGCATTATTAGCTCCTCGAGCTTGCATACTATATGCCCCAATAGCATAGCCATCAGGAATACCATCCGTATTGGTATCGGCACCCCCAGCTAGTGTAATATTTCCTCCAGAGGTATTTACTGAAGATCCATTCAATAGCGCGATAGTTCCCCCAGCAGTGCTAGTAGTCCCAGATGCGTCGCTATCTGCCCAAAGCGTGACATCTCCGCCATTGGTTATTAAGTTTTTACCATCTGCAAAAGTTATATTATTTGTCCCTCGAAGCAGAATATCTCCACTAGCTGCGCCACCAGTAGTGTCTATACTTTCATTGATAGTAATGTTACCACCATATATTGAAACTGGGCCAGAAACTGTGATGGTATCTGATAAAGTAATATCAGAGGTGTTAGTGGTAGAGCCTAAGGATATACCCGTGAGATTAGGATCAATAACTAGAGAAGAAAGACTCGGCGAAATTGAGAATGAATCACTGTCTCGATCTGGATAGATCGATAAAATACCCGTTCCATTGAACTGATTGCCAGATGAAGGGTCAAAGTTATTAGTGTAGTACGTTTGATTACCATCAGAGGCTATAACATTAGAACCGGCCATTCGAATTCTACCACCATTTTGAGCATCCATGAGAAGATTACCACCACTTGTAATAGAAATATCTTGTACTGAGACATCGTAATCATTACCTGATGACTTTGCCTGGCCTTCAAGATTAATATTTCCGAGTGCTTTCAAAGTCCCTTTAAGCCAAATACCACGAGTTGTAGATGAATTTGAGGATTCTGAAATTCCAGAGATATAAATATCTCCGGCTGAATCGATCTCTGTATTTAAGCCAATAGACTCTACACCAATAAGACCAGCGATGTTACCGGTACCACTTCGTCCTTTTAAGGTGATATCTCCCGAATTAATCGTTTTTATTACAGTAGCATCAGCAACATTAATCCCGTCGCTTCCAGAAGCAATACCTGAATCCAAATCAGCATCGAGCAAGATATTACCCCCCGTGGCAATAATATCGCTGTCGATATCTATAGAACCACCATATATTGAAACCGAACCTGCAACTGCTAAGTCGTAACCGACTAAAATATCTTCAGTGTTTGTGGTTTGACCAATAGTTAGCCCACTCATTGTCTGGTTATTCTTATTCCAACCCATCCTCATGCTATATTGTGATGCAAATGAGGGCGAATACGATCGAACCGTTACTTGACCAGAGGTTCCGATTTGTGGCCATGAATTTCCCCAGGCAAATTCATCAGCCTCTATAATAATGTCACTAGAGCTTTCTGTTACCGTGCTATTAGCTTTCGAGCCTAGATATAAATAGATATTATCAGGCGTATAAAATAAACCCCCTGATGCTCCATTGTTATTACCACCCAACAATTTAATTGGGCCTCCTTTGGCTAATATATTAGTGTTAGATCTTAGTACTAAATCATATTTATCAGTGGCAGTAGTTTTTTGAGAGGTCTTCACCGTAATTCCTCCGCCCTCACCTGTTGCCTCAATACTTAGCGGAGAAGAAGTCTCAACCTCAATACCATAGTTTTGTGTGTTTGGCCCTGAAGAATACCCTAAAATATTAATTGCGTTTGCTGTAGTATTTGCAGAAGTAATGGTTAATAAATTCCCCCCATTTAGAGCGAATATGACGCCAGAACTATAGTCTGTATAACTGGGATTCAGGTTCAATCCTTCAATCTGAATAGTCCCTGTACCACTATTAATTTGGCCTGCAGATGTTAAACCATAAACTCCAAAACCTGAATTTCCATAACCAAAGGTACTAAGGCTGACATCCGAAGAACTACCCTTAATCGTGATATCTCCATTAGATGAGTTTAAATTTAATTTTTTATCAACCCGAACCCCTTCTGTAAGTGTTGAAGTACTTTCTCCTAAGGCATAACCACTCGCCAACAAATCACCACCTCCTAAGGTAATATCACCTCCATTTGTATTGACGTCGAGACCTCCACGTAAATTGATAGTGCCCGAATCGTTTGAACCGAGGTCTGAAGCCATAACAAAATCGCCACCGCCTGTATTTACGGTCAATGAACCTTCGTTATAGATACTGCCTGTCGAACTAATACTAATATTAGAAGATGAACTTGTTACATCGTAATGAGTATTTTCAGCCGCTGTGTAACCTAGAATAATCCTACCCCCAGCATCACTATATAATCTTCCGAACTCATTCGAGGATTCTGCCTTTATCTCAATATCCCCATCTTTTGCCAATACGTAAACTGGATCATTGAACTGAATGGCAGCATCGTCATTTGATCCTCCTTTTCCTGTAATTGAAACTCCTCCGCCACTTCCGGCAGCAACAATCTCAAATTGACCCGACGAATCTCTCAATATAACTCCTTCAGAGGCTATAGACTGGGACTGGGATGAGTCACCAATAATGGTTATGGCATCAGAGTTAATATTTGAAGATGTAAGGTAATGATTAGTACCTCCAGTTACATAAACACCTACCGAAGTCGCATTTGACTGAGTAGTAGAGGTGATACCATGAATATTAATCTTTCCTGTACCACTATTTATATCGGTACTACCTTGGTTTTTAAATACACCATTTAATTGATAAGCACCCCAATTAGAAGCGTATCCTTTTCCCCTTATTGAAATATCACCTCCAGCATCCAAGGTATTTCCTGAACTATCTAGTATTAAGTTTCCATCGACCCTTACACCGTTTCCTGTACTTGTATTAAATGTTGTTCCAGCAGCAAAACCTGAAGCTAATGAATCTCCACCTCCGATAGTGATATCTCCACCGAAAGATCTTGCCTCCAAGCCTGAACTGAAGTAAATAAAACCTCCATCGGTATCATTCGTATCTGCAGCAATTATAATATCACCTCCATTATTATCTGCATTTCCAGTCTTTAGTGTCCATAAACCGGTAGATCCAGAACCGGCATAGATACCCCCTTCGGATAATATATTGATATTTCCATCAAATATTTCTGGAGTCGGAATAACAGAATTAATAGCTGTTTCATTGGCGCGTTGGCCTATATAAAGATCTGTACTTGTGTAGAAGGTTCTTGATTCGTGCCCTTTGGAATTTAAAGTAATATCTCCTTTGCCTCCTAAAATCTGAATCTTAGAGTTACTACCCCAAAAATCAAGCCCCACACCTATCTCACCTGTACTAGTAGATCCTTCAATAAGTATATCTCCTTTATTGTCGGTGGTTGAGGTTGATTGAATTAGTGCATTTTTATTGCTTACAGAAGTGCCTAAATAAATCCCAAAACTACTCGATGAATTTCCCTTGAATGTAATTGCGGTATCTGATACACTACTAGAGCTTAAGGCAAAATTATCATTAACCAAAACTCCATAGGATGAAACACTTGTGCCTTCGATATTTACATCTCCAGTACCACTGAGAAGTTTTATACCATTTCCTTCAAAGTCGATACCCTGATGAGCATCGGCTTCTCCTGTAACAATTAAATTACCTCCTGCGGTATTAACTGATAGATTGTTACTAACCCATACACCATGATTTAAAGTGCTCTTTCCATTAATGGTAATACTACCTCCGTCACTATTTAGTGAAGTGCCACTACCACTAAATCCTACACCTACACCTCCACCTTGTCCTTTGATTAGAATATTTCCACCACCAGAATCGACAGTTACATCCTGTCCTAAATCTGCAGATCTTATGGTATCATCATAACTTCGATAGGCGTACCCAGATGGCAAACCATTAGAGTCTGCTTCACCTCCCGCAATAAAAATATCGCCTCCCGATGTGCCTATTGTATTATTTCCTCTAAGGTCAACTTCGTTATTCGCTGTACCAGAGGTTATATTATCGTAATTCGACCACAAAATCAGATCACCGTTATTTGTGGTTAAATTAGAATTTGATTCAATAACTATATGGCCTTTTCCTTTAAGTAAAACCTTCGATCCAGATAAGGTTGAAGAAATGGCTGCACCTGAAGTAAGCCAAATATCATCCCCATAAATGTAAATCGGTCCGGCAATATTGATACTAGAATCGATTGAAATTTTTGCGGAATTACCTTCTTTACCGATTCGAATACTTGTCAAAGCTGAATCAAAGGACCATCCACTGTTACTAAAAGTAGAACTAAAACTTGTTGTCGGTTCAATAACTAATTTACCAGTACCACCAAATGTTTTTACACTTGGATTCGGTGCATTGTTTCTAAGTATTAATGATCCAGAGTTAATTGAATTAGTACCGGTGTAGGTATTATTTTGAGTTAAAATCAAGCTGCCTGATCCAAGCTTGGTGAGTCCTGTATTACCTGATATCAACCCAGACAGGGTACTCTCGATATGTCCAGTATCTATGGATAGAGAAGAAACATCCTGTATGTTTTTTGAGCCTGTAATCTGACCTGAGGTGGTGACTAAAGAAATGGCGCGAGTAGATGTAAATGATTCGGTAGAATAAATTGTTTCATAGACATCGTTGATTTCAGCTGATTCATCAGGATCATTTTGATCCAATCCATGTCTTATAATAAGCGGGCCATCTCTTTCTGCAACAAACGTAATATCGACGTAAGCGTCGTTATAGGACGAATTTATACCCATGTTTGTTCCACTATCAACAATGTTATACTGTAATCCGTAATTTGCGTCCGTTACAGTGATACCCGTATAATAGTTTCTCGTTGCCCTAAAGTATAAGGAACCAGAGGTTGCATAATTTCCTACTTGTATTCGAAAAACTTCATCGTCCCAAGAATCCCAGAAAAACAATCTCATGGAATACTCTCGACCAGATACAACATCGACTCCTGTATCAATATCAGTATGATCGTTAGTACCATCTTGCCTTCCCGACCAATTTAATAATCTAACAGGGGTGCTTATATTCTTTTTTTGAGAAGCATACCCTAAAGTTCCCGATCCCAAGTCAAGATTACCAGTTTTGGTATTAATTTCTAGCGTTCCACCGCTTTTTAAAAGAAAAATGTCAGAAGTTCCAAAATCAACAGCACCATTGGAAGTATTTAAAAACTGATCCCCAGAGCCCTGAAATGTTATTTTGTCCGATTGAATCGTAAAATCGCCACCATTTGTTTCGATATCGCCGTTTACAAAAATATCATTGCCAGAGGCGTTCAACTCTAAGGACAAAGATCCACTTGTGGCTGAAATAGATTCTAAATAGATATCATTATCAGAAGTCAATGACAGTGTTCTATTTGATGAACCAGAATAACTCAAGTTTCCTTGAAAAACAATATTCCCAGAGGCAATTTGGGCTCCTCCTGAATGAGAGGATGTAAATGCACTATTTAACCCTGAACTTGATGCAGAAGCTGTGGTTAAAGAAATATTTGTAGTCTCGAGGGATGCCGATAAGGACTGTAGCTGAGTATCGTCCAAAAAGTAACTATAAGGATCTATCAACCATAAACCGGCTTCTGAATTTGATCCGGTAGTATTAATCAGGCTATTCAATACATCTACCTTAAAACCAGATGTTTCAACCCTACCCCCAACACCAGTTAAACCAGCACCCATAGAAATTATTTTACCGTAAAAACTAGTAACAGACAAAGGATTCTTAATGTCCGTCCATAGAACAACAGTCCCTCCATTTCCGTTTTCTGTGGAGCTTACATCAATTAGAGCACTTTCGTGAATATTTAGAGTCGTTGCAGACTTGCGAAACCTCCAATTATACATTGAATCAGAGACAAAAATATCTTCATTACCACCTTGCCATGTACCCCCAATGAAAACATTACCACCTGAACTGATACCTTTAGAAAGAATTTTAGTGTTAGAGTTAAGTGTAATACTATCGCCCTCTATAACCATTATTCCACCAGATTTCAAGGTTGAGGATAAGTCTATAGTACCATCGATAGAAACCTTAGGTGCTACAAGTCTTAGATCAATTCCTTTTCCGTCTGACAATAATTCGGAATCCGCTAAAAATTTAATTTTCTGACTTGATTCTACGGAAAGTGCAATTTTAGCGTTTGCCGAAAGTGTGATGCTGTTTTTAATAAATATATCCCCATCAACCTTAAGACTAACATAATTTGCCGAATCAAATAATAATTGGAGCGTGCTGTTATCAAGAACATAATCTCCTTCGATGTTTAATGTAATACCTTTATCGGTTTTGAGATAAGTAGCGTTTTGAAAAATAGAGTCAAGACTTTTAGATGACTGTGAAAATGTAACAGAACCCAAAGAAAAAACGAAAACAAAAAACAAGGTAAATAACCCCCTCATAATCAAAACTTGCTTAATTAACCTTCAAAAAAACAAAATAGACAGAGGTTAGCCAAGAATTAGACTTGCAGGTATGTATCTTTTTTGAAAATGAGGACAAGAAAATTAAGATCGGTATTCGTTCGGGCTTATCCCGGTAATTCGATCAAAAGCCTTGTAAAAAGAAGTTCTAGAAGAGAATCCTGTCTCATCAGCAATAGCATCAATAGTTTTGGAAGCATTACTAGGATCCATTAAAATAGACTGAGCGTGTCTTATTCGATAGGAGTTTCGAAAACCACTAAAATTATCATCATAAATCTCCCTAATACACAAGGTGAGATGATGTTGTGGAACATTCAAGGCACGAGCCGCTTCAGACAAATTGAAACTCTTAGAAAGATAGGGGCGACTCTCCTCCATATAGTCCTTAAAGCGATTACCCAGTTCTAAAAAATAATCATGATTTTTAAAGGGCAAAGTATTGTGCTCAGTCTCATTATCCTCCAAAGCCGGAGATAGATCTGAAACTATAACGTTTATCGTTCGCAGCGATCGCGTTCTGATGATTCCAAACAACAACTCAGGAAATAATAACAAACTCAAGTTATTTACAATTATAAAGAAAGCGATTGCCGTCTGCACCGTATGCGAGTCCTGGGAATTTAAAAAGTTGGAATCTACACCAAATCGATAAAGAAAAACTGCATAAAGTATGGTTAGAATCAAAAAACTGATATGCAAGTAAAGCAACCATCTAATAACCACTGATCGCTGTAAATTATTGGTGATAGAAGACCGCGACTTGAAAAGAAATTGAATGATCAATCTGAAAGAAATTCCCCAGTATATGACTAAAGATAAAAATCTAAAAAGCGAGTTCTCTAGGGTAGAAAAGAACATATTGAATCGCATAGATGAAATCTCATCTGTATTCTGAGTAAGTTCATAAACTAAAGTCATCTTGTCAGAAAATGAAACTGTAAAGAGATAAGGACTGATAGCAAGAAATTGTATCAGAGCTGGGGCTAGATGAAACCAATCAGTGTTTTTCCAAACAAAATCATCTACGATAACACCTCTTACATAAAAGTACAGCAACGGACCTACCAGAAGATACAATGGTGTAAAATGATTGAAAAAAATAGCCGAAAGCGTCGCATTAAAATCAATGACCAACCAATAATGCGCAAGAGCGTAGATAGATATAGAACTCAAAAGTGACCCAAGAAATATTACATTTCTATTCGATGACCAGTTATAGTAAACCATAACCATAAGTACCAGAAGAGAAACTAAAGTCAACCAAACCATGTTTCAAAATAACTCAAAACAAATAAACTTAAAAAGGAAAAAATGTCATATAATCATTCAATCTAGTTACAAATACATTGATTTATAAGCATTGAAAATTAAACTGATGATTGTATAAATTCTTCCCTCCGGCACCACTTTTAAAGCGCCGTCGGGTCCAGCGCACCACCTCGCTGCTAATTATAAAAGATCCACAGGAT